>Ga0068852_100002988_pt1 | contig 11749 bp, 11 predicted proteins | sample KBSCornC22_FD_66594 | JGI IMG/M metagenome (GOLD analysis project Ga0068852, IMG submission 66594) | Corn rhizosphere microbial communities from Kellogg Biological Station, Michigan, USA - KBS Corn C2-2 | ecosystem: Host-associated > Plants > Roots > Rhizosphere > Soil ... | reverse complement strand
ACCGCGCGCCTGACGCGCACGCTGGGAACTTTGGTCAAGAACGGCGTTCCGTTGTTGGGCGCGATGACAATCGCGCGCAACGTCATGAGCAACGCGGCGCTGTCTGAAGCGGTGGCTGCCGCCACGGAAGAGGTCAAGCGCGGCAACGGTCTGGGCTTCGCCCTGAGCCAGAGCAAGCGCTTTCCCAAGCTGGCCCTGCAGATGGTCGCGGTCGGCGAAGAGTCCGGCGAACTCGACGGCATGCTGCTCAAGACGGCCGACACGTTCGACCTCGAAGTCAAGAATACGCTGGACCGGCTGCTGGCCGCGCTGGTCCCGGTGGTGACGATCGTGATGACGGTACTGGTGGCGATGATCATGATGGCGATCATCCTGCCGATCATGAACCTGGCCGGTTCGGTTCAATAATTCGGGAGAATGTAATGAAGTATAACTTTGCAAGTCGCGGTGGCGTACGCGGCGCCTCCGGTTTCAGCCTGCTCGAAATGCTGGCTGTGATCGTGCTGATCGGCATCGTCGCCGGCATCGTGGTCAACCAGGTCGGCAAGAATGTCGACAAGGGCAAGTGGAACGCGGGCAAGGCGCAGCTGCAGAAACTGGCGATGAGCATCGAAGCCTATGGCCTCGACAACGGCGGTCCGCCGGAGCGGCTCGAGGATCTCGTCAACAAGCCGTCCAATGCGCCGAACTGGAAGTCGGGCTATGCCAAGGAATCGGATCTCAAGAGTCCGTTCGGCAGCGCCTTCGGCTACAAGAAGCCCGGCGAGCACGGCGATTTCGACATCGTGTTCTACGGCAAGGACGGCAAGCCGGGCGGCGAGGAATACAACGCTGACCACGGTAACTGGCAGTAATGGGCGATGAGCATGGCGGACGGCGAATCGCGCATCGGCACTGCCGAGCCGGGCATCTGCCCAGGCGCTGACGTCCGCCGCGACGGCGGCTGCCGTCGCGGCACCGCCATGCCGCAGCCGCGTGAACGCGGCTTCAGCCTGCTGGAACTCATGGCGGTGCTGATACTGATCGCGATCGCCGTGACGATTGCATCGGTCTCGTTCGCCAACAGCCTCAGTAGCGCCAAGATCCAGGCGGTCAGCCGCGACCTCGTTGCGGCGCTGCGCTACACACGCGGCCAGGCCATCGTCAAAGGCCAGCAGAAGACACTGGACGTCGACCTGGAAGCCATGAGCTACACCGCGCCGGACAAGGCTGCGGTGAAGTTTCCTGACAAGGTCGAGATCAAGCTGCTGACCGCGCAGAACGAATTGATCCACGACAAGGCCGGACGCATCCGCTTCTACCCCGACGGCAGCTCGACCGGCGGCCATATTTCGGTCATCGCCGGCACGCGCGAGTGGCGCGTCAACGTCGGCTGGCTGACCGGTGAAGTCGACCTCGAAGAGTTGAAAGAGCGATGAGCATTTCTCCGCGTCCGCGGCGCGGGCTGCCGTCATCGGCTGCGCGCCAGCGTGGTTTCAGCCTGATCGAGATGGTCGCGGCCTTCGTCGTGTTCGCGCTCGGCTTCGGCGTGCTCATGGGCATTCTCTCGGCGTCGATACGCAACACGCGCCTTGCGGCCGACTACACCCAGGCGGCGCTCTGGGCGCAATCGCAGCTGGACGTGGTCGGCATCGGCGAGAAGCTCGAACCGGGACACAAGAGCGGCCGTTTCGACAACGAATTCCGCTGGGAGCTCGACATCAGCAAGTATGAGCCGCCCCCGTCCGAGACCGCGGGTCCGACCGCGCAGAGTTTCCAGAGCATCGACCTGTTCCGCGTCGATCTCGAAGTGCTCTGGGGCGACCGGCGCAGTCCGCGCAGCGCGCATTTCGTATCGCTGCGCTCGGCCAACGCCGAGGCCAGCGGCGTTGGCGGCGCGACCGGCGAACGCAGCGACGGCAGCAACGTGGTCAACGGCAACGAAGGCACGAAGCGATGAATGCGCCCCGTCGCTACTCCGACGGCTTCAGTCTGCTCGAGGTGCTGCTGGCGATCACGCTGCTCGCGCTGCTGCTCGCCGGCGCCATGAGCGGCATCCGCGCGTCGACGCGGGCGATGCATGCGGGCGAGCAGAACATCGAGCGCACCAACCGCATGCGCGTCGCCCAGGAATTCATTCGACGCGAACTGGGCCGCAGCCTGCCGCTCGCGTTCGGCCAGGAACACGGCAGCGGCGCCAATTTTGTGTTTCAGGGGGAAAAGGATTTCCTGCGCTTCGTCGCGCCGATGCCTGGCCACCTGAGCCGCGGCGGACCGTATGTGCAGACACTGGAACTCGCGCGCGGCCGCAACGGCCTGCAACTGGTGTTCACGCACAACATGCTCAACGGTTTCGACCTGGACAAGCTCAAAGCCGAGGACGGCCAGGCCGTGATGCTGCTCGACGGCATTCGTCGCGGCAGTTTCGAATACCGCAAGTTCGATGACCAGAACGAACTCGAGGACTGGAAAGATGATTGGGAAAACCCGTCGCTGCTGCCGGTGATGGTGCGCATCAGTCTGGAGATGACGCCCGAGTCGGGCCTGACCTGGCCCACGATGGAAATCCCGCTGATCCTCGATACCAGCGGCGGCGTACGTATCTTCCAGCAGCGTCTGCCGCAGCCGGGCCAGACGCCGAACTCGACGCCGGGCGGTGTGGAGACGCAGAAACAATGAACACGAACCGGCAGCAGCGCGGCGTCGCGTTCATCCTCGTCCTTTGGGTCATCGCGCTCATGAGCATCCTGCTCGGCAGCTTCGCCGTGATCGCGCGCACCGAGAACCTGCAGGCGCGACACCTGTTCGAGACGACCGCGGCGCGCTACGCGGCCGAAGCCGGAATCCATCGCGCCGTCTATGAGCTGCGCAATCCGGATCCGATGTCGCGCTGGGTCGCCGACGGCCGGCCCTATGAGTTCGACTTCGACGGTGCCGCGATCGAACTGCGCATGACGGACGACAGCGGCAAGGTCGATATCAACGTCGTCGACGTGATCATGCTCAAGACTTTGCTCAATGGCGCGGGTATCGAGGCCAAGCGCGCCGAGGAACTGGCCGAGGCGATCATCGACTGGCGCGATCCTGACGACCTGGCCAGTCCGCACGGCGCGGAGGAGGCGGAATACAAGTCCGCCGGCCTGAAGTACGCGCCGCGGAACGCGCCTTTTGAAACGGTGTCGGAAGTGCAGCAGGTGCTGGGGATGGACTACGACACCTACCACCTGATCGAGAAGGGTCTCACCCTGTATTCCGGCCGCAATCAGCCCAGCCCCGCGTACGCGCCGCTCGAAGTGCTGCGGTCGTTTGCGGGCATGACCGAGGAACAAGCGCAGATGCTGCTGACCCAGCGCCAGGCGATCCCGCCGGGTACGCCGTCCAACCTCGTGATGCCCGACGGAACCCCCATCGTGGCGGAGGGTGGGGGGCTGACGTATAGTATCGAGTCCCGCGCCACGCTCCCGAACGGCTCCAGCACTCGCCTGGACGCCACCATACGGCTGGGCGGACAGGGCGTAGGCGGCAGGCCGTTCGTGGTCCTGCGCTGGCGCGACGGCGAAGATCAGTAATGGCCATTCTAGACGTGCTTGAACCTCAGCTCGTCCGCTTGCGGGCGCGCTATGCCAAAACACCGCTGCCGCGCTTTTTCGCGTGGTGGGGCGGCGAGCTGCTGTCCTTCCTGCCGTCATCCTGGCGTGCGGCGCTGGCCGAGGGCCGCGAGTCGCTGCTGCTGCATATCGCCGACAACACGCTGGTGCTGCAGCGCGAGGCCCCGCGCGGCGCCACCGAATTCGGCAAGGTCGACCTGACCCAGGACACGGACGTGCAGCGCAGTGATTTCCAGCGTCTGCGCGCGCGCATCGATGAGCCGCAGCTGCGTCAGTTCTTCTGTGTACCGACTGCGCGCGTATTGCACCGCTCGCTGAATCTGCCGGCAGCAGCCGAAGCCAACCTGCGCCAGGTGCTCGGGTTCGAGATGGACCGGCAGACTCCCTTCAAGGCCGACCAGGTCTATTACGACTACGCCGTGCGCGGACGCGACGCGGCCGGGCGTCAGCTTCTTGTAGACCTCGTTGTGATGCCGCGCGGCGCGTTCGACGAGGAACTGGCTCCGATCAGCCAGCTCGGCATCCCGCTCGACGGTGTGGACTGCTGGCTCGACGAGGCCAACGGCCAGCGACTCGGCGTCAACCTGCTGCCGGCGGAACGCCGCGCGCGCCGCAGCAACCAGCGGCTGTGGATCAACCTCGGGTTGGCCGCGCTGACCATCATCCTCGCCCTCGGCGTGATGGCGCGCACCGTGACCAATCGTCAGGTCGCGCTGGAGAACATGACGGCCGAAGTGCAAGCCGCGCAGGAAGAGGCCAAGCAGGTCGCCGCGCTGCGCAAGACGCTGGAAGAAACCATCGAGTCGGCGAATTTCCTGACGCAGAAAAAGCGCACGATCGTGCCGGCCATCGCGCTGCTCAGGGATCTGACCGAACGACTGCCCGACAGCACCTACCTCGAGCGGCTCAATGTGACCGAAGACGGCCGCGTCGAACTGCAAGGCCTCAGCGACCGTTCGGAGAACCTCATCGCCGAGCTGCAGAAGTCGAAGGTACTGACCGACCCCGCGTTCCAGGGCGTGGTACAGCCCGATCCGCGCGTAAAGAAGGATCGGTTCAACCTCGTGGCCCAGCTAAAGGCGCGCGAACCGTCGCAGTCGGCCGCACCGGGCGCGGCTCCCGCTCCGGCAGCCGAAACCAAGGAAGGGAGCGCGAATGCGCCTGCTGCCCGAAAAGAATAACAGCCGCGTCCTGGCGGTCGTGCTGACGCTGATCGTGCTGCTGCTGGGCTATCTGCTCGGTGTGCATTGGTGGTTCGTTGCGCCCCACCTGGAGGTTGCCTCGCAGATGGGCGATCTGCGCGAGCAGCAGCAGCGTTTCCAGGAAACCAGCAAGCAGCGCGCGGAGATCGAGAAACGCCTTGCCGACGTGCGCAGCTTCGAGCAGAGCAACCAGGCGTTCCTGGGCCAGACCGACGCGGCCGGCGCCGCGGCCGATCTGATCCAGCGCATGAAGCAGGCCGTGACCGAACACGGCGGCGACCAGAACCGCTGCCAGGTCCTGACTCATCAGCAGCTCACCGGCGGCAAGCCCGAGCTCTACGAAAAGGTCACGATCCAGGTGCGCATGCGCTGCGATCTCGAGCCGCTGTCTTCGATCATTTACCAGCTCGAAAGCGGCAAGCCCTATCTCTTCGTCGACCAGCTCATGGTGTACAAGCAGAACTACGGCTACGTCGCGCCGGGACAGAAGCAGCCGCAGCAGAGCGCGCTGGACATCCGCTTCAACCTGTCGGGCTACATGCGCAAGCGCGGAGCGGAAAAGGCATGAACGCCCGCACCGCACGCGTGATCACCCTGAGTCTGGCCGGTGCCTGCGGTTTCATGGCGCTGGTCGGCGTATTCGCCTGGATGGGTGCGGGCCGTGGATACGGCTGGCTACCGGAGACCGAGGCTCCACCGGTGACCGGGGTCGGCCGCATCGACATGGATGCCGTCGTGATGCCGCCGGATTCCGAATTCGCCGAGGTGCGCCAGCGTCCGATCTTCAACGAAGACCGCAAGCCGACGCCGATTGTCGACGAGCCAAAGCCTGACATCACACCGCCCGTACCGCTGAACATCACGCTGACCGGCATCGTGATCACGCCCGACGTGAAGCTGGCCATGGTGCGCGACAACGCGAAGAACGAAGGCGTCTCGCTGCGCGTCGGCATGCCTCTGCCCGGTGAGCAGCAGGGCTGGACCCTGACCGAGATCCGCGCGCGAAGCGTCGTGTTCAAGAACCCGCAGGACGAAACCTCGGAAGTGGAACTTGAGGTGGCGCCAGGACTCACAGTACCCCCCAGCCCGCGGCCCACCCCGCCGGCTGGCGCCACCCCGCCAGCGCCGGCACCGCCGGGCGGCAACGCCCCCGCCACGGTTCCGGGGCAGCCCCCGCCGGATCGGGCCGCCGAACTGCAACGCCGAATCGAAGAGCGCCGCCGCGAGATGCGCGAGCAGGCGGAGAAGCTGCGCGAGCAGCAGGAACAGGTCAAATGAACGGAGTGCCACCAGTGCGTCTACGTCTGTATCCCCTTTGCCTGGTCGCGCTGCTGGTCGCGCTGGGCGGCTGCTCCTCGCCGGGGCCGGTCCGGCCCACGCGTGCCGACGAATTGCCGACTCAATCCGCGCCGTCGGAAACCATGGCCGAGAAGGTCCTTACCGGCAAGATCGACGACGGTCCGATTGCGCTGAGCCGCACCAAGGATCCGTCAGCGCAGGCACCCAAACCCGAAATCGAGAAGGGCACGGCCAAGTTCCTCAACGAGGCAGCCGCGCGCGCGCCGGTGACCTCCGTGCCCGACGGCGACGGCCAGCTGACCTTCAATTTCGAGAACCAGCCGATCCAGGCCGTGGCGAAGGCCATCCTCGGCGACCTGCTGCAGCTCAACTACGTCATCGCGCCGGGCGTGCAGGGCAACGTGAGTTTTTCCACGTCCAAGCCGATCAAGTCCGACCAGGCCATGTCCATCCTCGAGATGCTGCTGTCCTGGACCAACAACTCGATGGTCTACAGCGAAGGCCGTTACACGGTACTGCCGACCAAGGACGCGTTGCCGGGCAAGCTGGTGCCGCGCATCGCGGCGCCGAGCCTTGCGCGCGGTTATGAAGTGCGCGTTTTTCCGCTGCGCTTCGTCTCTCCCAAGGAAATGGAGAAACTGCTGAAGCCGTATGCCAAGCCCGACGCCTTCGTGTCGGTCGATACGGCGCGCAGCATGCTCGTGCTCGCAGGCACCGGCACCGAGCTGGCCAACTATCAGCGCACGATCGATACCTTCGACGTCGACTGGCTCAAGGGCATGTCGATAGGCGTATACGCGGTCGTCAATGTCGAAGTCACCAAGATCATGCCGGAGCTCGACAAGCTGTTCGGCGCAACGGGCGAGTCGCCGATGGCGGGCATGTTCCGCTTCGTTCCTATCGAACGCACCAACTCCGTCATCGTGATCACACCGAACCCGGATTATCTGGCCCAGGCCGAGGAGTGGCTGCGCCGGCTCGATCAGGGCGGCAGCGAAAACGGCACGCAGCTTTATGTATACGATGTAAGAAATGTAAAATCGGTCGATCTTGCCGACCGCCTCAACGAGGTGTTCACCGGCCAGCGCAGCAGCAGTTCGTCGCGCACCACCAGTTCGCGGGGCGGCGTTGCGCCTGGATTGCAGTCGGTCGAAGTTCGCGGCACCAACGATTCGAGCCGTCGCGCTGAACAGACGCGCGAACGACAGGCCGCGGCCGCCACGACCGGCGCGGGCGGCGCGGCGGCCTCGTTCACGATCGGTGACGAGGAAGCCGAGGTTCGCATCACCGCCGTCGAGGAAAACAACCAGATCCTGGTCATGGCGACGCAGAGCCAGTGGGGCATCATCCAGAGTGCCATCAAGCGACTCGACGTGGAGCCTTTGCAGGTGCAGATCGAGACCAAAATCCTCGAGGTCTCGCTGGTCGGCGATCTCGAATACGGCGTGCGCTGGTTCCTCGAAGGGCTTATCGGTACCAGCAATCAGGGTGATAACCGGTTCACGCAGTCGCAGCCCGGCAATCAGCAGCGCGGGCTGTTCGGCGCCAGCAATACGCCGGGATCGAACAATCAAAATATCTTTTTCTCATTCATCAATAGCGAGATTGAAGTCGCGATCAACGCGCTGCAGACGAGCTCCAACACCAAGACGCTGTCGGCGCCGTCCCTGGTCGTGCTCAACAACAAGGAAGCGCGCATCAACGTCGGCGATCAGATTCCGGTTGTGCAGAATTACCTGAGTGGCGGCTTCTCGACGGGCACGAACGGCAACGTGAACACGGGCACGAGCTACGGATCAGTGCAGTTCCGCGATGTCGGCGTGATCCTCACGGTGACGCCGCGCGTGAATCCGGGCGGCCTGGTCTACATGGAAGTCTCGCAGGAAGTCAGCAAGCCCGGCGCGCAGGATGTCACCGGCAACTACAGCGTGGCCAAGCGCGAAATCGAAACCGAAATTGCTGTGCAGAGCGGCCAGACCGTGCTGCTCGGTGGCTTGATCGGCGAATCCGAAGTGGCTGGCAAAGATGGCGTGCCCGGCCTGAGCCGCATTCCCATCATCGGTAACCTGTTTGGCCACACCAAAAAGAACCGCACTCGTACCGAGCTCATCGTGCTGATCACGCCGCGTGTAGTGGGCAACGCGATCGATGCACGCAGCATCACCGAGGAGTATCAGCGCCGCTTCGAATCGCTGCCCCCGATCAAGGGCGCAGGCGGCGATACGCTGGAAGCCGCGTTCGGCGACAAGGGCGGCGAAAAGAAGAAGCAGAAGTGACGCATATCGGAGTAAGCGAATGAAAAACCTGAAAACCCTGTTGCTGCTACCTGCATTGCTCGGCCTTCTGGCAGGCTGTGCTGCCGGACCCACCGGCGGAGTCAAGAAGGGCGGCACCGTCGAGGAGCGCGCGGTCAAGCGCTGGGAACTGTTGATCGACCATAAAGCCGCCGATGCGTACGAGTATCTGACCCCCGGATATCGGTCGACCCACCCCAAGGATCAGTATGCCGCTTCGATGTCCAGCCGGCCGATCAAATGGAAGAAGGTCGAGCTCATGGACAAGGACTGTCCGGAAGAGGACACCTGCAACGTTCGCCTTATCGTGGATTTTGAGCTGCGGATCGCGGCCGGCATCCCCGGTCCGGTTGCAAGTACTGATGTCCAGAAGGAAAAATGGCTTCGCGTCAAAGGCGAGTGGTATCACCTTCCGGCGCAGTGACCCGGCTCTCCGAGCCGGTTTTCGTGGGATTGCGTTGCCATGACCTTTGTTCTAGCATTGGCGCGCTGTTGCCCTACCATGCCCAAAAAAGGCGGGCCAAAACCGCTGTTGCGGAGCATGGTCGGTTGTGAGCAAAAGCCCTGTGGTTCATTAGGAGTGTTGTGATGAAAAGAAATAATCTGACGACTTCGGTTGTCGCAGGCCTCGCCGCAGTCGCCGGCCTTGCCAGCACCGCGAACGCCGTTGAGCTGAATCCGGATGGTACCGGCCAGGTTCTCGTTTACCCGTACTACACGGTTAACAAGAACCAGCAGACCATCGTCTCGGTGGTCAACACCACCAACATCGCCAAGGCGGTCAAGGTTCGCTTCCTCGAGGGTCACAACTCTCGCGAAGTCCTCGACTTCAACCTGTTCCTGTCGGAATTCGACGTTTGGACCGCCAGCGTGTTCGCGCTGTCCGACGCCGGCCTGTCGGGTGATGGCGCTGCCATGACCACGACCGACAAGAGCTGTACCGCCCCGAACAAGGATGTCTGGACCGGCTCGCTCGGCACCGGCCGTCCGTACCAGGCGTTCCTGCCGTTCGCTTACACCGGCGCAAACGTCGATACCGGCCCGACCGATATCGCTCGTACCCGTGAAGGCCACATCGAGCTGATCTCGATGGCTGACCTGACCGGCGCGCTGCGCAATGCCGTTACCCACAATTCGGCTGGCACCCCGGCCAACTGTAACGTCGTGCAGGCGATCGACCCGTCCAACTCGCTGCTGGTCCCGCCGACCGGCGGTCTGTTCGGCGCTGGCGGCGTTGTCAACGTCGCTCAGGGTACGTTCTACACCTACAACGCTGACGCGATCGACGGCTTCACCGTCACCACGCTGTTCTCCGACCAGGCCTCGCTGACGCCGTCGCTGGCTCAGGCCAACACCGGCCCGGGCATCGCTACCGCGTATGTGTTCGGTTCGGCTGGTCAGCTGATCCGTTCGGACTACTCGACGGTCGGCGCTCCGAGCAATGCGATCGACGCCGTGTCGGCCGTGTTCATGTCGTCCAACCTGTTCAACGAATATAACGTTGACTCGTCGGTCGGCTCGAACACCGACTGGGTTGTCACCTTCCCGACCAAGCGCTTCTACGTCGACAACCAGATCCTCGGCGTGCCGCTCGAAGATCCGGGCGCGATCCAGCCGTTCCGTTACACCTTCGGTGAAGATGCCGTCGGTAACGGTCTCGGCCTGTCCTGCACCCAGGTTGAACTGGGCCAGTACGATCGCGAAGAAGGCCGTCCGCAGGGCGTCGCTCCGCCGTTCTCGCCGCCGCCTCCGGGCCAGCCGGCTTCCTCGCTGTGTAAGGAAGTCAACGTCATCAGCTTCCTGAACGTTGCTACCGCTCCGACCGAGTCGGGCGTGCTGGGTTCGAAGCTGGTCACCAACGTCCGTCCATTCGCTGCTGCTGGTTGGATGCGCCTCGGCTTCACGCCGGCTGCGCAGCCGCACTTCAGCCGCGCCTCGATCGACGGCGACGTCTACGCTGGTCTGCCGGCTACCGGCTTCGAAGCGATCAACTACGTCAACGCCAACGTGGCTCCGGGCGTGCTGTCGAACTACAGCGGTCTGTTCCGTCACCGCGCTAGCCGCGCTTGCACCAACGCGACGGCTGCTTGCTCCTGATATCCATCAGGTAGTAGGTGATTTGCTAGTAAGAAGAAGGGCCCCTCTGGGGCCCTTCTTTTTTGGACTCTGCAACTTGATCTGTTGCTGAGTTCGCCAATACATCCACTGATAATCGGCAGCTAGCTTCAAGTTCGTTTTGCTGTGACGCCTTGTCCTGAGTCGACAAAGTTAGTAATCCGCGCCCAAAGCCGCTCGGTCATTTTTTACGCGATACTTCCCATCGCCTGACCCGCGCCGATCCCGCCAAGTGTATTTCGGTGTCGGCCAGATCGTTTTTCCCCGTCGCCGCCTTGCCAATCCGTTCACTTGCAACTTGATTTAACGAAGGGTTTGCACGTAGCGTCCGGTCAAGCGCTAAAATTCGCCCGCTCTCATTTGAATTGGAACTTGTCAATGCCTGCATTGCGCCTGTCCGCCGCTGCGCTCCTGTTGTCGATCGCGGCCGCCTCTGGTTCTGCCAATGCCCAGACGACTCTGCGGCTTACCTGGACCCCGAGCGGCGGTGGACCGCAGAAGGTCTGCGAATACACCACCGACGCAAACGGCGTGAGCATGGACCCGGCCACCGGCGCCCTGCTGGCCGCGGGCTCGTTCTCCGGGACCGACTGCCCAACCGGTACGACTCCGGTTTCGGACCCGGCGATCACCAACGGCATCACCTCTGCCGACATTCCCACGGCGACCACGACGGGCGCTACGCATAGCGTTACCTGGACCGCCAACGCGGACAGCTGCAGCTACGCAGGCAGCGTGACGCCGGAAGCGATCGCGAACTGGCCGCTGACGGGCAACGTCTGCAGCAACGCGACGGCTTGCGCCCAGGGCCTCACGGTGCCGGTGACGATTCCGGGCACCATCGGTTCGTACCGGTTCCAGCTGACGTGTAACAAGATCGGCTCAGGTGTAACGGCAACGTCAGCACAGAACGTGACGGTCACGGCTGGCGGCGGCGGTGGCGACAACTGCGTCAACAACACCGGCATCTCGCGTCTTACGTTCGGTCGGGTGCAATACAACGATACGAGCGGTCGCGATACCGATCTGACCTTGTTCGAGAACGTATTCGGGCATAACCCGGGCGGTGAATCGCGTCCGTTCCCGGGCACGGCCAACCTCAACCAGCGCATCTTCATCCCGCGTAACCAGTATGTATCGCTGAAGTTCACCGTTCCGCCGAACTTCCCGAATCAGACGTACGGTCAGTTCCGTTTCGAAGAAACGCAGCCGGCTACCCTGCGCATGTCGTTTACGGTCAGCAAGACTTGCG
>Ga0068852_100002986_pt1 | contig 11756 bp, 13 predicted proteins | sample KBSCornC22_FD_66594 | JGI IMG/M metagenome (GOLD analysis project Ga0068852, IMG submission 66594) | Corn rhizosphere microbial communities from Kellogg Biological Station, Michigan, USA - KBS Corn C2-2 | ecosystem: Host-associated > Plants > Roots > Rhizosphere > Soil ... | reverse complement strand
GCGGCCGGGTCGTCGCCTTCGGCGGCGCAGAGCCCGAGCCGGGCGGCGCCGAGCGCGCCGCCGAAATCGCCGTCTTCAGGAACGGCAATCTCGATATCGAGATTGGTGGCGATGAGTCGCAGCCAGAGCGCCGACTTCGATCCGCCGCCGACGGCGAGCAGCCGGTCGAACGTCGTTCCAGCGTCCTTCAGCACACGCTGGCAATCGCGGAAGGCGAAGGTCACGCCCTCCATCACCGCCTGTGCCAGGCGGGCCTGGTCGCTCAGATGGCTGAGGCCGACGAATGAGCCGCGCGCGCCGGCATTGTTGTGCGGCGTGCGCTCGCCGCTCAGATAGGGCAGGAAGATCTCCTCGCCCGGCCCCTTGAAGCTCGCTTCGGCGGCGGCGCTGAGCTCGGCCTGCTTCTTGCCGGTGGCGCTCGACAGCCAGTTGAGGCTGTCGGTGGCAGACAGGATCACGCCCATCTGATGCCAGGTGTCCGGGATGGCATGGCAGAAGGCGTGCACGGCGCCGGCGGTATTGGGCCGGAACTTCTCGTTGGAGACGAACAGCACGCCCGAGGTGCCCAGCGACACGAAGCCCTCGCCCGGCCGGATGGCGCCGATGCCGCAGGCCGCGGCGGCATTGTCGCCGGCGCCGCCGGCGATCACCACCCTGCCGGTCATGCCCCAGCGCTTTGCCAGCTCGGGCTTCAGCTCACCCGAGGGCGCCGAGCCTTCGACCAGGCGCGGCATGTGCGAGCGGTCGAGGCCGGTGACGGCCAGCAGCTCGTCCGACCAGTCGCGTTTCTTGACGTCGAGCCAGAGCGTCCCCGAAGCATCGCTCATCTCCTCGACATAGTCGCCGGTCATCAGCAGCCGCACATAGGCCTTGGGCAGCAGCACCTTGGCGAGCCTGGCGTAGATGTCGGGCTCATGCTTGCGCACCCAGGCGATCTTGGGCGCGGTGAAACCCGGCATGGCGATGTTGCCGGCGATGTCACGCAGCCGCGGCAGCGCCGCTTCCATCTCGGCGCACTCGGCCGCCGAACGGCCGTCGTTCCACAGGATGCAGGGACGCAGGACCTCGTCGTTCTTGCCGAGCAGCACGGCGCCGTGCATGTGGCCGGACAGGCCGATGCCGCGTACTGCCGCCAGTTCGGACGGATGTGACTGGCGGAGCGCATCCATCGCCTGCTGGCAGGCCGTCCACCAATCGGCAGGATTCTGTTCCGACCAGCCAGGATGGGGACGGACCGGCTCCACGGACTTCGCCGTGGCCTCGCCCAGCGATTTGCCGGCCCGATCGATCAGGATGGCTTTGACGCCCGAGGTGCCGATATCGAGACCGAGATAGGTCATGAGGCACGTACCTCACACCCTGGCATGAACCAACGCGACGTGTTTGCCGCTCGCATGTCGTGAACCCCTCCCAAGGCGGCGTTCATCCGCCGTCTGATCTCGGATTGTGCCCTTAATGCAAATTGTCGCGCAGGAAAATGCCAATTTCAATGGGGTCCGAGTGAATCTCGGCATCGGGGGAGAGCGCGACCTGCCGCGCCGCGGCGATGGCAGCACGGATTTCGCCGTCGGGATTCTGGTCGAGAACGACGTCCAGCGTGCCGGCGCGCAGCCCGGCGCGGGTGGTGTCGGTCAATTCGTGCGCCACGACGCGGATGTTGCCGGCCCGATGCGCCTTGCCCAGCGCCGCGACCAGTCCGGCGTTGCCGGCGCCGAGATTATAGATGCCGGCGAGGTCCTTGTGCGCCTCGAGCAGCTTCATGGCGACCGCCTCGGTGGCGGCGTCGTCGTCGAAACCCTCGACCGGCCCGACGATCTTGAGATGGGCGAATTCGCGGCCGAGCACGCCGGAAAAGCCTTCGAAGCGCTCGCGGTGATCGCGCAGACCGAGCGAACCGGCAATGATCCCGACCTTGCCGGTGGCGCAGAAGCGACCGAGCAGCGAGGCGGCACTGCGACCCGCCGCCTGGTTGTCGATGCCGATGAAATGCCGGCGGGCGGAGCCCGGAAGGTCGGAGACCAGGGTAATGACGGCGACGCCGCGCCGCGTGACCGCGTCGATCGCCTTGGCGACCGCCGGATCGTCGGGCGCAACGACGACGACGCAGTCGACCTGCCGGCCCGACAGCCCCTCGAGGCGGGCGACCAGCGCCGTCGGATCGAGGGCGTGGTATTGCACGGCGGTCAGCGTGAGCCGCTCGTTGCGGGTGGCGCGGACGCGGCGGGCGATGGCCGCCGTCAGGCTTTCCATGAAGGCGTTGCCGCCATCGGGGATGAGGAACACGACCCTGAGGTCACGGGCGCGGGCGAGCAGCGAGGCCGACAGGTCGCGGCGGAAATCCAGCGCCTTGATCGCGGCCTCGACTTTCTCGGCGGTTTCCGGACGAACACCGGGCCGCGCATTGAGAACGCGGTCGACCGTGGCGAGCGACACGCCGGCGGTTCGTGCGACGTCGTGCACGGTGGCGCGCTTGCCCTCGGTTTGCTCGTCCAAATCCAACCTCCCGATCGTCTGGACGTTGCTGCCGCGGCCTTGGCGCGTCAACAGATTTCGGCTTGGAGCCAAGTGGTTATCCGGCTACATCCTCGCCCGGGAAATCGGCGGAGAGGCACAATGGTCGCGGTCAGGAATTTCGGCACTCACGAGGGCAGGCGGGTCGACCAGTACACCCTCACCTCGACCACCGGCGTCGAGGTGGACCTCATCAACTGGGGCGTTGTCGTCCGCGACTGGCGCGTTCCGGTCAAGGGCGGTACGCGCAGCGTGGTGCTGGGCTTCGACAATTTCGACGACTACCCGAAACATTCGCCGCATTTCGGCTCGCTGGCCGGCCGCGTTGCCAACCGTATCGGCGGCGCGAGCTTCGAGCTGGGCGGCAAGACCTACACGCTGCCGGCCAATGACGGGAAGAATTCGCTGCATGGCGGCCCGCAGGGCATCGGCCGGCTGGTGTGGGACGCCCAACCCGACGACGCCACCAATTCGGTGGTGTTCTCGCTGACCTCGCCGGACGGGCATTCGGGCTATCCGGGAACGGTCAACATGAAGGCGACCTACCGGCTCGACGGCAACACGCTCAGGCTCGAGCTCGGCGCCACGACCGATCGGCCGACGCCGCTGAGCCTGGTGCAGCACCAGTATTTCAACCTCGGCACCGGCGACGACGTGCTCGACCACAAATACTGGATGGCGACCCACGCCTATACGGAGGTCGGCGCCGACCTCATCCCGACCGGCAACATCCTCGAGGTCAAGCGCGGCGGCGAGCGCGACTTCAGCGCACCCCGCACCCTGCGCGACGCCGCCGGCAAGGCGATCGGCTATGACGGCAATTTCGTGCTCGATGCGGGCCGCGACCCCAAGGACCCGATCGCCGTGGTGACCTCGCCCGGCAACGACCTGACGCTGAAGCTCTGGTCGGACCGGCCCGGACTGCAATTCTACAATGCGATGATGACCAACGTGCCGGTGCCGGGCCTCAACGGCAAGCGCTACGGCATGTATTCGGGCTTCTGCCTCGAGGACCAGGCGTTCCCCGATGCCCTGCACCACCCGCATTTCCCGGCGATCATCATTTCGCCGGAGCGCCCCTACAGCCACTGGTGCGAATTCGAGATCGCATGACGCGCTACGTCGCGCTGCTGCGTGGGATCGGCCCGGCGACACATGAAAAGATGCCGCTGGGCGAGTTGGCGCATAGCTGCGGCAAAGCCGGTCTGCGGGAGGTGGCCAATATCGGCAACACCGGCAATCTGGTGCTGTCGTCCGACAAGCCACAGGCAGAGGTCGAACGTATCGTCACCGATGCGGTCAGGAGCTTCGGGTTGGGCAACGAGGTCTTCACCCGCACCGAAAAGCAGCTCGGCAAGCTGGTCGCTTTCGCGCCCTTCCCCGATGCTGCGGCGACGCGGCCGGCCCGGCTCGGCGTCTGCTTCTTCCATAAGGACCCGACCTGGCCGCGAGAGTATTTCCGTTTCACCGGGCCGGAGCGGCTGCTTACCCTGTCGAACCATCTGATCATCGACTATGGCGAACAGATCTCGGTGAGCCGCCTGACCGTCGAAAAGACCGTGGGGGCACGGATGACGCAACGCAACTGGAGCAGCGTTCTGCGCGTCGCTGCAGCTATGGCTGCAACCCCCTGAGGCCGTCGACCGCCGCCTCGAGGACCTCGAGATCGGTGCGGTAGAACCAGTTGCGGCCGCGCTTGTCGAGCACCAGCAGGCCGCATTTGCGCAGCACCTTCAGATGCTCACTGACCGTCGCGATCGAGAGCGAGGACAACTCGGCCAGCTCGCCGGCCGCACGCGCCTCGTCGATACAGGCGCCGACGAACAGACGTCGCTCGGCATGCGACAGGGCGCGCAGCACTTCGTCGAGATCGATGTCCGTGACCGTCAGCCCTGGATGAGGGTCAGCGTGTTGCCGGCCGGATCGGCGATCTGCGCCTTCTTGACCCAGCCATTGTCGGTCTTGGGCAGCACCACCGCGCCCCCCTCCCTGGCGGCGAGGACAAGCGCGGCATCGAGGTCGGGGACGACGACGCCGAACACCAGCGAGGGCTCTGGGGTCTCGACGATGGCGCCGTTCGGCCCACCCTCGGGCGTTGCGACCATGGCGTAGCCCGGACCGCGCGGCGTCACCTGCCAGCCGAAGAGCTTGGAATAGAAGCTGGCGAGGGGCTGGAGCTCGGGACCGGCAATGTCGAAATGGCCGAAGCCATTGGGGGTGTGCGGTTTGCGCTCAGGATGCGGCATGGCGAACCTCCGGGTTGCCCGGCACAATATTTCGTCATTTCCCGAAATGTCAAGGCTGCGGTAGGAACGGGCATGGACAAGACCGAACGACTGTTTTCCGTGATGGATGCGCTGCGCCGGCACCGGCGGCCGATAACCGCGAGCGCGCTGGCCGAGGAGCAGGGCGTGTCCGTGCGCACGCTGTATCGCGACATCCAGACTTTGATCGGGCTCGGGGCGCCCATCGATGGCGAGGCGGGCGTCGGCTACATGCTGCGGCCCGGCTTCTTCCTGCCGCCGCTGATGTTCTCGGCCGAAGAGCTCGAGGCGCTGGTGCTGGGCGCGCGCTGGGTGGAGCAGCGGCCCGACGATGCGCTGGCCGGCGCCGCCAGGAACGCGCTCGCCAAGATCGCCACCGCCTCGCCGGATGATCTGCGCGACCGCATCGGCAACACCGGCCTGTGGCCTGTGCGCACACATTGGGATGACGTGGAGGCGACGCCGCTGCTGTCCACGTTGCGCGAGGCGATCCGCGACGAGCGCGTGCTCGAGATCGACTATGCCGACGAGTCGGGCCGCACCACGACGCGCGCCGTCTGGCCGATCGCGCTCGCCTATTACGAGCAAAAGCAGATCATCGCCGCCTGGTGCACGATGCGCGAGGATTTCCGCAATTTCCGCACCGACCGGGTGACGGCCGCGCGCATCGTCGAGGGGCGCTTCGGCAAGCGGCGGGTGCAGCTGGCGCGCGAATGGGAAGACGTGTGGCAGCAAAAGGTCCGCGAACGGTATCCGGACGAGCAGCGTTGACTGCTGACGCACCCTGTCAGCAGGGGTGCGCGATGGTTTCTGCAACGGCGAATGGGCGCCGGCAAGGAGACCGAAAAATGCAATTCACCCCGTTCAAGATCGCCATTTCCGACGCGCAGATCGACGACCTCAAGGCGCGGCTCGAAGGCACGCGCTGGCCGGCCGCGACGACGACCGATTGGAGCCACGGCCAGCCGGTGCCGTTCATCCGCGAACTCGCCGAGCAGTGGCGCACCAGCTACGACTGGCGCCAGTACGAGACGCGGCTCAATGCCTATCCGCAGTTCCTGACCGAGATCGACGGTCAGACTATCCACTTCCTGCATGTGAAGTCGACGGAGCCCGGCGCCTTCCCGCTCATCCTGACACATGGCTGGCCGTCGACGATCTACGAGTTCATCGACGTCATCGGGCCGCTGACCGATCCGCGGGCGTATGGTCTCGATCCCAAGCTGAGCTTCGACCTCGTGATCCCCTCGATCCCCGGCTACGGCTTTTCGTCGCCGCTGGCGGCGCCCGGCTGGGACAGCGCCAGGGTCGCCAAGGCATGGGACGCCCTGATGCAGGGCCTTGGCTACAAGGTCTATGGCGCCCAGGGCGGCGACGCGGGTGCGTTGATCACCCGGGAACTGGGCATCCTGCAGCCCGAGGGCCTTGCCGGCGTCCATCTGCAGCAGATTTTCGCCTTCCCGACCGGCGCCCCCGGCGAGATGGACAAGCTGACGCCGTTCGAGCGCGAGGGCTTCGCCAATCTCGACAGTTTCCTCAAATACAATGGCTACCAGGCGATCCAGCAGAAGCGGCCCGGCACGCTCGGTTACGGCCTCGTCGACTCGCCCGTTGGTCAGCTGGCGTGGAACACCGAGCTCTTCTTCGGCTTCGACGGCAGCGGCGCCAAATTCGTCGATCGCGAACGGTTCCTGACGCACGCCTCGATCTACTGGTTCACCGGCACCGGCGGATCGGCAGCCAACCACTATTTCGAGGACGCCCAGACCGGAGCAGGCTACCGCGAGGTCAAGAACGGCACTCCAACCGGCGCGTCGGTATTCCCCTGGGACTACCGCTCGGTCCGCAGCTTCGCGGAGCGCGCCAACAACATCGTCTACTGGCGCGAGATGCCCGAGGGCGGCCATTTCGCGGCCGCCGACACGCCCAAGCTGTTCGTCGAGGAAATGCGGGGGTTCTTTGCGCAGGTGAAGTAGCACCAAGGAGCGCGACCACCGGGTGTCATCCCGGGCTTGACCCGGGACCCATTCGTCAGCTGGCGCGGGGCGTGAGCTGGGTCCCTGCTTTCGCAGGGATGACACGCGGTGGGAAGTCTTACGCTGCGGCCTGCTGTGCCGCCCTCAGCTCCACATCATGGGCGAAGCGGATCAGATTCGAATAGGGGCAGATGTCGTGGGCGAGCGCCATCAGGGCCTCGACTTCGGCCTGGGTCCAGCCCGGCACGGTTGCAGTCAGCACCGGCACGATGGTGAAGCCGACATTGTCGTCGCGGTCGGCGAAGCTCACATCGGCGCTGACGCTTGCCCCTTCGGGCAGCTTCTTGCCCTGCTTGCGCGCGGCCCCACTCATGGCCCCCAGGAAGCAGGCGGAATAGCCGAGGGCAAACAGCTGCTCCGGATTGGTGCCCGGGCCGTCGTCGCCGCCCATCGCCTTGGGGACGGACAGCTTCACGGCCACCTTGCCGTCGTCGGTGCGGGCTTCGCCGCCGTTACGGCCGCCATGCGTGGCGGTGCCGTGTGCCGTGTACTTGATCGTGGTCATGGTTGAGAGCCTTGTGGAAAGAGATTGCAACGGCGCGGCTCTACAACACAATTTAGTTGTGCACAATCGAATTGTGTGCAATCAATTGTGAAAGACGGAGGGCTTCCCATGGCCAAATCGCTGCGACTGGAAGACCAGCTCTGCTTTTCGATCTACGCGGCCGGGCACGCGTTCAATCGATTTTACAAGCCGTTGCTCGGGCCGCTCGGCCTCACCTATCCGCAGTATCTGGTGCTGCTAACGCTGTGGGAGCAGGACGGGTTGCCACTCAGGACCATCGGCGATCGGCTGGCCCTCGACTCGGGCACGCTCACGCCCTTGCTCCGGCGCATGGAGGATAGCGGGCTGGTGTCGCGTGAGCGCGACACCGTGGACGAGCGGCTGGTGCGCATCCACCTGACGCCCAAGGCCCGGCGTCTCGAAAGCAAGGCCGCCGCCTTCCCGCAACAGATCGGCGCCGCGGCAAGCTGCTCGGCGGCCGAGCTCAACGCCCTCCGCAAGCTGATCTTCGCGCTGCGCGACGATTTGGAGGCGGCCAGCCAGGAGGCGGCCTGACGCGAGCATCCGCGGGAGCCGGTGCCGAGGCGGATCGGCGAGCGCGACGAGGACTGACGGGCCGAGCGAACGGGTCACGTCGACCACACGGGATTAAGCCTGGCGCGCCGGCGTTCTCTCTTCGACACCGGATCATCCGGTTCGGGAGACACCTCATGACTGCTCGTTCTGTTGCCGGCGCCCTGGGCGCATCGATCCTGCTGCTCGCACTTGCCGCCCCTCTCCCCGTGCTTGCCATCGACACCGGGGGTGAGGACACCTCGACCAGCACGCCAGCGCCCGCCAAACCGCAAACTCCGGCCAAGCCGAAGCCGGCGGTCCCCACCCTCGATGCTGCCCGGGCCGATATCGCGGCCAAGAACTGGACCAAGGCGATCGCCGACCTGACGGCCATCGTCAAAGCCAGCCCCTCGAGCGCCGATGCCTACAATCTGCTGGGCTATTCGTATCGCAATGCCGGCAACTACGATCGGGCCGGACAGGCCTATGCCAAGGCGCTGAAGCTCGATCCCAAGCATACCGGCGCACTCGAATATCAGGGCGTGCTGTTCCTCAAGCTCGGGCAAAAGGACAAGGCCCAGGCGAACCTCGACAAGATCAAGGCGATCTGCGGCACCACCTGCGAGGCGTATACCGACCTCGCCAAGGCCATCGGCTAGCACCTGTCGACAACTCACGCCGGGCGAGCCTGATCGGCGGCTCGCCCGGCGCCCTGACCATCTTGTGACAATCCCCGGCTGGCGCCCGGGCGCAAGGCAGGTCTATACCGGCGGCATCCCACCTCCGGGCCCTGCCCCATCGCATGACCGATATTCCGCTTCGCCCGGGCTCGCTGTTTGCCCATCGGCCCTTCCAGGCCTTCATGACCTCGCGCGCGCTGTCGTCGATGGCGTTCCAGGGCACCGGCGTCGCCATCGGCTGGCTGGTCTACGACCGGACGCGCAATCCGTTCGATCTGGGCCTGATCGGGCTCTGTCAGTTCCTGCCGATGGTGGTGCTGACGTTCGTCGTCGGGCACGTGGCCGACCAGTTCGATCGCCGGCGCATCGGCTTTGTCTGCCAGATCATCGAGGCGCTGACGCTGTGCGTCATCGCGCTGGGGGTGTGGCAAGGCTGGCTCGGCACCGCCGGCATCTTCGTCGCCGTGGCGCTGCTCGGCTCGACCCAGGCGTTCGAGCGGCCGACGATGGCGGCGCTGCTGCCCGGGATCGTGCCGGGCGACACGCTGCCGCGCGCCATCGCCAATTCGACCTCGGTGATGCAGACGGCGATGGTCATCGGGCCGGCCCTGGCCGGCGTGCTCTACGGCGTCGGGCCGGTCGTGCCGTTCGTGGTCGCCGCGGTGATGTTCGCGGTGGCGAGCCTCTGCGTCAGCGCCATTCCGCATCCGGGCGTGACGCCCAGGCGCGAGCCGGTGACGCTCAAATCGGTGTTCGCCGGCGCCGCCTTCATCCGCAGCAAGCCGGTGATGCTGGGGACGATCTCGCTCGACCTGTTCGCGGTGCTGCTGGGCGGCGCGACGGCGCTGCTGCCGATTTATGCGCGCGACATCCTGACCGCCGGCCCGATCGGGCTCGGGCTGCTGCGCACCTCGCCGGCCATCGGGGCGGTGATGATGTCGCTGCTGCTCGGCCGCTTCCCGATCAGCCGCAATGTCGGCAGGACCATGCTGATCGCCGTCGCTGTCTTCGGCGTCGCGACGATCGTGTTTGCGGTCTCGACCAACATCGCGCTCTCGGTCGCGATGCTGCTGATCCTGGGCGCGGCCGACACCATCAGCGTGGTGGTGCGCACCTCGCTGGTGCAGCTGTTGACGCCCGACGCGATGCGCGGCCGCGTCAACGCCATCAATTCGCTGTTCATCGGCACCTCGAACCAGCTGGGCGAGTTCGAGTCGGGCACGCTCGCGGGCTTTGTCGGCCCGGTGTGGGCGGTGGCGCTGGGCGGGATCGGCACGCTCGGCGTGGTGCTGCTATGGACCCGATTGTTCCCGCAACTGCCGAAGGTGCAGACGTTCCGGGAAGCGTAAGCGCGCCACCGCTCCGGCCCTGTCGCTGGACAGGCGGGACGCCGGCCGCTTATCTGGGCCAGAGGAGATCACAGTGACCAAGGCGCTGTTCACCACACTGGGGCCGCTGACCCGGGATCGGCTCGGCGCCATCCTGCCGCACGAGCATGTCTATGTGGACCTGCGCACGCCGCAGACACCCGGCTATGCCGGCGGCGCGGCCGATGACGTGGTGCGGCTGATGGCGCCCGAAATCGAGCGCATCAAGGCGCTCGGCATCACCGCGCTGGTCGAGTGCACCACCGGGGGTGTCGGCCGGCGCGCCGATTTCGATCTGGCGGTATCGCAGGCCACGAATTTCCCGATCGTGGTGCCGACCGGCAATTACCGCGAGCCGTGGATTCCCGACTGGGTCGCGACCGCGAGCGAGGCCCAGCTCGAGGCCTGGATGCTGCGTGAGCTGACCGAGCGGTTCGACGAAGCCGACTATCGCGCCGGCTGGATCAAGCTCAGCGCCGGCGACGACGGCATCACGCCGCTCGAGACGAAGATCCTCAGGGCCGCGACCCGGGCGGCGATCGCCACCGGGGCGGTCATCGGCAGCCACACCATCAAGGGGCGCGTGGTGCTGGACCAGCTCGACATCATCGCGGCGGAAGGCGGCGACGTCTCGCGCTTCATTTCGATCCACAGCCAGGCCGAACCGGATTTCGGGCTCAACCTGGCGGTGGCCGAACGCGGCGCCTGGATCGAATACGACAATATCGGCTGGGTCGCCGACGAGGAGCTGCTGCCGCGCGTCCTCGGCGCGCTCGAGGCGGGGCGGGGCGCGCAGATGCTGCTCAGCCACGACATGGGCTGGTTCGATCCGGCGCAGCCGGGCGGCGGGACGCCAAAACCCTACACGCATCTGAGTGAGGTGTTCCTGCCGAGGCTGCGTGCTGCGGGTGTCGACGAAGCGACGATCGTGCAGCTGACGCACGACAATCCGTTCGAGGCGTTCGCGCGGCCGCTGTAGACCCTTGCCTCGGCGATCGAACGGCTGCAGTGCCGCAATCCCCTCACGGAGCGAACGGCCGGATGATCCTCAGCAAAGAACGCGACCCACGGCTTATCACGATCCGGCGCGGCGGAACGCTGACCGATGCGCACCATCACCTGCTGGCGCGATGGGCGGCGGAGTGCGCAGAGCACGTGCTGCACCATTTCGAGGCCGTGCGGCCGGACGACGAACGACCGCGCAAGGCGATCGAACTGACTCACGCCTGGATCCGCGGCGAAATCAGCATGACGGAAGCACACAACTATGCGTTCGTCGCGAACGCGGCCGCCCGCGAGCTCGCGGGCGCGGCAAAGTTTGCTGCACTGGCGAGCGGACAGGCGGTCGCCGTCGCCCACGTGGCGGAACACGATCTGGGGGCGGCAGCCTATGCAATCCGCGCGGCACAGGCGGCGGCAGGCGACGCCGAACGCGCCCGGCGGCAGGAACGAGACTGGCAACGGACACACTTGCCGGACGAGGTGCGCGCACTCGTGCTTGAGGATCAGAAGCGCCGCAGCGCCATCTGCTGGTCGGTGTTCGACTAAGCGCCGGCGAAACTCAGCCGGTAGCTCAGCGCCTCGGCGATGTGCGGGCGCGCAACCTTCTCGCTGCCGGCAAGGTCGGCCAGCGTGCGGGCAACCTTGAGCACGCGGTGATAGGCGCGGGCGCTCAGCGAGAAGCGCTCGGCCGCCTGCAGCATGAGGGTCTGGCTCTCCTTGTCGGGGTCAACCACCGTTTCGATCAGCGTCACCGGCGCCGCGGCGTTGGTGAAGACCTCCGGGTGGCCGGCCGCGAGGTAGCGCTCCCGCTGCGTGTCGCGCGCCGCCCGCACGCG
>Ga0068852_100002985_pt1 | contig 11756 bp, 13 predicted proteins | sample KBSCornC22_FD_66594 | JGI IMG/M metagenome (GOLD analysis project Ga0068852, IMG submission 66594) | Corn rhizosphere microbial communities from Kellogg Biological Station, Michigan, USA - KBS Corn C2-2 | ecosystem: Host-associated > Plants > Roots > Rhizosphere > Soil ... | reverse complement strand
CGGCGAGCGCGACTGCTCGCTCCAGCGGCGGCACCAGAAGGTGCTCGAGGAAGCGCCCTCGCCGGCAATCTCGCCCAAGCAGCGCCACCGCATGGGAGAAACCGTCCGCAAGGCGATGAGTGAGATGGCCTATCGCGGGGCCGGAACCATCGAGTTCCTGTTCGAGAACGGCGAATTCTACTTCATCGAGATGAACACCCGTCTCCAGGTCGAGCATCCGGTGACCGAGATGATCAGTGGCATCGACCTGGTGCGCGAGCAGATCCGGGTCGCCTGCGGCGAGGGCCTGAGCTGCACGCAGGAGCAGGTGCACCTCCACGGTCACGCGATCGAATGCCGGATCAACGCCGAGGACCCGGAGACCTTTGCCCCCTCGCCCGGGCTGGTGAAGAATTACGTCGCGCCCGGCGGCATGCACGTTCGGGTCGATAGCGGGCTCTACACCGGCTACCGGGTCCCGCCGTACTACGACAGCATGATCGGCAAGCTGATCGTCTACGGGTCCAACCGCCAGAGCTGCATCCGCCGGCTCCGCCGTGCGCTCGAGGAGTTCGTCGTCGAGGGGATGAAGACGACCATCCCGCTCCATCAGAAGCTTGTGCGCGACCCGCAATTCCTCGAGGGCGACTATACGATCAAGTGGCTCGAGCAGTGGCTCGAGCGGAGCGCGAACGCATCGGAATAGGGTAGCCAGGCAGCCCCTTTCCACTCCGGCCAAATCGCTCCTATTGCAGTTCGATGCCCGACTCCATGGACTCGGCCGGATCCTCCTTCGAGGGTGCCGGCGCCTCTCGTTCAAGCGCGACCGCGGCTGCGGCCGCTTACATGAACCCGATCCTCGACTGCGATTTCCCCGATCCCGCCATCGTCCGAGCGCCCGACGACTTCTATTATGCCTATGCGACGCAGACGCTCCGCGACGGCGAGTGGGTCAACATCCAGGTCGCCCGCTCGGCCGACCTCGTTCGCTGGGACTATGTCGGCGACGCGCTTCCGCAAAAGCCCGACTGGGCGCGAACCACGCAAGACTTCTGGGCGCCGAGCGTGATCTTCGATGGATCGACCTACTTCATGTATTATTCGGCGACGCCCGACGCCTACCATCATCACGAGCGCGGCCATGCGCTCGCGGTCGCGACCTCATCGTCCCCGGCCGGCCCGTTCGTCGACATGGGGATGCCCATGCTGCTCGGCGCCGGCTTCGAATATATCGACCCGATGGCCTTCGACGACCCCGTCTCGGGCAAGCATTTGCTCTACTGGGGCTCGGGCTTCCAGCCGATCAAGGTGCAGGAGCTCGCGGCCGACCGGGTGTCGTTCGTGCCCGACAGCGCGCCGGTCGACCTTATCTGGCCGAATGGCAAGAACGGCGGCTTCCCGCGGCTGGTCGAAGCCTCCTGGGTCATCTTCCGCGAGGGCTATTATTATCTCTTCTATTCGGGCGACAATTGCTGCGGCCCCGACGCCGAATATGGCGTGATGGTCGCCCGCTCGGAAACGCCGATGGGCCCCTTCGAGACTCTCGAGCAGGCCAAGGGCGTGCCGCACAGCCTGATCCTCGTCAGAAACGACCGCTGGCTTGCGCCCGGCCACAATTGCATCGCGCTCGACGAGGCGGGCGACGACTGGATCGTTTATCACGCGATCGACGTCGACCGCCCCCGCCAGACGCAGGAGGACGAGATCAACAGCCGCCGCATCCTTCTCCTCGACCGGATCGAGTGGAACGACGGCTGGCCGTTCGTCGGGACTCCCTCCTGCGAGCCGATGCCCGCGCCGGTCACTTAGTAGCGTCCGCCGCCGGCGACCGCCGGCGGGCGAGCGGCGACGGCATAGGGCCTGCCGTCCGCTGCCATCTCTGCGAACAATGTCCGCTGCAGCTCGAACTCCTCCAGCAATCGCTCGTCGATGTGCCGGGTGCCGTTGGCGACGATGCTCGACAGCAGCCCGGTCTCGGCGTGCCGCGAATTGTCCCAGCCGGGGTAGGACGTGATCGGATACCAGCAGACGCCCCGGATATCGGTCCCGCTGCGCATCGCGGTCCGCACCTCGTTGGAGACATAGTGCAGCCACGACGGCTTGGCGGTCCCCTCCGCGCCCGTCTCGGACAGCATGAGCGGCTTGCCGTAGCGTTGCGCCATTTCGACCAGCATGTCGGCGAGCGGGCGATATTCGTGGTGGCCCATGGGAATGGTCGGGCCCTTCAAATACCATTGGTTGTGCGGGTAGTAATTGAGCCCGATCACGTCGACCAGCGAACGGTCGCCGCCAAGTTCGGGCTCGGCAAGCCCAAGGATCCAGTCATAGGCCTCGAACATGCCGGCGCGGTTCCGCTGCGCGGCGCGGACGGTTTCGCGGCGCCGGTCGCGCGGAGCGACGTGGATCAGCGGCTCGGCCCAGATCAGCGTCGTTTCGGGCCATCGCCGCTTGATCGCCTTGGACGCCATCACCGCCGTCCGAACGAGCTGGCGCTTGAACCAGCCCTTCTCCATCGGCCCGGCCGGCGGGAAATAGCCATCGTCGACGGCCCAGGAGAGGAAGTTGATCTCGTTGAGCGGGCACAGCAGCGGCGGCCGCTTGCTGATCGACTGCTGCAGCTCGACCGCGGCAATCGCGAACTCGGTGAAGCGCTCGGGGAAGTCGGATGCGCCCTGGTCGATGCAGTCAGGCGAGCCGTAGTGGAACAGGTCCCAGATGACCTGGACGCCCGCCTCCTCCGCCGCCTCGAGCATCGGCAGCCAGCTCGACCAGTCGTATTGGCCGCGCGCTTTCTCGATCAGGTGCCAGCGCACGCCGTCGCGCAACGTGCTGAAGCCGAGCTTCCTGCACAGGGCATAGTCGCGCAGCACGTGACGGTCGTGGCCGGTCGCGCGGATCAGGTCCAGCCGCACGCCGTCGCGGCGGCGGTGCGACGAGCATTCGAAACCGGCCATGAAAAAACTGTCGAAAGGCCAAGCCATCCGCGTGTCGCTCCAAGCCCTATATAAGTCGCAACGGCTGCGAAATCATCGGCCGGCATCCAAAAACTGAGATAAATCAACCTTGTTACGGGTCAGGCCGAGCAAGTTGTGCGGCCTTTGGCGCCGCCGAGCTGAGCTTGGTTACTGCATTTGCCGCGAAGATGCGCCGAGCAATGGCCGCGCCGGGCGGCGCTTGCGGAGCTTCCGCGCGGCGGGCAGTAGTAGGGCCCGGAGGAAGCGCCCGCATGAGCCTGATCGCCGACCTGAAATCGCTCGAGCCGTCGCAGCGCAGCGCGATCTGGGCGAGCTACCTCGGCTGGACTCTCGACGCGTTCGATTACTTCCTCCTGACCTTCATGCTCGCGGCGATCGCGAAGGAGTTCCACACCGACGTCAAGGCGGTGGCCGTCGCGATCATGCTGACGCTCGCCGCGCGGCCGATCGGCGCGTTCGCGTTCGGCTGGCTGGCAGAGCATTTCGGACGCCGCCGAATCCTGATGGCGGACATCATCCTCTTCTCGATCTTCGAGTTCGCGTCCGGCTTCGCACCCTCGCTGACGAGCCTGCTGATCCTGCGCTTCCTGTTCGGAATAGCGATGGGCGGCGAATGGGGCCTGGGCGCGAGCCTGGTCATGGAATCGATCCCCGCGCGCCTTCGCGGGCCGGTCTCCGGACTGCTCCAGAGCGGCTACCCGTCGGGCTATTTCGTCGCCAGCCTGGTCTACTTTTTGTTGTTCGACGTGATCGGCTGGCGCGGCATGTTCATGGTCGGAGTCGCCCCCGCGCTGCTCGTGCTCCTCATCCGGATCCACGTGAAGGAGAGCCCGGTGTTCGAGGAGCGGCACCGCAAGCGCCGCGCCCGCCCGATGGCCGAGCTGGTCGGCCACTGGAAGATCGCGCTCTACATGATCGTGCTGATGGCGGCCTTCAACGCGTTCAGCCACGGCACCCAGGACCTCTACCCGACCTTCCTCCAGGTCCAGCATCATTTCGACACGCACATGACCGGCACCCTGACCGCGATCATGAACGTCGGCGCGATCGTCGGCGGCATCGGCTTCGGCATCTGGTCGGAGCGCATCGGGCGCAAGCGCGCGATCATCATCGCCAGCATTCTCGCCCTCCCGGTCATTCCCTTGTGGGCGTTCACCGCGACCCCGCTGCTGCTCGGGCTCGGCGGCTTCCTGATGCAGGTCGCGGTTCAGGGCGCATGGGGCATCGTTCCCGTCCACTTGAACGAGCTGTCGCCGCCCGCCGCACGCGCCCTGTTCCCCGGCTTCGCCTATCAGCTCGGCAACCTCATCATGTCGCGCAACGGCGTGTTCCAGGCCCAGATCGCGGAGAGCCACGGCAACAATTACGGGCTGGCGCTGGCGATCTTCGGAGGAACGATGGCCGTGCTGATCGCGATCTGGACCGCCGTCGGCCCGGAGCGCAGCGACGTCGATTTCCTCGCGCAGGCGCGCAACGAGCGCTAGCCGGCGCGCGCCGCTCTCCGGAACAGCAGCGCCGAGCCGAGCCACATCGCCGCGAAGCCCTCGATCAGCATCAGCAGCCCAACCGGCCCCGGCGGCTGCGTCGACGCAGTGCCGAAGGCGAACACGGCCGCGCCGGTCAGCGCCTGCGCCGCCGCGATCACGAACATCGTGCGCGCCATGCCGCTCGGCCGCCCCCGTGCGATCAATGTTCCGACCGCGGCGATCGCGACGATCGCGGGAAAGATGAGGTTCGCCGGATTGTCCTCGCCCCCGATGATCCCGACCGCCGCGTTGATCCAGACGAGCAGGAACGCCGCCGCGAGCGCGAGCGCCGCTCCGCCGCGATACGCCCAGTTGCGCGACTTGCGCACCGCAAGTTCGATCAGCAGTCCCGTGCCGCCGATCATCACCGCGGCAAAAACGAAATCGAGCGCGGTCCACTTCACCTCGCTCGTGAACTGCATCGCGACCGCGGGCGTCACGATCAGCGCCGCCGCAAATCCCCAGCCGGCGATCCGCCAGCCGTTCACCCCCGCCATGGTTTGAACTCCATTCGTCATTCTTGCCTCCGAACTCGATTGCGGCTTCAATCATCGCTCGTCGGCCGGTGAGCGGCATGAGCAAGTCCTGAGGTCTTCCTGAAATCGTGACTCCCGCCAGCTTCCGCTTCGACCGCTTCTGTCTCGACACGGCCGAGCGCAGCCTCAGCGACGGCGGCCGCCCGGTCGAGCTTGCAAGCCGCTATTTCGACGCGCTCGTCTTGCTCGTCAGCGAGCAGGGCCGCCTGATCGCCAAGGACCGCTTCATGGACGAGGTGTGGCGCGGCATTCCGGTGACCGACGAAGCGCTCACCCAGTGCATCCGAACCTTGCGCAGGCAGCTCGGCGACGACGCGTCGAAGCCGCGCTTCATCGAGACGGTGCCCAAGCACGGCTATCGCTTCATCGCACCGGTCGACACCGACGCCGCTGCCGCACCCGCGCCGCGCGGCGCGCATCGCTCGCGCGAGCTGCTTCTGCTCGCCGCGGCAGGGACTCTCGGCGGCGGCGCGGCGGGCGTGATCGGCGGATTGTTCTACGGCTTCGCCGCCGCCTCCGACGCGGGCTCCGGCGCCATTTCCGCGCTCCTCGTGCTGCTCGCGGTGATCACCGCCGTGGCGCTGATCGGGGCAGCCGGGGTAGCCTCAGGCATCGCCGCAGCGATCGCGCTGCGCCGCCCCAGCGCATGGGCAATCCTCGGCGGGGCGGCCGGGGGATTGATCGTCGGCGCGGTGGTCAAGCTTCTCGGCCTCGACGGCTTCGCCATCCTGTTCGGCCGCTCGCCCGGCAACATCACCGGCGCGGGCGAAGGTCTCGTCCTCGGCGCGGCGACGGGCCTCGCCGTCTGGACGGGAGCGGGCCGGATCCGGCGCTCGGTCATCGCCGCAATCGTCGCTGGGGCTGCCGCCGGCGCCCTCATCGCCATCGCCGGCGGGCACCTGATGGGCGGAAGCCTCGCCTTGCTCGAAGCCCATTTCCCGGGCTCGCGGCTGAACCTCGACGGCATCTCTGCCGCCTTTGGCGAGAGCGGCTTCGGCCCGCTCACGCAGGCCGTCACCGCCGCGCTCGAAGCCGCCTTGTTCGCCGCCTGCGTCGCCGGCGCGATCACGCTCGCGCGCAGGACCATCATGCCCGAACCGTAAGCGCGCCGGTGCGTTGGTCCGGCGAAAGACGGACCCATCCATGTCCAGCTATCAGGCAACTTCGCGCGGGCCCGACCGGGCCAAGGCCGTTGCCGCGGTCGTCGCGGTTCACGCGGCGCTCGCCTTCGTCATCCTGTCGGGCCTCAACGTCCGCGTCGTGAACGAAGCGGTCGAGCGCCTGAAAACCTTCAACCTCGAGCAGCCGCCGCCTCCCCCGCCTCCGCCACCGCAACAGCGGCCGGAGCCGCAGATGAAGAAGCCCGCCGGAGCGCCGGCCAAGAAGGCCGAGGCCTCTCCGATCGTCGCTCCGCCGACGCCGCTCCCGGTTCAGTCCCCGCTTCCTGCGGCGAAAGTCGCGGGAACCGGCAGCGCGTCGACCTCGGGCGCCGCCGCGTCAGGTAGCGGCACCGGCGCGGGCGGCGCGGGCAACGGCAGCGGCGGGGGCGGCAATGGCGACTATTCGCGCTTCACGCCGGCGCGGCTGGTCAGCAACATCCCCAATTCCGAATATCGACAGCTCGCCGCGACGGGGATCCCGAGTGGGCTCGTCGGCGTGCGCATCCTCGTCGGCCCCGACGGCAGCGTGTCCAACTGCCGAATCGCGCGATCGAGCGGCGATTCATCGGTCGACAATCTCGTGTGTCAGCTGACCGAGCGCTTCGTCCGCTTCTCGCCCGCGCGCGACCCGAGCGGCCGCCCCGTCGCGCAGGAGATCACCTATTTTCCCAACTGGCGCCGGCGCTAGCGCTTCGCGCTGGCGATCGTGCCCGTGGCGGTGCCGCTGCTCGCGTCGATCTTGGCCAGCATCGCTTTGTCGCGGCCGTAGGCGTCGTCGTAATAAGCGATCGACTGCCCGTCCGGCACCGCGGTCAGATAGGTGATATAGACCGGCACCGGCTGCTCCAGCGGCACCGGCTCCTCGGTGCCATGACCCTCCCAGGTCAGCTCGCGGTGGAACAGCCAGCGGCTCAGCCGCCACGCGTCCTCCAGCCGCACGCAGCCGCCGCTGAAATAGCGGACCGATTCCTTGAACAGGTTCCGCCGCGGATTGTCGTGCAGATAGACGCCGAACTGGTTGGGGAACATGAACTTGATACGCCCCATGAAGTTTTCCGGCCCGGGGTTCTGGCGGAGCAGGACCTCCTCCTTGCCGTCCTTGACCGCGTCCCAGTCGATCTTGGTCGCGTCGAGCACCTGCGCGTCGCGGGTCCAGTCGGACACCTGCTCGTAGCCCATGCGCTGGAAATAGCCGAAGCCGTATTTCTTGACCCACTGCCCGACGTCCTCCCACGCGAGGTCGGGCGGCACGTACCAGTAAGGGTTGAGTGCGGCGTAGCGGATGTAGGCCGTCAGCATCGGCGTCGGCCATTTGGTCTGACCGACGACCACGACCATCGAATCGACCGCCTTGCCGTCCTCGTACATGAACAGCCGCTGCTGTGCGGCGTTGACCAGCACGTAGCGCTGCTTGCCGGACGGAAGCGCACGCGCGCGCTCGAGGTTGACCTCGAGCGCCTGGCGCTTGTCGTCGTCGCTGTACTTGTGCTCGGCGAGCGCCTTGCGAAGCTCGCCGTAGAACGGGTGCATCCAGCCGAAGTTCTGGACATAGTCCGTCAGCGACGGCGCGGCCGCGGCGTCGAGCAGGGTCGCGAGCGGCGACGGCGGCTTCGGCCGAAGCTGCGGATCGACGTAGGTGATCCCGACGCCCGGGTCCTGGTGGAGGTCCTCGACGTAAGCGACAAAGGCGTTCGACAGCGCCAGGTCGGCGCGCTGGACGTCCTTGCGCTTGTGCTTGGCGAGCGCGGCCTGGAGCAGGGTCTCGAGCTCGGCCGGCTGGTATTTCTGCGGATTGAGCCCGTCGATGTTCGCGGTGCTGAGCAGCGAAATCAGCTGCTGGGGCGCGTCGCCGGCCTGCGGCGCGAGCCACAGCGGGGCATCCTTGCGCGCCCTGTAGAAGTCGGCGACCGACTGCCCGACCGGCGACGGCGCGACAGCGGGCACCGCGGGAGTCGGGGCCGCCGACTGCGCTGAGGCGGGCATGGGCGCAAGCAACGCCGCCGCGCCCAGCATCAGCGCGCCGGCAGTCCGTCCGTACTTTCGAAAAGAGTGCACCGGCCGAGGGCCGGTGCACCAGTTACGCACAATTTTCACCTGTTCTCCGATATCTGGCTCGCGTTTTTAGCCGCGTTCGCCACTCCGGGTCGGCGCCGTGTAAACCGGGGCCGGAGCCGGGGCCGGAGCAGCCGACGGACCACCGGCATAATATTGCCCGTTGTAGACGTATCCGTCCACTACGCCGTCGTTGTTGCGGTCGGCCCACACCGCGCCCGCGAGACCGCCGACCGCAGCGCCGATCACCGCGCCCATCGGAACGCTGACGCCGGGGAGGACCGCGCCGGCGACCGCGCCGAGGGCCGCGCCGCCGAGGGCGCCGGTCACGACCGCATGCGTCGTCGGGTCATAGCCCTGCGGGGCACCCGTGTAATACTGGCCGTTGTAGACATAGCCGTCGACATAGCCGTCGTTGTTGTTGTCGGCCCAGACCGCGCCGGCAAGGCCGCCGATCGCCGCGCCAACCGCCGCGCCGGTGATCGTGCTGATCCCGGGCGCCACCGCACCGACGACCGCACCGCCGGCCGCGCCGACCGCCGCGCCCGTTGCGATGTCTGCATTGGTCCGCGGATTCGCGGTGCACGCGCCAAGCGCGGCAGTGCCTGCAAGCGCCAGGGCTATCATGGATTTACGCATCGCTCTTTTCTCCCATTGTGTTGAGCTGCCGGAACATGCGCCGCACGCGGTTTCGACCGCCGCGAGGCGGTGCATGTCACAAGCGCAGGAACGACGATTGCGGCTCATCGTTCCGCAACCGCGACAAAGACCGGCTACCGGCGCTTTTCCGCTTGCGCAACGACCGCAGCCAAGTCACTGATCCCAAAAGCGAAAGAGTGGATCGCAATGAAGGCAACGATTTACCACAACCCGATGTGCGGAACGTCGCGAAAAACGCTCGAAATCCTGCGCGATTCAGGCTGCGACGTGTGGGTCCAGGAATATCTCAAGACGCCCCCCTCGCGCGACGAATTGAAGCGCTTGTACGCCCGCGCCGGCATCCGCCCGCGCGACGGGCTCCGCGCCAAGGAGCCGCTTGCCGAAGAGCTCGGCCTCAGGCGGCCGGACGTAACCGACGACCAGATCCTCGACGCGATGGTCGAGCACCCGATCCTGATCGAGCGCCCGATCGTCGAGACGCCCAACGGAGTCCGCCTCTGCCGCCCGCAGGACAAGGTCCGGGAAATCCTCTGAAAGGCCTCCCTCGCCGCGTCGGGGAAGGATAGGCTCGCTCGGTGACTCGGCTGGACCCCCGCCTGCTCCTGCAGGGCTACGCCACCGGCATCTTCCCGATGGCCGACAGCCGCAACGCCGACGAGCTGTTCTGGGTCGAGCCGCGCAATCGGGCGATCATTCCGCTCGACGGCTTCCACCTCTCGCGGTCGCTCCGTCGCACGCTTCGTTCGGGAAGGTTCGCCGTGACTCGCGACCGCGACTTCGCCGGCGTGATCGCCGCCTGCGCCGACCGCAAGGAGACTTGGATCAACGCCGAGCTCGAGCGCGCCATGCTCGCGCTTCACGCGTCAGGGCACGCCCACTCGATCGAGGTGTGGGAGGGCAGCGAGCTGGCCGGCGGCTTGTACGGCGTGAAGCTCGGCCGCGCCTTCTTCGGCGAAAGCATGTTCAGCCGCCGCACCGACGCGTCGAAGGTCGCGCTCGCCTGGCTCGTGGCGCGCCTCAAGGTCGGCCATTTCTCGCTTCTCGACTGCCAGTTCATGACCGAGCATCTCGCCTCGCTCGGCGCGATCAGCGTCCCGCGCGAGACTTACGTCGCGTTGCTATCCGCCGCGCTCGGCGGCGTTGCCGCAGGTGCTGCGCCGGGCTTGGGCGATGCGGCCGACTTCGGCGCGCTCGACGCGTTGCTCGAGCTTGCCGGCGCCGGGGGCGCTGGCGGACCGGGCGGGTACGTCATCGCGCAGCTCTTGGGCCAGACGTCGTAGACCGGATGCTCGACCACGTTGAGCGACGGCGATTCCTTGTAAAGCCAGCCCGAGAACATTCGCTTCCAGCTCTTGTCCGGCTGGTGGACGTCGACCTGGACGAAGGCGCCGGTCAGCTTCTCCGGCTCCCACGGCGCGGTGGTCTCGCACGCGCGCAGGCGCACGATCACGTCCTTCCAGCGCACCGACTGGCCCGGCCGGAGCGTGACATTCTGGACGATTCCGTTGCGCTTGTTGAGGATTCCGAGAACCGCCACCCGCTGCGCCATCGGGGTGACGCCGCCCTCGCCGTTGGCCGTCACGGGCACGTTCGATCCGCCGGCGGGCGCGGCCTGGTTCTGTTGTTGCGCGCCGCGGCCGCACGCAGCGAGCGCAAGAGCGACCAGCAGCGGTGCGGCGATCCTCGTCACGTTTATTCGGGGATCCACGGCTCGTAATCGCCGGTCGAGGCGGGGCGGATTCGGCCCGAGCCGAGCGCTCCGTCGGGGCGGAAGGCCTCCATCGTGCCGGTCAGGTTCGGGGTCGGCTTCTGCTGGAACTTGCGCACCGGCGGAAGCGCCTTTTCGGGCAGGTCATCGATTGTCCCGCGAAGCCACAGCTGCCAGTCGGGCGGCACTCGGCTGCCGTCGTTGCTGCCATTGTAGATGACCCAGCGGCGCCACGGCCGCTTGGGGTCGTGGTAATAGACGTTCCCCGCCTCATCCTTGCCGACTTCCGCGCCGAAGCGCCGGGTCCACAGCGCCGTGCCGAACGTCGCGCCGTTCCACCAGGTGAATGTTTTCGACCAGAAACCCATGGGTGCGTGCCTCTGCCGTGTTGGAGCGGGGAGCGCAAGCGACGAAGCGGCCGCGTGCCGACCTGCCTCGCAAACTCGCGGGTTAGGCGCCTCGGTCCGCCGACGCGCTCGTTTCCCAGTCGACCTTGTCGCCCTCGCGGATGCCGAGCTCCGCCGCCCGGCCGCCGCGGATCTCGAGCACCGCGCCGATCGTCGCGCCCGAGGGGAGCGGCGTCCGGTCCAGCGGCTTGGCATTGGTGATCCGGGCGATCGTCCCGTCGGGCCGGATGAAGATGATGTCGAGCGGGATCAGCGTGTTCTCCATCCAGAACGATACTTCCTGCGGCGGGTTGTAGGGGAAGATCATGCCCTGGTCCGGCCCGAGCGACCGGTAGAACATGAGGCCCCTTTCCTGCTGCTCCTCGGTCGCTGCAACCTGCACGGTGAAGCGGTGCACGCCAGTCGAGGAATGGATCGTCAGCGGCACTTGTTGCAATCCCGACTGTGGTACGCCTTGCTCGACCTGGGTATTTTGCGCCGGCGCCTGCGGGCCGCACGCGCCGAATGCGACGAAGGCGAGGGTCAGTCCTCCAATGCGTCGAAGCCGCGAAGCTCGACGGCGGTCAGGCCCTTGCCGCTGGGCGCGATCCGCGCTTCCAGCTTCTGCCCCGGCTGGAGCTCCGGCAAATGCGCGCTGCGCACCGTCTCCATGTGCACGAACACGTCCTCGCCGCCCAGCTCGTCCGGGCGCTTGACGAAACCATAGCCGCGAACGCGGTTGAACCATTTGACCTCCACCGGCTCGAACTCGCC
>Ga0068852_100002983_pt1 | contig 11757 bp, 14 predicted proteins | sample KBSCornC22_FD_66594 | JGI IMG/M metagenome (GOLD analysis project Ga0068852, IMG submission 66594) | Corn rhizosphere microbial communities from Kellogg Biological Station, Michigan, USA - KBS Corn C2-2 | ecosystem: Host-associated > Plants > Roots > Rhizosphere > Soil ... | reverse complement strand
CGGCTCATTCGGCGGGCGCAAGGCCTGGATATCGCCGTCGAGGCCGTGCCGGAATGATGAACACGGCGCGATCAAGTCAGCCGTACCGCTCGCGCCAAGCGCGGCGCGACCGAAAACATCGCCGCGCACATCCCTCCGGCGGGTCAAGGAAGAAATCGATGGTTAACACCAGGCGGGATATCGGCCAGGAAATTCTCGACGGCATCCTCGAGCTCAAGCGCGGCGAAACGGGCCGCGTTACCGAGATTCCTTCCGTTGCGGAAATTCGAGGGGCGACCGGGCTCTCACAGGCGCGTTTCGCTCAACTGCTCGGCGTGTCGGCGCGCACCTTGCAGGAATGGGAACAGGGGCGCCGCGCACCTTCAGGTGCAGCGCGAACGCTGCTGTTGATGGCCCGTCGCAATCCAAAGGCGCCTCTCGAGGTGGCTCAGGATTCGACCGGCCACGCTTCTCGAAGCCTTCAAGGCGTCACCAGGTCCACCGTCGGAAAGTAGCCGCGGTAGCGCGTGGCGTCTCGCGTGAGGATCGGCCATCGCCTGACAGCCGCGTGAGCGCCGAGGCAGCTTGGCAATCAAGAACTTGCGATCTTGAGATCACAGCCCGTGATCTCAAGTCGAGGCGAACGGCCGTTTAAGGTTGCAATTTGCAACCTTAAACGCCGGACGCGGCGAGCACCGCAAGTAGCTTTCCCACCACCATCACTTGCCGAAGCCCGGGTCCTTCGCGTCCCCCGCATAGCCGCGCAGCAGCTCCATGAGCGCGTCGGTTCGCGGCGCCTGGCCGGCCCGCCCGCGCAACGCGGCGAATCCACCCTTGGCGGCCTTCCTGCCTCGCCGCCGCATTGCCGGTTCGATCCGAATCCCACCGGCCTCGACGTACGTGAAGATGACCTTGTCCCCGGGTTCAAGCTCAAGATGCTTGCGCATGGCCTTGGGAATCGTGACCTGACCCTTGGCGGTGACGGTGCTTTCCATGGGTACATTTCCTGGTAAACCGACGGTCCGATGGTAATGCTGCCGGCGCGTTGTAGAAAGGACCCTTTCCCCGGCTACGCGATATCGGGTGGAATCATGGAACCGTTGACCGATATGCCGCTTGCACAGTTTTGAGCGGCCAGCCGCGAAGCATTTGAACGTAAGTAACGTTTCTGTTACCTTCAGGATCCGCGTTCGTTCGCGAACGAAGCACAGGCGAAAAGGCATGGCACTCACCAGGGATTTCAGGGAGACCATTCAGGCGGAGGCCGCGCGAGACCCGAAGTTTCGCGCAGCTCTCTTCACCGAGGCCCTGAATGCGTGTTTCGCGGGTGACGTCACCGTAGGGAAAGCGATGTTGCGCGACCTGGTAAACGCCACGATCGGCTTCGAGCGCCTGGCCACGCAGGTGAAGAAGCCGAGCAAGAGCCTTCACCGGATGCTCGCGCCCCGAGGCAATCCGAGCAGCGAAAACTTCTTCGCGATCGTCGCGGCATTGCAAAGGGAGACGCGGGTGAAGTTACGTGTTGCCGTAACCAGCAATCGGCGGTGAGCCGTTTGTGACCTCGCCGCGAAGTTGCCGAAAGTCAACCGCCCCACCGCGCGGCCGTTATTCCATTGGCGACGACTTCAGACCAGCGTAGACTAGAATTTACCTTTTCGATTCCATGACCAATCACATGCCCGAAATCGGCGCCTACGACGCCAAAACGCACCTCCCTAACCTGCTTGAGCGCGTGCAGCGGGGTGAGCGCTTCGTCATCACCAAGCATGGCCGGCCCGTAGCGGAACTTGGGCCGGTGACCGTGCGCGATCCAGAATCCATTCGCAAGGCGTTGGAACGCATACGCAAGGGCCGGGAAGCACTCGCCAAGCGGGGCGTGAGCCTGTCGAGCATCTTGCGCGAAGGCGAATCGCTGCGGGACCTGATGCACACCGGCCATCGGTTCTGAGCCGTGTTCGTGCTGGATGGATCGGTCGCGCTCGCCATGCTGCTGCCGGACGAGCACAGCGCGGAGGTCGACGACCTGGAGGGACAGTTCTCGATGGGAACCGTCGCGGTCCCGACGATCTGGCCCCTCGAAGTCCGCAATGGCCTTCTTTCCGCATTGCGGCGCCGACGCCTTACGCCCGCACAATTCGACGAACGGCTCGAAGCGCTTGCCATGTTTCCTGTCGAGGTCGATCCGCCCCCCGACGTGGCCGCCCTCGGAAGGATTACCGCCATAGCCCGCCGGCACGATCTTTCCATCTACGACGCGTCGTACATCCATCTCGCCAAGGTGCGCGGCCTGCCGCTCGCGACGTTGGATGGACAGCTGCGCAAGGCATGCAAGGCACAGCGCATTAGACTGGTGCCATGAAGCCAGCGAGCGCGTAGTAGCCCGGGATTCGCCGCCATCATTCAGTCGCTCGCATTCATCCACGCACCGTGTCCCTCACCACCGCCCATTCCAGTGGGAGCATGTCTTCGCAACGCCTCCAGATGCGAGCCTGGCATCGCTCGTTGCGAGCGCGGCAGGCCGTGGATTGGTGAAGCGACTGGCGCATGGCGAGCCGCACCAGGGCGAGTCGTTGCTGGCCGGCGCACACCGTGTGCTCGAGTTGCTCCCGGCGGACGGTATCGCGCTCGCGCACCTCGCCGCCAAGGTGCTCGGCGACTCGCACGCGCTCGACAGCGGACAACCGCTCGCCACGCTGGTGCTCGCGGCCCTGCCCCGCTCCGCGGGCGAATCTATGCGCGAAACGTGGGCACGATCCGGCGTCGTGATGGGAGAGCTCGGCGCGCCCGTCCTCACCTTCAATCTCACGGCCGGGCCAGGCACCGTCATCGGCCGGGTGTTGTGTGAGGCCCAGGAGGGCGGACATCCATTGCATCTCAACCTGCGGATGCTGGCGGACACCGCCTCTCACTGGAACGTCGCCGGCCGCCCTGTGTTCGTGTGCGAGAACCCGTCGGTTGTCGCCGTCGCAGCCGATCGCCTCGGACGCGACTGCGCACCGCTCGTGTGCACCAGCGGCATGCCGGCGGCCGCGCAGCAGGCACTGTTGGGCCAGTTGAGCGCGGCCGGCGCCCGCCTCCTCTATCACGGCGACTTCGACTGGCCCGGCATCACGATCGGGAATCACGTGATGCGCAGCTTCCGGGCGCTTCCGTGGCGCTTCCGCTCGGAATACTACCGGCCGGAGATGGGCTTTGCGCTCTCCGGACCTCCGGTCGCGGCCGAGTGGGATCCGTCCCTGTCGCCGAAGATGGCGCAGGCCGGATTGGGGCTTCACGAAGAGGCGGTGATCGAGGACCTGCTTTCCGACCTCTCGGCATAGTTCGTCACGGTTCGCGGCCCCCGCGTAGGCGGGGCGCAATCCTGGGATTCCCGCCTTCGCGGGAATGACGGCCTCTCGCCTGGATGAGGGCGCTGGAACATCTCTGTGGCGTATATGATGGCCATATACGGAAATCCTCAGGCTACCGGAGGATTTCCCGGCCTCCATCGATTTCGAGTGGGATCGAGGCAACTCGATGAAGAACGAGAAACACATGGTGAGCGACGACGAGGCGGAGCAAGTCTTCGTCAACGAGCCGTTGCTGGTATTCGACGATCACGCTCACAGCAGGGCGGAGCCGCGTTGGCATGCTCTCGGCAGGACCAATGCCCGGCGCCTGCTGCATGTCACGTTCACACTCCGGGCCAACGGCGCCCGCGCGCGAATCATTTCGGCCCGTCCGATGCACCGCAAGGAGAGGCAAGCCTATGAGAAAGCAACTCAAGCCAATCCCTGAATTCCGCTCCGAGGACCGGGAACGGGATTTCTGGGGCGCGAAGGGCCGCGATTCCACCGAATACATCGACTGGAGCAAGGCACGGCTCGCGCGCTTTCCCAATATCCAGCTCTCCACGCGGTCGATTTCGCTTCGGCTGCCCGTGTCCCTGCTGGAGCGGATCAAGCTCGAGGCGAACAAGCGCGATGTGCCCTACCAGTCCCTAATCAAGATGTGGCTGGCGGAAAAGGCCTGGCCGGCGCAACCCGGCGATCCGTCGAAAAACCCGCGCGTCAAGGGGCGGCGAATGACGCTCCCAGCGGAAGCGAAGGGGCGAAGCCCTTCCACGACGCGTTAGAACCTGACATGAAGACTCCTGGACCAAGCCCGAGTCAACGCTCGCACGCCAAGCTGACCAGGAGCGAGGCGGTCAAGCGCGCGCTCGAGCAGCTCTTCGAACAGGGGGGCCGCGCCTGCCGCCGCCAATCCGGCCGCGATGTGGTTCATTGGCAGCGATAGCAGTCCTGGCGACATTGCCGGGCACACCAAGCGACTGCTTTGCGAGCATTGCCGCGGGAAGTAAGGAACCGCCGAAAGGCTTGCGCCGGCCCGGCCCCCTTTCCCCGCCTTTCATTTCCCCAAGTTCAGAGCTTTGACTTCGGCGGGAAGATGCGCTGGAAGAACTTGAAGTGCCTTTCCATCTCCGACATCCCGTCCTCGCCCGTGGACGTTGCGTAGTAGCGCCGTATCGCCGCGGTCAGGATCAGCATGGCGATAGTCCAGATCACGACGACACCATTGTCGGAAAAATCGACCTGATGGCGAAGCAAAAAGGTCAGGAGGCAGACCACGCAGATTGCCATGACAGTCGAGCGAACTTCCTGGGCGCGTGAAAGACGTTTCATGAAATCGTGCTTTCCCTTGCGTGCGTAACGAATCCGCCAATACTCGTCGTACCTGCCGTGGGCCGGCGTTCCGCGCGCTAGGACGATGGGCGACCTTGCGAGCCATCCGGCGCCACGGGCTCCAGCTTCGTGAGCAGCACTCCAAGCCCCAGCATCACGCTCGCGACCGCAGCCAACAAATACCACTCGACCGAGGCGGACCTGGACCAGCCCATGTGCTGCGCGAGCGGCATGAAAAACATGGGCAACACCACCACCATGTTTCGCAACTTCGGACGCTGGTGCAGCACGGTGTGGCAGCTCGAGCACTCGACAGTGCTTAGGCCGGACTTGATCGTGTATTGGAAGACGTTGAACGTCGCGTGATGGCACACAGGACACTTGAACATCACCGTTCCTTTCAACAAGGAAAGTCGGACGAGCACACCCGGTGGCAACGTTGCTTTTCATCAGTGGACCCGATCTGGCAAACGATCCCGATGATGGCACCGACCTCGGGCCCCGCGATCGCCGACCAGATCGCACCCTGGATGATGCATGAGTTCGTCTGTATGTCAGCTCTATCGTCGCATATCCCAAGGCAGTTGATGAGTCCGCCCAGGCACTCCGGCGTTGGCGCGAACGCGGCGAAGTCTATTGGCCAATCGGAGCCGGAAAACTCCGCATCCCAATAGTCCGTGGTCATCATGTCCGTAGGCAAGTCCTGCTCCGCGATGGTCAGCTTGTCGTCCTTCGACGAACAGATGCGCTCGACCAGCTTGGCCGGGCTGGGGAATTTCCCCTGCAGGCGCAAATTCGCATACCAGTCCGCGCCTTTGCCGGAATGGACGTTGAACACCTGGCCCGATACCGCCTCGACCACCGCGAGAGGGCGCGCATTCGCATACACGACGCTGAACTTCGCGCTGGCGCTCTCGTAGTTGCTGATGCGTCCGTCGTCAAGATACGTGATGGTGTACTGCTTGCCGGTCGCGAGATCGGTGACGCGCTTGTGGTGCGCGTCCGACTCTACCGCCACGTCGCACCCGGGCGCTCGCTTTTCCGTGGTTTGCGCGGCCGCGTCGTCTCCGTCATGGGGGGCCACTTCGCGCGGGAAGGGCCCATCGGCCGCGCCGGCGCCGAGTGAAAGAGCGGTGAAGCAGACCGCGAGCAACAAGTGCCGTGACATGGAGCCTCCTGGTTGGCAGGGTTAAGGCGTGCTGTCTGATCGCGCCGCCAACCTGCGCCCGCGATTAACGCATTGTCAACACGATTTCCCACTGTTAACTATTGTTAGCGCCGCTGATTTACGGCTCGCGTGACGCAGATCGCGGAGCTGCACGCCAAACGAAGCCGTAATCGGCCCCGCCGGACGCGGGCTCATTCCATGAGCCTGCCAGGCGCTATCGTCGACTCATGTCGCAGCGCCAACACTCGAATCCACCGGTACCGCCTCCCCCCATCGCGCTGATGGAATGCCCGGTCGTCGGGCTGCAATATCACGGCGCGGAGGCGCAGTGGAGCCGCATCCGGATCGAGGACCGATTAACGTTGCAGCGCGAGCCCGGGAATCGCCACGACAGCCGCGCGATCCTCGTGCAATGGCAGGGAAAAACGCTCGGCTACGTGCCGCGCGAGGCGAACTACGCGCTGTCGCAGATCATGGACGGCGGCACCCGCGCGGAGGCCCGGGTGAAAACACTTCGGCCGGGCGCCGCGCCTTGGGACCGCATGATGGTGGAGGTCGTCGTTCATGCAGCGCCGCCAGCAGACCCCCCGAGGGAGCCCGCTCGCGTCGTGCTCTGGCCGGCGCAAAACCTCGTGCCGCCCGGGGTCCGGCTTGCGACCCTGGTGGGAAAGGTCACACCCGCGCAGCGCGAGGTTGGCCTCCTCACGCTTCGGGAGTTGGCGCGGGAGATCACCGCTTCCCTGTCGCGTGCCGCCGTCGGCATCGTCCATGCCGATCGCCGCGAGGTGCACCTGTGGGGCACCTTGGCCATCGAGATCGGCGTCGACGGGACGGGTGTTGTTGCGCGCTACCTCGACGACTCGAGGCCGAAAGCGCCGAGGCTCACCGCGGATCTGAAGGAACCCGTCTGCAAGTCGTGGTGGCACGCTTGCGCGTACGGGCCGTTCGATGCCGCCTGCAAGCGCCACCGCTGCGGCAGCGCGAACGCCGACTCATCCTGGATACACTGGATTCTCGAATCGCTGCATCTCACGTTCCGCGACTTGTTCGACGGCGAGCCGCTGCGCAAGGCAGTCCTCGAGTTCCTCGCACTGGACCCGTTGGCACGCTCGCTCGCCAACCGCATCTTCGGCGCGCCCCCGGCGGCGGAGTCGTTCAACTGGGTCTGCGACCGCGCCTCGGTGCTCACGCTCTGCGCCGTCGAACAGCCGGCAATGCTGCCCTTCCTGCGCATCGTGCAGGAGGACAACGCGATGGCCGAGGCTCCCGATCCGCTGGCCGCCCTGCACGAGCGCATGCTGGCGGAAGGTCTCGAGCCGGCCGCCTGGAAGAAGCTCGCCCGCTGGAGTTTCGCGGCCTTCGAAGCCATTGGCAAAACGTGGTGGAAGCCCGGCGCGATCGCGTGCTTCGCCAATCTCCTTCACCGGTTGGACGCGCAGGCCCCACCCCCGCCCAATTTCATGCGCTACGCGCTGCAGGCGGCTCTCCATCGCACCGGGCCGCAGGCGCCGCTGGAGCTCGAGCGCTATCCGGATTGGTTCATGCGCGCCCTGCTTCGCCACGCCTCCAACGCGAGCAACGGCGCCTCAACACGCGCGCTGCCAAGCGACCTCATCGATCTGTGCCTCGATTGGCTGCTCGACGCAAGGCCCGAGCCCGACGCGAACCAGCAGCGCGCGGGATGGCCGTGGATCGCCGCGCAGGCGCACGCATACCGGGACGCACTCGCCCTGGCGGCGCCGTGGAGCGTGCCCGTGGCCGGCATGATGTGGGGCCCCTACCAGGTGACAGCCGTCGAATCCGCGGCAGCACTCGCCGCCGAGGCCGCCGCGATGCACAACTGCCTGGAAATGTACGAGGACGCGTGCCGCGCGGGTGACGTCGTCGTGTACTCCATTCGCCAGCGCACCACCGGCGCGCGCGTGGCGTGCTTCGCGGCGCAGCGCGAAACACGGGGCCCGTGGTGGCTGCTCCTCGAAGTGAAGGGAAGGATGAACACCGAGGTAGGCGCCGAGCTGGAGCGCATCGCCCACGCGATGGTCGTGAAGCTCAACGGCGGCCGCGGAGGAGCAGTGCCCCCGTTCTGAAGCGATGCGGGCGCGCAAGCTCACCCCCTGAGCCTTCGTTGGCCCATCATCCGATGATCGGTCGGATTCCCATGTCATGCCCGGATGACCGCGATGGAGCTTCTCCACTTCGCGGAGCATTCGATGAGCACACACAGGAAGCCGGCCGGCCCGCCCGCGGAATTTCCGGCGCCAACCGAGTTCGAGTGGGACCCGGCAAATTGGCTGCAGAACGAGCGCCACTCGGTAAGCGACGCGGAGGCGGAGCAGGTGTTCTTCAACGAACCTTTATTGCTGCTCGCGCCCGCCCATGCCGCGCCGGCAAGGCGTTGGCATGCGCTCGGCCGCACCAACGACCATCGCTTGCTGAAAACCACCTTCATGCTGCGCGAGGAGCGCCGCCGGCTGCGCATCGTCTCCGTGCGGCCCATGCACTACAGGGAAAGGAAAATCTATGACCAGGCCACTCAAGCCGATTCCTGAGTTCCGCTCCGAGGACGAAGAGCGCGAGTTCTGGGCCACCCGCGGCCGCGATTCAACGCAGTACATGGACTGGAGCACCGCAAGCCTGGCGCGCTTCCCGAACATCAAGCCCGCCACGAGCACCATCTCGCTGCGGCTGCCGCTATCGCTCCTGGTGCGCATCAAGCTCGAGGCGAACCGCATGGATGTGCCTTACCAGGCCCTCATCAAGGTCTGGCTGGCGGAGAAGGCCTTCGGGCCGGGGCGGATGGGGGATGTCGTGGGCCGGCTGCGCCACGGCAGCGGCGTGCGCAAGGAGCCCGCGGTGAAAGGCGCCGACGAAAAAGCGGGGGCCAAGGGTCCGGATGACGAGTAACCCCGCGACGCTATCGCGGGATCGCGATGCCGCTCAATCCATCAGCATCTGCTTGAGCACGCTCGGCTCCACGGGCTTGAGCAAGTGCTGGTCGAACCCGGCCTGCACCGCACGGACGCGATCCTCCGGCTGCCCGTAGCCGGTGAGCGCGAGCAGCTTCACGCGCCGTGCCCAGGGCAGCGCGCCCTCGCGAATGCGTCGTGCCACTTCATACCCGTTGATACCCGGCAACCCGATATCGATGATGGCCACGTCCGGCTGCAGCTCGCGCGCGCGCTCGAGGCCGTCGATCCCGTTGCGCGCGAAGCTCACGTCGTGGTCCCATTGCGCGAGCAGCATCCCGAGCGATTCGCGCGCGTCGTCCGCGTCCTCCACCACGAGCACACGTTTCGTCGTGCTGGAGGCAGGTTTGGCATCGCCCTTCGAGGGCGAGGCGCCCGCAGGCTCCGTGAGCGGGAACCGGGTCTCGAAGCGCGCGCCCTTGCCGGGCCCGTCGCTTTGCACGCTCACCGTGCCGCCGTGCATCTCCACCAGCCGTTTCACGAGCGTGAGCCCGATGCCCAGCCCGCCCTCGCTCCTCGCGAGCGTGCGTTGCTCCTGCACGAAGAGGTCGAACACGGCATCGAGCATGTCCTCGTGGATGCCCTTGCCGGTGTCGCTCACGCAGACCACGCCGAAGCCGCCATCCCGCCGCGTCTCCACGCTGATGGTGCCGCCCTCGGGAGTGAACTTGGCCGCGTTGACGATCAGGTTGCCGAAGACCTGCTCGAGGCGCACCGGATCGCCCTGCGCGGTGAGCGGCGAGGAGGCAAGCCGCACCTCCACGCGCTGGGCACTGGTGACCGGCGCGCAAGCCTCCACCGCGCTCGCGACGGCCTGGTTCAGGTCCACATCCTGTGCACGCAGCGTGACCTTGCCCAGCTCGAGGCGCGAGACGTCGAGCAGGTCGTCCACGAGGCGGCTGATGTGCCGCGCCTGCTTCTCGATCATCGCGGTGCACTTCTCGAAGGACGGGTTCGCGACCTTCATGCCCTTCAGGATGTACGCGGCGTTGCGGATGGGTGCGAGCGGGTTGCGCAGCTCGTGCGCCAGCATCGCCATGAACTCGTCGCGTTGCCGCACGGCGTTGGCGCGCTCGTTCAGCAGGTCGCGCACCTCGTACTGCCGCTGCCGCGAGCGCAGCGCCGCGTTCACCGCGGAGACGAGTGTCAGCGGATGCAGCGGCCGCTGCAGGACCGTGACGTTGCCCAGCAGCGGAAAGTAATGATCCACCAGCGCGGGTATCGAGCTGCCCTGCGAGGCGATGACCACCAGCGGCAGGTCGGACCACGCAGGCTGCGCCTCGATGACGGACTGGAACGCGTGGACCTCCGGCTCGACAAGCGCTTCCTCGACGAGCACCACGCATCCCACGTCGGGTCCGGTCGTCTCGCACAGGTGCGATATGCCGGCGCACAACGTCGTCTGCACCTGCGGACCGTCGAGGAAGCCGGCCGCAAGCTCGGCATCGCCCGCGTTCGGCGTGACGACCACGACCTGCATGCGGTCGCTAGCGATGATCGGCCGTGTCCTGCAGCTCGCCGCCGAGAACCCGCGGAACGCCGGTCATGACGCCCTGGAAATTCACCAGCGGCTTGCCGACCATGATCCCCTTCTGGGACATGGTGAGCTCGCGGATGGTGTCCTCATGGGCGCCGCTGCGCTTCTTCACCACCGAGACCGCCTTCTTCATCGCGCCGTGCGCCTCGAAGAAGCGCATGAGTATCACCGCGTCGGCGAGGTAGCTCACGTCCACGGGCGAGCCCATGGGCCCGATGAGCCCGTGCTGCGCGAGGATCATGATCGTGACCACGCCCTTCTGGTTGAGGTAGCTCAGCAGCTCGTGCAGGTGCAGGTGGAGATAGTCTTCCTGCGGCATGGCGTTCACGTAGCCGTTGAGGCTGTCCAGCACCACCATGCGCACGCCCTCGCCATCGACGGCGCGCGTGATCTGGTACGCGAGCTCGCCCGGCGCGATCTCGGCCGGGTCCACCTGCTGGATGCGCAGCAGGCCGCTTTTCATCGGGCCGTCGAAATCGAGGCCGATCTCGCGCGCGCGGTTCACCAGGATGAAGGTGCTCTCGTCGAAGGCGAAATAGCGCACGCCATAGCCGCGACCGGCCGCCATCGCGGCATACATCGAGGCCACGGTGGATTTACCGCTTCCGGCCGGCCCCATCAGGAGCGTGCCCGTGCCGGCGTGCAGCCCGCCACCCACCAACGCATCGAGCTGCTCGTTGCCGCTGCGGAAGAGCTCCCGCGAATGCGACGGCTCGTGATCCCCGGAGACCAGGCGCGGGAACACCGTGATGCCGCCGGACTTGATCACGTAATCGTGGTTGCCCTCGCGGAAGCTCGAGCCGCGCATCTTCTTCACGGTGAGATAGCGGCGGCTGATGCCGAACTTGAGCGGCATGATCTCCATCGAGACGATGCCGTGCACGATGCTGTCGACCTGCGTGTCGTTCGCCTGGGCGCTGCGGTCGTCGAGCAGCATCACCGTGCAGTTGCGCCGCGAGAAATGGTGCTTGAAGGCGAGGATCTGGCGGCGGTAGCGCAGCGGCGTCTGCGCCATCATCCGCATCTCCGAGAGGGAATCGAGCACCATGCGCTGCGGCTGGATGGTGTCGAACTCGGAGAGGATCAGCTTGCTCAGGTTGTTGAGCTCCACTTCCGCGGGCTGGAAGAGCGTGTTCTGCGCGGTGCCGAGCACGTTCTCCACCTGCGAGAGCTCCACGACCGTGATGCCCTCGAGGGACCAGCCGTGCGACTCGCACACCATGTCGAGCTCGTCGCGCGTCTCCGAGAGCGTCACGTACAGGCATTTCTCCCCCCTGGCCAGGCCTTCGAGGAGGAACTGCACCGCGAGCGTGGTCTTGCCGACGCCGGGTGAGCCCTCGACGAGGAAGAGGCGCCCGGCCGGCAGGCCGCCGAACAGGATGTTGTCCAATCCGGCAATGCCCGTCGCCGTACGCTCCAGGGGTGTTCTGGCCACCAGGGCCCTCT
>Ga0068852_100002981_pt1 | contig 11761 bp, 17 predicted proteins | sample KBSCornC22_FD_66594 | JGI IMG/M metagenome (GOLD analysis project Ga0068852, IMG submission 66594) | Corn rhizosphere microbial communities from Kellogg Biological Station, Michigan, USA - KBS Corn C2-2 | ecosystem: Host-associated > Plants > Roots > Rhizosphere > Soil ... | reverse complement strand
CGAGCGTCGACTTGCCGACGTTCGGGCGACCGGCGAGCCCGATGAAGCCGGAGCGGGTCGCGACGCTCACGGTTCCTCCCGCTCCCCGAGCCCGTACCACCCGAAGCTGTAGGAGGGATTCCGCGCCCCCTCGCGCGCGTAGAAGCGATGGGCATCCACCCTACCTGCGGCGCTGTCGAGCTCGAGGTGGGACGCGCCGTTGGCGGCTGCCCACTCGCGGGCGGCGGCGAGCAGCGCCGCGCCGATCCCCCGCGAGCGGCGCTCGGGGTCGACCGCGAGGTCCTCGACCCAGCAGCGCAGGCCGTAGCGGACCGAGAGCAGATCGAGGTAGGCGGTGCAGAACCCGGAGATCCGCCCGCCCTCGTCGGCGACGAACACGTTCGCGGCGTCGGAATCGATCGCGTCGACGAGCGCGACCTTCGCCCAGTCCGGGTTCCAGCTCGCCGGCTGCGAGCCGGGCGGCGCGAAGAGCCACTCGTAGCAGGCGAGGACCGCGTCGGCCTCGGCGATGCGAGCGGAGCGGACCGCCACGTCAGCCACCGGCGCCGGGCCCCCTCACCGCGGTGAGGACTCGCCCCTGCAGCGCCAGCATCTCGCCGTCGTCGGTCTCGTGGTCGAAGCCGCAGAGGTGGAGGACGCCGTGGACCGCCGCTTCGGCGAGGTCGGCGGTGTGCTCCGGGCAGATCACGACGTCGCCGAGCTCACGAGGCCCGGCGCTCGGGCCGGCCCCGTCGATAGGGAACGAGAGCACGTCGGTCGGCTCGTCGCGACCGCGGTGCTCGCGGTTGAGCTCGCGGATCCGCTCCGCGTCGACGAGCTCGAGCGAGAGGTGGCCGTCGGCGACGCCCGCCGCCTCGAGCGCGGCCGCCACCGCCACCGCGAGCTCCGGCGGGACGTCGGCGAGGTCGGTGCTCAATCGCCGCCATCCGGGTCGCGATGCGGCCCGGAAGGACCGCGGGACCGCTTGCGGTCGCCGTACTCGCCGTAGGCGGCGACGATCCGCTGCACGAGCTGGTGGCGGACGACGTCGGAGCCGCCGAAGCGGATGAAGCTGATGTCGTCGACCGCGGAGAGGATCTCGCCGACGACGACGAGACCGGATCGCTGGTTCGCGGGCAGGTCGATCTGGGTGATGTCGCCGGTGACGACCATCTTCGATCCGAAGCCGAGCCGGGTCAGGAACATCTTCATCTGCTCGGGGCTCGTGTTCTGGGCCTCGTCGAGGATCACGAAGGCGTCGTTGATTGTCCGGCCGCGCATGAAGGCCAGCGGCGCGACCTCGATGATCCCGCGCTCGAAGTAGTCGTTGACGCGATCGGGGTCGAGCATGTCGTAGAGCGCGTCGAAGAGGGGCCGCAGGTAGGGATCGACCTTCGCCTGGATGTCGCCGGGCAGGAATCCGAGCCGCTCGCCGGCCTCGACGGCGGGGCGGGTGAGGATGACGCGGCTGACGTCGCGCGACTCGAGCGCGGCGACCGCCATCGCGACGGCGAGGAAGGTCTTCCCGGTCCCGGCCGGTCCGATCCCGAACGTGACCGTGTGCTCGCGGATCGAGTCGACGTAACGCTTCTGGTTCGGAGTCCGCGGCGCGACGCTCGTGCCGCGGTGCCGCCAGACCGAATCGCCGAGCATCGCCGCCGGGGCGACCCCGGACTCGCGGGCGCCGTCGACCGCGGCGATCGTCTCCGGCTCGAGATCGTGCCCACGCTCGATCAGGCCGAGCAGCTCCTCGACGAGCCCCTGCCCCTCGGCGACCGAGTGCTCGGGGCCGTCGAGGGTGATCACGTTGCCGCGGAGATAGACGTCGCAGTCGAGGCGCTCCTCGAGCTCGCGAAGAACCGCATCTCCCGACCCCGCGAGCTCCGCGGCCACGTCGTTTTCGATCGTCAGCTGCCTACGCGCCAAGCCGCTCCCGGACCATCGTCGAGACCCGCTTGCCGTCCGCGCGGCCCTTGACCTGTGGCATCACGACGCCGATCACCTTGCCCATCTCCTTGACGTCCGTCGCGCCGGTCGACTCGACCGCGGCGACCACGATCCGCTCGAGCTCCTCGTCGGAGATCTGCTCGGGGAGGTAGGACTCGATCAACGTCGCCTCGTCGCGCTCGGCGGCGGCCTGCTCGGATCGCCCGCCGCTCTCGAAGGCATCCGCTGCCTCGATCCGCTTCTTGCGCTCGCGCTGGAGGACGGCTACGGCGTCGCCCTTGCCCTCCTTCTCGTCCTGCTGGAGCGAGCTGGCGAGCATCCGCAGCGTTCCGACGCGGTCGCGCTCGCCCGCCTTCATCGCCGTGCGGGTGTCGGCCTGGACTCGTTCGAGGATCTCGTCGCTCATCGACCGAAGAGTAGTGAGGCCGCGATCAGACCCCTTCGATGTCGCCGAGCGGCATCTGCAGGAACCTGGTGCCGAGCTCGCGGAACGAGAACACGTCGCCGGTGCAGAGGAACCGGTAGGCCCCCTCGCCGCTCGTGGCGCTCTCGAGCGCGCGGCTCTCGAGGATCCGCTGCGCGTTCGCCGCGATCGCGTGTCCGGCGGTGACGAGGCGGACGTCGCGGCCGAGGATCCGCTGCAGCATCGGCGCCACCAGCGGGTAGTGGGTGCAGCCGAGGATCAGCGTGTCGACGGAGGCGGCGCGCAGCGGCTCGCAGTAGAAGCGCACCGTGTCGAGGACCGACTGGTCGAACGGGAAGCCGTTCTGGATGATCGGCGCGAGGTCCGGCGCCGAGACCTCGGTCACGTCGAGCCCGCGGCCCTGCGCCTCGAGCGCCCGCCGGTAGGCGCCGCCCGCGACCGTCGCCGGCGTCGCCAGGACCCCGATCCTCCCGGTGCCGCTGATCGCGGCGGCGATCTCCGCCTCGGGGTCGATCACGGTGACGACCTCGACGCCGTGGGCATGGCGATCTCCCGCGCCGCCTCGGCGCCCGCCGAAGCCGCCGAGTTGCAGGCGACGATCAGGAGCTTCGCGCCGCGGCCGAGCAGCAGCTCGGTGTTCGCGACGACCCGCTCGCGGAGGTCCTCGGCGCTCTTCGTGCCGTACGGGAAGTGGGCGCTGTCGCCGAGGTACAGGAAGTCCTCGGCCGGAAGCGAGACGAGGCACTCGTGGAGCACGGTCAGCCCGCCGACGCCGGAGTCGAACATGGCGATCGGCAGCGAGCGGTCGGGGGTCATTGCCCCCGATTATCGGACTGTTGACAGGTGAGAGTGGTCTGGACCGGGCCAGGCCGCTCTCAGAGGAACGGTTTCGCAGTCATGACGTAGATCGTCAGGATCACGAGGAGGCCGGCGGCGATGCCGACCTTGGCGAGCTGCCCGCTGAGCGCCTCGAACTCGGTCGAGAGCTTGCCGTCCGGCGCCGCCAGGTCACGCTCGGCGAGCTCGACCGCCCGCCTCGTCCTCGGGATGAAGAAGGCGTGGGTGAGCGCGAACAGGATGACGATCGCGACGAAGCCCCAGCTGATGAAGAAGCTGCCGGTCCCGTAGGGGCCGTCGGAGGCGAGGTAGATCCCGGTCAGCAGGATCAACGTCATCGCAGCCGTGTTCACCGTCCGGTCCCAGAAGACGATCGTCCGGCCGATCGGCGGGATCGCCTGACCGCCTTCGCGCTGGGCCGTCGCCATGTAGGCGCCGTAGGCGAAGGTCGGCCCGAAGCCGATCACCACCGCGGCGATGTGGAAGAAGACGACGACGCTGTAGAACGTGACCGTTGCTGCGACCATGGCGGCAACGCTAACGGGCCGGTCGGAGGATTCGTTTTCGCCCTCAGCGGATGAGCAGGAGCGCCGCCCACTCGCCGCTCGCGAGCGACTCCTCGACGCCCAGGCCGGCGTGACGGTAGGCAGCGACGACACGCTCGCGCTCGGCGCTCAGCAGTCCGCTGACCACCAGGTGCTCCGGCGCCGGGATCGCCCCGGCCGCGATCCGCTCCGCGAGCGGAACCAGGAGCGGCGCCGTCAGGTTCGCCGTCACGGTCGCCGCCGCCGGCGGCGTCTCGTCGCGGAGGTTGACGCGCTCGACCGCGACCTCGACTCCGTTGGCGGCGGCGTTGGCGGCGGCCGCCTCGACCGCGGCGGGTTCGTGATCGCAGCCCGTGACCGGGTCCCAGCCGAGCTTCGCGGCGGCGATCGCGAGGACGCCCGAACCCGTCCCCCAGTCGGCGAACGCGCCGGTGGCGAGGTTCCGGTCGGCGAGGGCGAGCAGGAGCTCGAGGCAGCAGCGCGTGGTCGCGTGCGCCCCGGTCCCGAACGCCCTGCCGGGATCGACGACGACGTCGATGCCCGCGCCGGTGACGTCCGCCTCCCAGGACGGCCGCACGACCATCCGCCCGCCGTCGACGACGACCGGCTCGTGGAAGTCGCGCCAGCGGTCAGCCCAGTCGTCGGGAATCTCGGTCGTCTCGATCTCGACGAGCCCGTCGCCGGCGGCCGCCTCGAGGTCCGGCAGCTCCGGCAGCTCGCCGGGCGGGCCGTAGATCGCGTACTCGACGAAACCGCCGCCGCGCTCCTCCTCCACCCCGCCGGGAACGAGCTCGATCAGCTCGGCGAGGACCTGCTCGGCCTGCTCGGGCCGGCAGCGGACGGCGAGGCGGACCATCGGCGCCACGGCCGGCTCAGCGGAAGGCGCGGCGCACGCGCTCGAACACTCCCGGCCGGGCGTTGCCGGGTGCGTTCTGCGGGCCGAGGGCGGAATCGAGGCGCTCGGCGAGCTCACGCTGCTCGTCGTCGAGCTCGACCGGCGTCACGACCTTCACCGCGACGTGGAGGTCGCCTCGGCGGCGCGGATTGCGGAGCGCCGGCAGGCCCTCGCCGCGGACGCGGATCGTCTCGCCGTGCTGGATCCCCGCCTCGAGCTCGACCTCGGTCTCGCCGGTGACGGTCTCGACCGGCAGGGTGGCGCCGAGCATCGCCGTCATCGCGGTCACCTCGAGGACCGTGACGAGGTCGGACCCCTCGCGGTGGAAGCGCTCGTCGTCGGCGATCAAAACCTGGACGTAGAGGTCGCCGGAGGGCCCGCCGCTGCTGCCGGCGTCGCCGGCGCCACTGATCCGGATCCGCTGGCCGTTCTCGATCCCGGGCGGCACCTCCACCTCGTAGGACTTGCGGTCCTCGACCGAGCCCGCGCCGCCGCAGACCCCGCAGGGCGTCTCCGGCACCTTGCCGTCGCCTCCGCAGGTCGGGCACGGCGCCGCTCGGACCATCTGCCCGAACGGGGTCCTCGTCACCTGCCGGACCTGACCGGCGCCGCCGCAGGTCGCGCAGGTCTCGATCGGCGTGCCCGGCTCGGCGCCGTTGCCATGGCAGTGCTCACAGCGGACGACCGCGTCGAACTCGACCTCGCGACGGACACCGTCGATGACGTCGGCGAGCTCGATCTCGACCGTGACCCCGACGTCGCCCCCGGCCGTCGGGCCGCCGGCGGAGCCGCCGCCGAAGCCGAACAGGTCGGCGAACATCGGGTCGGACTGGCCGAAGATCGCCTCGAAGATGTCCTGGAAGCCGCCGGCGCTCTCCGCCCGCGAGTGGAAGCCGCCGGAGCGGAGCCCCTCGTGGCCGAACGCGTCGTAGGTCCGCCGGCGCTCGGCGTCGGAGAGGATCTCGTAGGCCTCGGCGGCCTCCTTGAACTTCTCCTCGGCGGCGGGGTCAGACGTGTTGACGTCCGGGTGCAGCTCGCGAGCGAGGCGCCGGAACGCCCGCTTGATCTCGGACTCGTCGGCGGAGCGGTCGACGCCGAGGATCTCGTAGGGGTCGCGTGGCACCGGCGCGATCAGCCCTCGTAGACCGTGGCGAACAGCCGCGAGAGCTCGCCGGCGGCGTCGCGAACCGAGTCGATCGCCTTGCCGTAGTCCATCCGCAGCGGGCCGACGACCCCGACCGCGCCGAGGTTGCGGTAGCCGAGTCCGTAGCCGGCGCCGACGACGCTGACCGAGCGCAGCGCCGGCTCCGGGTTCTCCTCGCCGATGCAGAGGAAGACGGAGCGTTCACGGAGCGCTGTGCGGAGCACCGAGAGAACGCTGACCCGCCCCTCGAGGGCGCTCACGACCCCCTCCGGATGGGGAATGTCGCCGGCGTGGGTCTCCGAGAGCAGGCGCCCGGTCCCGTCCATGTAGAGCTGTTGGGGCGTCGCCTCGGCAAGCTCGGCGACCGCGGCCCCGATCTCGTCGAGGAATTCGCGCTCGCGCTCGCCGAGAGCCGGGTCCTGGAGGCGGCTCGCGACGATGCTCGACCCGATCCCGAGCCCGGCGAGGCGCTCGTTGAGGAACGACGAAGCCCACTCGACGAGGCCGGGATCGACCGGCGATCGGAACGTGAACACCCGCTTTGCTACGTCGCCGTTGTCGGCGATCGCGACGACCGCCACCACCCGCGGCTGCAGTACCAGGACCTCGACCCGGTGGATCGCCGCCGTGCTGACCGGCGGCGCCGTCGCGAGCGCGAGCAGGTCGTTCGCCTGGGCGAGGGCCGCGGTCGTCTCGCGGAGCGCGTCCTCGACCTCGCGGCGGGCCTGGGCGAGGCCGACGGTGCCGATCTGCGGTCCCGGCGCCGGTCGTGGAGCCGACTCGATCAGGTTGTCGGCGTAGCAGCGATATCCGGCGTCGGTCGGGATCCGGCCGGCCGACGTGTGGGGCTGGCTGAGCAGGCCCTCGCGCTCGAGCGCGCCGAGCTCGGAGCGCACGGTCGAGGCGCTCCAGTCGAAGTCGCTGCGCTCGGCGATCGTCTTCGAGCCGACCGGCGTGCCCGTCTTCAGGTACGCGTCGACCGCGATCTCGAGGATGAGCTGCTGGCGTTCGCTGAGCACGCCGTGGATTCTAGGTAGCCAGGGAAGCGCTCCCCCGCCTGGACCAGCCGCCTCAGCGCAGCTCGAGCTCCGACTCGGCGTTGCGGACGATCCCGTTCCCGCCCTGGACCGCCTCGGTCGCGACGATCGCCCGGTCGCCGTCGCGGCTGGTCACGGTCCCGCTGACGACGATCTCCTCCTCGGGCACGCCCATGCCGCGGAACTGGACGCTGAGCCGCCGCAGCGACCGTGGATCCCCGCCCGCGGCCTCCGTCTGCGCGCGGGCGACCTGGGCCATCGTCCAGAGGCCGTGGAGGATGTTGCGCGGCAGACCGACCGCGGTCGCGAAGTCGTTGTCGATGTGGATCGGGTTGAAGTCGCCGGAGGCGCCGGCGTAGCGGTGCGGCAGGTACTTGTCGGGGGTGATCCGCAGCTCCGGGATCGCCTCGCCCTCGTTCAGGTCCGCCATCGTGCCTCCTCAGACGCCCCGGACGATGTTCGTCCAGGTCGCGCGGACGACCTCGTCGCCATCCTGGTTCGTCGAGACGGACTCGAAGACGTAGAAGCCCTTGCCGTCCTTCTCGTAGATCTCCTGCACCTTCGCCCGGGTCGTGATCTCGTCGCCGGCGCAGACCGGCTCGCCCCAGACGAACTCCTGCCCGCCGTGGACCATCGCCGCGAAGTTGATCCCGACGTCGGGGTCGAGAATCGCCGGGCCGAGCGCGGGAGCGCTGTAGACGACGGCGAACATCGGCGGGGCGACGACGTCGCGAAACCCTGCCTGTCGGGCAGCTTCGCGGTCGTGGTGGACCGGCTCGGCCTGGCCGACAGCGTTCGCGTACTCGCGGATCTTCTCGAGCCCGACCTCGTAGGTCGTCTCCGGGTACTGCTTGCCGACCGCCTCGGTGCTGACTGGCATCGCGCTTCCCCGGGGTTCAGGCCCGGCGGACCTGCGAGCCGCCGGTGATCGTCTCGACGCCGTCGTCGTCGAAGCGGACCAGCGCCTTGTTGCCGCCGTCGTAATCGGGCGCCCAGAGCAGCAGCGTCGCGTCACGGCGGTCCTCGTCGCCGGGGCCGACCGTGCAGCGCTCGTCGCCGGGCTCGTCGAGGCCGCGCCAGAGGCGGATGAACGGGTTGTTCTCCCACTCCGCGATCACGGTCGTCGGCTCGCGGTGGCCGGGGTGGAGCCGGACGTCGTTGGGAAGCCCCATGACGCGGTCCATGATCGAGGCCTTGAGGTCGCCGAGGCCCGTCGCGCCCGGCGCCCCGGTACCGCCGACCGTGCCCTTGAAGATCACGTCCGCGGTGATGCAGTCGCCGTCGTTGATCCGCAGCGCGAGGTGGTCGCCACAGTGCCCGGGGGTGTGGATCGCCTCGATCCTCAGATCACCGGTCTCGACGACATCGCCGTGGTCGATCGTGCCGGTCACCGCGTCGCCGACGATCTCCCTGCAGAGGGGATGGGCGAGGACCGGGATCCCCCCGAACCGCTCGGCCAGCTGCTCGACACCTACGACGTGGTCGTGATGGTGGTGGGTGAGGAGGATGTGGGTGATCGTCGTCCCCTCGCGCTCGGCCCGCTCACAGAGCGGATCGGTCGCCAGGTTCGAGTCGATCAGGACGCCGGTGCCGCCGATCTCGTCGACCGCCAGGTAGGCGTTCGAGAGCCATTCCGATTGCTCGACGCGCTGCAGGATCATGACCTGAACCTACCCGAACTCGATCACGCTGCGGATCCCGTCCTGGGCCTCCATCAGCTCGAATCCGCGGTTGACTTCGTCGAGCGTGATCCGGTGCGAGATGAACGGATCGACGTCGATCTCGCCCTGCATCCAGAGGTCGACGAGCTTCGGGACGCCCTCGCGGCCCTTGACGCCGCCGAACGAGGAGCCGGCGATGCGGCGGCCGGTGATCAGCCAGCGCGGGATGACGTCGAGCGTCTCCCCCTTGCCGGCGACGCCGGCGACGGTGCAGAGCCCCCATGCCATCCGCGCGGCCTCGACCGCCTGCTGCATGACCTTGACGTTGCCGGTCGCCTCGAACGTGTAGTCGGCCCCGAAGCCGCCGTCGGTCATCGCGAGGAGCCGCTCGACGATCGTGTCGTCCGCCTTGACGGCGTCGGTCGCCCCCTGACCGCGGGCGAGCTCGAGGCGGTCGTCGGAGAGGTCGACGCAGATGATCCGCTCCGCCCCCTGCAGGCGGCAGCCGGCGACCGCACCGAGGCCGACCATGCCGGCCCCGAAGACGACGCAGGTCGTCCCCGGCTCGACCTTGGCGGTGTTCATCGCCGCGCCGAGGCCGGTCGAGAGCCCGCAGGCGAACAGGCAGGCGCCGTCGAACGGGGCGTCGGGGTCGATCTTCGCGAGCGCGATCTCCGGCATCACCGTGTACTCGGCGAACGTCGAGGTGCCCATGAAGTGGCGGATCTCCTCGCCGGAGTCCGGTCGGCTGAGCCGGACGGTTCCGTCGGGCAGGTGGCCGAGGTTCTGCTCGGCCCGGATCGCCATGCAGAGGTTCGTCCGCGGATCGACGCAGTGGACGCACTCGCCGCACTGCGGCGAGAACAGGGTCACGACGTGGTCGCCCGCGGAGACCGAGGTGACGCCCTCGCCGACCTGCTCGACGACTCCCGCGCCCTCGTGACCGAGGACCGCGGGCGCGTAGCCGGAGGGATCGACGCCGGAGGCCGTATAGAGGTCGGTGTGGCAAACGCCGCAGGCGACGAGCCGCACGAGCACCTCACCCGGCTGCGGGTCCTGAAGCTCGAGCTCCTGGATCACCAGTGGCTCGCCGAACTCCTCCAGCACCGCCGCCTTCATCCTCATCGCCGGACCTCCTCCTCGAACGTCGTCGGACGGAGCGATCCTATGCGTCGCGGCGCGGCGCCGCCTGCAGGCGGCGGCCCTTCAGCGGGCCCGGGCGGCCTTCAGATCCTTCTTCGTCGCCTCGAGGTGGATCACGTAGCTGCGCTTGCCGATCTTGGTCGCGAGTCCGCGCTTGCTGAGCCGCTTCATCGCAGCCGGGCAGCGCTTGCAGCGGGGACCCGACTTGCAGCACTTCTTCTTCGTCCTGACCTCGCGTCGCTTGGGCACCGACCCGAGGCTAGCAATCTCGATTAGGTAGCCCTAATGCGGCGGCGTTCCGACCAGCGGGCCCGCGCCCAGATGACGCCGAAGTAGACGGCGACGGCATAGATCCAGCCGAGCAGTACGTCGAAGACGTAGTGCTCGCCGCCGTAGACCAGGGTCCAGCACATCGCGAGCACGTAGGCGACGCCGAGGACGCGGGCGAGCCAGCCGCTGCGCCAGAAGAAGCAGCAGATCAGCATCGGGAAGGCGGCATGCAGGGACGGCAGCGCCGCGACCGTGTTGTAGAGCGAGTCGCCCTTGTCCCAGATCGACGCCGCGGGATGGACGCCGAGCTCGGTCCAGACGCTGCCGGTGACGCGCGTGACCGGGCCGATCATCAGGTGGTCGGCCGCCATCCACGGCGGCGCGGCGGGCACGAGCGCATAGGTCACGAAGGCGGCGATGCTCAGTGCCAGGACCATCGCCCGGAACTCGAGGAAGCGGAGGTGCGAGACCCGCCAGAGGATCGCGGCGATCACGAAGACCATGAAGTAGTGGCTCATGTAGACCGCCCACGAGAAGACGTCGTACCAGGGGAGCTGTCCGACGTCGTAGAGGCGCTCCTGAAGCCAGACGGTCGGCACGACACCGCCGAACAGGAACTTGTCCGCATCGATCTGCGGTAGGTAATGCGGCGGGAAGAGCGGGTTGGCTCCGACGAAGCCGCGCAGGAAGTCGTAGCCGACGAGGATCAGGTAGAAGGGCAGCCAGTCGAAGATCACGCCGCGGGCGAAGCCGCGGACGTCGGTCAGCGAGACCGTCAGCAGGCCGACCAGGAGCCAGAGGAAGATCGTCTCGCGGGCGAGGAGGACGCCGGTGAACGAGAAGAGGACGATCGTCGCGATCACGTAGGCGCCGAGGCCGATCAGCGCGATCCGTCGCCCGTTCCCCTGGACGTCCTCGACCGGCGGCGCCTCGGTGGCCCGCTCCTCGGCTATCGCGCCCGATTCCAAGGTGTCACCACCCCGGCGGGCGAAGCGCCTGCCCCGGCGGTTCGCGTCGCATCGGCCTGATCATAAGCCGAGCGCCGGTGGCCGCAGGCGTGGGCGGTCAGCGGCCGAGGCCGAGCACGTCGGGGAGGTTGACGCAGCCGGAGACCGGCTCGAGCGAGATCACCTTGCCGTCGCCGTCGACGCGAACCGCCTCCCAGCAGCCGAAGTCGCCGACCGTGGCCCGGTACATCTCCGAGTTGCCGTCGGTGCAGTACCAGGTGTCGCGACGGTGGTGGCAACCGCCGGCACCGCTGTCGGAGCTGCGCGCGATCGAGGTCGCGAGCGCCTCGTCGCTGATGCTGACCAACGTCCCCGGGCGCATCATCAGCGCAAGCGCCGCGACGACCACGAGGGCCACGAAGAAGAGCGGGATCAGCTTCGACACGCACCAAGGCTAGGTACGCCCGCCGGTGCCGACGGCAACTTCCGTTGCATGGGAAGGAGCTTGCGGGCCGGGCGTGTCGCTCAGTCGTCGTCGCCGAGGGTCAGCACCGCCAGGAACGCCTCCTGCGGCACCTCGACCGAACCGACCTGCTTCATCCGCTTCTTGCCCTTCTTCTGCTTCTCGAGCAGCTTCCGCTTCCGGGTCACATCGCCGCCGTAGAGCTTCGCCGTCACGTCCTTGCGGACCGCCTTGACGGTCTCGCGGGCGAGGATCCGCGAGCCGACCGCCGCCTGGACGGGAACGTCGAACTGCTGGCGGGGGATCGTCTTGCGGAGCCGCGAGACGAGCTCCTTGCCCTGCTCGTAGGCCTTGTCGCGATGGCAGATGATCGAGAGCGCGTCGACGGGCTCGCCGGCGAGCAGGACGTCGAGCTTGACGAGGTCGCCGGGGCGGTTGCTGAGCGGCTCGTAGTCGAACGAGGCGTAGC
>Ga0068852_100002979_pt1 | contig 11764 bp, 8 predicted proteins | sample KBSCornC22_FD_66594 | JGI IMG/M metagenome (GOLD analysis project Ga0068852, IMG submission 66594) | Corn rhizosphere microbial communities from Kellogg Biological Station, Michigan, USA - KBS Corn C2-2 | ecosystem: Host-associated > Plants > Roots > Rhizosphere > Soil ... | reverse complement strand
AGCGCGGCCGACATCTCGTTGACGCCGCGGTCGCGCGTGTTCGCGGTCGCGATGATGTTGAAGCCTTCGCGCGCATACAGCATGCCGTCCTCGCCGCCGAGTTCGGGCACGGCCATGACGCGGTCCGACAGCATGCCGAGCAGGCAGTCCTGCACTTCCAGCGGCGCGCGCGTGATTTCCTCGAAGCGCACGATGCGGCCTTCGCGCATGCCCTGGTACAGCGGTGCCGGCACGAGCGCGCGCGGGCTCGGTCCTTCGTTGATCAGCAGCGCGTAGTTCCAGGAATACTTGATCTGATCCTCCGTGATCGACGCGCCGCCCTGGATCGTCAGCGTGGATACGCCGCAGACCGCCGTCGCGAGCAGCTCCGACAGCAGCGACTTGGCCGTACCGGGTTCGCCGACCAGCATGAGTCCGCGGCCCGTCGCAAGCGTGACGAGCATGCGCTCGATCGCCGCGACCGGCGCGACGATCTTGCGCGACACCCCGAGCGCGGCATCGCCGAGCACGAATGTACGCGCGGCCTTGAGGCTCAGCGCCCAGCCCGGCGGGCGCGGATCGCGGTCGGCCGCTGCCAGGCGCTGCAGCTGTTCGGCGTAGAGGATTTCAGCCGGTGGCCGCTGCAGCACGGGCGCAGGGACGTCAGGTTTCTTTGTAGCCATGGGGACAGGTATCCGAGTGGAATATGATCAGGCGCACAGCGACTGCATGTCGCGAATCAGTTCGCTCGCGGCGATCGGGTCGAGCGTTGCAAACGGCTTCGTATCCTGCATGTCGCCCCACGCGCTCGGCCTGCCGACCTGCAGCTGCAGCAGGGTCTGCTGCGGGTATTCCTCGACGAGGCCGACGATGATGCCGGGCTCGAAATTCAGCTCGATCGCGAGATCGCCGACGAGCGGCTTGGTGAAGTACCAGATGCCGCCGCCGTCCTGCGCCGCGCCGCGCCGCCAGCCTTTGTTGGCGAGGCCGAGCACGCGGCCAGCCGGCACGACCTTGCCCTTCCAGCGTTCGAGATTCAGCGTCGCGCGCTCTTCGTCGCTGAGCGCGAAACTCTCGCGGCCGAGCTGCTGGAACGGCTGCATCAGTTCGTAGTCGGCGAACAGCTGGCCAAACGCGGCGGCGGTCTGCGCCGGCAGTTCGAGCGCGTGCGGCAGGCCCAGTCGAATGCGGTCGCCCTGCGGCAGCGACAGCGGCGCGTCGTCCGCATCGCTGTAGCTGCCATCCTCGGCGACGCGGAAGCACTGCAGCAGACGGCCACCCTGGCGTTGCTCGTCGGCATCCATTTCGTAGACGCCCCAGACCAGGCGCTGCACGAGATGGCGCAGCAGCGGATGCCCCGCGAGGAATCGCTCGAACACCGTCTGGTCCCAGCGCCGCCGCGTGCACATCGCGATTTCGAGGCGCAGCACCTGCTGGCTCGCGATCGTGCGCGCATCTTTCTTGAGCAGCTTGAAGCGCTCGACTGCCGCGGCAGCAAGCGACGCGTCGTCCGTCTTCTTCGGCTTGGGCAGATCCGCGAGGCGCGCGCCGTCGCTGTCGCGCACGTACGGTTTGAGCGCCTCGTCAAAACCGACGCGGAACTGGCGCGGACCGAAGTCCAGCAGCAGCGTGCCCGCCTCGTCGAGTCCAAGATCCGGCGCGAGCCGGTCTTCGAGTTCCTCGGTGCCGAGGCTGCGCGCCTCGGCAATCGCATCGATCTTCTCGCGCGCCTTGTCCTGCAGGCCCTTGAACTTGACCTTCTGCGCGATGCCGTTGAGCAGCATCAGCGCGACGTCGCTGCCGATCGCGGCGAGCACATCGAGACCGAGCACCGCGCGCGCATGCGCGCCTTCGCCCGGCCAGTTGCGGATCAGCGGCGTCAGCCGGCGCGCGGTGTCGTCGTTGCCGAGCCAGCCCAGCGCGGCCATGCCCCAGCCGTCTTTCGACGGCGCCGCCGCGGCAAGCCACGCGTTGAACAGGTCCCAGGCGAAATCGCCGAGCGACTCCGGTGTGCACGCCGCGACCACCTTGGCGATGCCGGGATAGAGTTCGTCGTTGGCCGGAAACGCGAGCATGCTGCCGAGGTGATCGATCGCCGCATCCGGCAGCGCCTTGCCGTTACTGCGCAGCAGCGGACGGCGCCAGCCACGCGGCGCCCAGAAGGCGGGCAGATTGCCGCGCCGGCTCGGGAAGCGATCCAGCGGATCTTCGTCGAGCATGAGGCGCACGGCGGCATCGACATCGTCGCGGCCATAGCGTCGGGCGACGTCGAGTATCAGCGCCTCGTGTCCGTTCGCCGCCAGGAAGCGCAGCGCGGCACCGGCGCAGTCGCGCGCCTCGCCCGGCTTGCCGAGCGCCGGCGCGATCAGGCCCGCGGCCGCATGTTCGGGATGGCGCAGCAGCCAGTCCCGGCCGAACTGGCGCAGGGTCTTGAGCTTGACCAGCGCGCGCGCCGCCGATGCAGCAAGTTCCACATCCGCACATTTCAGAGCGAGATCGGCAAAAGTGGACGGGGTGCGGCGGATCGCGCGCAGCACGCCGGGCCAGACGTCGAGGCCGAAGCGCGCGAGCATGTAGGTGACATGCGAATCGGTGGTGCCGTCGCCGGCCAGCCGGTTCCAGACCTCGATCGCGATGCCGTCGGGCAGCTGCCCGATGAGGCCACCGTCGACGGTGAGGTAGAGGTATTTCCGGTTCGCCTTCATGCGCGTCCAGGCCGAATGCAGCGCGTCCATGTCGCGGCTGCGCAGCGCCTTGGCCGCCTCGTCGCGCAGCACGAATTCGAGTTTTTCGTCGACCGCGCGGTAGGCGCGGCTGAAACCGAGTTCCTCGACGAACGCGAGCAGGTCTTTGCCGAACTTCCCGTAGCGCTGCTGCTCCCACTGGCTCAGCGCCGCCGCGCGCTCGCGTTCGCCCTCGGGCCAATGCACCTGCGTCGGCAGCGGCAACGGCACGAGCGCACTGATGCTCGCCAGCGTCTTGCGTGGCTTGAGCCAGGGCGGATCCGCCAGCACGCGGGGCAAGTCCGCCACATCGGCGACTTCGGCCGGACCGGTCAGTTGCGCGAGCAGCCGATCGATCACGGCAGCCGCGGGCGCTTCCAGCCAGGGCCGCAGCGCCGGCAGCGCCGGGCCATGGTTCTGCAACAGGCTGCTCAGCACGGGCATGAAAGGTCCAGCCTCACGGCCGCCGGCGGCTATGATGTGAGCGAGCGCCGGGATGGCCGCGAGCGGCCAGCGCTGCGAGGCCACATTCAGGCGCTGCAGGCAGGACTTGCTGCTGCCGGCGACGCGAGCCAGCGCGTCGATCGCTTCGGGTACACCGAAATACGTGAGCACGTCGCCCATGTTGTCGAGCGCGGGCTCGGCGACAAACAGCCGCAGCGCATCCAGGCGGCGCTCCTGCAGCACGGTCGCGAGCAACGCACCATTGTGGAAAAAATAGCCGTAACTGATCTTCGCCGCCTGGATTGCGGTGAGCGCGGCCGGATCGGTCGCGGTCAGCTGCAGCCAGTGCAGCGCATCGGGCGTCGCCGGACCGGCCAGTTGCAGCGCGAGTTGATTCGACAGTTCCGGCGCATCCGGCAGCAGCAGCGCGAGCGTGACCTGGCGCGCCGGATGCAGCGTCGGCAGGGCCGCTTCGATCAGGTCCGCGCATTGCTGCCACAGACCCTCGGGCGCCTGGGCGATCGAGCGGCGGAAGTGCTGTTCTTCCGTGCTGAGCGGATTGCCCCAGTGTTTGCTGGCGACACCGCTGACCTGCTGCGTGACGCTGAGCTTGTGGACCGAGCCGCGCCCGCCCTTCCAGTCGTTTTCCACCGTCACCGAATACGCGTGCGCCCGGACCAGCAGCTCCAGCGCGCCCGGAAGTCCGCGCCGCTCGACGAGGTGCCGCGCGATGCTGCCTTCGGTGCTGTGCGGTATCAGTGCGCAAGCCAGCGCCAGCAGCAGCGCCTGCGATTCGTCGCTGCCCTGGAGCTGGTCTTTCTCGAGCCGGACCCAGGTTTCGCGCAGCAGCGTCTGCAATGCCGCGTCGGACGCGGCAAGGTCCAGCTCCTTGTCCTGCAGGATGGCTTTCTTCGCGAGCCCCCACGCGGCCCGCACGTCGCTGCCGTGGACGGAGCCCGGAAAACGTCGCGACGGCAGCGGCTGAGTCGCCGTGCCCTCGTAGCCCGCCTGCAGCAGGCGCTTCATCGCCGCGTCGAAATCCAGCGGTTCACCGGCGGCGAGCCAGGGTGGCGTCGCTCCATCGAGGCTCGGCAGCGGCGGCAGCTCGTCGAGCACAACGGCGATAGCGGCTTCCGTGCCCGGCGCAGTCACCGACGGCGCTGCTGCCGTCACGGCCGGCGCTGCATCCAGCGCAGCCGCCGGGGCTGGCACCGGAACCGCCGACGCCGAATTTTTCTTTTTATCCTTTACCGCATTTGCATCGTTTGCTGCAGCCGCAGGCATCGCCGCGCCACCGGCCGCCGCTTCGACATATCCCTTTCCGGTCTTCTCGCTGACCAGCTTGTCCAGCGCCGAGGTGGCCTTGGCCGCGTCGGCGAAGTTCTTGGTCTGGCTTTGCCCCTGGGTGCCGATGCGGCCCCAGCGGATCACGAGATCCGAACCGTCCCGCTCGATTTCCCAGAACTTGTTCGACGCACCTTCGGAGAATTCGAAGCGACGCATGGCTTCCCTGCTGCGGATGGCGGAACGCCAAACCTAAACGCAGCCGGTTACAGCGTCCAGTCGACCGGCGTCATGCCGTGACGCACGAGGTATTCGTTCGCCGCCGAGAAATGCCCGCAACCGATGAAGCCGCGATGCGCCGACAGCGGCGACGGATGCGGCGCCTTCAGCACCAGATGCCGGCGCGTGTCGATGAGCTTTCCCTTCGACTGGGCGTAGGAGCCCCAGAGCAGGAACACGACATGCTCGCGCTCGCGGTTGATCGCATCGATGACCGCGTCGGTGAAGCCTTCCCAGCCCTTGCCCTGGTGCGAGGCCGCGAGACCCTGCTCGACCGTGAGCACGGCATTGAGCAGCAGCACACCCTGCTCGGCCCAGTGCGTGAGGCAGCCGTGCCGCGGCGGCACGAAGCCGAGATCGCGCTGCAGCTCGACGTACATGTTGCGTAGTGATGGCGGCACCGCCACGCCGGGCTGCACCGAAAAGCACAGGCCATGCGCCTGGCCGGGACCGTGGTACGGATCCTGGCCGAGAATCACGACCTTGACCTGATCGAACGGCGTCGCGTCGAGCGCAGCGAAGATCTGTTTCGGCGGCGGAAAAATCACCTTGCCGTTGCGCAGTTCGGTGCGCAGGAATTCCGACAGCGCCTGCATGTCGGGCCGGTCGAGATAGTCGCCGACGCGCTGCTTCCAGCTCGGCTCCAGCTTCACCCGCGCCTCGGTCATGCAGTTTCCGCGAGCTGTGCGCGCGAGTGCTGGCCGACGCGCAGCTGGAACAGCAGCTTGGTAATCAGCAGGCGCTCCTCGATCGGTTTCTCGACGAGGTCGTTCGCGCCCTGGCGGATCAGCACCGCCTGGTTCTTCGGGTTGTCGTCGCCGGTCATGACCAGCACGGGCAGCAGGGCCTTGCCATAGCCGAAGTCGTTGCGGATGCGCTCCAGCAGGTCGCCGCCGGTCAGCTCGCCCTTGAGGTTCACGTCGGTGAGGACGATGTCCGCGCCCGGCGTCTTGCCCTGTGCCTTGGCCGTATCGAGCAGAGCCAGCGCGTCCTCGACGCTGACCACGTGCAGCACGGTCAGGCCGTGCTTTTCCATCATGCGCCGCGTCGCCAGCGCGACCACACGGCTGTCCTCGACATAGAGCACTTCGCCGGTGACGTTGGACTCGGGCCGCACGTAACCGCGGATGAAAGCGGCCAGCGCAGCGAAGCCGAGCGACTTGTCGAAATAATCGGTGACCGAGTCGGACAGCGTGCGCGCGACCAGACGTTCCTGCACGTCGCCGGAGACGACCACGATCGGGATATACGCCTGCGGCGCGTGTTCGCGGATGTACTGCGCCAGTTCCAGCCCATCCATGTCGGGCAGGCGCAGCGCCGTGGTCACGAAATCGACGACGCCGGCCTCGAGCTGCCGCTTGGCCTCGGCGCCGGATTCGCAGGCGAGGACGGTGACGCCGGGCAGATCGGTCTTGAGCACCTGTTCGATCAGGCGGCGCACGACCTTGGAGCCGTCCACCACCATCACCCGGGGTTCGTCGCTCGAAATGTGTCGGGTGAGATGCGCTTCCATTGGTTCCCCCTGAGGAACTTCCGTCTTCGTACTGCGCGATGGATGACGAACCGGCCCCGGTGCCCGCTCAGTCCGGGTGGGCCTCGGCCAGATGCCGTGCGGTTGCAAGCATAGCGCCAAGCCAGCCCAAAACGGCACTGAGCACGGGCACGGCCAGGGCCGCCAGGGGCGGAAGACCATGCAAGATGAATCGATTGTCGTAGCTGTCGAGCAGCTGGTTCACGGGCGCGTGCAGCGCCCACTGCACCGCGAACACGACGACGAGCGCCAGCGCGCCGCTGAACAGGCCGTACCAGATGCCGGTGTAGAGGAACGGCCGGCGCACGAAGCCCGGACTCGCGCCGATCAGCTGCATGACCGCGATCTCCTCGGCGCGCGACTGGATGTCCATCCGCACCGTGTTGCCGACCACGAGCAAGGTCGCGAGCGCAAGCAGGCCCGCGAGCACGAGCACGCTGCGCTGCGACAGGCCGAGGATGGCGCCGAGCCGGCGGCGCCAGGCCGCGTCGTACTGGACCAGATCGACGCCGGGATCGGCGCGCAGGTCGGCGAGTACGCCCGGTTCGGTACCGCCCTGCGTCTCGCGCGGCGTCACGATCAGCACGTGCGGCAGCGGGTTGAACTGCAGCACGTCGAGCGCATCGGAGAAACCCGACATCGCGCGGAATTCCTCGAGCCCCTGCTCCGGCGTGGTCTGCTTGACCGCAACGACGTCGCTGCGCGTGCGCAGCTTGGCCGCGAGCGACGCGCTCGCGGCCGCATCGGCGTCGGGCTTGAGGAACACAGTGATCTCGCGCGCGTCCTGCCAGCCGCCGGCCAGCGCGCGCGCGTTGTCGAGCAGGACCAGGAACAGGAGCGGCAGCGCGAGCGCCAGGCCCATGACCAGTGCGGTCAGCGCGGTCGCCCAGGGCCGCGCGAGCAGGCGGCCGAGGCTAGAAAAGAAACTGTAGAGATGCTGGTCGCGCCAGCTCGAAAACCCGATACGGCGGCGTGGCGGCGCGCGCTCGGCCGCCGCACGCGGCGGCGGTGCGGTTGGCTTGAGGCGGTTGCCGCTAGGCTTCTTCGCGAACATCAGCGTGCCAACCCCTGCGCTGCTGAACGAGGGCTTGCGGACACCGGCAGGTTCGACGGTTTGAGGGTTGTCACGCTATGTTCCCGGCCGCCAGTCGTCGAGCAGCCGCCCATGGTTGAGCACGAGCACGCGCTTGCCCAGGCGCTTGACCAGCGGCAGGTCGTGGCTCGCGATGAGGACCGTCGTGCCGACCTGCTGGAAATCGGCGAACAGCCGCATGATTTCGCCCGACAGCTGCGGATCGAGATTGCCGGTGGGCTCGTCGGCGATGAGCACGGACGGCTTGGCCACGATCGCACGCGCGATGCCGACGCGCTGCTGCTCGCCGGTCGACAGCGTCACGGGCTCAGCACGCTCGCGTTCGAGCAGGCCGACCTTGTCGAGCGAGGCACGCACGCGCTTGGCGATCTCCTCGCGCGACAGGCCGGCGATGATCAATGGCAGCGCGACGTTGTCGTAGACGCTGCGATCCATGAGCAGGCGATGATCCTGGAACACCATGCCGATGCCGCGGCGCAGTTCCGGGATGCGGCCACGGCGCAGGCCGTGCAGGTTCTGCCCGTTGACCGTGACGTGTCCGCGCGTCGGCCGTTCGATCAGCGCGATGAGCTTGAGCAGCGTGCTCTTGCCCGCGCCGGAATGCCCGGTCACGAACGCCATCTCGCCGGCACCGAGCTCGAACGACAGCTCGTGCACGGCTTCGTGCCCGGACGGATAGCGCTTGGTCACCTGATCGAAGCGGATCATCGGCGCGGCACCATCGGTCACTTCACCATCTGGTTGAGGTTGAAGATCGGCAGCAGGATCGCGAGCACGATGAACAGCACCATCGCGCCGACCAGCAGGATCACCGCGGGACCAAGTACCGCGGTCAGCACCGCGAGCCAGCGATCGAGTTCGCGCGCCTGATGCGCGGCGGCCTCATCGAGCATGCGTTCGAGCTGGCCGGAGCGCTCGCCGCTCGCGATCAGGCGCACGGCGACCGGCGGAAAATAGCCGCTGTCAGCCAGCGCGCGCGAGAACGCGCCGCCTTCGCGCACCTTGTGCGCGGCGCGGCGCAGCGCCTCGCGCATCGGCAGATTGGGCACGACCTGCGCCGAGATCGCGAGCGCATCGAGCAGCGGCACCGCGCTCGCGCTGAGCAGGGCCAGCGTGCGCGCCGCACGCGCCGTGTTCGATGCGCGCGTGAGCTTGCCGATCAGCGGCAGGCGCAGCAGCCAGCGATGCCAGATCATGCGCACCGCGTCGCGCCGCAGCGCGAAACGCACCGCGAACAGCGCCGCGACGATGCCGACGAAGAACACGATGCCCCAGCGCTTGACCAGTTCCGACAGACCGATCAGCACCGTCGTCGGCAGCGGCAGTTGCTGCTTCATGCTCGTGAACACGCCGACGATCTGCGGCACCACGTAGACGAGCAGTCCCGTGACCACCGCAACGGCGACGAGGCTCAGCAGGATCGGATAGGCCAGCGCGGTCAGCATCTGCTGGCGCAGCGCATCGCGCGATTCGGCGTAGTCGGCGAGGCGTTCGAGCACGGTCGACAGCCGGCCGGACTGCTCGCCCGCGGCGATCGACGCACGATAGATTTCGGGAAAACTCTCGGGGTAGTCGGCAAACGCCGCGGCAAGGCCGGCGCCTTCCATGACGCGCGAACGCAGCGCGACGACGAGGCTGCGCGACCGTTCGTCCTCGCCTTGTTCGCCGAGCGCGCCGAGAGCTTCGTCGATCGGCAGCCCGGCCGCGAGCAGGGTCGCGAGCTGGCGCGTGAACAGTGCGAGCTGCGGTGTCGACAGGCCGCGCCGTCCGAGTGGCGAGCTTTGCTGCTTCTCGTCGACCTGGGTCACATCCAGCGGATTCAGCCCGCGCTCGCGCAGAACTTGGCGCACGGCCCGCGCGGTATCGCCCTGCAGAACGCCGCGCTGGGTCTTGCCGCTGGCGTCGAGAGCTTGATAGGCGAATGCCGGCACGCGGACGGTTCCGTTCGGGGAGAGCCGGATTGTGTATGGAATCCCCGAAAGGTGGTAGCGCGGGGCCGGCGCAGGCGTGTTCGCCTCTACACCGGCCTGCGCGCGTCCGTGCAGCAGCGCTGATCCGTGTGGTCCAGTCAGCGTGCGCGGATCCGGACGATCAGATCAGCGCGCCCGGATCCGCGCCTGGCTCAGCGTGATCAGATCAATGTGATTCCGGGAGGCGGCTGCATCTCGCCGACGGTCTTCCAGAACCAGATCGTGTGACCGGCCGGATCGACGATCGCGAAATTGCGGTCGCCCCACCATTGCGTCGTCAGCGGCTGCGTGATCGCGAGGCCGCTCGCCGCGAGCTGGCCGTGGTAGGCGTCGACATCGTCGGCTTCGACATAGATCTCGACCGCGCCGGTCAGCGTGCTGCCGTCCTGCGGCCGCGACAGCATGAGCATCGCGCCAGCGCGCTGGACGATCGCGAAATCGAGCTGGCCGTCCTTGCCGACCATGCCCATCAGGTGTTCGAAGCCGAGCTTGTCGAGATAGAAACTGCGCATCGCATCGACCGATTCGACGAAGCGCAGCGGCATCACGCCGGCGGGTCTTGCAGCAGTAGTCATGGCGTTTCCTGGCGGGTTGCGGTGAATCCAGTATCGGCAGAGACTTCGGACGTTTCATCTACTTTGTGGAGTAGACATGCGCGTGGCCTGGGCCGAATTCGGCCTGCTCGACGAAGCGGGTTTCGGCAGCTACGAGAAGCGCGCGCTCGTCACGCTGGCCGTGCACGGCGTCAGCGATGCGGCCACGCTGTGCCGCGAAGGCGATATCCCGACGTCGAAGATCTACGCCGCGATGGAGAAACTCGCGCGCCTGGGCCTGATCGAAGTGCGCCGCTCGCGCCCGCAGCTCTATGCAGCGCTGCCGCCGGAGCCGCTGGTCGAACGCCTCAACGCGCTCGCGCGCGAACGCGCCGAGGCGTTCGCGACCGCATCGACCGGACTGCGCGCGGCATTCGAGAAGCTGCCGCGCAAGCTCAAGGGCAGCCAGGCGCGCGTCGATCTCGCGCTGGGCGCCGACAGCCACATCAAACGTCATGTGAGCCGCCTCGCCGGCGCGCGGCGGCGCGTGTTGTCCTACCTCGAGAGCGGCGACATCGACGCGATGCGCACGCTGCGCGAGCAGGGCTTCGACGTGCTTAAAACCATCGCGCGCGAACGCGAACGCAGCGGTGTGGAGCATCGCGTGATCTTCGGTTTCAGCGACCGTTCCGCGCCACGCCTGCTCGATTTCCTGCGCGAGTCCGCCGCGTCCACGCGCACGCTCAGCGGCGTGCGCTACAGCGGCGAAATGGGCCATCCCTTCCATGTCGTCGACGACGACATCGTGATCCTCGCGCTCGACCATCCCTTCGTCGGCGAAGGCCGCTTCGCGTCGCTGCTGGTGCAGGACGCCGGCCTCGCCGCGCAGCTCACCGAAGGCTTCGAACAGCTCTGGAAGCGTGCGCTGAAGAACCTGCGCGAGATACGCGCCTGGCCCGGGCGATAGCGTCCGGGCCTGGACGCGAGATCAATGTCTTCCGGATCGTGACTACGGCTTCTTCGCCAGCACGCTGTGGCGGATGCCGTAGGCGAAATAGATCACGAGCCCTGCCAGCATCCACAGGCCGAAGCGCTCCCACGTGACGAGCGGCAGTCCGGTCAGCAGCCAGATCGAGAACACGATGCCGATGATCGGCACCAGCGGCACGAGCGGTGTGCGGAATGCGCGCTTCACTTCCGGACGCGTGCGGCGCAGCACGACGATCGACGCGCAGATCACGATGAAGGCGCAGAGCACGCCGATGTTCACGAGCTTGGCGAGATCGCCGATCGGCAGCGCGCCGGCAGCAAGGCCCGTGAGCACACCGAGGATCAGCGTCGGCCGGTACGGCGTGCCGTAGCGCGGATGCACCTTCGCGAACCACTGCGGCAGCAGACCGTCGCGCGCGAGCGAGAACCAGATGCGCGCCGCAGCGAGCATGAAGGCGAACACCACGCTGATGATGCTGGCAACGGCCACCGCGGAGATTGCCGCGCTGATCCAGGTCAGTCCCAGCGACTGGAACGCGTTGGCAACGGGTGCGTCGTTGTTGAGCGTGGTGTAGTGCGCCACGCCGGTGATCACGAACGAGATGGTCAGGTACAGCGCCATCGACACGCCGAGCGACAGCAGGATCGCGCGCGGCAGGTCGCGCTGCGGATTCTTCGATTCTTCCGCCGCCGTGGTCAGCGTGTCGTAGCCGAACACGGCGAAGAACACGACCGATGCCGCCGCAACCACGCCGTGGAAGCCGAAATGCTTTTCGCCGTCGGCGCCGACGACTTCCGGCGGGATGAACGGAAACCAGTTCGCGGTGTTGATGTAGAACGCACCGACGCCGATGACGAGCAGCACGCCGACGACCTTGACCGCGACGACGATGGTGTTGAGTCGCGCGCCGGTCTCGGTACGTACCGTCAGCAGCACG
>Ga0068852_100002975_pt1 | contig 11771 bp, 9 predicted proteins | sample KBSCornC22_FD_66594 | JGI IMG/M metagenome (GOLD analysis project Ga0068852, IMG submission 66594) | Corn rhizosphere microbial communities from Kellogg Biological Station, Michigan, USA - KBS Corn C2-2 | ecosystem: Host-associated > Plants > Roots > Rhizosphere > Soil ... | reverse complement strand
CCGCTGCTTCGCGTTCGCCTTCGGCAGCGTATCGTTGAGCGCCGAGATGCGCGATTGAATATTGCTGATCCTGGTTGCCGCCCGCTGGGCCGCCAGTTCCAGCCGGCCTGTGGTCTGCGGTTGCTCCGTCTGCTGCCCGCGCGCCGCGATCAAAGCGGCATCCGCGCGCGCGAAATCGAACCCTGCCTGCACCGCCCGGACGGCCGTCTGATGAATGCTGCTGTTCAGCACGACCTGATTCGTTATGCCTTCCAGGCTCGCTGTGCCGACAACGGTACGATACCAGGCAATGCTCTGCTCGAGATGATGCACCACATCCGTCGGCGAAACGTATGCGTCCGGTTGCTGAGCGGGCGCGGGCGCCACGATCATGGCCATCAGCAATACAACAGCGGAGCCGAAAAAGCATTTGTGACGGGACTTAGTGAATTGTTCGAAGTTCAAGCTGGCCAACTCTGCGACATCAAAAAGTATGACAAGTGGGAATGTTCGCGGCATGAGACGCCGCGCCATGACATCGCTGAACTCATACCGCGTTGATGCCGGAGGCCGATCGTGCGCGCTTGCATTTGCGGCGCGTGCGGCGCTGGCCTTCTCGACCGTAAATTGTAATCAGGTCAATGAAAAAGGAATTTTCAGGCGGAGCGTTCACTTTTGAGATCGATCATTCAAGCCGCCGAGTAGAGCTATGGCGCAACGGGAAGGTAGAGCAATGGAAGACACTCCCGCTCATGGACGCGGAGTTCCCCCAGGTGATGAACGGGCCGATTGACAAATGGAGTTCATCGTGGTTCTGGATGCTCGCTTTTGAGCCGGAGCAGGCCGCAGAATTTCGAACCAGCGCCACCTCCATATCATGAATGAGTAAACAACCAACAGAGCCCAGGACACCGGCCTGTTATAATTATTCATACCACTGAATAATTAATCAATGAAGCACTCCATTGGTGTTATTGGATTTACCGGTTATAGCGGAGCGGAAGCGGTACGGATTCTGGAGCGGCATCCGCAACTCGAGCCCGTGCTGCTCGAACATCGGGTGGACGCGGCCGCGGGGCTTCCGCTGGTGCGAAAACCCGCTGTGCGGCGGGCCCCGTCTGCGCCCGAGTTCGTGGCGGCCGAGGGCCTGAAGGCTGTCCTGCTGGCTACTTCGCCCGAAGTTTCCATGGACCTCGCGCCGAAGTTTCTGAATGCCGGCGCGATCGTGGTGGACCTGAGCGGCGCTTTTCGCCTCCGCACGCCCGAGCGCTTCAAGCGCTGGTACAAGGAAGAGCACACGGCCCCCGGGCTGCTCGCCGAAGCGGCGTACGGGTTGCCGGAGTATTGCCGGGAGCGCGTGCGGAACGCGCGGCTCATTTCGAATCCCGGCTGCTATCCCACGGCGGCGAATCTGGCCATCCGGCCGCTCGCGAACGCAGGGATCATTGAGCGCGAGGCGGGCGTGGTGTGCGATGCGAAGAGCGGAGCCAGCGGGGCGGGGCGGAAGGCTTCGCTGCATACGGCCTTCTGCGAAGTGGCGGAAAATTTCTCCGCGTATTCGATCCTGACCCACCGGCACGTGCCCGAAGTACTGCAGATCAGCGGTCTCGAGGAGCGCGAGTTCAGTTTTACCGCGCAACTGATTCCGATCGACCGGGGAATTCTGGAAACCATTTATCTCCGCCTGAAAGAGCCGATGACCGCCGCCGATATCGTGAGCATCTACGCGCGGCAGTATGGGGATGAGCCTTTCATACGGCTTTATCAGGCAGGCCGCGTGCCGGATCTGCGCGCCGTGCAGCGCACCAACTTTTGCGATATCGGAGTGGCGGCGGATGCGGAGACGCGGCGCGCCGTGATCGTGAGCGCGATTGACAATCTGGGCAAGGGCGCGGCGGGCCAGGCCATTCAGAATCTGAATCTGGCGCTGGGGCTCGACGAAACCGCGGGACTGCTTTGAAGGCGCTGATCAAGATTGGCGGCACGCTGGTGGATGATGCCGGCGCGCGCCATGCGATTGCGCGGCAGATCACGGGTCTGCCGGGGCGGGGAATTGCGGCCGCTGTAGTGCATGGCGGCGGCAAGCAGATGACGCGCTTTCTCGAAGAGCGGGGCATCGAGAGCCGGTTCGTGCGCGGGTTGCGCCTGACCACCGAGGAGACCATCGATGCGGTGTTGAAAGTCTTCGCCGGATCCGTGAATACGCAAGTGGTGGCGGCGCTCGGGCTCGCGGGCGCGCATGCGGTGGGGCTCACAGGCGTCGATTCGGGGCTCGCGATCGCGGAGCAGCTCGACCCCGAGCTGGGGCTGGTGGGCAAGGTGGTGGCGAGCGATACGCGGCTGCTCGATGTGCTCACCGGCGCGGCTTACATTCCCGTGATCGCGTGCGTGGCGGGCGGAATCACGGGCGAAGTTTTTAATGTAAACGCCGATTCCATGGCGGTGGCGATCGCATCCAACTGGAATGTGGAGCGGCTGATCTTCCTGACGGATGTCGCCGGCGTTCTCGACTCGTCGAAGAACATACTGCCGGAGCTTGCGATTCCGGATTGCCAGGCGCTGATTGCGGCCGGCGTTGCGACCGGGGGAATGCAGGCCAAGTTGAACGCAGCGATGGATGCCGTGGCAGCCGGGGTGCAGGAAGTTCGGATCGTGAAGGGTTCGGACCCCGATATCGTGACTCGCGTATTCGCGGGGGAGGCTTGCGGAACGAGGATTGTAGCGTCGCGCGCGGTGGAGATGACTGGCTGATGGGGAACATTCGGTGATCAGCGCGCTTACGCCTGAATCGGTACAACTCGCGACATCTCCGAACAAAGATGTCGAAGTCCGTAAAGCCTCCATGCAGGATATTCCCGCCCTGCTCGAGCTGATCAACGGCTACGCGGCGAAGGGGATCATGCTGGCTCGCACCGAGTTCGAGCTTTCGGAGAACATGCGTGATTTCTCCGTCGCCTATGTGGGAAGCAAACTGGCCGGCTGCGGCGCGCTGCACTTTTACTCGCCCACGATGGGCGAAATCCGCTCGCTTGCGGTGGCGGAAAGTTTCAAGACGCACGGCATCGGGCGGCTGATTGTCGATGCCCTCGTTTATGAGGCGAAGATGTACGGGCTCGACGCCGTATTCGCCTTCACCTACGTTCCCGGATTTTTCGGCAAAGTGGGTTTCAACGAGGTGGAACGCGGAGAGCTGCCGCTGAAGGCATGGAAAGATTGCCTCCGCTGTCCGAAATTTCATTCGTGCGATGAAATCGCAGTGCTGCGCGTATTGCGCCCTCACCGCTGGGAGCATCGGCAGGCGCTGCCTCAGGTGCTCGGCGTGGAAGGCGGCACGGTCGTCCTTCTGCCCACGGTACGTCACTAACACTGGGCGGCTACTTGCCTGAACCGTTTCGCGCCTGAGTGTTTCATGCCTGATCGCTTCCATGCCTGATTTGGGGTTCGCGGTTCGCGCGCTGCGGTCACGGAATTACAGGCTCTATTTCGCCGGCCAGGGAATATCCGTCATCGGGACGTGGATGACGCGCGTCGCCACAAGCTGGCTGGTTTACCGGCTCACCGGTTCGGCCGCCGCGCTTGGCGTAATTTCCTTCGCCGGGCAGGCGCCGGCGTTTTTTCTCGGCCCGATCGCCGGCGTGTGGATCGATCGCTGGGACCGCCACCGGGCCCTCGTTGTCACCCAGACGCTTTCCATGCTGCAATCGCTCGCGCTGGCAGGGCTGGCGCTGGCGAAAATCATCACCGTCTGGGAAATTCTGGTTCTCGCGCTCGCGCAGGGCATGATCAACGCGTTCGACATGCCGGCCCGGCAGGCGTTCGTGGTCGAGATGGTCGAGCGCCGCGAGGATCTGGGGAACGCGATCGCGCTCAATTCCTCGATGGTGAACGCGGCCAGGCTCATCGGGCCGTCGATTGCGGGCGTGCTGATCGCGGGAGTTGGCGAAGGCTACTGTTTTCTCATTGATGGCATCAGCTACATAGCCGTCATCTTTTCGCTGCTGGCCATGCGGATTGCCGCGACGCAGGTTCGAAAGGCCGCGCGTCGCGTGAGCGCTGAATTGAACGAGGGGTGGCGGTACGTGGCGGAGTCCGCGCCGATTCGATCGATTCTTTTGAATCTCGCGCTCGTCAGCCTCTTCGGCGTGCCCTATACGGTGCTGATGCCGATCTTCGCGTCTGTTGTACTCGGGGGCGGGGCGCACACGCTGGGGTTTTTGATGTCGGCCGTCGGCGTGGGCGCATTGCTGGGCGCGATCACGCTCGCGATGCGGAAAAGCGTGCTGGGGCTGGGGCGGCGCATCATCTACGACTGCGCTGTTTGGCGCGGCGCTGGTCGGCTTCTCGCTTTCGCGCGCCCTCTGGCTATCGATTCTGCTGCTGCCTTTTGCGGGTTTCGGGATGATGCAGCAGATGGCCTCGAGCAACACCATTCTGCAGACCATTGTGGACGATGAAAAACGCGGCCGGGTGATGGCTTTCTATTCGATGGCGTTTCAGGGCATGGCCCCATTCGGGAGCCTGGTGGCGGGGGCGCTGGCGGCGAAGATCGGCGCGCCGCGAACGGTGATGGTGAGTGGAATATGCTGCCTCGCGGGCAGCGCATGGTTCGCATCGCAACTGCCGCGGATCCGGGAGATCGTGCGGCCAATTTATATGAAACTGGGAATTCTGCCGCAGATTGCGCTCGGCGTGCAGCACGCAACCACGCTGAGCGAGCCGCCGGAAACGTAAAAGAAAAGGTCCTCGCAAGCCGATAAGGACGTGCGAGGACCGTGAGTTGTCAGTAGTAGAGTTTCAGCCCGAGCTGTACAACGCGGTTCGGGTTGGCGACCATATTCGTGTTCGTTTGCTCGCTTGTGACTACTCCGAACGTACCAGGCGACGCTACGTTGTTGCCCGGCGCAGCCCACGTCATCGAGTTCGTCAGATTGAACGCTTCGGCGCGGAACTGAATCGTCATTCTCTCCACCGGCTTGAAGTTCTTGAACAGAGAGAAATCCAGATTGTGAAGCCCCGGCTGACGAACGTTGGGCAGGAACCGGCCCACGTTGCCGAAAGCGTAATTCGGCGTTTGCGAGAAGACCGACTGCACGAAATACTGGTTCAGCCGGTCCGCGATCGGGCCGCCCCGATACGGATCCTGGCCGTTATCTGTCGGGCGGATGCCGGGGCTGTTCAGACCGGTGGTGTTGCCGCCGTTTGAAATCGCCATCGGAATGCCCTTCTGGAAGGTCGCGATCCCATTCATCTGCCAGCCGCCGATGATGAAGTCCGCGGCCTTTGGAACGCCGCCGAAGTACTTCCTTCCGCGGCCGATCGGAATCTCATAGGTAGCGCTGGCCACAAGGCGGGACGGAACATCCTGGGAGGAAACCGATTTTTCGCATTTACGGCAATAAAAATCCTGTTTCGTGCCGGCCTGTCCGATGTAGCTGACCACCTGCGAGGCGTCATCCAGCAGCTTGGCGGCGGTAAAGCTGAACAGCGTCGTCAGGCCGTTGTTGTAGCGATGCTCGGCCGAGACGATGAACGAATGGTAATTCGAATTCGCCTGCGGTTTGCGGAATGCGCTCACGCCGGAATACTGCGGATAGGCGCTCAGCAGATAGTTCGCCTGAATGGTCGGCTGGGCATAGATTGAGGTCGGGTTCTTGATTACGCCGTAGAACGGATTCGCTACCTGCGCCTGCAAAGCCGAGCCCAGGGCGAAGTAGGAGGCCGGAAGCTGGTTGTAGGTCATGCTGCTTTCCCCATCCGGCAGATGCTGTCCCTTGCTCCCGAGATAACCCACCTGCAGGATCCAGTTGCCCTTCACCTGTTGCTGGATATTGAAGTTCCACTGCTGCACCACGGGGTTGACGTAGTCGATGAAGAAGCTGTCGCCAATGCCAGCGCCGATATCCGTCAGAGGACCGCTATAAGGTCCGGGATTCCTTCCCACCGGCGTGATGAAGCCAGTGGGAAAGGGATTGTTCAGCGTGGTCGCGAACGTCAGACCGTTATCGAAGCTCGTGTTCAGCGGGGTGCTGCTCTGGAAGCCTTCCGTACCGGAGCTGCCGGAGGTTCCTGCAGCCTGCAGCATCGAAGGCGCGTAGAGGATTCCGTAGGCGCCGCGGATCACCGTGTTTTTGAATATGTTGTACGCAAATCCGACGCGCGGCGCCCAGTTGTTCAGATCGGTCGGAGTCTGGTGCCGTCCGTACAGGGCCCCCTGTCCTCCCGCGAACATCATCGCGCCTGTGAGATTGCCGCAGTTCGGGCAAATCGCGCTGGAGGCCACCTGTCCCTGCAGGGGCGAGGGAGCATTCAGATTGAAATAGCTCAGCCGGTTGTAGCGCTCGGTGCGCGGAGTATCCACGTCGTAGCGAACGCCAAGGTTCAGGGTTAGTTTCGGGGTTAGTTTCCAGTCGTCCTGGAAGTATGCGCCGCTGTAAGTACTCGCGGTTGCCGCGGCAAACGTGAACTGAAGGTCGCCGCCGTTGTTGCTGGGAAGCCCCAGCAGGAACGTGGCGAGGCCATCACCCTGCGTCGTTGAGTTACTGCCGTTGACGATCTGCTGGGTAAACCCGTTGGAGAAAGTGTACTGTCCATCGGGGCTGCCAAGCTGGCGGAAGTTAACGAACAGCTTCTCCCAGGTACCGCCCATTTTGAGCGTGTGCTTGCCCAGGATTTTGGTCAGGTCGCCACGAAAGATATGCGAGTAAGGGCGATCGTCCAGTGTCGTATAGGAAGCCTGGCCCAGGTTGTATCCGGCATTGTTTCCGCTGATGGTGATTTGCGGGAATTCCCAGTTGTCCACAATTCCATCGATCGCCGTCGGAAAACCGAGCGACGAGGGCCGCGTGCCCTGGGAGAACGGGGTGTGAATCGAAAGATCGCGGGCGAATCCGTAGTTGAAATTCAGAATCGTAGTTGGCGTCAAAGCATCCACCACATTCACTGTGATGTTTCGGTTGTAATACACAGTTGGGCCGGAACCCTGCGATGTCCCGACGTTGCCGAAGCCGTTGAAATCCGAGTTGCTACCCGACTGGTTGGAACCGCGCGCGAACATCCGGAGTTTTTCCGAGAAATTGTGGTCGATGCGGGCATCGATCTGGTCATACGGGCTGTTCGCGTTGCCCTGAGTGGTCCAGTTATTCTGCTGCAGGAACGCATTGGTAGGAACGTTGTTCGGCAGCGGGAAATACTTCAGCAGATTTACCGCGACGGGATTGATCATGCTGGTCGGGATAACGTTGCCGGGAAAAGGCGAGCGAACGGAGCAGGAAGGCTGCGAAGAAGGACAAGCCGCGCCACCCGCGGATGTGGAAAATGGGTTATAGACGGTGACCGGCTGGCCGTTTCCGTTTACATCGTTCGAGAAGTCTCCGGCTTCGCGGGCGGGTAAGGGAACGCTGGTGACGGGAGCGCGTGCGGAAGGGCTGCGAACGCTCTGCTCACTCACAAAGAAGAAGGTCCGGTTCGCGCCATTGTAGTGGGGCAGACGCACTGGTCCGCCGAACGTACCGCCGAACTGGTTATAGCGGACGACGCCACGCTTCACGCCGTTTCGGTTGTTCTGCCAGGTATTCGCGTTCAGAACGTTATTCCGGAAAAACTCGAATAGATCGATGTGATATTGGTTCGTACCCGACTTGGTCGCGATATTGATGGTGCCGCCGCCCGTGCGTCCGTATTCCGGCGCGAGCGCGTTGGTTACTACTGAAAACTCCGCCACGCTGTCTTCGTTCGGAACGTAGCCGATCTGCAGATGGCTCACGTTGTTCTCGGGCACGATTACGGATGTGCCGTCGATTGTGACGTCGTTATAGTCGTTACGTCCGCCGCTGATCCAGGGACTGTTCGACCCGGCGCTCGGGATTACTCCCGGCACGAGCGTCGCGAATGACATCGGGCTTCGATTTCCGCCGAGAGGCAGATCAAGCAGCGACTTTGTGCTGACAGCCGTCGCGATGGTGGAGGTTTCGGTCGAGAGCTGCGCCGTGTTCGCCGTCACCTCAACGGTTGTCGAGACGTCGCCGACCTTGAGATCGATGTTGAGGCTGATCGTCTGCTGAACATCAAGCAGGATATTGTTCTGGACATACTTCTGGAATCCCGGTTTTTCCACTGTCACGTTGTATGTGCCCGGCAACAGATATTGCTGATAAAAGCGTCCCTCGGCATTCGTAGGGTTTGTCTGCTTTACATTTGTCGCCTGGTTTTGAATGGTGACATTGGCGCCGGGGACGGCCGATCCGGTCGTATCCAGAACACGCCCGGATATAGTTCCCGTTGCGTTCTGGCCAAATGCGAGCGATGCGCACGCAAGAATAGCCGTGACTACGCACAGTGAGCGAAACATCGTAGTTTTTCTCCTTTGCAGCGACGCGGCGGTGATTTTCTTCACCGGGATTGTGACTTTCCTGACGCGTGCCGCTTTGCGCCAATCGGCGCTCGAACCCTGAACGATCTAGACGTTATATTCTCACAAGGCGGTAAACAACGGGTTACACGGTAATTTCACCGTGAACCCTTCCATGGAATCAATAAATTACCCGCCCTGACCGCGCTTGCGCCCTCGCGCAAACCGTAGCAGAATTGAATCAACGTCCAGGGAATTATCAGGAATGAACAGGCCTGTTTCGCACGGTCCGGAAGACGGCGTTCGCGAAAACGGATTTCCGTCGCCGGAGGAAATCATGCGGCAGCTGCAGCTAATCCTGCGCAGTTCGTCGTTTCAGGGAAGCCGGCGCTGTCAGCAATTTCTGGAATACGCCTGTGAAAAAGCGCTCGAGGGCGATACTGGCGCCCTGAAAGAGCGCGCCATTGCCGTACAGGTTTTTGGTCGCAGGCCGGAAACAACGCTGGGGGACGACACGATCGTCCGCGTGGGTGCGCGGGAGGTCCGCAAGCGCCTGGCCCAGTTTTACGTTTCGCCGGAGGGGCTTTCGGCTCCGGTGCATATTAATTTGCCCCCGGGCTCCTATGTTCCGGAGTTCTCCTGCCCTTTGGAATACAAAGCGGCAACGCTTCACGAGGAGGTTGCCGAAGAGCCGGGAAGCGTGGCGGCGGAAATCAGTCCGAAAAGCCGCCGTTCGCGGCTGGGCATCTGGGTTGCTCTCTCCGCCATCCTGGCGATTGGCGCACTGGCGATTGTGACGCGAACAACCGGTCGCTCGGATCCGAAGCTGGAGGCTTTTCGCCTCTTCTGGGGGCCCGTCTTCAACTCCCCGGATCCGCTGCTCATCGGCGTGAGCCATCCCATTGTGTATCAGCCGTCTCATCGCATCGCCATGCTCAACGCGCAGCGGCTCGGGCCTGCGCCCTTTCCAATGCAGCGTGAAATCCAGTTGCCGCCGGAAGAGATCAATGGCTCCGATATGGTTCCGGTGCCCAACCAGTTCGTCGGATTCGGCGATATGGTGGCCGCGAACGAAACCACTCAGATGCTCGCGCGCCGCGGCCAGAAAGTTCACGTCGCGCTGGCAAGCAGCCTGAACTTCGCCGACCTGCGGGGATCGAATACCTATTTGATCGGCTCGCTCACCAATCACTGGACGATGGAACTCAGCCAGAACTGGCCTTTTCAGTTCGGCTGGACGGATCGGCGGGATGCCGCTATCCGGGACACATCCTCTCCCACGGCAAGGCAATGGATCGTTGCCTCGAACGGCGACGGCGTTACGCCGGAGGATTACAGCCTGATCTGCCGGGTTCGCGATTCACCCACAGGCGGGCTGCTGATCGTAGCCGCCGGGCTGAAACAGTTCGGCACGGAGGCCGCGGGGCGCATCATCGCCGATCCCGACGCCTTCGGCGCGATTCTGCAGAAGCTGCCACCCGGATGGCAGGACCGCAATTTGCAGATTGTGGTTCACGTTCGCGTAATCGGCAATTCTCCCGCGCGGCCGGAGCTCACGGCGTGGCGCGTCTGGTAGACGCAAGCTACAGCGAAACGCGCAGCGTAAAATAGTCCGCCATTGGTCTCTTTGTTCCCCTTCCACGAATACTGGTGGTTTTACGCCGGCTTTACGGCGGTGGTCGCCACTTTCCTGGCAATCGATCTGGGCGTATTTCATCGCAAAGCGCATGAGGTCCGCTTTAGTGAAGCTCTGGTCTGGACCACCGTCTGGGTGTGCCTGGCATTGTTATTCAGCTTCGGGCTGTACAGCTATGCCGCTTCGAAATTCGGCGCGACTGCGGCCAGGCAGGTCGGGTTGGAGTTTCTTACGGGATATGTCGTCGAGTGGTCTCTTTCGCTCGACAACATATTTGTGTTCGTCCTCGTTTTCCGCTATTTCGCGATTCCGCCATTGTTGCAGCACCGCATACTGTTCTTCGGGATTCTGGGCGCTCTGATCTTCCGGGGCGCCTTCATCGTCCTCGGGGCAGCGCTGCTCCAGTATGGCTGGATCGTAATCCTGTTCGGAGTTTTCCTGATTTTCACCGGCTTCCGGATGATGTTCTCGGCGGAGCGCCCCGCCAGCCCCGAACGAAGCCTGATGGTGCGGCTGGTCCGAAAGGTTTTGCCTGTGGCGGCCGGGGCGGAAGAGCGGCGATTCTTCGTGCGCCGCAGCGGAAAACTCCATGCCACCCCTTTGCTGCTGACGCTGGCAGTTATCGAAGCGACGGATATTCTCTTCGCGATCGACTCCGTCCCGGCGATCTTCTCGATCACGCGCGAGCCGTTGATCGTCTACACATCCAACGTTTTCGCGATTCTCGGTTTGCGCGCGATGTATTTCCTGCTTGCCGGCGCCGTGAGCAGGTTTCATCTGTTGCGCTACGGGCTGGCGCTGATCCTCATCTTCGTCGGGCTCAAGATGGCATGGCTGAACGCCGCCTGGAACGGTCATTTTCCCATCGTGCTATCGCTCGGCGTGATCATCATCGTTCTGGCTGGATCTATCGGCCTGTCGCTTGCTTTTCCAGCCGTCCGCGCTCCAGCGGACGTCGGCCGCAGCTAAACTCAACGCGCCGCCGGCGCAGGCCCGTAATACGCTTGCGCCATCGCACGATTTTCGCGATGCGATACCACGTCCGCGCGTAGCGCTTTTATCCGCCAAAACTGCAGGATTCACTCGAGCAGCGCGCAAGGCGCGGTTCTTCGCATGCGCTCCATAACGTCAGGTTAACATCCAAATAACCGATGGGTAGCTTCCGAACTATCTATCAATCCTATGGCTGCCTGCTGCGTCTATACGGTTAGGAGATGGAAAAGCACGTCATGAGAAACCGGGATATGAAGACGCTGGACTCGGCATTGCGGAGGCGCGCCAGAGAGTTGGCGCGGTCCCTTGCGGGATGTAACGAGATAGTGGTCGAAAGATCCGCCGACGAGTTTGATGCAACGGTTCTGGCGGCCGAGAGAGAGTCTTCCGCCCGGACTCTGGCGCAGAAATTCCACCTTCTGCGCCAGATTGAGGCCGCTCGGAATCGCATCATTCATGGCTCTTACGGAATCTGCCTGAGCTGTGATGGCGAGATTGGCGTCAAGCGTCTTCAGGCGATCCCGTGGGCGGAGTACTGCCTGTCCTGCCAGGCTGAAGCGGAAAAAGACGGGGCGCGTGGCCGGGAGTTGCTTCACGCGGCCTGATGAAATTTTCGGAATTATTGGAAGGAAAGGAACAACCAACAATGCTCAACAAAATCACATCTACCGTATTTAACGCTGCTGTAGTTGTCATCGGTACAGCAGTCGCAGTGTGGCTCACGATTACCGGCCATACATTGAACATCGGAGGTTTGCTGCTGGCGATGGGGGCTGTGCTCGGCGCCGTCTTCTTTGGGTACCGGCTGGCTGAAGG
>Ga0068852_100002974_pt1 | contig 11772 bp, 7 predicted proteins | sample KBSCornC22_FD_66594 | JGI IMG/M metagenome (GOLD analysis project Ga0068852, IMG submission 66594) | Corn rhizosphere microbial communities from Kellogg Biological Station, Michigan, USA - KBS Corn C2-2 | ecosystem: Host-associated > Plants > Roots > Rhizosphere > Soil ... | reverse complement strand
TCAGCATGCGGCCGGTGTGCAGCATGGTGTTGTTGGCCGCGTCCACGCCGACGAAGGACGCGATGTTCTCCACGTCGGGGTCTTCGAGCAGCGCCTGCGCCGCGGCCTGCTGCAGCGTGGCCATGCGGGCATAGCTCACCGTCTGCGATGCTTCGAGCCGCGCCTGCAGCTGGCCGGTGTCCTGCGTCGGGAACAGGCCCTTCGGAATCACGATGTACAGCAGCACCGTAAGCGCGAAGGTGGCCAGCGCCACCCACAGCGTGAGGCGCTGGCGGTCGAGCACCCACTGCAGGCCGTGGTCGTAGCGCTCGATCACGCGGTCGAAGCCGCGCTGAATGCGCTGGCCGATGCCGTGCGGATGCTCGTCGTGGCGCAGCCAGCGGGCCGACATCATCGGCACCAGCGTGAGCGACACCACCGCCGAGATGAGGATGGTGATCGCCAGCGTCACCGCGAACTCGCGGAAGAGCCGGCCCACCACGTCGCCCATGAAGAGCAGCGGGATGAGCACCGCGATCAGCGACACCGTCAGCGAGATGATGGTGAAGCCGATCTGCGTCGCGCCTTTCAACGCCGCCTCCATCGGCGGCTCGCCGTCCTCGATGTAGCGCGAGATGTTCTCAATCATCACGATCGCATCGTCCACCACGAAACCGGTGGCGATGGTCAGTGCCATCAGGCTCAGGTTGTTCAGGCTGTAGCCCATCAGGTACATCACGCCGCAGGTGCCGATGAGCGAGATCGGCACGGCAAGGCTGGCGATGACCGTGGCGCGCACGCTGTGCAGGAAGGCGAAGATGACCAGCACCACCATCACCACCGCGAGCACGAGCTCGGTCTCGACGTGTTCGACCGACGAGCGGATGCCGGTGGTGCGGTCGCTCAGCACGTCCACCTGCACGCTCGCCGGCATGCTGGCCGTGAGCTCTGGCAGCCGCTTCTTGATCGCGTCCACCGTCTGGATGACGTTGGCGCCAGGCTGGCGCTGCACGTTGACGATGATGGCCGGCTTGAAGTGGCGAGCGTTTTCGCCGGCGCATGCTGCATCGCCTGACGACGCATCGGCCTTCGTGCAGGCCATGCTCGCCCAGGCGCCGAGCTTCACGTTCTCGGCGCTGTCCACCACGTGCGCCACGTTGCTCAGGCGAATCGGCGCACCGTTCTTGAAGGCGACGATCAGGCTCTTGTAGTCGTCGACGGTGACGAGCTGGTCGTTCGCATTGATGGTGTACGAACGCGTGGGCCCCTCGAAGCTGCCCTTCGCGGTGTTGGCATTGGCCGCGCTGATCGCATTGCGGATGGTGTCCAGCCCGAGGCCGTACGACGACAGCGCCTGCGTGTCCGCCTGGATGCGAACGGCAGGGCGCTGTCCGCCCGAGAGCGTGACCAGCCCCACGCCCGTCACCTGGCTCACTTTCTGCGCCAGCCGCGTGTTGACCATGTTCTGCACCTCGGTCAGCGGCAGGCTGTCGGAGGTGACGGCCAGCGTGAGCACCGGCGCATCGGCCGGATTGACCTTGGCATACACCGGCGGCGCGGGCAGGTCGGCCGGCAGCAGCGAACCGCCGGCGTTGATGGCAGCCTGCACTTCCTGCTCGGCGACGTCGAGCGCGAGGCCGAGGCTGAACTGCAGCGTGATCATCGACACGCCGGCCGCGCTGGTGGAACTGATGCGCTGCAGGCCGGACATCTGCCCGAACTGCTTTTCCAGCGGCGCGGTGACGGTGCGGCTCATCACCTCCGGGCTCGCGCCGGGGTACAGCGTCTGCACCTGGATGGTCGGGTAGTCGACCTGCGGCAAGGCGGACAGCGGCAGGAAGCGAAAGCCCACGATGCCCGCGAGCACGATGGCGACCATCAGCAGCGAAGTCGCCACCGGCCGCAGGATGAAGGGACGCGACGGACTCATCGGCGACGCGACTCAGGACTGCGCGGCATCGCTGGCACGCCGGCGATGCGGCCGGCTCGCGCCCTCGGGCCAGCTGGCGCCGCGTTGCGGGCGGCTGGCTGCGTCTGCGGGCGTGGTTGCTGCGTTGCCTGCCCCATTGCCCGTGTCTGCCGCAGCGGGGCTCCCGCCAGCCGCCGCGCCCGATGCCGCACCGCCCGCATGGCGGCCTGCCCAGGCGCCCGACGCCCCGCCACGCGGCCCCGACGCGCGGTTGCCGCGTCCGCCACCCGGCGCTGATGCGGGCCGGTCCCCCGGCAGCTGCACGCGCGCGCCATCCTTCAGCCGGTCCGCGCCCTCGGTGATGACCTTCTCGCCCGCGGCGAGCCCCGACGCGATCGCGATGCGGTCGCCCGTGGCCTGGCCGGCCGTGATCTTGCGCTGCGACACCGTGCGGTCTTCGTTGAGCACGTAGACGAAGTCGCCTTCGCCGCCATGGCGCAAGGCCGTCGTCGGTACGACGACGGCGCCGCTGATGGTGTCCAGCAACAGCCGCACGTTCACGAACTGGCTGGGAAAGAGCGTGTTCTTCGCGTTGCCGAAGCGTGCCTTGGCGCGCACCGTGCCGGTCGTCGTGTCGACCTGGTTGTTGAGCGTGGAAAAGCTGCCGCGGTCCAGCTCGTTGGTGCGGCTGCGGTCGAAGGCGGTGACGGGCATGGCCTCGCCTTGCGCCACGCGGCGCTCGACGTCGGGCACGCGGTCCTGCGGCACGGCGAACTCCACGTCGATGGGCGCGAGCTGCGTGATGACCGCGATGCCGTTGGTGTCGCCCGAGGACACCACGTTGCCGACGTCCACCACCCGCAGGCCCAGCCGGCCGCTGACCGGCGCGACGATGCGCGTGTAGCCGAGGTTCAGCCGCGCCGTGCCCTCGGTCGCCTTGTCGGAAATGACCGTGCCTTCAAGCTGCTTGACCAGCGCCGCCTGCGTGTCCACGTCCTGCCGGGCGATCGAATCCTGCTGCAGCAAGGTCCGGTAGCGCTCCAGCGTGAGCTTGGCGTTGTCCAGCTGCGCCTGGTCGCGCAGGCGCTGGCCTTCGGCCTGCATCACCGCCATCTCGAAAGGCCGCGCGTCGATGGTGGCCAGCACCTGCCCCGAGCGCACCATCTGGCCTTCCTTGAACAGCACCTGCTTGAGCACGCCCGACACCTGCGGGCGCACCGTGACGGTGGCCGACGGCGTGACCGTGCCGAGCGCATCGAGCCAGACCGGGATGTCCGCAACTTCCGCGGTGGCCACGCCCACGGTGGTGGCCGGGCCGCCTCTGCGACCGCCGCCTCCAGGGCCACCCGGCCCACCCGGTCCGCCCTGTCCGGATGCGGCGCCGGCCGACGAGGCCGACTGATGCGTGAGGCTCCAGGCCAGCGCGCCCAGGCCGGCCAGCGCGATGACCGCGATCAGGCTGCCCAGCCATCGGTGCCGCGGCTTGGCACGCAGTGGCGGCTCGGCCGCACTGCCGGCTGGGACGAGTTCAGTGCCGCGGTGGGCAGGGTCCACGGCGTCGGGATTTGGCTTTCCTTGTTGTTCTTCCATGAGCACTCGCTGGCTGGTCTGGGACGATGTCTTCGAACAATGGAAACGGTGGTGCTCGGCTGGACGGAGCACCAATGCTCGAGCAGCAAACGGCGCTCCCGGGAGCGGCCTTTGCACACGCTGAGCAAGAGAATCAACTGAATCCAGACTGACTGTCGACCGACTAGTTGTCGCTCGTGATTCAGTCGGTCAACACAATGTAAAGCCGCGGCCCTGGCGTGACCGCGAATCGCGCAAGTGCTGCGAATCAAGCACCGTAGCGAGCCGCCAGCTCCTTGGCCGCGCGGGCTTCGGACAAGAGCCGCGTGCCGCCCAACCAGGCTTGCGTCGTGCGGCCGCGGGCATCGCGTTCGATGCGGGCCAGCTCGCCGTGGTTGGCATAGCCGCCGGCCAGCACGATGCGACCGCGCTCGACGCCCTCGCGGTCGCGCCCGAGCGGCTCGATCTGCGACGCGTCCATCACCGGGTTGGGCAGCGTGGGGTTGGCCACCAGCACCTTGCCGTCCATTGCCAGGAAGTCCGTCGCACCCCACAGGCTCCAGAAGCGGCCGCTCCATGGCGCCGCGCGTCGCGAGGGCGCGCCATGCTTGGCGTAGGCCTGCATCACGTGCAATGCGCCGTCCAGCCACACATGCGACAAGCCGTCGGCCGCATTGGTCAGCACCGACACGGCAATGTCCTGCGAAGGCACGCACACCGTGCGCGTGATCGTGCCTTGGAAGCCGCCCGAGTGGCCGAACCAGTTCCACTCGCCCAGCGGGCCGGAGATGGTTCCGAGGCCATACCAGCGTTCGATCGAGTTGTGCGCGTCGCGCCATTGCCGGCGCGCCATCTCGCGCCGGCTTTCCACGCCCAGCACGCTCTTTTTCGCGGTGGGCGAGAGGCTGCCGAAGAAGCGCGCGAGGTCGGCCGCGGTGCTGATGAAGCCGGTGGCCGAGGCGAGCGCGTTGGTCGGGTTGGTGGCCGGGATGAGCACGCGCCTGCCCAGCGGCAGCTTGCTGCTGTGGCCGTGGGCGAAGGGCGTGGATTTGGCCAGCGGCGCGTCGGGCGTGGTTTCCTCCAGGCCGGATGCTGCGACGATCTCGCGGGCGATCCAGTCGACATAGCGTTCGCCCGTCACCGCCTCGATCACCAGGCCCAGCAAGCCGTAGCCGTGGTTCGAATACTTGAAACGCGAGTTCGGCTCGATGGTCGTGCCGCGCGACAAGTCCTCGCGGATCTCGTCGGCATCGAGGAAGGGCCGGCGATCCTGCCATTGGCCCGCATCGAAGCCATCGCGAATCAGCCCGGCCGTGTGCGAGAGCAACTGCATGACGGTGGCCTGCGCCACGTCCTCGTGCAGCCCGAAGACGAAGTCGCCCACGCGGTCATCGAGCTGCAGCCTGCCTTCCTCGCGCAGCTTGAGGATGCCCGCAGCCGTGAAGGTCTTGGAATGCGACGCGACCCTGAACCGGTGCCGCGGCGTGAGGGCCACCTCGCGCACGATGTCGGCCTGCCCGAAGGCCTGCTCGAACACGAGCTTGCCCTTGTGCGCGACGGCGATCGCGCAGCCCGGCTGCTCGGTGAGCCGCATCTGGTGATCGATCCAGCGCGGGATGTAGTCGAGTGCAGCGGCGAGCCATTTGTCCAAGAGGGCCTCCAAAGAACATTCAAAAAAAAGCGCCGGGCTCCTTGTCGGAACCCGGCGCGAATCTTGACAGAGACCGCCCGTGGCGGCCGGCGGCTATCGCCCGCCGATGGCAATGACGAGGATGGTGCCGTTGTCGCCGACGGCCCAGCCGGTTTGTTCATCGGTGAAGAAGGCCGCACGCAGGGTGGGCGCGGCGCCGGTGGGCAGCGCGGACCAGCTCAGCCCGCCGTCGTGGGTCGTGATGACCGTGCCCGACCAGCCCACCGCGTAGCCGAAGTTTGCGTTGAGGAAGCGCACGTCCCTCAATGAGGCCGAGGTCGGGCTGCTGATGCTCGTCCAGTTCTGGCCACGGTCAGTGGATCGAACGATCACACCACCTTCGCCCACCGCGACGGCGGTGTTGGCGTCGATGAATGTGATGCGCTGCAGGCCAGCTGCGACGTTGGTCGGGCGCGCCTGCCACGTGGCACCTGCATCGCTCGTGACGAGGGCGACGCCCGCCGGGCCGACGACCACACCGTGGGTCGCGTCTGCAAAGCGGACCGACGCGTAGTTGTAGTAGTTCAGGCCAGCAGGAATCACCTGCCAGGAACTGCCGCCATCGGTGCTTCGATAAAAGCTGCCCGACGAACTCACCGCCCAGCCGTTGCTCGCATCGACGAAGTGGAAGTCGCTGACGTAGGACAGCGGCGCACTCGTCTGCGGAACGGGCGACAGCCAGGACTTGCCCTTGTCGGTGCTGCGATAGATGGTGCCCGTGTCGGAGATGACCCAGCCCACGCTGCCATCGGCGAGGAACTGCATGCGGCGCCATCCGTAGTAGCTGCTCGGCGTGGTCGTCGTCCAGGTGACACCGCCGTCGGAGGTGCGCACGCTTGCGCCGTTGTCGGCGATGGCCACGCCTTCGTTGGCATTGAAGAACCACACGCTGTTGAGCGAGGGCAGGCTGCCCTCCGAGCGCTTGTCCCAATGCGCGCCGGCATCGGCGGTGACCCACACGACACCGTTGGAGTCTTGCGCCTGGATCACGTTGGCACTGAAGGCACGCAGCGTGGCTCCGTAGCTCACCACCGAATCGGGAAGAGCCAAGGATTGCCAGCTTGCGCCGCCATCGGTCGTGCGTTTGTAGCTGCCGTCGCTTGCGGACCGTGCAAAGGCCGTCGTCTCGTTGACGAATTGGAACGTGGCGCCGTACCAGTAGTAGCCCGCGCTGGCGAACTTGAACGGGTCAGCGTCGAAGGATTGCCAGCTCGTGCCACCATCGGCGGTTCGATAGCCCACTTGGTGGCTGACGTAGTTGTAGTAGCCCGACGAGGTGTCGTATCCGCTCTCCGTCGTCACCACCCACCCGTGAGTCTTGTCGGTGAAGCGGATGTCGGTGATGGACTGCGTCAGGTTGCTCGCCGTCGAGCCCGGGATGGACACCGTGGTCCAGTTCTTTCCCGCATCGCTCGTGTGAACGAGCGTCGAGGGGGTGCTTCCCCACCACGGATAGGGCACGGCCCACACGTCACTGGCAGTGGCCGGCGTATATCGCTGGGCGCCCGCCGGATTGCTCACTGCCGTCCAATGTGCGCCGGCGTCGGTCGTCAGCATTAGCCCGTAGTAGTTGTTGTTGACCCAGGCGGTGTTCGCGTCGATGGCCTGGACGGAAGCGACGGGATCCGAAAAACCAGTGCTGACGGCGCTCCAGTGGCTGCCGCCATCCGTCGTGCGCAGCAGCGTCCCGTTGTTGGCTGCGACCCAGCCGACGTTGGGGTTGACGAAGCTCACCGCATTCAGGCGCAGCGTCGTGCCCGATGACTGCGCCGTCCAGGTCGCCCCGGCATCCGTAGTCGCGAGAATGGTGCCTTGTTCACCCACCGCCCATCCGTGCTTGTCGTCGAGGTAGGCCGTGTCGACGATGCCGTTGCCTTGCGGCAGCGGGCGCTGCCAGCACCAGCCGCCACCCTCGGCGCCGTTGCAGATCTTGCCCTGCACGATGGCGGTGTTGGCCACGGTGACGGTGAACGTCGTCTGTGCCTTCGCGCCGGCTTCGTTCGTGACGGTGACGTTCACCGTGTACACACCCGCGCTGGCATAGGCATGGCTCGGCGTGGCCGACGTGCTCGTCGTGCCGTCGCCGAAGCTCCACTGGTAGCTCAGCGCCGCCGACCCGTTGGACGAGAACTCGATGTTCCCGCCGACCGATTGCCGCGTGGCCGGGGCACTGACGGTGAGGGTGGCCGGCAGTGCAGTGGGTTCCGGTGTGGACGAGCCACCGCCGCCGCAAGCCGTGAGAACCAGCGCCATTGCGCCGGCAATGAAATACGAACGCGCAACGCCGCGCGTCGCGTCGAATGAAGACGTCATGCCCCTCGCTCCCTGATTTTTCGGACGGCGAATGGTAGCGTCTGGAAACAATGTGTCGCGAACCTGGCGACCCCGCGAACGCGGGGCCGTGTGCGAGAAGCGCTCAGCGCCCGAAGATGCCCTTCACCTTGTCGCCCAGCGATTTGATGGCGCTCTCGAAGCCCAGACTTGCCATCAGCCGCCGGCTCATCGCCTTGGCCACGCGGTCACCCAGCTGCGCCGGCGTGAGGCCGCCCTCCGCGCGGCCGAGGTCGCGCAGCACCACGTCGGGCAAGGTGGCCGACACCGACTGGCCGAGCAGGGCGGCCGAAGTGGCGCGTGCATGCGCGTGGCGGATGATGAATTCGTCGACGATGATTTTCTTGGCGGGTTTGCCTGAGGCGCTGGTCTGCGACCCGTGGTTGGCACCGCTGGGATCGTCCGCAAGGGACTTCGCGATGTTGCGCTGGATGGCGTCGAAGTTGGTGCCGTCCGAGCCCTTCTCGTAGTTCACGTCGGGCGAGTCGATCACGATGCGCCGGATGACGACGACCGGGTCGGCCACGGTGTGGATGTCCACGGCGACCTCGATCACGCCGACCTTGATCGCGTGCGGTGTCTTGAAGCCCTCGGGGTTGCCGACCACGAGGCCATGAACCGTGCCCGAGCCATCGGTCGTCTTGATCTGCACGCCGTCGACGCTGACCTTGCAGTCGCACATCCCGCTGCCGTAGTGCGAGATCGCGCGCTGCACGATGCCGTCCAGGTTGGTGAAGAACCACCAGGCCGTGCCCGCGATGAGCAGCAGCACCAGCACCGCGGCGCCGAGAAAACTCTTGCCGGCCCGGCTCACTGCTTCTCCGCCACGGCCTTGAGCCTGGCGAGGCCCGCCTCGAAGTCCTTGCCCACCATGCGGTCGGCGCCGAGCGCCATCCAGCGGAAGAGCGGGTTGCTGCCCATGTCGCCGTCCATGGTCCAGGTGACCTTGGTGCTGTTGTTGTCGGGCACGAATTCGAGCTGGCCTTGCGAGGTGGTGCCGAAGTCGGGGAAGTAGAGGTCGAAGGCCACCTTGCGTGCCGGCTCGGTGGCGGTGAAGGTCATGCTGCCGTCGCCCTGGCTCTTGCTCTTCCACGACCACTTCGCGCCGGTGCCCGATTCGGGCCCGGCGTATTCGATCTGCATGTTCGGGTCGCGCTGGTTCCACACCGACCACAGCGGCCATTGCCTCGGGCTCGCGACGAAGGCATAGACCTTGTCGGCCGGCGCGTTGATGGTGATGCTGCGCGAGACGGTGAATTTCGGAGAAAGCAGGTAGCCGCCGACCACCAGGACCGCCAGGAGCGCGAGCACGACGATCAGCAGCCACTTGAGGAATTTCATTCAGCCATCTCCGTTGAGTTGGCCGCGAGTCTGCACTGGTTGTGCAGCGCCTTCAAGGGTGGATCTCGATCTCGCGGCGCGCCTCGTGGCTCTTGATGCCCAGCTCGAGCATGCCCATCACCGTGCTCGCCTCGTCGGCGGTGACGGGGACGGGGCCCTTGCCGAGGATCGCATCGCGCACACCGGCGTAGTAGTCGGTGTAGCGCCCCGGCTTCAAGGCATGGGGCGATGCCCGCACGAGGTCGGGGTTGCGGTCGTCGGGCAGGCTGAAGCTCGCGGTCTCCGCCGGCAAATCCCAGCGCGCGATGCCGTCGGGCCGCTGGCCGGTCTTGAGCGTGTCTTCCTGAGGGTCCAGGCCGGTCTTGACCCAGCTGCCGCCGGTGCCGTGCACGGTGAAGCGCGCGCCGGGCGATGCGGCCAGGGCGCTCGCGTGCAGCACCACGCGAAGGCCTTGGCCGTAGCGCAGCAGGGCATGGAAGCTGTCGTTGGTGACGGCGCCGTCACGCTGCGTGGCGAGGTCGACCTGCAGCGCCGCGGGCGGGCCGAAGAGCTGCACGGCCTGGTCCATGAGGTGGGAGCCGAGGTCCAGCCACAGGCCGCTGCCGGGGCCGGCCTGCTCGCGCCAGCGTCCGCGCACGATGGGCCGGAAGCGGTCGAAGTGCGATTCGAAATGGGTGATGCGCCCCAGCCGGCCGCCGGCGATCACCTCGCGCAGCGCGATGAAGTCGCCATCCCAGCGCCGGTTGTGGAAGACCGAGAGCACGCGCTTGCGCTTGGCCGCGAGTGCGGCGAGCTGCTTCGCCTCGTCCTGCGTGAGCGTGAAGGGCTTGTCGACCACCACGTGCTTGCCGGCGAGCAGTGCATCACGCGCGATCGGGAAGTGGGTTTCGTTGGGCGTGGGCACGACCACGAGGTCGATGTCGCCGCGGGCCACGAGCGCGGCGGGGCCGTCACACACGTTCATGCCGGGCCAGTCGGCGTGCACCTTGGCGGCGTCGCTGCTGGCCACGGCCTGGATGACGAGGCCGGGGACGCTGGCGATCAAGGGTGCGTGGAAGACCTTGGTGGCGTAGCCGTAGCCAACGATTCCGACGCGAAGGGGAGAAGTCATGGGAAAGCAATTCCGAAGCGAGTGGCGCATCATCGCCGCTTCGGAGAATACACATGCTTCAACAGGAACTGGATCTCTTGGTCATCGGCGCGGGCAGCGGTGGCGTGCGGGCTGCGCGCATGGCCGCGCAGCGCGGCGCCAAGGTGGCGGTGGCCGAGATGGCGGCGCTGGGTGGCACGTGCGTGAACGTGGGCTGCATTCCGAAGAAGCTGTACAGCTATGCCGCCCACTATGCCGAGGCCTTCGATGAGGCGCACGGCTACGGCTGGCCGGTGCAGGCGCCGGCCTTCGACTGGGACATGCTCAAGGCCAACCGCGCGGCGGAGATCGGCCGGCTGAACACGGTGTACGGCGTGGTGCTGGAAGGCGCGGGCGTGACGCTGGTGAAGGGCAGGGCGCGCATCGTGTCGCCACATGAGGTGGAAGTGAACGGCGAGCGCTACCGTGCACGGCACATCCTCGTGGCCACGGGCGGGCATCCGCTGATCCCGCAGGTGCCCGGCGGCGAGCATGCGGTGAGCTCCAACGAGATGTTCGACCTGCCGCGCTTTCCGCGCCGGCTGGTCGTCATTGGCGCGGGCTACATCGCCTGTGAGATGGCATCGATCTTTCGGGGTCTCGGCGCGCAGGTCACGCAGCTCGTGAGGGGCTCGCGGCTGCTGCAGGGCTTCGACGACGACATTGCTGCCTTTCTTGCCGCGGAGATGACGAAGAAGGGCGTGGACATCCGCCTGGCCACGCATCTGCAGCACGCGGAGCGGCGTGCAGATGGCGTACTGCTTGTAGCCACGCACGAGGGCGAGGTGATCGAGGCCGACACCGTGCTGTGCGCGACCGGCCGTGGCCCGAACACGCGGGGGCTTGGGCTGGAGGAAGTAGGCGTCACGCTCGGCTCGCGCGGCGAAGTCGTGGTCGATGCGCAGTACCGCTCCAGCGTGCCATCCATCCTCGCGGTGGGCGACGTGACCGACCGCGTGCAGCTCACGCCGGTCGCGCTCGCCGAGGCGATGGTCGTGGTGGACCAGCTCTTCGGCAGCGGCCAGCGCAGCATGAGCTACGAGTTCATCCCGACGGCGGTGTTCACGCACCCGGGCATCGGCACCGTCGGACTCACCGAGGCGCAGGCGCGCAAGCAGCTGGCGAAGGTGCGCACCTACCAGAGTGAGTTCAAGTCGCTCAAGCACACGCTGTCGGGCAGCGCCGAGCGCACGCTGATGAAGCTGGTGGTGGACGATGCGAGCGATCGCGTCGTCGGCTTGCACATGGTGGGTGCCGAAGCGGGCGAGATCGTGCAGGGCTTCGCGGTGGCGATGAAGGCGGGCGCCACCAAGGCGCACTTCGACGCCACCATCGGGATTCACCCCACGGCCGCGGAGGAATTCGTCACCATGCGGGAGCCGCTCGGGCGTTGAAGCCGCCGATAATCGCGGGTTTTGTGTCACCCGCCAGGAAGTCCCGATGTCGACTGCCGTTTCCTACCGCACCCGTGGCCTCGTCCACGCTGCCCTGATCGCCGCCTGCGCGGTGTCGTTCACCTCCGCCGCGCTCGCCGCCACGGCCACCAAGAAGACGCCGCTGCTCACGCGCGAGGAGCTGCGTGCCTGCATGGGGCGCCAGACCAAGCTGCACCAGGACCGAGACGGCCTCGTGCAGGTGAAGTCGTCGCTCGATGCCGAGAAGGACGCCATCGTCCAGACGGGCATCGCGCTGAAGGACCAGCTCGCCGCGCTCGATCGCACCAACGCCGAGCAGGTGGCCAAGTACGTGGAAGCGAACAACGCCCGCGAAAAGCGCATCGACGCCTACGAGCAGAGCAGCAAGGATTACAACGCCAAGCTCGAG
>Ga0068852_100002973_pt1 | contig 11772 bp, 8 predicted proteins | sample KBSCornC22_FD_66594 | JGI IMG/M metagenome (GOLD analysis project Ga0068852, IMG submission 66594) | Corn rhizosphere microbial communities from Kellogg Biological Station, Michigan, USA - KBS Corn C2-2 | ecosystem: Host-associated > Plants > Roots > Rhizosphere > Soil ... | reverse complement strand
CCGATCTCCAGCCGCTCGTGGGCGAGGTGCGCGCGCTCTTGCGCGAGGTCGACGCGAGCCGGCGCACGATGGAGCGGGGCGCGATCTGGACGCCGGATCGACTGCGGTCGGTATTGCGCGATGAGCTTGCCGGCGACGAGGTGCTGCTCGTGTCCAACCGCGAGCCTTACATCCATATGCAGCAGGGAGATCGCGTCGTCATTCGCCACCCGGCCAGCGGACTCGTCACGGCGATGGAGCCGATCATGCGCGCGTGCTCGGGAACGTGGATCGCGCACGGCAGCGGCACGGCGGATCGTGCAACCGTGGATGCGAACGATCGGATCGACGTGCCGCCGGACAAGCCCGCATACACGCTGCGCCGCGTGTGGCTCACCGCCGAGGAAGAAAGCGGCTACTACTACGGCTTCGCCAACGAAGGCCTGTGGCCGTTGTGTCACATCGCCCACGTGCGGCCAGTGTTTCGCACGAGCGACTGGGAGCAATACGTTCGCGTCAACGAGCGGTTTGCCGAAGCGGTGATCGCCGAAGCGAAGACCGACGATCCGATCGTGCTGATCCAGGATTATCACTTCGCGCTGTTGCCGCGCTTTGTCCACCAGCGATTGCCGAAGGCGACGATCATCACGTTCTGGCACATCCCGTGGCCGAACGCCGAATCGTTCGGCATCTGCCCGTGGCGCAAGGAGGTGCTGGAAGGATTGCTCGGCAGCACGATCCTCGGCTTCCATACGCAATACCACTGCCGCAACTTCATCGATACCGTCGACCGCTACCTCGAGGCGCGGATCGGCTACGAGAATTCCTCGGTGTCGCACGGTGGCCACCGCACGAGCATCGAGCCGTTTCCGATCTCGATCCAGTGGCCGTCGCCGTTCGTCGATCGCCAGCCGAGCGTCGCCGAATGCCGGCGGCGCGTGCTCGAGCGCGAGCGCCTGCCGGCCGACATCAAGCTCGGCGTCGGTGTTGACCGGATGGATTACACGAAGGGGATCATCGAGCGCTTTCACGCCGTCGAGCGGATGCTCGAGCTCAAGCCCGAGCTCGTTGGACGTTTCGTGTTCGTGCAGATCGCGGCACCCACACGCTCATCGCTCGACGAGTATCGCGGCTTCGAAGAGGACGTCCGGGCGCTGGCGGCACGAATCAACATGCGTTTTGCAGGCGCGGCGACGCTGCCGATCCGGTTGAAGGCAGAGCACCACGAGCCCGAGATGATCAACGAGTATTTCCGCGCGGCCGACATGTGCGTCGTCACGAGCCTGCACGATGGGATGAACCTCGTTGCGAAAGAATTCGTCGCTGCGCGAGACGACGAGCAGGGTGTGCTCGTGCTGTCGCAATTCACCGGCGCTGCGCGCGAGCTGCACGACGCGCTGCCCGTGAATCCGTATCACGTCGATCAATGCGCCGAGGTGTTCGATCGAGCGTTGCGGATGCCTGTCGACGAGCAGCGCGTGCGGATGCGCAGCCTGCGCAGGCTCGTCCAGGAGCACAACGTCTATCGGTGGGCGGGCGCGATGCTGCTCGATGCGAGCCGGCTGCGGCAGCGGCAGCGGATCATCGAGCGCATCGACGAGCACCGCGAGCAGTCGGTGGAGATCGGTTGATCTACGCGTTTTCCGCCGCAGGGCTCACGCGGCTCGATGCGCTGGTTGCGACGAGGCCGTTGCTCGCATTCGACATCGACGGCACGCTCGCCCCGATTGCGCAACGCCCGGACGAAGCGCGGCTTCCTGACGACGTTCAACGCCGGCTTGGCGAGATCGCGCGATGCACGAGTGTGGCAATCATCACGGGACGCGGCGTCGACGATGCGCGCCGGATGCTGTCGTTCGAGCCGCGCTACCTGATCGGCAATCATGGTGCCGAAGGATTGCCGGGATGGAGCGGGCGCTCGGAAGCATTCGCCGCCACGGTGCGTCAGTGGCGTCCCACGCTCGCGACGGCGGCGCTGACGGACGCCGGCGTGCTCGTCGAGGACAAGCGCTATTCGCTATCGTTGCATTTTCGCGGCGCGGCAGATCCAGCATCGGCGCGCGGCGCGATCGAGCGCTGCATCGCGTCGCTCGAGCCGGCACCGCGAATCATCGCGGGCAAAGCCGTCATCAACGTGCTGCCGGAGGACGCACCGGACAAAGGCGATGCGCTGCGCACGCTGATCGGCGCCGAGCAAACGAGCAACGTACTTTACGTCGGCGACGACGACACCGACGAGGCGGTGTTCGCCCTCGATCTTCCCGGGGTGCTGACGTTGCGCGTCGAGCCCTCGCAAACGAGCGCGGCGATGCTGTTCCTGCGCGATCAGCGCGAGGTGCCGAGGCTGGTCGACCACATTGCCAGGAACACAACGACGCTTCCTGCCAATTCGCGCGAATGCCAGATGCGATGAATCCATCACCACCAGGTATCGGCAACGGCCTCGAGCTCGGTCTCATCGGCAATTGCTCGTTCAATGCGCTGGTGGACGAAGCGGGCGCCGTCGTCTGGTCTTGCATGCCGCGTCCCGATGGCGACCCGGTGCTGCACGCGTTGCTTGGCACGACCGGTGATGGGGCTTCCGGCCGTTTTGTCATCGAGCTTGCCGATCAGGTCGAGGCGCGACAGCGCTACGTCGGCAATACGGCCATTCTCGAAACGGAGCTCACCGATCGCGGCGGCAATGCGGTGCGCATCACGGACTTCGCACCGCGATTCACCGATCGCGGCCGCACTTTTCGTCCCGTGCTACTCGTGCGCAGGATCTCGCCGGTGCGCGGTCGCCCGACGATGCGCGTGCGATTGGATCCGTCGTTCGAGTATGGCGCGCGGCGACCCGACGTGACGCGTGGCAGTCATCACATTCGCTATTACCACGCCGGACAAGCGGTGCGATTGACGACGGACATGCCGATTACCTATGCGATCGACGAAACGTGGCACCTGCTCGATCGCCCGGTGAACCTGCTCTTCGGCGTCGACGAGACGCTCGATCGCAACGTCGGCGAAGTTGCGCGCGAGTTCGAGGAGCGCACCGATGACTACTGGCGCCATTGGGTGCGCGCGCTCGCGCTGCCGCCCGAATGGCAGGACGCCGTCATCCGTGCCGCGATCACGCTGAAGCTCTGCACGTACGAGGAAACAGGCGCGATCATGGCGGCCGTCACGACGAGCATTCCGGAGGCGCCGGATACCGAGCGCACGTGGGACTATCGCTACTGCTGGCTGCGCGATGCGTTTTTCGTCGTCAGGGCACTGAACGGGCTCTCCGAAGTCGCGACGATGGAAACTTATCTTCGCTACCTCGCGAACATCATCCAGCAGGCGCGGCCATCGCGTCACCTGCAACCGGTGTACGGCATCGGCCTCGAAGTTGCGATCCCCGAACGAAAGCTGACGTCGCTCGGCGGTTATCGCGGCTATGGTCCGGTGCGTGTCGGTAACCAGGCGTACGAGCATCACCAGCACGACGGTTACGGCCACGCGGTGCTCGCGGCGACGCAGGCGTACTTCGATCATCGGCTGCTTCGCCCGGCCGGTGTCGACGATTTCCGCACGATGGAGTGGCTCGGCGAGCGCGCGCTCGAGCTCTTCGATCAGCCCGATGCCGGTGTCTGGGAATTCCGGACGATCGCAGCACCCCACACATCATCAGCAGTCATGTGCTGGGCCGCCTGCGATCGCCTGGCAAAGATCGCGCGGCATCTTGGCATCGACGATGCGGCGGAGCGATGGTCAGCGGCAGCGCAGCGCATCCATCGCGTCATCATCGAACGTTCGTGGAACGAGAAGCGCGGCGCATTCGTCGCGGACTTCGGCGGCGTCGACATGGACGCGAGCGTTCTATTGATGAGCGAAGTCGGATTTCTGCCCGCCGCCGATGCGCGCTGGCGCAGCACGCTCGACGTCGTTCGACGCGAGTTGAAGAGCGGCAATCATCTGTTTCGCTACGTCGCCGCGGACGACTTCGGTGCGCCGACAATGGCGTTCACCGCCTGCACGTTCTGGTACGTCGATGCACTTGCGCGCGCCGGTGAGCTTGGCGAAGCGCGCGAGCTTTTCGACGACCTGATCGCGCATCGCAACCGTCTTGGCTTGCTGTCGGAGGATCTCGATCCGCGTACCGGCGAGTTATGGGGCAACTTTCCGCAGACCTACTCGATGGTCGGCGTCATCAACGGCGCGATCCGATTATCGCGTCGATGGGAGAGCGTGCTGTAACGTCGAAGATCAGTGGTTGACGACCCACGGATCGATTCGAGGGACGCCGACAACCTTGACGCTGTAGAAATACTTCCCCTGCGGCGCTTCCCGCAGGTTGCGGCATTTGAAGCGTTGCCCTACGGGCATGCAATCGAAGGCGCGCCTGCCATCGTCGGTCTTGAACTCGATTCCGCTGCTCGGATCGAATGCGAACTGTTGCGAGTTCTGATCGGCGATCTTCCAGAACACGTTGTTGCCGCGCGCGTTGACGCCTTCGAAGTCGACGGATGCGTTGCACATCATCACCAGGCTGCACGCGATCGTCACGACGACCTGGCAGTGATCCTCGTCGCTGCAGCTCGTTTCCGCTCCGCTCGCCGGCTGTTGTGAAGCGCATTCGGCAGCGATCGCGAACGATGCGACGATGACCACAATCCGCAGCAAAGCGTTCATGGGCCTCCCTCCTGGCGGTTGAATGGGCGCTCCGTCATTTCCTGAGGACGGTTGCGCAGCGCGATTCTATAGCGGATGTAGCGCGGGAGCGCTCGATCGATCGCCGATTTCACGGTCACGCATTGCCAAGCTTGCCAATCCGCGGCGCTATCATCACGATCGCCTCGGCGACGCCCACATTCACGAGAGGAGAGAGCGCATGAAAAAGATCGTCATGCTCCACGGCATCAACCACGCGATGTTCGGCAAGCGCGATCCCAAGCAATACGGAACGATCACCCTCGGGCAAATCGACGAGGCGCTGGTGGCGCTGGGCAAGGAGGTCGGCGCCGAGATCGAGAGCTACCAGTCGGACTCGGAAGGCGACATGTGCCGGCGCATTCACAAGGCCTACGAAGACAAGGTCGACGGCGTGCTGATCAATGCCGGCGCGTGGACGCACTACAGCTATGGACTGCGCGACGCCCTGGCGATCCTGACGTGCCCGTTCGTCGAGATCCACATGTCGAACGTGCATGCGCGCGAGGAGTTCCGCCACCATTCGGTGCTGAGCGAGATCGCAAAGGGCATCGTCGTCGGTTTCGGCGTCGACAGCTATCTGCTCGGGCTCCGGGCGTTGACGGGATCTGCGGGAGCGACGAAGCGCTGAGTAACAGCGTCGGCGGCGGGTGTCGACGCAGCTTACAACGAGCACCGACAGCGTCGCTCGGCGCCGTCGGTGTGTCTTGATTCAATGGCGATAGTTCCGGTCGGCACGTTGCATGCTGCATCGGCCGATCGGACTTCGTTCCTGGGACTTAGCGCTCGATCGGCTGGTCTCGACTCACCGCCGGTTGGCAGGAGTCCGTTCGGTGTGCAACCGGCACCGTGGCTCTCCTGGCGGTTCAACCTCTCCAATCTCAAGGATCTGGACAATGAAGAAGCCGATGAAGATTCTTGCAACCTGTGTCGCTCTGGCGGTGGGTGGGCAACCGATTCTGGCTGCCGCGCAACCAGCATGTGTGACGTCGGAGAATGTCACGACGATTGCCTCCAACCTCAACAATCCGCGCGGACTGAAATTCGGTCCCGACGGATCGCTTTATGTTGCGGAAGGCGGAACGGGCGGAACGCAAATGGATCCAGTATGCGATCCGTTGCAGCCGGGTCCACCCGGTCCCTATTCCGGTGGCTTCGACTCGGGCATCGTGCGCATCGCACCCAACGGCGACATATCGGTGATCGTTTCGGGCCAACCGTCGACGCAGAATCAACCGGGGTTCGTCAGTGGCGTCGCGGATGTCGCGTTCATCGGCACGACGCTGTATGGCCTGATCGGCGGCGGCGGATGCACGCACGGGCTGTCCGGCACGTATAACGGCATCTTCCGCGTGAACGGCAATGCGACGGACAAGGTGGCTGACCTCGGCGTTTACTCGCTGAACGACAACGTGCCGAAGCCGCCTGACTACGAGGCCGAAGGAACCTGGTACAGCATGGTGGCTGTGCGCGGTGATTTCTACGCGGTGGAGCCGAACCATGGAGAAATCGTTCGCGTTTCACAGGATGGCACCGTGACGCGGGTTACCGGGTTGACCGCGAAGTATGGCCACATCGTGCCGACCGCGATTGCCTACGACGGAAACTTCTACGTTGGAACGCTCGGCACGTTCGACACCGACTTTGCCGCCAAGGTGATCAAGGTGACGCCCAGTGGACAGACGAGCGTCGTCGTCGATGGACTCAAGTCGATTACCGGTCTTGTCGTCGACCGCGGAAGCATCTACATCCTCGAAAACGCCGGTGGCTTCGTCGCGCCGTGCACCGGGACCATTTTGCGCGCAAGTCGCAGCGGGCGACTCGACCCGGAGCCCGTCGCAACGGGGCTCACGTTCGCGACCGCAATGACGCTCGGCCCCGACGGAAATCTGTATGTATCCGATTTCGGATACGACTTTGGAGGTGGGGCCGGCATCGGTGAGGTGGTGCGCGTCGACCTGCACTAGACCCAATCGAGCGTGCGTCGCGATCGCGGCGCGGCGCACGCTCACAGCGACGAGTTTCTCCCGAGGCCCGTGAAAGGACGAGCGGAGACGTTCTCGAATTTGCTACAACGAGCGTCGCTCAAGGCTTTGAGGTCGGGTCGCTGCCTGGTTCCGCGTCCAGTCGCAATCGTCCCCACTTGTCGTTGTTTCAACCTGGAGGTCCCACCCCGATGGGAGCCGGCGCGAGGTTGACGACGCGACGGAAAAGGTCGTCGTAGTGCTCGGTCGACGTGTGATCGAACAGGGGATCCGACTGTCCCGCGAACGCGGCCGCGATCTCGTTCCAGTCATCCACGGTAAGGTGAATCCGCGCGAGCGGAAAAAGCTGATCTTCTTCCACCCGCATGTGATTCCAGTGGAAGGCGGCATAGGATTGGACGGCCTCGGCGAATGCGCCGAATTCGGGTGCGCCGCCTTCCTCGTAGCGTGTAAGTGTCTGCTCGAGAAGTCGGATCTTCTCGCTCCCCGCGCGATGCTCCGATTCCAGCTGCCGAATCAGTTCGGTGGAGTCAGGAAACCGTAAGCGCAGGCGTCTAAAGAGATAGGCGTCTTCCTTGGGATGGTGAAATCGCTCGATAAACGCGTCGATGTAATACACCATCGCGTGAAACACCTTGAAGCTGGGCGCAGCGCCGTACAACCTGATCTCGCGGACCAAGTACAGCATTCCATGCAGCACCGCGGCGAGCGATCGGTGTTCGTCGAGAAGCGTGTGAACAGCATCCATCGATGCCCCCCGATTCGGCGCTCTTCGCGGCCAAGATGGTCGGTGTATGTTGCCTCTCGGGAACCATCCGAATATTGATCGAGGTCAACACGGATCCGCGTTTAAGGCTACCCCTCTCCGGCGTGGACTTACGATGCGTTGGTCTGCAGCGTCGAGGCGGGCCATTTCCAGTCGCGGATCTCCGGCATGTCCTCGCCCTGGTCACGAATGTAACGCTCATGTTCGACGAGCTTGTCACTCAGCCAGCGCTTGACGTGGCGGGCGGCGTCCCCGGGCGACGATACGTGGTCGATAACGTCACCCACGAGATGGAAGCGGTCAAGCTTGTTGCGCACGACCATGTCGAACGGTGTCGTCGTCGTGCCTTCTTCCGTATAGCCGCGCACGTGCAGGTTGGGGTGGCCGGACCGGCGGTAGGTGAGCCTGTGAATCAGCCACGGATAGCCGTGGAACGCGAACAGAATCGGGCGGTTGCGCGTGAATAGCGCGTCGAAAACGGCGTCCGGCAGACCATGCGGATGGTCGCCTGGCGGTTGCAGCGTCATGAGGTCGACGACGTTGATGACGCGGATCTTGAGCTCGGGCAACTGCGTGCGCAGGATACTGACGGCCGCGAGCGTCTCCAGTGTCGGGACGTCTCCCGCGCACGCAATGACGATATCCGGCTCGCCGCCGCCGTCGCTGCTGGCCCAATCCCAGATGCCGATCCCTGCTTTGCAGTGATGAATCGCCGCGTCCATATCTAACCATTGCGGCGCGGGTTGCTTGCCGGCGACGATCACGTTCACGTAGTTACGGCTCCGCAGGCAGTGATCGGTTACGCATAGCAGTGTGTTTGCATCCGGAGGAAGATAGACGCGCACGACCTCTGGCTTTTTGTTGAGAACGTGGCCAATGAACCCCGGATCTTGATGACTGAAGCCGTTATGGTCCTGGCGCCAGACATGCGAGGTGAGCAGATAGTTGAGTGATGCGATCGGCGCTCGCCACGCGATCTTGCGCGACATCTCGAGCCACTTCGCGTGCTGATTGAACATCGAGTCGACGATGTGGATGAAGGCTTCGTAACAACTGAAGATGCCGTGGCGGCCGGTGAGCAGGTAGCCCTCCAGCCAGCCTTCGCATTGATGCTCGCTCAGCATCTCCATCACGCGCCCGTCAGGCGCGACGTTTTCGTCGCCCGGCTCGACTTTGGCGGTCGAGCAACGATCGGTCGCCTCGAACACAGCGGTCCAACGATTGGATGACGTCTCGTCCGGACTGAAGATGCGGAAGTTGCGCGTCTGGACATTCGCGCGAAGGACGTCGCGAATCCAAAGGCCCTGAACTCTCGTTGCTTCGCCCTCGATCTGCCCAGGGTGCCAAACGTCGACGCCGTACGCGCGAAAATCGGGCAGGTCGAGGTCGCGTAGCAACAGCCCCCCGTTGGCATGCGGGTTCGCGCTCATCCTCCTCATGCCCGCAGGCGCAAGCGCAGCGATGTCCCGGACGAGCCGGCCGCCTGCGTCGAACAGTCGATCGGGCTCGTAACTGCGGAGCCACTCGTCGAGGATATGCAGGTGGTCGGGGTGGCGGTCGAAGTCGGCAACAGGCACCTGATGTGCGCGGAACGTCCCTTCTACGGGAACCCCGTCCACGACGTTCGGGCCGGTCCACCCTTTTGGCGTCCGAAGCACGATCATCGGCCAGCGTGGACGGTTGCCGAAGCCGTCGGTTCGCGCCTCACGTTGAATCCTTCGAATCTCGGCGATGACGGAGTCGAGCGTGATTGCCATGCGCGCGTGCATCGCCATCGGCTCGTCACCCTCGACGAAATGCGGCGCATAACCATAACCGCGCAGCAATGCTTCCAGTTCGTCTCGCGGTATGCGAGCTAGTACTGTTGGGCCTGCGATTTTGTAGCCATTGAGGTGCAAGATAGGCAGCACCGCGCCGTCGCGAACGGGATTCAGGAACTTGTTCGAGTGCCAACTCGTGGCCAGCGGGCCCGTTTCAGCCTCGCCGTCCCCGATGACGCACGCCACCAGCAAGTCGGGATTATCGAACGCGGCGCCATACGCGTGGGAGAGGCTGTAGCCCAGCTCACCTCCCTCGTTGATCGAACCCGGCGTGTCGGGTGAAGCGTGACTTGGAATGCCGCCGGGATACGAAAACTGAATGAACAGCCGCTGCAAGCCTTCCTCGTTCTGGGCGACCTCGGGATACACCTCGCTGTAGGTTCCCTCGAGGTAGGTGTTCGCAACGACACCGGGGCCTCCGTGTCCGGGACCCGTCACGAGGATCATGTCGAGATCGTTCTCGCGGATGACGCGATTCAGATGGACGTAGACGAAATTGAGCCCCGGAGTCGTGCCCCAATGGCCGAGGAGGCGGCGCTTGACATCGGTGCGCGCGAGGGGCCGTCGCAGCAACGGGTTGTCACGCAGGTAGATCTGTCCGACCGAAAGGTAGTTCGCTGCGCACCAGTAGCGATGAATCCCTTGCAGCGTCTCCACCGGGGCGATGTGGGTCGTCTGCACGTTTTGGTCCAGAGACATCGCGATCGGCTTCACCGAAGGGGTTCCGTAAGTCCTGACCACTACCCGGACAGTGCGCTTTCACTGCGCTTTCGCAGGTCACAGCCGCCCTAACGCCCGGCTGCGATGGGCTTCGCAGCGCAATGTCCGTGCGGCAGCGCGGGAAATCGACCTCTCAAGCAGGTCGTCAGTGAAATAGCTTGAAGACCTTCGTCGCGATCACTTGATTCCCAGCCGCTCCATTCGATACCGCATTGCTCTGAACGTGATGCCGAGAAGTTTCGCGGCCGCGGTGCGGTTGTAGCGCGTCTTCTCGAGTGCCTCGTTGATCGCTGCTCGCTCGACGCGGTCGAGATAATCCTGCAGCGGCCATTTCTCGCCAGCGGGAATCGGCGAGTCCGATTCCTCGGCGACCGGCGTCAGATGCAGATCGTCGGCCGATATGCGCGCAGGCTCCGCTGCGAGCGATAACCCGCGCTCGAGGATGTTCTCGAGCTCGCGAACGTTTCCGGGAAACGGATAACGCTCGAGCGCCTCGATCGCCTCGACTTCGAGGCCGGCTGCATTGCCGCGCGCGAGCTTCGTCAGGATCGCGTTGGCGATCAACGGGATGTCCTCGCGCATCTCGCGCAGGCTCGGCATCGACAGCTCGATGACGTGCAACCGGTAGTAAAGGTCCTGGCGAAACTCGCCGTTGTCGACGAGCGCCGACAAATTCTTGTGCGTCGCGCTGATCAATCGCGTGTCGACGGCGTCCTCGGTCGTCGAGCCGACCTTGCGCACTTTCTTTTCCTGAATCGCACGCAACAGCTTCACCTGCATCGCGAGCGGCAGGTCCGCCACCTCATCGAGAAACAGCGTGCCACCCGTGGCCGCTTGGAAGAATCCGTCGCGATCGGACTCGGCGCCGGTGAAGGCACCTTTGCGATAGCCGAAGAACTCGCTCTCCATCAGATTCTCGGGGATCGCACCGCAATTCACCGCAATGAACGGAAACTCGGCGCGCGGTCCTTTCAGATGAATCATTCGCGCGGCGAGCTCCTTGCCGCTGCCCGACTCGCCGTTGATGAACACCGGCGCCTGGCTCTTCGCGAGCCGGTCGATCATGCCGCGCACCTGCTGCATCGCCGGCGACTCACCCAGGAGCTGATAGCTCGTGGCGGGCTGCGGCTTCTCGGGCACCTTCAGCGCCTGCTTGACGAGCGCGCGCAGCTGCTCGAGCGCCACCGGCTTTGCAAGGTAGTCGAACGCGCCGGCCTTCAGCGCGGCGACGGCGTTCTCGGGACTGCCGAACGCCGTGATCACTGCGACCGGAACATCGAGGGCCTTCTGCGTAATGTGCTCGACGACGCGCAATCCCTCGCCGTCGGGAAGGTTCCAGTCCGTCAGGCAAAGGTCGTATGCGTCGCGATCGAGCATTTTCAACGCCTCGCCAACCGATTCGGCGCGCGACGTGTCGAGTCCCATCCGCGACAGCGTCATCTCGAGCAGCTCAAGAAGATCGGGCTCGTCATCGACGACCAGCACTTTGGGTTGACCACGGGTTTTGCGCGACATGGGATTGGCTTCGGAGAAGTTGGAGGGATTTTAGGGCTTGCGCGAAATTGTATGAAACGCGCTAGACGATGGCGGCCGGCGTCAGCGCGCGCTTGAACGTCAGGCGGAACATTGCACCGGGAGATTTTGGCAGGAGCTCGAGCGCGCAGCCATTCGCGTCCGCGAGCTCGCGCGCGATATAGAGACCCAGCCCCGTTCCGCCCGAACGCGTCGTGAAAAACGGCTCGAAAATCTGCGCGCGGTATTCGACGGGCACGCCCGGTCCGTCGTCGCCGAGCTCGCAGATGACCGCATCGCCCATGTAGCCCGCGCG
>Ga0068852_100002971_pt1 | contig 11774 bp, 10 predicted proteins | sample KBSCornC22_FD_66594 | JGI IMG/M metagenome (GOLD analysis project Ga0068852, IMG submission 66594) | Corn rhizosphere microbial communities from Kellogg Biological Station, Michigan, USA - KBS Corn C2-2 | ecosystem: Host-associated > Plants > Roots > Rhizosphere > Soil ... | reverse complement strand
CTCTACGATCCGCGCTATCATGGCGTGACGCCCTTCCTGCAGCTGATCGGCATATCGACGATGCTGCGCATGGCGACCTCCGCCGCCAACGAGGTGCTGATTGCCGCAGGCCTGATGCGGGCCACCTTGATGGCGAATATCTGCCGCGTGATCTGGCTCGCGGCCGGCGGCGCGGTCGGGCTGTGGACCGGCAACATCATGCTGCTGGTCGCGATCGTGGGCACGGTCGAGCTGCCGGGCATGATCTGTTATTGGTGGTATCTGTATCGTGCCCATCTTCTTGATCTGCGCGAGGAAGGCTATGGCCTTGCCGTCGGCGCCGCGGGCGCGGCGCTTGCATTTCTGTTCTCCAACGCAATCATGATGCTGTTCCCCAGCCTATGAGCACCGATTTCGACCTCCCCGCCTATCTCGCCCGGATCGGCCTCGAAGCGCCGCCAGAACCGACAGCCGAGGGCCTGGCCCAGCTCCAGCGCGCGCATCGGCTCGCCATCCCCTTCGAGAATCTCGACGTGATCCTCGGCCGCGGGGTGGCGATCGACAGCGCGTCGGTCTTCGCCAAGCTCGTGACGGCAAGGCGCGGCGGCTATTGCTTCGAGCAGAACCGCCTGTTCGGCGACGCGCTCGATGCGCTCGGCTTCGTGGCGCGGCCTTTGCTCGCGCGGGTCTGGCTCGGGATCGACGGCTCTCCGCCACCGCGCACGCACACGCTCAGCCTGGTCACGATCGATGGCCAGGACTGGATCGCCGACGCGGGCTTTGGCGGCTCCTATTGCCCGCCAATGCCGCTGGCCGAGGGGGAGACGGCCGAAGCCCCAGACGGCGCGATCCACCGCCTGATGCGCGATCCGCTCCATGGCTGGATGCTCGAGCGCAAGGGCGATGCGGCCACGACCGACGGACGCGGCACCGGCACGGGCTGGCAGCCGCAATATAGTTTCGGGCTCGATCCGGTGTTCGCATCCGATCTGGCCATGTCCAACCATTGGACCTCGACCACGCCCGGCACGCGTTTCACGACCTTGCGCATCGTCAGCATCGTCCTGCCGCACGGCTTCGCCAACCTGACCGACCGCGCCTATCGCCGCCGCAATGGCGACAAGGAGGCATCGGGCGAGATCGAGGATGCGCGCGTCTATCGCATGCGCCTCAGCCTGCTGTTCGGCATCGACCTTTCTGCCGAAGAGGTGGCCGGGCTGGGCCTGTTCGGGACAGGCACCGAATGAGTCGTCCCGGCGCGCTCCGCTCGATCCTCGGCGGCGCGGCCGGCAATCTGGTCGAATGGTTCGACTGGTACGTCTATTCGGCCTTCTCGCTTTATTTCGCCAAGGCCTTCTTCCCCGGGCAAGACCAGACCGCCCAATTCCTCGCCACCAGCGGCATCTTCTGGATCGGCTTCCTGATGCGCCCGATCGGCGGCTGGTTGCTCGGCCGGGTCGGCGACCGGCATGGCCGCCGCACCGCCTTGGCGTGGAGCGTGGCGATGATGGGCGGCGGCTCGCTGCTGCTCGCGGCGACGCCGGTTTATGCGAGTATCGGCCTGGCCGCGCCGGCATTGCTGATGGTCGCGCGCATCATCCAGGGCCTGAGCCTGGGGGGCGAATATGGCGCGGCGGCCACCTACCTGTCCGAGATCGCCCCCGCAGGACGGCGCGGCTTCTGGTCGAGCTTTCAATATGTCACGCTCTATGGCGGCCAGCTGCTGGCGCTGGCCTTGCTGCTCGGCCTGCAGGCGGGCGGCGCGGACGATGCGGCGCTGACGCACTGGGGCTGGCGCCTGGCCTTCGTGCTCGGAGCGATCCTGTCCTTCGGCATCTATTGGCTGCGGCGCGGGATCGCCGAGACGCCGGACTTCCAGGCCGAGCCCGTACCCGATCGGCGGGCGGGCGGTGTCGCTTCGCTTTGGCAGCACCATCGCAAAAGCGTGCTGATCGCCTTCGGCCTGGCCGTGGGTAGCAACGTCGCCTTCTACACCTACACCACCTACATGCAGAAATATCTGGTGGTGACGGCGGGCTTCGCGAAACCCACTGCAAGCCAGGTCTGCGCCGCCGCGACGATCGTGGCGATCCTGCTCCAGCCCCTGCTCGGCGGCCTGTCCGACCGGATCGGACGCAAGCCCCTGCTCTACTGGTTCGCGATCGGTGGCATCCTCTTCACCGTCCCGCTGATGAGCGCGATCGGCCGCACTCATGATCCGTTCGTCGCCTTCGCGTTGGTGCTGGCGGCGCTCGTCATCCTCTCGGGCGCGACCGCGACCAACGCGATCGTCAAGGCCGAGCTCTTCCCGCCCCAGGTCCGTGTGCTCGGCGTCGGCCTGCCTTATGCGGTGAGCCAATCCATCTTCGGCGGCTCGGCCGAAGCAATCGCGCTCAAGCTCAAGCAGATCGGGCATGAGAGCCTCTATTTCTGGTACGTGACCGCGATGATCGGCGTCGCGCTGGTGGCGACGATCGCGATGCGTCCGTCCAGTCCTGACTCGAGACGCGCTCGGGAAGGCGCCTGATCGGGCTGCCGGGCGCGACGTGTCACGGAATCGGCGGTCCCACCGCCACCATGTGGTATTTTTTCATCAGCTTCATGTTGGTGGCGGCGTCGACGTCCTGACGCTCGGCAAACATTTTTTCGAGCCCTCCGGCGGAGACCCCGAACAGCAGCACGCCGGGTTGACTGCCGACATTCTTGAACGTGTGCGCAGTCATTCGCGGCACGAACATGAACGTCCCCACCGGAACCTGACGGTCTCGGCCGGCAACCCTCACCTTGAAATCGCCGCTCAGGACATACAGAAACTCCACTTCACGCATATGGATGTGCGTCGGCGGCCCGCTGCCCGGAGCGATCGTCTGACGAAAGATGCCAAGCTTGCCGCCGGTCTGCTCGCTCGTGGCAAGCAGTTCGGTGATGTCGGACTGACGCCCTTGCTGGCCCCGATAGGCAGGTGCCTGGCCGGGGAGAACCACCAGCGGTTCAGGATTCCGGTGATGCGGGACCTGGCCCGCGGGAGCGGCGGCATGCGCGGTGGCCGAGGCCAGGAACAACAGCAAGGCGGCAACCATCGGGCCTTCTCCTCGGCAATCTGCCCCTCCTACCACGCCGGCCATCGCGTTTCATCAGCGCCGCACATGGTCGCCGAGACGGACCGGCCTCACGCAGCGATCACGCCGATCCGATCTTCCCTCTTGTGCCCTACTTCCGTGCCTCGCATGTTCACGGCGGAACAGGGGATGTGCCGATTGACGATCGAGCCCGGCAGAATTGATGCCCGTCAGGTGCGGCTGCCCACCAAGATGGACACGCTGGAGACGCTGCGTTTCGCGCGCCAGCTACAGGAGGCCGCCTCGCAATCGCGGCACCTGGTCGCCGACGCGTCCGCGGTCGAGGAGATCGGGCTCGCGGGAGTGCAGCTGCTGGCGCTGATCTCGGCGGGGCTGACGCGGGCCGGTGGAATGCTCGTCCTCGAGACCCCCTCGCCCGCCGCCCGGTCGCGGATCGCGGACACCGGATTCGACGCTCTTCTGCTGGGCACCTCTACAGAGGCTGCCCCCAACGCCCCGCTCGTCACACACCGTCTGCGCTTCACGGACGCCGCGCTGGATTATGGCCGGGAGCCCGCCGATGCGCTACAGCAGCTGCGCGCAATGGGCATCGGCGTGGCCCCTGTGCTGCCCGATCCGCTTCCCCCGATCGGTTCGATCGAGGCCGATCGTATGTGGGTTGGCTTCGACATGGCCCTGCCCGGCGAGGATATGGCCGCACTGACGGAGGCGCTGGCCGAATTTGGCGGGGACGCGCTGATCGATGCGGACACCCCGCCACCGCCATTGATCGCCACGGCCAAGACAAGGCCGCAACCACCGGCAGAGGTGCCGGTCGACACGCAACGCCTGAAGATCGAACGGCTGATGGGCGACGTCGAGGAATTGCTGTCGCGATATGCCGCGATCGAGGCGCGCGCAGCATCGTTCGACCGCGATCTCGCCACGGACTTCAAGGCCATGGGCAACGCGCTGCGCGGCCTGCAGGATCATGCGATGGCGGCGGCTTTGATGCCGATCGGCGTGCTCATGCAGCAAAACCTCGCCAGCGCGATCGCGGCGATACCGGCCTTTCGCGGACGGGATATCGAGATCGAGCCGGCGGTGATCGAGCCGCTCCTGCCCCTGCTTGTCTCGGCGCTCGAAGCCAGCCGCTCCGACGCCGCATGTCTGTCCGTGCGCGATGCCGAGGGGGCGGTGCTGATCGACATTCCCTGGCGCGTGGGCGAAGCCATGCCCGACGGGCTCGACACCGCCGCAGCATCGGTGCGCGGGCGCGCGGCGATCACCTCCGGAGAGGAAGGGCCGCTGCTGCGGCTGGAATTGCCACGCTCCCGTTCGACGATGGAGGCGTTGATCGTGCGCGCCGGCAATCAGCTTGGCGCATTGCCGGTCGACCGCACGATCGAGATCTTGCGGCCCGATCCGGCCGATGTCGCCTCGATCGGCGGCGACACGCAGCTGATGCGGTTCCGTGGCACCTATCTGCCGATCATCGACCTGGGCGAAGCGCTGGGCGAGCCGGCACCCCGGGTGGCAGCGGACGCCGCGGTCGTCGTGGTGATGCAGTCCGCCGCCGGAGATTTCGGGATCAGCGTCCGCGAGGTGACCGATCATCGCCAGATCATGGTCAAGCCGCTCGGCGAGGGTCTTCCGGCGGCCGCCGGCGTGATCGGTTTCTCGTTCAGCGCGGGTGGGATTGCGCTGGTGCTCGATGTGGATGCGCTGCGGTCGGCGGCGATCGGCGGCGCATCAGGCGCAGCCGCGCGCGCCTGACGTCAAAGCTTCGACCAGATGGCGGCTTGCGGCTGAGCGTGGAGCGTCCCCTTCGCGACGAGCGACGCGCCGATCAGTTCGATCATCGAACTACCGATCGGGCCCAGGCCCGCGCGGCGGCTGGCACGCGCCGGCAGCGAGCGCCGCTCGGCTGATTTGGGCTGGTCCTGGGCAGGGGTGCGACGGGACATGGGGCTTACACACGCTCTCGAGGAAAGCTGAATTTAACCCAGCATCCCTAATAGCTTCTTAACACCCGAAGCCGTGCCGCGCGGGAGGCTCGCTTTCATCGAAGCGCGGGCACGTCCCAATTCACCCCCACCTCCATCGCGCGGAAGCGGTCGGGGGCGATATGGTGCTCGGCCAAGGTCTTGCGCAGCAATGCGGGCGGGTCGTTTATCCCCTCGCTCGACAGCTTGAACGTGCCCCAATGCACCGCGAGCGCATAATGCGCGCGCAGTTTCCCGAACACGTCGACCGCCTCGACCGGGCCGATATGATTGCCGCTCATCACGTCGCGCGGCTGGAAGGCGCCGATCGGGATCAGCGCCAGACGATAGGGTCCGTCCCTGGCATCCTCGATCGGCCAGCTGCCGTCACCCGGCCCCGTATCGCCTGCAAAGAAGAGATTGCCGCCCGGCAGGGTCACGGTGAACCCCGACCAAAGCGCGCGGTCGCGATCCCGCATCCAGCGCGAACCCCAGTGATGGACGCGCTCGACAATGACGTCGATGCCGGGCCTGAGCGTCACGCGCTGGCCCCAGTCGCGCGCGACCGCCTGCGCGCCGGCGCGGCGGATCAGCGTGTCGTTGCCGAGGCTGGTGACGATCAGCGGATGATCGCGGTCCCACAGATGCTTGAGCGTGGGCAGGTCCATATGGTCCCAATGGTCGTGGCTCACGAGCACCAGGTCGATATGCGGCAGATCGTCGAAGGCGATGCCCGGCGCGCGCACGCGGCGCGGCCCGATCAGACCCCAGGGGCCGGCTTTCTCCGCATAGATCGGATCGGTCAGAATGTTGATCCCGCCCGCCTGGACCAGCACGGTCGAATGGCCGATCCAGGTGACCACCATGCGGGTCGGATCGGTCACGACTGCGGCATGGCCCCTCGGCGTGGCGACATGAGCCGGCCAGGGCGATTGCGCGTCCAGGCGCCGCAGCCTCAGCCAGATGCTGGTCGGCGACCGGCGCTGCAGACCGCCCGTGCCCTGCTCGCCATCGGGGTTGAAGAAATGCTGCCCGTCATAATGGCCGCTCACCGGCCCGCGATAATAAATGCGGTCGAGGAAAGGCGGCGCCAGCACGGGCACGAGCAGCAGCAGGATCAGCGCGCCCAGCAGCAGGCGCCACGCCACACCCCAGATCCGCTTCAGCGCGCGCGCCATTCAGGTGCCTTAACCCAACAACACGCCTGCGGATAGAGCGGTTGTGACATCGCTGACAAACTCCGACCGGTTCTTGGCTCGTCTTCGATTGACAAATCGACCAATCGTTGTGTAAACACAATATATCATCCCCGATTCGAGATGATCGTGTGACAGATTTATACAATCGCATCGCCGTCTTCCGCGCCGAAAGGGGCGTGTCCCGCCGCGAGCTGGCGGAAGCGGTCGGCGTGAACAACCAGACGATCGGTTATCTCGAACGCGGCGACTACAAGCCCAGCCTCGAGCTCGCGATGAAGATCGCCGCTTATTTCGACGTGCCGATCGAGCTCCTCTTTTCCTTCAAGCCCTTCGAATCCGTCGCCGAAAGCCTGCGCCGCGCGGCCGCGGTGGGAGAATGATGCCATGACCCTGCTCGAGAAAATGGACCGCGCCGTTTATGCCACTGGCATCGATCGGATCATCTTCCGGAAGTTGAAACCTCGGACATTGCGCTGGACGCCTTTGTTCGTGCTGGCAGCACTCATCATCGGCTATGGACTGATCGTGTCGAGCGAACCGACCGCAGCCCACCGCCAGCCGCTGCTCGACGGGCGATTTCTCCTCGGAATCCCACTTTTTTTTGGCAGTTATCTGCTCGCGATGCTGGTTCGCTTGTCAGGGCCGCGGATTGTACCGACCTTCGACCAGCCGCTCGACGAGCGCGAATTGATCATCCGCGCGCGCGCCAATGCGATGTCGGGTACTGTCCTCGTGATCGCCGCCATGGCCGGGTGCTTCTATATGGGCGTCGCCACACTGCTCGGCTGGTGGCAACCCCAGAGCCCGATGGACTGGATGTACCTGGCCCTGGCCCTCCAAGCAGGCTTTCTCGCGCTGCAAACCCTCTTCGCAAGCTGGATGCAGCCACGTCCCGTGGCAGACGACGAGGAGTGATTACCAATAGTCCGCCATGATCTCGCGCGCCCATTCGGGCTCGCGGATCTGCCCGCGCGGCAGGAAACCCGTTATCACCGGCTTGATGTCCAGCACCGGCGTGCCGTCGATGGCGTCGAGCCCCTCGACCTCCAGCGCAGTGCCGTCCACCGCGATCAGCCGACAGACGGAGACCCCGATCCGGTTCGGCCGCGCCTTGCCGCGCTGGGCGAAGATGCCGACCTTGGGCCAGTCGGTCCGCCCGCGCGGATGACGGGCAGCGCTCACCACTTTGGCCTCATCCTGGCGATCGAAATGAAAGACAACTTCGATATGGCTGAACTCCTCCAGACCCGCCAAGGCATCGGGCCCGAACCGCGGTGCCAGCTGGATCCGCGCGCGAACCCGGCCCCAATCGTCGTCCTCGGCGGCGACGCGGCCACCCACGACATGGCCAATCGGTTGAACGACAATCGTCGCCCCGGCGGAGGCCGGGGCCGCTGGAGGCGCGGTCTCACCCATTAAGCGTCTCGAACAGATCGTCCCATTGCGGGTTGGCCTCAGCGATAAGCCTAAGCTTCCAGGCTCTGGACCAATTCTTCAAGGCTTTCTCCCGGGTGATCGCTTCCTCGATCGTGGGATGAGGTTCGATCAAAACCAGCCGCTTCAGATCCCACTTGCGGCAGAAGACCGACCCACGACCTTCCCGATGCGCCGTGACGCGTTCGGCGATATCCGCGGTCACGCCGATGTACAGAATGCCGAAGGGCTTGTTGGTGACGATGTAGGTGTAGCCGCCAGCCATTGGGTCAGTGCTCTACCTCCAGCGGCCCCGGCCTTCGCCGGGGCGACGAGAAGTAGCCGTCGCCCCGGCGAAGGCCGGGGCCGCTGGAGAAGGCGGGATAACGATCAAACCCGCTCCAGCAGCCGCTCCTTCGCGATCTTCTCCCGCCACACCAAAGGCCCGGTATGATGCACGCTGGTGCCGGTCGCGTCGACCGCGACCGTGACCGGCATATCCTTGACCTCGAATTCGTAGATCGCCTCCATGCCGAGATCCTCGAAGCCGACCACCTTGGCGGCCTTGATCGCGCGCGCGACGAGATAGGCGGCACCGCCCACCGCCATCAGATAGGCGCTCTTGGCCTCCTTGATCGCCTCGATCGCGATCGGGCCGCGCTCGGCCTTGCCGACCATCGCCAGCAGCCCTTGGTCGAGCATCATCCTGGTGAACTTGTCCATGCGGGTCGCCGTGGTGGGGCCGGCCGGGCCCACCACCTCGTCGCGCACCGGATCGACCGGGCCGACATAATAGATGACGCGACCCTTGAACTCGACCGGCAGCTCTTCGCCCTTGGCCAGCATGTCCGCGATGCGCTTGTGCGCGGCGTCGCGGCCGGTCAGCATCTTGCCGTTGAGCAATAGCCGGTCGCCCGGCTGCCAGCTCGCCACCACCTCCGGCGTCAGCGCGTCGAGATCGACGCGGATCGCTTCCTTGCTCGGCGTCCATTCGACCTTGGGCCAATCGTCGAGCTTGGGCGTCTCCAGATAGGCCGGGCCCGATCCGTCGAGATGGAAATGCGCATGGCGCGTGGCGGCGCAATTGGGGATCATCGCGATCGGCTTGGACGCCGCATGCGTCGGCCAATCGAGGATCTTGACGTCGAGCACGGTCGCAAGCCCGCCCAGACCCTGCGCGCCGATGCCGAGCGCATTGACCTTCTCGAACAATTCGATCCGCAGTTCCTCGATCCTGGTCTGCGGCCCGCGCGCGCGCAGCTGCGCCATGTCGATATCGCCCATCAGCGATTCCTTGGCGAGCAGCATCGCCTTCTCCGCCGTGCCGCCGATGCCGATGCCGAGCATGCCAGGCGGGCACCAGCCGGCACCCATTTGCGGCACCGTCTCCAGCACCCAGTCTACGATCGAATCGCTGGGGTTCATCATCTTGAACTTGGACTTGTTCTCGCTGCCGCCGCCCTTCGCCGCGACGATCACGTCGACGCGGTTGCCGGGCACCAGCTCGACGTGGAGCACGCTCGGCGTATTGTCCTTGGTATTGATCCGCCCGAACGCGGGATCGGCCAGGATCGAGGCGCGCAATTTGTTCTCGGGGTGAAGGTAGGAGCGGCGCACGCCTTCATCCACCACCTCCTGCAGGCTCTTCGATCCGTCGGCGAGGCGGCAATCCTGGCCCCATTTCACGAACACCGTGACGATGCCCGTATCCTGGCAGATCGGCCGATGCCCTTCCGCGCACATGCGGCTGTTGGTCAGGATCTGCGCGATCGCATCCTTGGCCGCGGGCGACTGCTCGGCCTCATAGGCCTCACCCAGCGCGCGGATATAATCCATCGGATGATAGTAAGAGATATATTGGAGCGCGTCGGCGACGCTCTCGATCAGGTCGGCTTCACGGATGATGGTGGTCAAGGGATCGCCCCGCTTGCAGGAAGTCGGCGCTCCCTAGAGCCTGATCGCTTGTGGTGGAAGCACCTTAGGCTGCCACCGTCATCGCGAAGCGCGCAGCGCTGTGGCGATCCAGGCCCACCGGACTGGATCGCCGCGCCCTTGCGGGGCTCGCAATGACGTGGGGAAGCGGCGAGGCTTACCGCATCGGACCCAAGGCCGAAGGCAGTGCCTATCCTGTTGTGATCGCATCCCTCCTGCCGCGCAGAGGCGACAGTTTTCCGGTCTTCGCACCCGCAGCGACGCGGCGGAAAACCGACTCTTTCGGGCGCGTCAAGCGCACTTTCTGGCCTTGAATGAAATTAAACATCTTGTGCGCCCGAATCCGCGGTGACACTATCCCTTGTGTGTCGGGTCAGGGGGCTCGACGGTCAGATTGAGATCGACCGGAGCGATACTATATTGCTTCCGGAGGCACCGGCCCTGTGGATCATGGGGATGGAACGGTGTCGTGCGGCCTCGGTCCCTTGCCCCCTGCCGATGGTGGCGTAGCATTCGGGGCAGCAGCCCCGAGTCGAACAGATTGGGAACGGGGTACGGGCGATGGACCTTTCGAGCAGCAGCGATCGGGAAACGAACGATATGGCCACCCTATTGGACGGCGCCGACGTGACGGCCGAAACTTCGGAGCAAGTGCAAGAGAGCAAGCGCCGCGACGCGCCTTTCCCGCTCGACGTCGATCATTCGCGCGACGCGCTGCTGACCGACTTCGGCAAGGATACGCTGAAGGACCGCTATCTGCTTCCGGGCGAGAGCTTCCAGGATCTGTTCGTGCGCGTCGCGTCGGCCTATGCCGACGACCAGGCGCACGCCCAGCGCATCTATGACTATATCTCGAAGCTGTGGTTCATGCCGGCGACCCCGGTCCTGTCGAACGGCGGCACCGGCCGCGGGCTTCCGATCAGCTGCTTTTTGAATTCGGTCGACGACAGCCTGCACGGCATCGTCGACACCTGGAACGAGAATGTCTGGCTCGCCTCGCGCGGCGGCGGCATCGGCACTTATTGGGGTTCGGTGCGCGGCATCGGCGAACCGGTGGGCCTGAACGGCAAGACCAGCGGCATCATCCCGTTCGTGCGCGTGATGGACAGTCTGACGCTGGCGATCAGCCAGGGCTCGCTGCGCCGCGGTTCCGCCGCCGTCTATCTCGACGTCAGTCACCCGGAGATCGAGGAGTTCCTCGAGATCCGCAAACCCTCGGGCGATTTCAACCGCAAGGCCTTGAACCTGCACCATGGCGTGCTGCTGACCGACGAGTTCATGGCGGCCGTGCGCGACGGCACCAAGTTCGATCTGAAATCCCCCAAGGACGGATCGAAGCGCGGCGAGGTCGATGCCCGCTCGCTCTTCCAGAAACTGGTCGAGACGCGGCTTGCGACCGGCGAGCCCTATATCGTCTTCGCCGACACGGTGAACCGCGCCATGCCGAGGCACCAGCGCGACGTCGGCCTCAAGGTCTCGACCTCGAACCTCTGCTCGGAAATCACGCTGCCCACGGGCCGCGACCAATATGGCGAGGCGCGCACCGCGGTCTGCTGCCTGTCGTCGCTGAACCTCGAAACGTGGGACGAGTGGAAGGACGAGAAGGGCTTCGTCGAGGACGTGATGCGCTTCCTCGACAATGTGCTGCAGGATTATATCGACCGCGCCGAGCCGGGCATGGAGCGCGCCAAATATTCGGCGATGCGCGAACGTTCGGTCGGCCTGGGCGTGATGGGCTTCCACTCCTTCCTCCAGGCGCGCGGCCTGCCGTTCGAAGGCGCGATGGCCAAGAGCTGGAACCTGCGCATCTTCAAGCATATCCAGGCGCAGGTGAACGAGGCCTCGATGCAGCTCGCGGTCGAGCGCGGCCCCTGCCCCGACGCGGCCGACATGGGCGTGATGGAGCGGTTCAGCTGCAAGACCGCGATCGCGCCGACCGCGTCGATCAGCATCATCTGCGGCGGCACCAGCGCCTGCATCGAGCCGATCCCGGCCAATATCTACACGCACAAGACGCTGTCAGGCAGCTTCTCGATCCGCAATCCCTATCTGGAGAAATTGCTGATCGAGAAGAGCAAGAACAGCGATGCGGTGTGGAACTCGATTCTCGAGCAGGGCGGCTCGGTCCAGCATCTCGACTTCCTGTCGCAGGACGAGAAGGACGTGTTCAAGACCAGCTTCGAGATCGATCAGCGCTGGCTGCTCGA
>Ga0068852_100002963_pt1 | contig 11798 bp, 11 predicted proteins | sample KBSCornC22_FD_66594 | JGI IMG/M metagenome (GOLD analysis project Ga0068852, IMG submission 66594) | Corn rhizosphere microbial communities from Kellogg Biological Station, Michigan, USA - KBS Corn C2-2 | ecosystem: Host-associated > Plants > Roots > Rhizosphere > Soil ... | reverse complement strand
GTTATCACATTGACTTACAAAATGAATTGGCACCTAATCAATATTGAAAAAATATTAGAAATAACCGGGAGATCAGTAAATGGATTGTCAACTTCAGAAGCTATAATAAGATTGCAGAAATATGGCTCCAATGAAATTCAAAAAACTAAAAAGACGTCGCCCTGGTTAATGTTCCTTTACCAATTTAAAGATTTTATGATACTGGTGCTGATAGTTGCTGCAATCATTTCAGGCTTTTTAAGCGACATTACAGATACCATTGTAATTATCGCGATAGTGATAATAAATGCTGTTATAGGATTCGTGCAGGAGTATCGTGCTGAAAAAGCAATGGACGCATTGCAAAAAATGGCGCTTACCAATGCGCTGGTTATCAGGAACAACCACCCTGTTGCCATCTCATCCATTAACCTGGTGCCTGGAGACATGATCTTAATGGAAGCCGGAAATGTGGTGCCGGCAGATGTTCGTTTAACAGAGGTCTTTCAGTTAAAAATTAATGAATCATCGCTCACAGGTGAATCTGTTGCAGCAGAGAAGTTGACCGAAACGTTAACGGAGGAAAATCTTTCGTTGGGAGATTATGCCAACATGGCTTTTAACGGAACCTATATCACTAACGGCCATGCAAAGGGCATTGTTGTAGCTACAGGAATGCAAACCCAGTTTGGAAAAATTGCCCGCTTACTGGAGGCATCAAACATACAAACTCCTTTACAAAAAAGGCTTGCAGTCTTTGGAAAAAATCTTGCTTTTATTATCTTATGTATTTGCTCGGTTATATTTATCGTGGGGTATTTAAGAGGCGAAAATATTGTGTTGATGCTACTAACGTCCCTGTCACTTGCCGTGGCGGCAATACCAGAAGCATTACCTGCTGTAATAACGATAGCGTTGGCATCGGGTGCAAAAAAAATGGTCAGGAAAAATGCCTTAATAAGAAAATTGCCTGCAGTGGAAACTCTTGGGTCGGTAAGTTTTATTTGTACAGATAAAACGGGGACGCTTACCCTAAATAGAATGACCGTTGAAGAAATCGCAACCCGCAATTTAGGTGTCGATAAAAAGCACGATGAAAAAAGAAATATTTCAGAAGATTATGAAACACTTTTGCGTGCAATGGCTTTAAACAATAATGTTTACCGAAACGAAAATGCAATATCAATTGGGGATCCAACTGAAATGGCACTATATGAACATGCATTGTCTAACGGTTTTGATAAGGCTGTAATTGAAAAAGAATTCCCAAGAGTTGCAGAAATTCCTTTTGACTCTGAAAGGAAATGTATGACTACCATCCACAAACATGGCAATGAATACATCGCTATTGTAAAAGGAGCAATGGAAGTTTTGATGCATAAAGCTGAAGATACTACCGATATAGAATTTTGGAAAGAGTCTTTAAATAATATGCTTGCCAAAGGCCTGCGTGTGTTGGGCTTTGCCATTAGAAAATTTGACAGTTTGCCTTCAATAATAACATCGGCTAATATTGAAAATAATTTGAAAATTGCAGGCCTAGCTGGAATTATAGACCCGCCAAGGGAAGAAGCAAAACAGGCTGTATATGAATGCAAAACTGCAGGAATAAAACCGGTAATGATTTCGGGTGATCATCCCATAACTGCCGCAACCATCGCTAAGAGACTTGGTATTATTGAATCAAAAGAAGACAGGATTATTACCGGTGCCGAAATGAATATGATGAGCGAAAAGGAATTATCGGAAGTGGTCGATCATATAAAAGTATATGCAAGAGTTTCACCCGAGCAGAAACTTCTTATTGTAAAGGCATTACAAAAAAAAGGTGAGTATGTGGCCATGACCGGCGATGGAATTAATGATGCTCCGGCGTTAAAACATGCGGACATTGGTGTTGCGATGGGTATTACCGGGACCGATGTTTCCAAAGAAGCTGCCAACATGATACTGCTGGATGATAACTTTGCCACGATTGTAAAAGCAGTTAAAGAAGGCAGACGAATTTTTGATAATATCAGGAAATTTATTCGTTACATTCTTGCCGGCAATACTGCTGAAATATTAACGATTTCCCTGGCTCCTTTTTTCGGTCTGCCTATACCGTTATTACCTATTCATATACTATGGATCAATCTTGTTACCGATGGCTTACCCGGCCTGGCACTTGCAACAGAACCAGCGGAAAAAGATATTATGAAACGGCCACCCAGACCGTCCGGTGAAAATATTTTTGCAAATGGGTTAGGCATACATATTATTTGGGTAGGCTCTTTACTGGCAGCCTTAACAATTGCTACACAGGCTTATTCGATTTACATTAAAGATGCCCATTGGCAAACAATGGTATTTACAGTTTTATGTTTAGGCCAACTTACGTATTCCCTGGCTGTTCGATCCGAAACAGCATCTTTTTTTCAACAAGGCCTGTTTTCTAATAAACGTCTATTCTTCACCGTTATCTTTAGCTTCATCGTGCAACTTGGAATTATTTATTTGCCTTTTTTTAATAAAATATTCAGGACAGCGCCCCTGAACACCGAAGAACTTCTATTTTGCATCGCTATGGCCTTCGTAATATTTTTTGCGGTTGAAATAGAAAAATGGATAATTAGAATGCGAAAAAATAAATTGGCAAAATAGCATCGTGTTATTGATTGTAAAATACTCCCGATTGCCAGTGACATCTCAACAAACTATTTGGCATGATCGGTTGGCGGAAAACATGACTAAAGTCACGCGTTATGATAATAGTAATCAGGGAAAAAAACTGGCAAACTTAATAAATTTGGTTAAAGTCAGGAATCATGAAAACAATCTTAATAGCCACCGATTTTTCACCAGCTTCACGCAATGCTTCCGTTTATGGCGTGGAGTTTGCAAAGGCGATTAAAGCCAAAATTATTTTGTTTAATGCCTTCACAGTTCCTAATCCACCGCCATCCATTAATGTTAGCGTATCCCGATACGACATAATGATGCAAACCGATAAACTCTTATTAGATGAAGCCAATTTGCTGGACCCTGGCCGTAAATTAATTGAAATTCTTTGCGATGACGGATCGCCGACTGATGCCATTATTAATATAGCCAATGAAAAAAAAGTTGATTTTATTATTGTAGGAATGAAAGGCGCCGGGAAAAGTCTAAAGAAAATATTTGGCAGCACTGCCACGGCTTTGGCAAAAAATACCAGCATTCCATTGATAATTGTGCCTGAAAAAGCAAAATTCAAAAAGCTCGATATTATGGTTTTTGCCAATGATGCTGCAGTTCTTGATAAAGGCATTCCCAAATTTATTACGGAGATCACGCAAGTATTTAAATCTAAACTTTATGTTGTAAGGATCATTAAGGATAAAAAAGTATTTAAAATTAACACGCCTCATCTTCTGCAACAAACCGACGCGGTAACAACATTTGAATACTCAGTGGATGCCGACATTAGCTATGCCCTGAACACATTTATCGAAATGAATAAAGCAGATATGCTGGTGATGATTCCCCACAAACATTTGTGGTTGAAACGCCTGTTTACAAAGAGCGAAACAAAAGATATGATCTTTCATACGCATGTGCCTCTGTTAGTTTTGTCTAAAAATATCCTGTCAAATAGCTATTCAAGGGATAGTAAAAACAAACCGAAAAAAATAACTGCCTGAATAATGTTTATACGGTAAGTAATTTGGTATTGTAATATGCCTGCCAAAAGCCATAAAATATAAAACGAATACACATCGATAACAAGGTATTGAATTTGGATATACGTAATGAACCGCATAATTCCGTTGCAACATGTTAAAAAAAATATTCTTAAATAATTCAGTCATTGGCTTTCATACCAGTTCATCAGGATGCCCTTTTATCTGTTCACTTTTTATTTCAAGCAGCCCAGTTAATCACCTTACTATGCCAGATCAGTTCTCCCTTACAAAGCAAATTTCTTCCAAAAGCCAGCCCAAATGCCTCATACTGTTTACTGATGAATCTCACTATTTGGTATGACTTGAGTCCTGTATTTAGCCATTCTAAAAAGATATTTTTGTATTGTAACTAATATCTATAACATTTAAAATAAAGATCATGGAAACAAAAGCATTAACCAGGTTAAATGAATCAATGCCGTCCGTTTTTGATGATTTCTTTAAACCATGGACTGATTTGTTTGATAATGGTGGCTGGAATATTCGGCCAATGAATATTCCTGCAGTAAATATTACAGAACACCCTGATGAATTTCGCTTGTCACTTGCCGCACCTGGAATGAAGAAGGAAGATTTTAAAATTGATGTGGATGGAAACATTTTAACGATCAGCAGCGAAAAAGAGGAAAATAAAGAAGATAAGAACAAAAAGTTTACCCGTAAAGAGTATAGCTATTCTTCTTTTAGCCGTAGTTTTTCACTGCCTGAAGAAATTAAACAAGAAAAAATTAATGCCAAGTATGAAGATGGGGTGTTAAAGATTTCGTTGCCTCGTAAAGAGGAATCTAAAAAGCCGGTGGCAAAAAAAATTGCAGTGAATTAATTGCGCCAGCTACTGCTCTGCCTTGGTTAATGACAGAGCAGTTTTTTATATTCTGAATTAATTTTGAGCATCTTGAAAAATAAGAATATCCGAATTCCTTGTAACTGTAATAACAAGATTTAGAATATCTGGTGAATTAATTGTTAAATGTTTCCATTATTAAAATTTTAGTTGTGGTATTTTAATGGTATAAATTTTATGAATAACAACAGGAAACATAATGAAACAAACTATAAACGATAACGTATTAGGCAGAAACAGAATGAACGAGATACCAAAAATTAATCAACTGCAGGTTGAAGTTAATACCTGGAAAAGGCTTTTGAACTTCTTCAGCGATGAAAACGTCTGCTTAAAAAACCGGCTTTCAGAAATTCTTAAAAATGGGTTTGACAGAAAACTACTGGAAGAATTTGAAAATTTTCAAACCAAATTTATCAAGCAGGATGAAACGATTACTTTTCTCAGAAACGATATAGCCGAACTTGACAAATTATTATTGAACGAAAAATTGGGCATGAGTGTAAACGAAAACGCCATTAATAGAAAGCTTGAACATCTTCGCAAAAACATAGTCAATTCTGAAGGAAGATTTTTTCAACTACAACTTAATTTCAATACCTATGTTTTGGAAAATATGTAACCGGCTAAGAAAATCACTTACCGCTAATTGACGAGGTTTTCTAGCTTTTTGTAATTAATAATTTTAATATTTCCACTCGAAATTTCAATTAATTTTTCATTGCGAAAATCACTTAGCGTTCTTATGACCGATTCCGTAGCAGTACCTGCAATGCTGGCCAGGTTTTCACGGCTGATGTCAATTGTAAAAACGCCGCCTTCCTGCGTATTGTATTTCTTTTGGAGCATGATTAAAGCTTCGGCTACTTTTTTACGTAATGAGTTATAGGCAAGTCCCAGCAACTGATCTTCTTTCTCGGTAATATTTTTCGCTAATAATTGTATAAATTTTTTAGCTACTTCAGGGCTTTTATTCAGTAGCTCTTCAAATTCCTCTTTTGGAACAATTGCCAACTCGGTTTCCTCCAACGCTTCTGCAGTATCCTTGTAAACGGTTTCCTCCAAAAGAGCAATGTAGCCCAGGAAATCACCGGCACTAAATAATTCTGTTACGAGTTCCTTTCCATCATCATGAATTTTAAACGATTTTACTTTCCCTCTAACCACGTAATAAAGCCGGTTTGGATAATTTCCCTGCGAATAGATTATTTGCTTTTTTCTATAAGTATTGATGTTGCGGCCTTCAACAAGATTTTTTAAGCTATCCTTTCCAAAAGAAGTTTCCATGAGGCTTTGCAAACCCTCCAATCCCGGCGCTATGTCATTTTTCAGCAAATCAAGCTTTTTTAACCGGCTCTCAACAGCATTTAATAGTTCAATTCCTTCAAAAGGTTTGGTAATATAATCGTCGGCGCCCAGTTCCATTCCTTTGCGAAAATCTGACCGTTCTGTTTTTGCTGTCAAAAAAATAAACGGCGTATTTTTTATAGCTTCATTTTTATGAACAGCATGAAGAACCCCATACCCATCGAGCCCCGGCATCATAATATCACATATAATAAGATCCGGCGTATGCTCAATTGCTTTTTCAACGCCTATTTTGCCGTTCTCGGCCATAATTACTTTGTAATTGGAAAGCTCAAGAATCTCCGCGGTGTTTTCGCGGATGTCGTCATTGTCTTCTATAAGCAGAATTTTTCTCATATTATTTCTTTAAAATTAAGGTAATTATAAACTCGGTGCCTCTTCCGAGCTCACTTTGATAAGTAAGGCTGCCGTTCATAAGCTCTGCGTATTTTGAAACGATATGTAACCCAAGCCCCGTACCTTGTATATTTCCTGCGTTAGTTCCACGAAAAAATCGTTCCGCTAAATGTTGTTGATCTACTTTTGAAATTCCGATTCCGTGATCTTTAACTGACAAAGTAAACTGCTTATCATTTACCGAAGTCTTCATTTCAATACAAGTATTTTCGGGGGAAAATTTGCTGGCATTTGAAACCAGGTTCATTACAATATGTTTCAACAATGATGGATCCAAAACAACTTCGGGGTTCCCTTCGTGTACATAAGAAATCTCCTGCTTTTTTTTCAGGTTATCTTTTATTTCTTCCACAATTAATGCAACGAAATTTTCAATATTAAATTCTGATAGTTTCACTTGTATCTTACCTTCCTCAATTTTGCCAACACTCAGAAAGTCATTTAAAATATCGGTAAGCATATTTACAGATGAAATAATTCTGTGCAAATGTTTTTCTCTTTTAGGCTGTTCATCGGTACTCGAATATTTTTCAATTAAATAGGCTGACGAGAGAACCGTGCTTAATGGTGTACGAAATTCGTGGGAAGCCATTGAAACAAAATTTGATTTCAGTTCGCTCAGTTCATTTGCTTTCTCGAGTGCAGTCTTAAGATCTTCTTCCGCTTTTTTTCTTTGAGAGATATCGATTGCAATAACCATGAACCCTGTAATTGAGCCACTATTATCCAGTATAGTCGTAAGCGTTAGTGAGATAGGAAGTGAAGAGCCATCTTTTCTTATGTACGTGTATTGCTCTTCCTTGTGAATGTTTCGTCTTGATTTTTCAATTAAAACTTCAAAATCATCTTTTATCTCTATTCCAAATTTTTGCTGCAGTTCCCGACGCCTTCCTTCTAATTCTTTTTTGTTATGTAAGATAATAATGCGTTTTTTATTTACAACTTCCGATTCGTTATACCCAAGATTGAGCGATGCTTCCGGATTAAAAAGTTTGATGATACCCTTATCATCAGTAGCTATAATCATTGCCCCGGCATTGTCAAGCAAAGCATTCTGATAAGATAAAGTATCTTCAAGTTTTTTACTTGATAACTGCAGTTCCAGCAAAGTTTCACTCAACGCTTTTGTGCGCTGTTCTACGGTGGCTTCCAATTCATCATTCAGTTTACTAATCTCTTCTTCCGCCTTTTTACGGATGGTAATATCGCTGACGAAAGCAATCACATTCTCTTCGCCGTTATTTTTATAATTACCCAAACTTACTTCAACCGGGAATTCAGAGCCATCCTTTCTTACTGCAAACAGGTCCATTCCTACACCCATCGGCCTGATCTTTGGATTATGCGTGTATGCGTGCCTGTGGTGAATATGGTTATGGTGAAACCGTCCTGGTATCAGTATTTCAATCGGCTTACCCACTGCTTCTTCAAGTGTATATCCAAAAAGCTTTAATGCGAAAGGATTAATAGCCTGTATTTCGCCCTGCTCGTTAACCACAACAATGCCCATCGACGAATGGTCAAACAGAGCGCTATTTTGAGGAGTAGAGTGCATTGGGCAAATTTAATATAGAAAAAAGTATAAATTTCTTATTAAGCAAGACTTAACGCAAAAAGACAAGAAATTATGAACGTTAAAATTTAGTTGCATATACCGGTAAACGATTTCAAATTTTGCAGCATTAAAATTCGTGTTGTTAAACGGATATAAGATAAAGTATAGATTGGTTAAACATGTCTATACAGGGCGGGTAGTTTGTAACCGCGTCTATTGTTTAATGAAGCAATTATTTAGTTGGGCTATCTTCCCTTTCCACGGCTATAGTACACTCTCCAATTATGGCAGCTAATGCGCCGATTGCCGCCAGCACAGGCGCAAATAGTGCCCCCACTACACCAACAGAAAGCGGAAAACTCATCAACTCTTTTCCGGACTTTTCTGTTATAGTTATGCGGCGCACATTTCCTTCGGCAATAAGTTCTTTTATTTTTTGAAGTAAATGCTCCCCGTTAATTGTAAAAAATTCTTTTGCACTCATTGCGATATATTTTTAATTACAAAATTAGTTGTAATTATTTATAGCGATTTCAATTTCAAAATAAGTTAATCCTGATATTTCCTTTACGGAATAAAAAAGCAACAAGCCTCAATCTGCGTTAGGAAAATAATTCCATCACGACCGATTCGGGCGGCTTGTTACTTTTTACATAGTCAATCATGCCACAGGTTCTGCCTTTTGTTGTTTTTTCTTTTCCATAAATTTTTCAATCAGTTCGGGCACTTTTTCAAACGCAGCTCCGAGGCCTTTACTGGTATGTGCAGGGATGAAAGAAATTTGACCTCCACGGGTTGCAAGAAAACCAATTGGCGTTACGCCTACACCTCCGCCGGCTCCCGTACCGCCACCTTCGCCTTTGCCCTTACCAGGCGCATCTCCGTGCCCTTCGCCGCCGCCATAGCCAAGGCCCATGCCGAATTTTATTACCGGCACGCAGGTGAATTCACCAAGTTGAAAAGATTGACCAATTACGGTTTCTGTTTTGGCTTCTGTTTTCATGAAATCAGTAAGCTGTTTTACTGTTTCTTCAAGATTGATTGCCATAAAATTGATTTTAAAAGTTAAAAAATAATTTACGTCATCAACGCATAGATTATCCGAAATGGTTGGTTTTTGATTGTTAATAGAAGATAGTTTTCCTCTATAAAATTTATGTAGATATATTGCCTGGTTAGCGGTAAAAAATTCAAAGGATATAACTTCGCATTTATTGTGTTATCACTGCTTCCTATTGCAATTTGCAATTGCTTTATTTTAAAAGTTTTGATAATTCTGAGAATCTTTCCTATCCATTTGCTACTACTTTTTCTTCTTTGGCTTTGAATCTTTTCAACCTTCTTTGTATTTTTTTTATCGGCAAAAATCATCTGCATTAGCGACCAGTTTTTATTAAAGAACAAGATGTGAATATTCAACCACCATTCATCTTTTTCATACCCAACTGATGCTCTTCCAATACTTTTCCATTGTATGATAACTTCCGGAATTCTCGTATCAATTTTTAATTCCACCGGTGATACCAAAACCCACACGAGCAATGATATTATAACGAATAGCAGAATTATCCAAATCATATGCAAAATTCTCAAGTTTTATAGCGTTTGAGAATGACTCTTATCACTTACCAGGATGAGGTCGATCAATTATTTTTTCTCATAAATTACTTAATCCCTTTATTCTTTTGATGTAGTTGACATAGTTATTTTTTTTTAAAAACTTTCATTAATCAATCTGCTGCAATTTTGCCCGCACCTGACTGCCACAAATAACCAATTTCTTTTTTACGCAGCATTAATAAAATGGCGGCTGCCATTATTAACGTGCAGGGAAAGGCGGCTCCAAAGCCAAGCGGTGCAATAGCAATCAAAAATATAATGGCACCAATTGCCCCGGTCTTAAATAACCATCCTTTAAATAACATCGAAATAGCAATGAGTGACTGGCAGGTGGCAATGAAGCCCACAACCAGGGTAATATGTCTGCTAAACCAACCATTAATAAAATGACGGTATAACGGCAGGAAAGCAAGATTTGCATAATCCATATAAAACTGCGGAGCAATTACGCCTTCATTCCAGTTAGTCCAGCTTGCCCATGCAAATATCAACGAGACCAATAATCTTAATATGCGCTGGTTTTTCCAGCCAGCCCAAAGCATTGCGAGAGCCAGTAGATTAGAAATAATGTACAACGCAAGAAAAATATTATAATTTAAGTTGCTCACGACAGCGGGTTTTTAATTTTAATTTTTAATTTTTTCATCTCTTCTTTAAGCTTTACAGGAATCCCACGACAATTACAATTTTTTGCATGCTCTATGTGCCATTCAATTCTTTGTTGCTGAGTTGGGTTTTTTGGCATCGGGTGGGCCAGGTGCCATTCTTTATTTAGTTTCATATTCTAAACTTATTTTTAATTTGCTTCGTGAATCGTTACGAAAAAACTTAGCAGCATTAATCATCGCAAGTGGAAATGTTATCATCCATAAAGCGCCTATGTAATAAAATGTTGAGTAGAAAAATGCCACCACCAACACTGGCATTAACGCACCATTCCACAACAGTCCCCGATACAACCAACTATTTTTTCTAAATGCAAATGCAGTGAAGAGTGTTGATAAACTCATAAAGAAATAACCCAAACAATCAACCGCCATCAAAAATGTTTTTGGGTTAAACAGCAATACACTTTTTTCGTCTATTTGACCTTTTAATTGAGCAGGGACAATTACCGTAAGCTGGGTGAAATAGACCATGCTCACATCTGTGCAATACAATATTGCAAATGCAAGACCAATGTTAGTCCATATTTTAAGACTGGCGCTTGCTGCATAGTGAAGGCATATTATGGCGATTAAAAATGATGGCGCTAAAAACAGCGATGGAAGAAACAACCAAAACAAATCCTGCGGATGCGGAATAATTTGAGCTGTTGACAATATTTGCGCAATAGTATAACCGAATCCAAAAATTACAGACAATATTGCTGTAATAAAACCCATCCTGTTTATTGATGAAGAATGCATGATTGCCGGGTTTTAGCATTGCGCAAATCAACTCCAAATGTCTGCTTGTGCAGCCCGAACACCAATGAATATCGTCAATAGATGGGATGATTGTTATCATCCGTTAGTTGTTTGATTTGATGCTATGAAATATTAATACGATGGAGTAATAATTATTTGAATGATGTCCAACGTCTGCGATTAGACGAAATAGAAAGGCCCCGGTAGAAACCAGGGCCGTACCAAAACTAACTAATTATAAAAACTAAGTGTTCAATTAGAAATACCTTAATTTTTACAACGATGCCAAAATAGCAATAAAATTCATAATACACTAAATTTTTCCTGAAAATTAATTAAACAGTGCAGGCATTCAAATTATTAAGTTTCTCCAAATGCGGCACTATTTCATGCTCTAACCTTTCTATGAGGGCCTTTTTTATGGCATTATGGTCTGCAATAAACGTATCTTTTATTCTTCGTAGTATTTCGCGGTTAGCTTTACCCAGTGATCGTAGCCAGTGCTCACCCAATAAAGAAATGGAAGTAATTTTATCCTGGAAATTCCCAAATTCCTCAAGAAGTGTATCTAAATAATTCTTTTCCGGATGTAAAATTTCTATAATATGGAATTTTATTCCTTCCCCGGCATTTTCTAATTTTTGCATAGTATAAAAAATATCCTTCAAATGTTTCCTGATAGTATGCATATTTACGTCGCTAAAATTTCCACTTGTAATAATCGCTGTTATTGCAATGCAATTATTATTTATAAATCTGCCTGCGACAATCGTATTTATCTTTTCAAGAATTAATTCTTCTGTTTCTTTTGTGCACTTATCAATCGTTTTGTTCAACGGAATATCGCGGAATTGAGGTTGTAAAATTCTTACCTGGTGATCCAGGAGCTTTAAATATGGCTTTATTTTTTTTGCATGCTCACC
>Ga0068852_100002950_pt1 | contig 11814 bp, 7 predicted proteins | sample KBSCornC22_FD_66594 | JGI IMG/M metagenome (GOLD analysis project Ga0068852, IMG submission 66594) | Corn rhizosphere microbial communities from Kellogg Biological Station, Michigan, USA - KBS Corn C2-2 | ecosystem: Host-associated > Plants > Roots > Rhizosphere > Soil ... | reverse complement strand
GCTTCGAGGTTGCTCACGGCGGTCGCGTGATCCCTGGCCAGTGCGAAGTTCTTCGGCGGCGTGGGGGTGACCCCGAGCTTGGCTGCCAGGTCTCGGCCGAGCTGCCGGACGGCCTTGTGGTCGCGGGCGATCATCTCGCCGTAATCGCGCACTTCCTTCGTCGTCCCCTTCTTCTCCGCCATCGTCCCGGTTTCGATGTCCCAGGTGTTGGCGGCGTCGAAGATGGCGACGATGGTCGGGTCGTCGAGCTTGGCGCTCGTGGCGGCCTGGGCGTGAGCGGACGAGGCGACGGCGAGCGGAGCGATGGCGAGGGCGGCAGCGGCGGCAACGCGAACGAGATTCCGGCGGGACGACATGGAGCACCTCCGATGGGAAAAAAGGGCCGGTCCGGGCGGCAGTCGCCGCCAGACCGACCCAAGGTGCGTCCGGGACCCCTATTTGTCAAGAAATGTTTTGACTATTTGCTATTTCCTTTTGGCGCTAGTACTTGCCTTGCTGCTAGGGTCCTCGAATATCATCGTTTGGCCCTGATACCCGAAGCTGAGGCCGGTACTCTGCTCGATTCCACGGATGGCCTGACGTGAGGAGTCGAGCGAGGCGCGGAGGGTCACTCGGCGGCCGAGCAGTGCGCTGTCCGGCACTTTGACGTCCAGGTTGTACCAGCGCTTCAACTGCGGAATCACGTCGCGCAGGGGACGATTGGTGACGACGAGGCTGCCGCCACGCCAACCGTCCGCCTCCTCGCGCTCTTCCGGCGATGCGACGCGCGGCGCCTGTCCACGCGCGACGAACAACGCGCTTCCGGCCTCGAGGGGGCGCACGATCTTGCCTTCACGCACGTCGACGTTGCCCTCCGAAACCACGATGGTGGTCGCGCTGTCCTCCGGGTAGGCACGCACGCTGAACGCAGTACCGTGGGCAACGACCAGCGCGTCACCGGCGTAGACGCGGAATTCGCTCTTGCCGCCCTTCGCAACGTCGAACCCCGCTGCGCCAGCCAGCTTGACGGCGCGCAGTGACGGACCGAATCCGGTCGGGATGCTCAACTTCGAGTCGGGAGCAAGACGAACCTTGCTCCCGTCGTCGAGCGTGACGATCCCGATCTGTGCCGACGGCGCGTTCACGACCCGCGCGTCGGATGCATTCACGGCCGTGCTCGCACTCGCGTCAGCGCCCGCCCTCTCCACCCAGACCCCTGCGGCGAGTACGACGGCCAGTGCGATCACACCGAACCCGATGGCCTTCCACGGCGGTGCTTCCCGGGTCACCTGCACGATGTGTCCCGCCGCTTCATGGCGGGCGATGGCAGCGGTCTCGTCGAGCGCGTGCTGGCTGTGGCCTTCGCTTCGCACGGCGTGCAGCACGTGCGGCCACGACTCGTCGGGATCGATCACGACATCGGGCGATGCGTGAGCCGCCGCGTCGTGGCCGGCAGCATGCCCTTCGCGCTCCGACATCCGATGCGCCGATGCTCGTCGGCTCAGCGCGCGCACCGCGGCGTGGTGCACGTCGTCATGCAGGAACGCGTCGAGCTGTTGAGGGGTCGCCAGCCGCGCGCGCGCGTCCCACGCGCGCACGAACGCACCTTCGACGACTTTCGGGGTGAGTCCGGCCGCTTCGTCACCGAGTGCGGTGCGCGCCTCGGCGGCCAGGGTGGGATAGCGCGCGAAGAAGGCGAGGCGCAGCGCTTCTTCGTTGGGGAGCGCAGACCCGGCAGACTTCGGCACCGACGCGCCGTCGTCGCGGGGAGGAACAGTGGTGGACATGTGGCAGCCTCTCAGTCGTGAGTTGGTTCGACTGGATCGCGTACCGATGCCTCAAGATGATACGGCGGGGGCGCAGGGAAGCAAGCAGAGCAGCGATGGGCAGGAGGCGCGGACGCACGGACACGAGGAAGCATGCTGGCAGTTCCTCGCGTCCTTGCATCCCTGTCGACTCACTGATCCGCCATCGCCGCCAGCAGGTACGTCAGGTTCGCCGTGCCATCCATGATCGGCTCGTTCGTGGAGTAGTCGCCGATGTCGTCGTGGTAGACCATGCGGCCCGTGTTGAAACGGGCGTACTCGTCGGCGTCGTGGAGAGCGATGCCCTTCAGGTGCTCGAAGATGGATCGATACACGGGGCCGTCGAGCAGGCCGCCGCGCAGCGTCTCGACGCCGAGCCGCGGCGCAACGGCGGAGTGCGGATCGTGCGCCCACACTCCGCCGTTGGGGTAGCCGATCACCATGGACGTGCCCCACGGGTTGGTGCCGAACAACCAGTCGAGCGCCGCCTGCTCGTACGCCCGGTAGCTCGCGTCGCCCGTCATGCGGCGATAGAGCAGCGCCTGCGTGGCGAACGACGTCATGAGGTTGTTGGAGCACCAGATGAACGGGACGCCGACGAGAAAGCCGTTGTCGGCCCTTCCCTTCACCGCCTCGATGCCGCGCTTGTAGTAGGCCGCCATCGTGCGCTGCGCAGGGCGGTCCTTCATGCTGCCGGCAACGCGCCATACAGCGTAATGCCCGTTGTTGTGCCACGGATACCACTGGTAATGGTTCGCCGTATCGGCGCCCATCCACGGCGTGACTGGTTCCTCGGCCGCGAAGCGCAGCGCGTCGCGCAGCAGATTGCGGTTGCCATTCAACGCCGACAGCTCGGCGGCACCGAGCTCCATGTCGTCCACCCAGTTGTCTTCCTCGTAGAAGTAGGGAGAGACGCCGGGCGCCGTCTGACACACTCCGGGATGCGCGATGCCGACACGATATGCCGCTTCTGCGCGGGCACGCAGGCGCTGCGCGAACGCGGGATCACTCTTGGCGAAGATCTTCGCGCCGAGCGCGAAGGCGGACGCGTACTTGCCGGCGGTGGACGCCCAACCCGTCGAGCGGTTCTTGTACTTGAACAATCCCTGCGGCTTGCCGGTGCACGGATACACCGGCCGTTCCTTGCCTTTTCCCCAGCCGTAATCCGACGAGTCGTTCACCGGCAGGTCGAAGTAGGTGTGATCGCGATCGTCGGCGAGCTGGTTGTACATCTCGCTGTCGCTCGGGAACATGCGCAGCAGCCACTCCAGGCCGTGACGCGCCTCGTCGAGCACGTCGGGCCGGCCATTCGCGCCCGGCAATCCGTTCGCCGCAAAGGCGTCGGCAAAGACACGCGGATGATCGCGATACGCCATGAGCATCACGTACGTCGCATTGGCCGACGTCGTGACGTACTGCAGATAATCGGACGCGTCGGCCCACCCGCCGCTCACGGGGATGAACTGGCCGGCGCGCGGCGAATCCACGATGATGCCGTCATGGGTGTGCACCGAATCCCGGAACACGGGATTCCACCCCGAGCGCTGCTCGCGCATGTAATAGAGCAGCGTGTCCGCCGCACCGGCGTACACGCCGCGGCCGATGCGGATCAGCGGCGACTGTGCATCGCCCGCCACGATGCGGTACCGGCCCGGCGTCCGCAATGCGCTGAAGTCGAGACGGTGCGTGACGACACAGGGCCCGAATCCGTTGGCACGCTCCGCGCGGCGCGGGCCCAGCACGGTGCGACCACGCTCGTCCTGCACGACGAAGGTCGCGATGCGTGCGCTGTCCAGCGAGCACGCGACAGCGACCTTCGGCGCGTCCGGCAGATACCCCACCTGATTGACGCGGATCCAGGTGACGGTATCGGACGTGGCGTGTGGTGCACGCAGGGGAGCTGCGTGCACCACCGCCGCCATCGTCAGCGCGAGCAGCATCTCAATGCCCGGCGCCGACCTGGGCCGTGGAACCCGGCTTGAGGAATCGATCGTACCACGCGGCGTAGCGCTTCCACCGGTCCACGCGATAGCTCGGCATCGTGATCCCGTGGAACGAGTTGGGGTAGATCACCAGCTCGGTCGGCACGCCGAGCGTACGCAGCGCTTCGTACATCTGCTCGCCGCCGATGATCGGCACGTTGAAGTCGCTCGCGCCGCCCATGAAGAGTGTCGGCGTGCTGATGCGATCGGCGTGGAAGAATGGGTAGGAGATCTTGATCCACTTGTCCTGCGCCTTCCACGGTGCGCCGATCTCCATGTTGTACTGGGTGATGTACTGATCGGTGCCGTACATCGTGAGTTGCAGCGCGCTGCCGGCGCCGCTCACGGCGGCCTTGAAGCGCGGCGTGGTGGCGACGGTGTAGTCGGTGAGGATGCCGCCGTAGCTCCAACCGCCGATGCCAAGCCGGTCGGGGTCAACGGCGCCCATGCGCACCACTTCATCCACCGCACCGAGGAGGTCCTGCACTTCCTTGTTGCCCCAGTCGGCGTAGATGGCCTTCTGGTACGCCGAGCCGCGACCGTTGGAGCCGCGGTAGTTGACGGCGAGCACGGCGTAGCCATTGGCGGCGAGCCACTGGCGATCGAAGTCGAAGCGGTAGCCGTCGTGCCCGTTCGGGCCGCCGTGGATGTAGAGCACCATCGGGAGCCGCGCGCTGCTCGATGCACCGGCCGGCCGGAAGAGCACCGAGTGAACTTCCGTGCCGTCCTTGCTGCGCGACACGACCTTGTCCACGGTCGCGAGCGCCAGCTGCGTGAACAGCGAGTCGTTCTGGTGCGACAGCTGGCGGGTGCTGCCGCCATCGGCGAGCGCGTACACCTCGGGGGCGCGATCGGCCGTGGACATCAACACGGCGACCTTGCCATCCGGCAGCGCGTTGTAGCCGGACACCGAGAGCTTGCCGTCGAGCAGACGCTGCACCGAGCCGTCGGAGATGCGTATGCGCACGAGCGGATCGGCGAGATCGTCGGCGATCGTGGCGAGCACCGCCTGTCCGTCCGCCGTGAACCGCACGCCCGACACCGGCCGGTCGAGCGCGGCTGTCACCACGCGCGCGGGCGCGCTGCCATCGCTCGGCACCACGGTGAGCTTGCTCAGGTTGTACGCCGAGAAGCGTGGCTCGTCGCCGCGCACGAAGGCGATCCACTTACCGTCGGGGGACCACGACGGACGTCCGTCGTCGGGACCGGCGAAATCGGTGAGCTGCTTCGCCACGGCGCCGGGCCGCGCGTCGATGACGTAGATGTCGTTGTCGAGCTCCTTGCCCGGCTCGGGGAGCGCCTGCCGCACAAAGGCGAGCCGCGTTCCATCGGGCGACCAGCTCGGCGAATCGTCGTCGGCGAGCGTGCTGGTGAGCGTGTCGAGCTTGCGCGAGGCGACGTCGAACAGCGCGAGATGACTGCGCTTGCTGCCGAGGTAGCCGGTGATGTCCTGCTTGAAGTTGTACCGGTTGATGACGATCGGCTTCGGCGTCTTGTGCTCGGTCGTGTCGGCGCGCGCCACGCTGTCCGTCTCGACGTCGAGCACGAGGGCGAGACGCTTCGAGTCGGGCGACCAGACGAAATCGTCCACCCCGCCCTTGAGCGTCGTGATGCGCTGCGCCTCACCGCCACGCCGATCGAGCAGCCAGATCTGGCCGCCCTTTCCATCCTGGCGCCCGGACACGAAGGCGAGGAAGCGTCCGTCCGGACTCCAGCGCGGCGAGCTCTCGCTCTCCGGCGTGGACGTGAGGCGAATGGTCTGGGTGCCGTCCCAGCTCGTCATCCACACATCGGTGTCGGACTTGTCCTTCGCTGAGTCCACCGCGGTGACCGAGTAGGCGACCCACGCACCATCGGGCGAGATCTGCGGATCGTTGACGGACCGAAAACGATAGATGTCTTCGGCGCGCATGGGCCGGCGGCCCTGGGCGCCGGCCTCCGACAGGAGCGGAGCAGCGAGAAGAAGCGCGAGTGCGAACGAGGGACGAAGCATGGGGAAGCTCAGACGAGGTGAGAGAGCCCGGGACGTTGCGTCAACGACGAGAGCAAATGACGAGGGAACGGCTGGAACTACTTAAAACGGCAGGGTGCTTTCCTGGTTCTGCAAGCCTCCGCGCGCCTGGTAGCATCGCGAGGCAGTTTCCAATCGGTTCAGGCGCCGTGCAGGCCGGGGAGACAGCCTCGGCGCGCGGAGTCGGGTTCACCCAAGGAGAGATCCTACTCTTTCCGGCTCTGTCCGTAGTGTCCTCTCTCGCTGTTCGAGCCCCGGCGCGAGGAGAGTAGGTCCCGACAGGTGCTGTCGCACGTGGGGGTGACCGCCGAGAATATACGAGTGCGCTGCAGGGCCGCGAGGTTCAGCGAGAGTCCGCTTCAGCGCCGGCGATGAGTGCCTTTGCCACGGCGTCCTGGAGTGGTGCGAGGTTGGGGAAGTATCCGCGGGCATCGGGGCCCAGGTTCTGGCGGTTGGTGAGGAGCACGACCGACAAGCCGTACCGTGGCACGCCGAGCACGTAGGTGCCCGTGAAGCCCGTGTGATAGAAGCTGCCTTCCGGCAGCGAAGGCGCCCGCATCCAGCCGAGGTAATTGTCGTAGCGGTCGCGCGTGAGGAAGCGCTCGATGATTCCGCTCCCCAGCCGGCTGTCGCGCATCGCGCCGTGCGAGACCAGCATGTCCAGCAGCACGCGCAGCTGTCCGGCCGTGGAGAACAGGCCGGCGTGCCCCGCGATGCCACGGAACGCATAGTACGAGTTGCCATCGTCCACTTCGCCATCCAGCACGTAGTGACGCCAGCCGTTCCACGCCGTCGGATCGCCAAGGTACCGGTAGCCGAACGTGGAGTCGTACACCATGTGTCGCTCGTACACGTTTCCCTGCTCCGTGGCGGCGAAGCGGGTGAAACCGTGCTGCTTCGGCACGAAGGTGGTGGAATCGAGGCCGAGGGGGCGGTAGAACTCGCTCGCGAGGTATCCGTCGAGGCGCTGGCCGGTCACCCGTTCGATGATGAGACCGAGCAGCATGAAGCCGAGATCGCTGTAGTGCCGGCCCTCGCCCACGCCCCACTGCAGCGGCATGTCGCGAATCACCTCGTACGCCTGCTGTTCATTCGAAGCGTGGTAGTACAAGGGCTGCCACTGTACGAGTCCCGCTGAGTGGCTGAGCAGATGGCGCACCGTGATGCTGTCCTTGTGCACGCCGCGAAAGTCAGGGAGGTAGCGGTAGATCGGCGCGTCCAGATCCACGCGGTGCTGCTCCACGAGCATCATGATGCCAAGCGTGGTGCCCATGACCTTGGTCACCGACGCGAGGTCGAACATCGTGCCGGTAGTCATGGGTGGCGGCGACGCGAGGTGATGGCCATCGTAGTCGTCGACCTGCGCGTAACCGAACGCCGTGTCGTGGACCACCACGCCGTTGTGCGAGACGAGGAACACGGCACCGGGGGTGAGCTTGCCGATGGCGGCGGTGATCAACGAGTCCGCCGTGGCCATCCCGCGTCCCAGACCAGCGGCCTTGCCGTCCGTCGCCATCGCGCTCGAGACCGTCACCCGCGCCGCCGCGGGCGCCGCGGGCGCCGCGGGCGCCGAACTCGTGACACATGCCGAGACAACGGCAAGCGGGATTACGACACTGAATCGCTTCATCGTTCGTTCGCGGAGTCGGGGCTCGCTTCGGGACCCACGCCGAGTCGCTGGGCGAGCCGCAGCGCGTCGTACGGCGCGTGGACCTTGGCATCGTTGTCGAAATAGACGTATACGTCGTTCGCGCCGTCCGCCACACCGCGCCAGTTGTTGACGCGGCGGGCCCACGCGTCGAGCTCCTCATCGGTATAGCCGCTGGCGTAGAGCTGCTGTGATCCGTGCAGCCGCACGTACACGAAATTCGCCGTCACCTGCTCGGCATACGGAAACTTCCCTGCCGTGTCGGCGATGACGAAGGCGCAGTGGTGCTCGCGCAGCAGCGCGTAGAACTCCTCGTGGAAGTACGACGGATGCCGAACCTCGAACGCGTGTCGGTAGTTCACCGGCGCGGCGGCGTCGATCAGTGCGCCACGCCGGAGGCGCGCGTCGTGCTGGCGTGCAACCGCCTCACCGTCGCGCGAACTGCGTGGCAACTGGCGCATGAAGCTGTCCAGCCGATCGGCCTCGAAGCGGTAGGTCGCCGGCAGCTGCCAGAGAAACGGTCCCGTGCGCCTGCCGAGCGCGAGGACTCCGCTCGCGAAGAAGTTGCCGAGCGCCGTCTCCACGTTGCGGAGCTTGAGGTTGTGGGTGATGAAGCGACCACCCTTCACCGCGAAGACGAAGTTGGTTTTCGGCACCTCCGCCAGCCAGCGCTCGAACACCGCGGGCGACTTGAGGCTGTAGAAGGTGCCGTTCAACTCGATGCTGTTGAATCTGCGGCTCGCGTACTCCAGCCAGCGGCGGGCGGGCAGCCCGTCGGGATAGAACCGGGCGCGCCACGGCTTGTAGTCGTAGCCACTGATACCGATCCAGACGCGGCCGGCCATCGCGCTCAGCGCCGGCGGGTGAGGCTCTCCTTGTAGCTGCGCGGCGGAGTGCCGCAACGCGGCGCGGGAATCTCGCGTCCGGTGCTGGCCGAGAGCGCTGGCACCCGCCGCTCGCGGCCGAGCATCGTCGAATCTTCCGATGCCTCGTAGGCAAGCATGGCGATGTACGTCGCGCTCCGGCGGATCACATCGAAGCTGATCTTGTCGAACGTGTCGCGGTTGGTGTGCCAGGTGTAGTCGTTGTAGTCCCAATCCGCCGAGTTGAGGAAGAAGCCCGGCGCGTTGCGGCAGGCGAAGGCGTCGCTATCGGTGCTCTCGTCGTGGGCGTAGCCCGGGAACTCGAGGGTCACGCCGCGCCACACGTCCTCCGGCATCTGCGACATCCACTTCGCGAAGTGCTCCGGGGCGTCGAGAAAGCCGACGGTCACGACGCGGTCGATGTTGCCCGTGCCGTTGTCCTGGTTGAGCAGCACCTGCAGCCCCTTGAGCACCTCGGGGTGATCCGCCGCATACGCCGACGAACCGATGTCCCCCTCCTCCTCGCCACTCCAGTGACCGGCGAGAATGGTGCGCTTCGGCTGCGGATAGGCCGCGCGCAGGATGCGCATCGCCTCGAGCATGATGATGGTGCCGGTGCCGTTGTCCGTCGCACCGCTCCCGCCATCCCACGAATCCAGGTGAGCGGACAGCATGACGTACTCGTCGGGCTTCTCGCTGCCGCGAACCGTGGCGATGGTGTTGTACACCGGCGCCTCCTGCGGCGCGAGCCTGGATTCGGCGACGGCGCGCACCACCGGATGCTGGTCGTTCTGCGCGAGGCGTGCGAGCAGCGAGTAGTCCTCGCAGCTCACGTCGAAGCTCGGTGCACGCTCGGTGCGGGCGGAAAAGATCTTGTCCACGCCCCAGCCGCGCGACCACGTGTTGGTGAGCACACCAGCGACGCCGGCCGCGTCGAGTTGCGAGGCGAGGCTCCGCGCGTTGACGCCCATTGCCGTGAGCCGTGCGCGCCACTGCTGCACTGCGGTGTCGCGGTTGGCCTGCATGGCCTGGTAGATCTCCGGGGTTGCCCATGTCTGCCAGCTGGCATCCGGACGACAGGTGGGCTGCGGAAAGGACATCAGGACGAACTTGCCACGCACGCTGCCGAGCCATCGCGAGAAGCCGGCGCTGTCGAGCGCGGCGCCATACACCGGGAGATTCACCACTTCACCGGTCACGCCGCCGGCGGGCGTCGCCGGACTCCAGGCGAGCTGCGTCGCCTCGAGAGTGCGCACGCGCGGCTGGGTGAGCTCGACGCGACTCTGACCGCGCGTCCAGTCGCGCCAGGTGCCGTATTTCTCGTTCTTCGCCGGAATGCCCCACGACGTGTAGGTCTTCACGAGCCAGTCGTTGGCTGAGCGGTTGGCCGGAGAACCCGTGAGTCGGGGACCAATCGAGTCCATCAGCACCTGCGCCAGCTTGTAGGCCTGGGAGTTCTGCATCCCTTCCTGATAGATGCGCTTGATGACGGGGTCGTTCGTCGGCACGCCGATGGTCGGGATTTCCTGGGCGACGGCAGGCGCCGCGCAGGCGAGCGATGCGGCGAGCGCGGCGAGCCGCGCGAGGGAGAGCGGATGACGAGTCATGTCGGCACGGGCGGTGATGGTGCGCGGCGCGCTGTGGCGGACCCACAGGGGCCACCGTAAGTTGCACCGGTCCACGCGGAGCCGCACGGTGCAACGCGAATCGCCGCCCTTCTCCTTCTCGTCCGCTCCGACTCCGGAGCTGTTCGCTGCGCTCTACGACGAGCTGCATCGGCTCGCGGAGTCGCATCTGCGCCGCGGCGCCAACGGTCTGGGGTTGAGCACCACGACGCTCCTCCATGAGGCCTACCTCGACCTCGCGTCGCGCCCCTCGCTCGGCTTTCCCGATCGCAGCCGATTTCTCGGCTACGCTGCGCGGGCGATGCGGGGAATCGTCATCGACTACGCGCGCCGATCCCGCGCGCTGAAGCGCGGTGGCGGCGTGTTCGAGATCACGCTCTCGGGCGCCGATCTCACGGCGGCCGGTGCGACCGACCCCGAGGAGCTGAGCAGCCTGTCCGATGCGCTCGACGAGCTCGGCGCGCTGGAGCCGTCGCTCGCCGAGCTGGTGGACCTGCACTTCTTCTGTGGCTACACACTCGGCGAAGTGGCGGAGCTGCGCGGCGTCTCCGAACGCACGGTGCAGCGCGACTTCCGCAAGGCGCGGCTGCTGCTGCAGCATGCGCTGCTGGGCCGCGCGCCAGACGGTAGCGACGCCGGCCCACCGCCGTGAGTCGTCGGCGCTACGGCCGCTGCTCCATCGACGCGTAGCGCGCCGCGTCGGCCGGCCGGCCCTCGGTCCGGTACAGCTCGACCAGGCTGCGGATCGCGAGCCGGTGGCTGGCGATTGAAAACGTGCGACCTCGAGGCCCGACCGCGCCGACCAGCAGCGACTCGGCCTCGGTCACTCGTCCCTCGTCGAGCAGTACACGACCGAGGAACAGGCGTGCGCGATCCGCGACCGGGTTCGGCTCCGGCCGCTTCGCGAGGTCGGACGCGAGGACGCCGCGCAGCAGCCGCTCCGCTTCGTATGGGCGACCACGCATCGCGGCGCAGAGACCCACGTACGATGTCGCGTTCTGGTAGTCGAGCCCTCCCTCACCGTGAAACTTTCGATAGGTGGCCGCGCTCTCGCGCCACACCGTGTCGGCTTCCGGCCAGCGCTGCCGTTCGACGAGCAGGTAACCGAGGTTGCGCAGCACGTTCCCGAGCTCGGGCTGTCCCTCCGGATAGTTCGTGCGAATCAACGCGACGGCCTGATGCAGCAAGGTGTCGGCGCCCGTGGTATCGCCAAGGTCCAGCCGCACGTCTCCAAGCTGCGACAGATCGGCGGCGACGCGGAGGTGCGAACCGCCATACAGCGCGCGATCGAGCGCGAGGACCTGCCGTCGGAGAGTATCGGCGCGCATCGTCTGGTGGCCGAACTCCATCATGCTGGCCATGGTGCCGAGTTGTTCCGCGCGCTCCGGCGTGAGCTGTGGCGGCTGCTTGCGGACGAGACGCAGCCAGTCGTCGAACAGAGGGCGCGCGTCCTTGTAGCGACCCGCCATGTGCATCTCGCTCGCGAGCTGATACAACGCATCGGTGGTGAGCGGATTCGCATCGCCAAAGGCGCGACGACGGATGGCCAGGGCGCGCTGCAGCAAGGGGATCGTCGACGCCGAGTGTCGATCGATCGTGCCCGTGAGCGCAGCGACGTGCATGAGGCTCGACGCAACGTCCGGGTCCTCGTCACCGAGCTCGCGACGACGGATGTCGAGCGCTTCCTGCAGCAGTGGGCGCGCGCCCGCGTAGTCGCCGATCTGCATGCGGATTCGCCCGATGAGGTCGAGCATCTGCGCTTCCGTGGCCGGTTGCGCCGAGAGCTCGTGCGCGCGTGACACGCCCCGCGCCAGCATCTCCCGCGCGCTCAGCGAGTCGGTGGCAGTCTGCGCGTAGCCGCGGCTGTCGAACATGCCGAGCGCGAAGTCGGTCACCTGCTC
>Ga0068852_100002949_pt1 | contig 11818 bp, 8 predicted proteins | sample KBSCornC22_FD_66594 | JGI IMG/M metagenome (GOLD analysis project Ga0068852, IMG submission 66594) | Corn rhizosphere microbial communities from Kellogg Biological Station, Michigan, USA - KBS Corn C2-2 | ecosystem: Host-associated > Plants > Roots > Rhizosphere > Soil ... | reverse complement strand
CCAGCTTCTCGAGGTCCGCACGGATGGCCACGAGCGGCGTTCCGGCCGGCGGCAGCGGATGGTGGATGGTGCGGCTGAGCGCGGGCAGGTTGGCGGGCCGTGCTGGGACGCCGGACTTCGCCGGCCGCGCGCGCGTCGTGGCCGTCGCCGACTGCGCAGCCACTCGCGAAGCTGCGACGCCCCCGGGCGACGGGACTCTCGCCGCGCGCAGCGCCAGCAGCGCCGGCACGACGGCCGTGTCGAGGAGCCCCCAGACGCCAAGCGCGATGGCCGTGACAACGACGGCCAGGCCGATGCGTCTTGAGGGCGGAGACATGGCGCGGAATTCTAATCCCCGGCCGGAAATCCTCGCAGCACCGACCCATTGCGGGGGCCTGACCCGCTGCGTCAGGCAAACACGCGTCGGTAAGTGTTACGGATGCGGTCGCGCCGCGCCAGGAAAAACACTCGTTAATCGCTCGAAACGCCCCGGGGAATCCCCGCAATTCGACCCGGGAAAATATTATTTGGGAAAAACCTCCCAAATTTGCGATTTGCTGGTATTGTGCAGTCACAGCTTTGTCACAGAGCTGCTCCAACCCCCCTAAGGAGACACTGTGAACAACGTAGTGGCCTCAGCACGCCTGTACGCCAGGGCCCCGGCCCCCCTTCATTGCGGGGTCCTGGCAGAAGCGCGGTATCTCGAACAATCGCAACCGCGCGGGCTCATCGACGCCCTGGCGGCGCAAGGCCACCGCGTCAGCGTGGTCGACACCGCGGCCGGCGTCCTGAACGTGGACGACCCGGGATGGCTCGACGGCCTGCACGTGGTCGTCGCCCGTGGCCGCAGCCCCGAGCTGCTGGCGCGCCTCGCGGCCGCCGAAGCCGCGGGCATTCCCACGCCGAACCGGCGCCGCGCCATCGCCTCCGTGCTCGACAAGGCCCACATGGCCACGGTCCTGCACGCGGCGGGCATCCCGACCCCGCAGACGTGGGTGGGCGGCATCGCGCAGCTGCGCCGCGACATCCCGCGCGCGGCCTACCCGATCGTCGTGAAGCCCGTCTTCGGCGACAACGGCCGCGACATCCGCATCGTCGATACGCCCCAGGCGCTCGAGCAGCTCGCATGGTCGGAGCCCTCCGCCATCGCGCAGCGCTACATCGCCAACGACGGCTTCGACGTGAAGCTCTACGTGATCGGCATGCGGGTGTGGGCGATGCGCAAGCCCTCGCCCCTGCATGCCGGCACGGCGCCCACGACGCCGCTGGTCGTCTCGCCCGCCTGGCGCGACCTCGCGCAGCGCTGCGGCGAGGCCTTCGGCCTGCGCCTCTTCGGCGTCGACTGCATCGAATCCAGCGGTGGCCTCGAGGTGATCGAGGTCAACGATTTCCCCAACTACACGGGCGTGCCGGCCGCGGGCGCGCTCCTCGCCACGCACGTCCTTCAACACGTACAGGCAAGGAGACCCTCATGAAGGTCGGCATTTTGATGATGGACTACTCCCAGACCCGCCGGCACTCGGTGATGCCGGACGTGGTGGACATCCTCACCGACTGGGGGGTCACGGTCGACCTCATCTACCCGGAGCAGCAACTGATCGACGTCGCCAACATCCGCGTCGAGCACGACCTCTACGTGCTCAAGGCCTCGAGCCCGCTCGCCATGAGCATGGCGGGCGCGCTGCACGCGATCAACGCGACGGTGATCAACCCCTATCCCGTCGCCGCCACGCTGCGCGACAAGATCGTGAGCGAGCGCGTGCTGCGCGCCGCCGGCGTGCCCACGCCGGAGACCTTCGTCTGCGACCGCGCCGAGCACCTGGCGCCGCTGCTGGCCCACGGGCCGCTCGTGATCAAGCCGTACCGCGGCTCGCGCGGCAAGGGCGTGCAGGTCATCTGGGACGCGGACGAGCTCGACGAGATCGCGAGCAACGACGGCCCGCTCTTCGCACAGCGCTACTACAAGCCCGAGGGCCTCGATCGCAAGATCTACTGCATCGGCGGGCAGATCTTCGGCGTGGAGCGCGTGTGGCCCGCGCTCACCTACGAGGCGAAGGTCGGCCGCCCGTTCACGATCACGCCGGAGCTGCGCGACATCACGCTGCGTTGCGCTCGCGCCTTCGGCGTGGACCTGCTGGGCCTGGACGTGATCCTGAGCGACGGCAAGCCGTACGTGGTCGACGTGAACAGCTTCCCCGGCTTCAAGGGCGTCCCCGACGCGGCGCTGCGGCTGGCCGACTACATCTTTTCCGCCGCGGAGCGTCCGCGCAAGGCGCGCCCCGCGTATGTCCATGCGGCGCATTCGGAGGTCCGGCAATGAAAGCGGCCATCGTCGGCAGCGGCCGCATCGGCTGCGGGTTCGCGGGCGAGCTCCTCGCCTCGGCCGGATACGAGCTGGTGTTCCTCGCGCGCAACGCGTCCATGGTCGCGCATCTCAACCGTATCGGCCGCTATCGCGTGACGCTGGCGCACGGCCGTACCCGCACGCAGCGCGACGTGCACGGCGTGAGCGCGGTCGACATCGCCGACCGTGCAGCCGCCGTGGCGGCGCTGGCCGGCGCCGATGTCATCGTGACGGCGGTGGGCGCGAACAACCTGGAATCCATCGCGGCGCTCGTGGCCGAAGGGCTGCAGGCGCGCACGGCCCCCGTGAACGTCTTCGCCTTCGAGAACCTCGCCGACGGCGGCGAAGTGCTGCGCAACGCCGTCGCACGCCACCTGCCGCAGGGCTTCCCGCTCGAGCGCTTCGGGTTTTCCGGCACGCTGGTGAGCCGCGCGGTCACGCAACGCATCGGCGACCCGGCTGCGGACACGCCGCTGGAATTCATCGGCGACCCGCCCGCGGATTTCGTGGTCGACGGCCGCTGCCTCGTGGAGCCGGTGCCGGCCATCCCGTCGATGGTGGTGGCGGAAAACTTCGCCGCCTGGATGCAGCGCAAGCTCTTCATCTTCAGCGCGGGACACGCGACCTGCGCGTACCTCGGCCACCTCAAGGGCTATCGCTACATCCATAGCGCGATCCGCGACGCCGAGATCCGCGCCGCGGTGCTGGAAGCGATGCGCGAGGGCCAGCAGGGCATCGCCGCGGTCCACGGCGAGGAATTCGCCGGCGGTGCCGCGCACCTGGCGCAGATCGTCGAGCGCTTCGGCAACGCCGCGATCAACGATCCGGTGAGCCGCGTGGCGCGCGATCCCTCGCGCAAGCTCTCCTCGGGCGACCGCCTGATGGGCGCAGCCCGGCTGGCGGCGAAGGCGGGCGTCCATCCGCGCCAGCTCCTGCTCGCGGCCGCCGCGGCGTACTGCTTCCACGACCCGGCCGATGCGCATGCCGCGCAGCTCCAGGAAGAGATCCGCGTCTCGGGCCTCAACCCGACGCTGCAGCGCGTGAGCGGTGTCAAGGCGGGAGAGCGCCTCGGCCGCACGCTGGTCGGCGGCTGGCAGCGCCTCGCGCATCCCTGGCACGCGGACAGCGTGCTCCTCAGCCTGACGAAGATCGTGTGGGCCTAGGCCGCACGACGACGGAGACATCCATGAAGATCCACTTCTTCCTGAACGAGCGGGTGCACGCCGAGCCGAACCCGATCTTCGCCGACGCGATGCGCATCCTGCGCGAGCGCGGCTACGAGGTCTCGAGCTGGATCGCGGAGGAACAGCTCTGCGCGGCGGACGACTTCCCGCTGGACAACGACCTCTACGTGCTCAAGTCGCAGACCGAGCTGTCGCTCAGCCTCGCCGGCATCCTGCATCACCGCGGCGCGCACATCCTCAACCCCTATCCCGCGTGCGCCGCGCTGCAGAACAAGATCGTCGCGGCCAACCGGCTCGCGCAGGCCGGCGTGCCGCTGCCGCGAAGCTGGGTCACGGGCGATCTCACCCTGCTGCGCGACCTCGCCGCGCGCATGCCGCTCATCGCGAAGCCCTATCACGGCCATCGCGGCGCGGGCATCCGCGTCCTGCGCACGCCTGACGAGGTGCTCGAGCTCGGCCGTCCCGAGCAGCCGATGCTGGTGCAGGAGTTCATTCCCGGCAACGGCGCGGACCTCAAGCTCTATGTCGTGGGCGGCGAGGTGTTCGGCGTGCGCAAGCAGTTCTCCTCCACGAGCTTCACCAGCTGGGGCAGCCCGTGCGAGGTGAGCCTCGAGCTGCGCGAGATCGCGCTGCGCTGCGGGCGCGCCTTCGGCCTCGGCCTCTACGGCCTCGACCTGGTCGAGGGGCCGAACGGCCCCGTGGTGGTGGACCTCAACTTCTCGCCGGGCTTCCGCGGCGTGCCCCATGCGGCCGAGCACATCGCGCGCTTCGTCGAGGACTATGCGTGCGGAAGGCGCACGTTGCCGGTGGAGCTGGAGCCGCTCGGCCCGTCGCGCGTCCCGCAGCAGCAGTATTCCTCGCGGGCAGCGGCCTGACATGAGCGCCGCCGCCCCGGGACGCACCTGGCGCCAACGGCTCGCCCGCTGGGGCGGCGAGGTGCGCCGCAACCCGACCATCATGGCGATCTCGGCCGAGGGATTCCTCACGCGCCTGGGCTTCGGCATGGTCGGATTCGCCCTGCCGCTCTTCGCGCTGCACCTCGGCATGAGCCTCGCGGAAGTCGGCGGGCTGTACGCGCTGCATGGCGTCACCGTGCTCGCGGTGAAGCCGCTCATGGGATGGGCGGCGGACCGCTTCGGCAGCAAGCGCACGCTGGTGCTCGCCGTCGCGATGCGTTGCACGGTGGGACTGCTGTTCGTCTTCGCGTCGCTGCCGTGGCACCTGTATGCGATCCGCGTGCTGCAGGGCGTGATGACCGCGGCGCGCGATCCCTCCGCGAGCGCGCTCATCGCGGTGCACGGCAACCGCAAGAGCATGGCGAGCGCCTTCGCGTGGTACTACACCGCGCGCGACGTGGGCCATTCCCTGGGTGCGGCCGCGGCGGGACTCCTCATCGCCGCGACCGGCAGCTACCAGGCGGTCTTCGTGCTCGCGTTCGTCTCGTCCTGCGTGGCGCTGGTCTCGGTCGTGCGCTACGTGCGCGAGGCGCCGGCGAAGGCGCACGCGGATGCGGCTTCGGCTGCGCCGGTGCGGCCCATGCCCTCCTTCCGCGAGGCGTACGTTCCGCTGCTGCCGTATTTCGGTTTCGGCCTCCTGGTGGCCGTGACCGCCGAGATGATGCGCGGCATCTTCCCCATCGTCGCGGTGCATTACGGCCACCTCACCGTCGCCCAGGCCGGTATCGCCGCGAGCGCCTCCAGCATCGCGATCCTCGGCGCGGGCCCGGCGTTCGCGTGGCTCTCGGACAACATCCATCGCAGCGTCGGGCTCACCGCGCGCAGCGTGGCGAATGCCGGCTCGTCGCTGCTCTACATCTTCGCTCCCGGCTTCGCGGGCTTCGTCGCCGGCCGCATGCTCGACGACGCCGGCAAGGCCGCCTTCCGCCCGTCATGGGGCGCCACGCTGGCGGAGCTCGCCGATGCGCATCCCGAACGGCGCGCCCGCGTCATGGCCTTCCTCGACCTCGCGTGGAACCTGGGCGAGATCGCCGGTCCCCTGCTGGCGGGCGTCCTCATGACCGCGGCGGGCGTCCCGGTGATGCTCGCCCTGCGCGCAGGCCTCTCGGTCGTCGCGGAAGGCTGGGCGATCGCGCTCTATCGCGGCAAGGCACGGGGCTGACCATGGGCAAGCTCGCAACCCTGGATCGGGAGCTCGCGGTGGCCTGCACCCTGGCGCGCGCAGCGGGACAGCGCATCCTGCTCCATCGCGGCGGCCGGATCGACGTGCAGCGCAAGGAGCATGACGAGGTCGTGACGACGGCGGACCGCGAGGCCAACGAGCTGATCAGCTCCGGGCTGCGCGAGGCCTTCCCGCAGGACGCGATCTACTCGGAAGAGACGCCCGACTCGTGGCGGCGGCTGGCGCACTGGCGCGTCTGGATCGTCGACCCGCTCGACGGCACCAGCGACTTCATCGCCGGCGGCGACGAGTTCAGCGTCTCGATCGGCCTCGCCGTCGGCGGCGAAGCGGTGGTCGGCGCGGTCTACAACCCGGTGCGCGAAGAGCTCTTCGCGGGCGCCGCGGGGTTGGGGGTCCAGCGCAACGGCGTGGATGCCCGCCCGAGCGACGTGGAGCGGGTGCACGAGGCCCGCATCAGCGTATCCCGCAAGGAGCGGGCGCAGCTCGCGCTTCTCGCGCCCGGACTCGCGCTCACGGGAATCACCAGCATGTCGTACAAGCTCGCGCGCGTGGCGGCCGGCATCGACGACGCAGCGTTGTCGCGCAAGCGCCGCAAGGAATGGGGCTCGTGCGCCGGCGTGGCACTGGTGCTCGCCGCGGGAGGGCGCGCCACGCTGCTCGACGGCGAGGCCATCCGCTTCAATCGCGCCGAGCGCACGCAGCCGCTCGGCATGGTGGCCGCGGGCGCGCGGCTGCATGCATCGCTCGTCGGCAGCATCCGCAACCTGACGGACCCGAACCCGGGAGGCCATTCATGACCACATCCGCCCTTCACACCGAACCCGCAGTGGCGCCGCCGCAAGGCCGCGCGCGGTCGCTCAAGCGCCGCTGGCTCGCGGGCTCCCTCGTGCTGCTCGCGATCGCCGGGGCTGCCGCGGCGCAGATCTCGCTCACCCGATCGCCGCGGCAGGAAAGCGCCAGGGCGCCTGCGCAGCCGAAGGCCGTGCCGGTCGCGGCGGCGCGCGCGAAACCCGGCGACGTGGACGTCTATATCGATGCGCTGGGATCGGTGACGCCCCTCAACACGGTCACCGTTCGCAGCCGGCTCGACGGCGAGCTCACCAGCGTGCGCTTCACCGAGGGCCAGATGGTTCACGCGGGCGAGCTGCTCGCCGAGGTGGACCCGCGTGCCCTGCGCGTGCAGCTCGAGCAGGCCGAGGCACAGCTCGCGCGCGACGACGCGATGTTGCGCAACGCCCGTGCGGACCTCGAGCGCTATCGGTCGCTCCACGAGAAGCGCTTGATCCCGGTGCAGCAGCTCGACACCCAGGCGAGCCTCGTGCGCCAGCACGAAGCGACGCTCAGGATGAGCCAGGCCGCGGTCGACAGCGCGAAGCTGCAGTTGAGCTACAGCCGCGTGGTGGCGCCGCTCGCCGGCCGCGCCGGCCTGCGGCAGGTCGACCAGGGCAACGTCGTGCGCGCGAACGACGCCAATGGCATCGTCGTGATCACGCAGCTGCAGCCGATCAGCGTCGTCTTCAGCATTCCCGAGGACCGCGTGCGGGCGGTGATGAAGAAGCTGCAGTCGGGCGAGAAGCTCGCGGTCGAAGCGCTCGACCGCGCGGGCAAGACGAAGCTCGCCACGGGCCAGTTGCTCACCGTCGACAACCAGATCGATCCCGCGACCGGCACGGTGAAGCTGAAGGCGCAGTTCGCGAACGCCGACTTCGCGTTGTTCCCGAACCAGTTCGTGAACGTGCGCATGCTGCTCGACGTCGACCGCGGCGCCGTCGTCATCCCGAGCGCCGCGGTGCAGCGCGGCACGCAGGGCACGTTCGTGTACGCCGTGGATGGCGACAATGCCGTCGAGATGCGTCCCGTCACGCTCGGAGCCGCGCACGACGGGCTGGTCGCCGTCGCCTCGGGGCTCGCCGCGGGCGAGGTCGTGGTGGTCGACGGTGCGGACAAGCTGCGCCAGGGCACGCACGTGGAGCTTGCCGCGGCCGACGACGCCACGGAGGCGAAGCCGCACGGCAAGAAGGCGAAGTCGCGCAGCGCCAAGGCGCCGGCCGGGCCCGCGAGCGGCGGATGAACCCCTCGCGCCTCTTCATCCTGCGCCCCGTCGCGACCTCGCTCGCGATGCTGGCGATCGTGCTCGCGGGCATCGTCGCCTACCGGCTGCTGCCGCTCGCGGCGCTGCCCGAGGTCGACTACCCGACCATCCAGGTGGTAACGCTCTATCCCGGCGCGAGCCCCGACGTCGTCACCTCGTCGATCACCGCGCCGCTCGAGCGGCAGCTCGGGCAGATGCCCGGCCTGAGCCAGATGTCGTCCACCAGCTCCGGCGGCGCCTCGGTCGTGACGCTGCAGTTCAGCCTCGACCTGTCCCTGGACGTCGCCGAGCAGGAAGTGCAGGCCGCGATCAACGCGGCGGGCAACCTGCTGCCGGCCGACCTGCCGATGCCGCCGATCTACAGCAAGGTGAATCCGGCCGATGCGCCGATCCTCACCCTGGCGGTCACTTCCGAGTCCATGCCGCTCACCGCGGTGCAGGGACTGGTCGACACGCGCGTGGCGCAGAAGCTCTCGCAGCTCGCGGGAGTCGGGCTGGTGAGCCTCGCCGGAGGGCAGAAGCCCGCGGTGCGCGTGCGCGCGAACCCGAAAGCGCTCGCGGCGTACGGCCTGTCCATGGACGACCTGCGGCTCGCGATCGCCAACGCGAACGTGAACCAGGCCAAGGGCAGCTTCGACGGGCCGAAACGCGCCGCCGCCATCGACGCGAACGACCAGCTGCGGTCCGTGGACGACTACCGGCACCTCATCGTCGCGTGGCGCAACGGCGCGCCGGTCCGCCTCGCCGACGTGGCCGAAGCGGCCAACGACGCCGAGGACATGCACCTCGCCGCCTGGGCCGGCGACACCGCGGCGATCATCGTGAACGTGCAGCGCCAGCCGGGCGCCAACGTGATCGAGGTGGCCGACCGGGTGAAGGAGCTGCTGCCGCAGCTCGAGGCAGCGCTGCCCGGCTCGGTGAAGCTCACGCTCGTGAGCGACCGCACGACCACCATCCGCGCCTCGGTGCGCGACGTGCAGCAAGAGCTGGTGCTCGCCGTGGCGCTGGTGGTGATGGTGATCTTCCTGTTCCTGCGCAGCGCCGCGGCGACCGTGATCCCGAGCGTCGCGGTCCCCGTGTCGCTCGTGGGCACCTTCGGCGTCATGTACCTCGCGGGCTTCAGCATCAACAACCTCACGCTCATGGCGCTCACCGTCGCCACCGGCTTCGTGGTGGACGACGCGATCGTGATGATCGAGAACATCACGCGCCACATCGAGAACGGCAAGACACCGCGCGAGGCGGCGCTCGAGGGCGCACGCGAGATCGGCTTCACCATCATCTCGCTCACGTTCTCGCTGGTGGCGGTGCTGATCCCGCTGCTCTTCATGGGCGACGTCGTGGGGCGCCTCTTCCGCGAGTTCTCGATCACGCTCGCGGTGGCGATCCTCATCTCCGCCGTGGTCTCGCTCACGCTCACGCCGATGATGTGCGCGCGGCTGCTGCGCCACGCGCCGGCCGAATCGCAGGGCAGGTTCGCGCGTGCGTCCGGCCGCGCCTTCGACGCGCTCGTCGCCGGCTACGACGCCATGCTGCGCCGCGTGCTCGACCACCAGGCCGCGGTGCTGCTCGTCTTCTTCGCCACCCTGGCGCTGAGCGCCGTCCTCTACGTCCTGGTGCCGAAGGGATTCTTCCCCGCGCAGGACACGGGCGCCATCCAGGGCATCTCGGAAGCGCCGCAGAGCATCTCCTTCAGCGCCATGGCGGAGCGGCAACGGGCGCTGGCGCAGGCCGTGCTGCAGGATCCCGCCGTGCAGGGCGTCTCGTCCTTCATCGGCGTGGACGGCGTGAACGCGACGCTCAACAGCGGGCGGCTCCTGATCAACCTGAAGCCGCGCGACCAGCGCGATGCCGATGCGACGCAGGTGATCCGCCGCCTGCAGCGCGCGCTCGCCGCCGTGGAGGGGATCACGCTCTACATGCAGCCGGTGCGCGACCTCACCATCGAGAGCCGTGCGAGCCGCACCGAATACCAGCTCACGCTCGAGGACGCGAACGCGGAGACGCTCGCGGCGTCGGTCACGCGCGTGGTCGAGGGCCTGGCGCGCCTGCCGCAGCTCGCCGACGTGGCGAGCGACCTCGAGGACCACGGGCTGCACGCGTACGTGGAGATCGACCGCGATACCGCGGCACGCATGGGCATCACCGCGGGCGCGATCGACAACGCGCTCTACAACGCCTTCGGCCAGCGCCACGTCTCGACGATCTACACCCAGGCGAGCCAGTACCGCGTGGTGCTCGAGATGGATCCGCGCATGCAGCGCGGCCCGGCGACACTCGACGACATCTTCGTCGCCGGCGCCAACGGACAGCCCGTGCGCCTGGGCGTGGTTGCGCGCGTGGTCGAGGGCACCTCGCCGCTCGTGATCGGCCATCTCGGGCAGTTTCCCGCCGCCACCGTGTCGTTCAACCTCGCGCCCGGCGCGGCCCTCGGGGACGCCGTCGCGGCGATCCAGCGCGCCGAGCGCGAGCTCGCCCTCCCCGCGAGCACGCGCCTGCGCTTCCAGGGCGCGGCGGCGGCCTTCCAGGCCTCGCTCACGAACGCGCTGCTGCTGCTCGCCGCGGCCGTGGCGACGATGTACATCGTGCTGGGGGTGCTCTACGAAAGCTACATCCACCCGCTCACGATCCTGTCGACGCTGCCGTCGGCGGGCGTGGGCGCGCTGCTCGCCCTGATGGTCTCCGGCAGCGACCTGGGCATCGTCGGCATCATCGGCATCGTGCTGCTGATCGGCATCGTGAAGAAGAACGCGATCATGATGATCGACTTCGCCCTCGAGGCCGAGCGCCGCGGCGGCCTCTCGCCCCGCGAGGCGATCCGGCAGGCCTGCCTGCTGCGCTTCCGCCCGATCCTCATGACCACGCTTTGCGCGCTGCTCGCGGCGCTCCCGCTCATGCTGGGCACCGGCGTGGGCTCGGAGCTGCGCCACCCGCTCGGCCTCACGATGGTCGGCGGCCTGCTGGTGAGCCAGGCGCTCACGCTCTTCACCACGCCCGTCATCTACCTCGCGTTCGACCGGTTGTCGCGCCGCGGTGCCGCACCGGCTCCCGCCGCCGCACCGGCCGAGGCCGGCGTGCACGCATGAGCTTCTCGTCGCGCTTCATCGAGCGGCCGGTCGCGACGACGCTGCTGACCGTGGCCATCGCGATCGCGGGCGCGATCGGCTTCTGGCTGCTGCCGGTGGCGCCCCTCCCGCAGGTCGATTTCCCGACGATCAAGGTGCAGGCCGCGCTGCCCGGCGCCAGCCCGGAGACGATGGCCGCGACGGTGGCCACGCCGCTCGAGCGTGCCATGGGCCGCATCGCCGGGCTGACCGAGATGACCTCGGCGAGCGCCCTCGGCGTCACGCGCATCACCCTGCAGTTCGACCTCGACCGCGACATCGACGGCGCCGCGCGCGACGTGCAGGCCGCCCTCAACGGCGCGCGCACGCTGCTGCCGCCGATGCCGTCCAACCCCACCTACCGCAAGGCGAATCCCGGCGACGCGCCGGTGATGATCCTCACCCTCACTTCGGACACCTACACGCAGGGCCAGATGTACGACGCCGCCTCGACGATCCTCGCGCAGAAGTTCTCGCAGGTGGACGGCGTGGGCGAGGTGACCGTGGGCGGCAGCGCGCTTCCCGCCGTGCGCGTGGAGATGAACCCCGCGGCCCTCGACAAGTACGGCATCGGCTTCGAGGCGGTGCGCGCGGCCATCGCCGGCGCCAATGCGAACCGGCCGAAGGGCACCGTGGAGGATGGCGGGCGCCGCTGGCAAATCCTCGCCAACGACCAGGCGAAGAGCGCCTACGAATACCTGCCGGTGATCGTCGCCTGGCACCACGGTGCGCCCGTGAGGCTCTCGGACGTCGCGGAAGTGGTGGACTCCGTGCAGGACCTGCGCAACGCCGGCTCCGCGGACGGCAAGCCCTCGGTCCTCATCGTGATCACCGCGCAGCCGGGCGCCAACATCGTCGCGACCGTCGACCGGCTGAAGGCGCTCCTGCCGCAGATGCGCGCCTCCATCCCGGGCGGCATCGACCTCGCGGTCGCGCAGGACCGCACGCCCATCATCCGGGCCTCGCTGCTGGAGGT
>Ga0068852_100002948_pt1 | contig 11826 bp, 9 predicted proteins | sample KBSCornC22_FD_66594 | JGI IMG/M metagenome (GOLD analysis project Ga0068852, IMG submission 66594) | Corn rhizosphere microbial communities from Kellogg Biological Station, Michigan, USA - KBS Corn C2-2 | ecosystem: Host-associated > Plants > Roots > Rhizosphere > Soil ... | reverse complement strand
CGCCTCGCTGCTCGCGGCCACGACGCAGCACGGCATCGATTTCCTGCCGGGCTGCGCGGAGCTCGGTGATTTTGACGCGACATCGACGACGATCGCGCTGTCGCCGGCCGGCGAGCAGGCGGGCCTGCAGCCGGCGCTGTTGCGCAACACCTTCGAGCGCTACTGGAACGAGTTCGCCGCGCGTCGCGATGGGCGTCGCGAATGGAAGGACTACACGCCGTACGAATGGCGCAATGTCTCGGCACTCGTGCGGCTCGGGCAGCGCGAGCGCGCCTGGCAGGTGGCCGAGTATTTCCTGGCCGACCGGCGTCCGGTTGCGTGGAACCAGTGGGCCGAAGTCGTCGGCCGGAAGCCGCGCGAGCCGCGTTTCATCGGCGACATGCCGCATGCGTGGGTCAGCTCGGACTTCATCCGCGCGGCGCTCGACCTGTTCGCCTACGAACGCTACGAACAGCAGTCGCTCGTGCTCGCCGCCGGCGTGCCGGCCACCTGGCTCGACGGCAAAGGCATCGCGATCCGCGGCCTTCGTACGCCCTACGGAAAGCTGAGCTACGCCCTGTGGCGCGACCGCGTCGGGCTGAAGCTCACGATTGAAGGCGACGGCCTTTCACCGCCCGGCGGCGTGGTATTGCCCTGGCCGATCGACGGCACGCCGGGCACGACGACGGTCAACGGCAAGACTGCAGAGTGGAAAAATGGCGAATTGAAAATCGACGCATTCCCGGCACGCGTGGAAATACGCCGCGTGCCGGTGCCCGCATCCTGACGATCGCGCGGGCCGGTCAGCCGGCCGCGCGCGCGTCGAGCGCGATGCCTGCGGCGCCGAGCAGTCCCGGATTGGGGTGGCGCACGGCGACGGTCGGAATCTGCGCCATGGTCGGCCTGAAGCGGCCCTTGGCGTCGAAACGCGCGCGAAAGCCGCCGCGGCGCAGCGTCGGCAGCAGCGGTTCGAGCAGACCGCCGCCGAGAAACACGCCGTCCCAGGCGCCATAGGCGAGCACGAGGTCGCCGGCAATCGCGCCGAGGATTTCCGCGAACAGCTCGACCGCGCGCACGGCCTGCGCATCCGATCCGTCGTTGGCGGACTGCATGACCTGTTCCGGCGTGCTCGCGCGCACCGGTGCGGCGGCGATCGCGCAGATCGCACCGTAGAGGTTCACCAGGCCGCTGCCGCAGATCAGGCGTTCATTGGAAACGCGGCCGAAATCGCGGCGCAGATGGTTGAGCACCGCGATCTCCTCGTCGGTGCCGGGTGCGAAGCTCAGGTGTCCGCCTTCGGTCTCCAGCACGATGACGCGGCCCGCGCGCAGCAGCAGCGCCCCGACGCCAAGTCCGGTGCCCGGCCCGACGACGGCGACGCAGCGGTCGTGGCTTCCGTCGAGTATCGGCGCTTCGGGTGCGCCGAGCCGTTCGAGATCCGGCACCCGCAGCAACGGCAGGCAGCGGCTCTGCGCCGCGAAGTCGTTGACCAGACGCACCGACGCCATGCCGAGCTGCTGCGCGACCGCGGCGGCCGACACGGTCCAGGGCAGATTGGTGATCTTCACTTCGCCCGCATCGACGCGGCCCGCAATCGCGAATACCGCGTGGTCGGGCCGCGCGCCGGTCTCTTCGAGGTAGCGCGCCGCCGCTTCGCCGAGACTCGAATGCTCCGCGGCGCGATAGCGACGAACGCTGTCGGGCCGCAGCGGCGCCTCGGCCGATTCGCACAGCGCGAAGCGCAGATTGGTGCCGCCGATGTCGGCGAGCAGGATCAGGTTGGCATCGGGCATGGCCGGTTCCGCAGGTCGAGATCGGCAAGCATAGCCGCGGCAGTCGCCGTCCCGCAGCCGGGGCGAAACTCCTGCGGCCGTCCTTGACCCGGCGCGCTACCGGTCCAGCGCCGCGCCGTGGCTCGCGATGACCTCGGCGTAGAGCTTGGCGCTCGATTTCAGCGTGCGTTTCTGCGTCGCGAAATCGACATGGACGATGCCGAAGCGCTTGGAATAGCCCAGCGACCATTCGAAATTGTCGAGCATCGACCAGGCGTAGTAGCCGCGGATATCGCAGCCGTCCGCGCGCGCCTGCAGCGTCGCGCGCAGGTGCTTGCGCAGATAGTCCACGCGCAGCGGATCGGGCAGTTCGTCAGGCGGCGCGACTGGCGGGTCGTAGAACGCCGAACCGTTTTCGGTGATGTACAGCGGCGGATTGCCGTAGCGCTCGCGGATCCAGTTCAGCGTGTCGGTGAGCCCTTGCGGGAACACTTCCCAGCCGGTTTCGCTGTGGGTCGCCTGCGGCTGGCGCACACCGCTCGCGTACAGCGGCCAGGCCTTGTCGTCGTGGCGCGTGACACTGCGCGTGTAGTAATTCAGACCGATGAAATCCAGCGGCTGTTTGATCAGCTCGAAGTCTTCGGCCGGCCAGTCCGGCCAGGCCTCGCCGAAGATTTCCTTCATCTCGGGCGGATAGTGGCCGAGCAGGGCGGGATCGAGGTACTGCCGGTTCATGTAGGCGTCGGCGCGCTGCGTCGCGGCCTTGTCCTCGGCTGAATCCGATGCTGGATATTTGGGCTCGATGTTCACGACGAGGCCGATCTGGTGCTTGCCGGCCGCGCGATACGCCTGCACCGCGGCGCCGTGCGCGCGCATGAGGTGATGCGAGGCGATCGGTGCCTCGAAACGGTTCTTGTGCCCCGGCGCGAGGGCGCCGTGCAGGTAGCCGCCGTCGGTCACGACCCAGGGTTCGTTGAGCGTGGCCCAGAGCTTGATGCGGTCGTCGAGCCGCCGGTAGACGGCCGTGGCGTAGTCGGCGAACCAGCCGGCAATGTCGGGGTTGAGCCAGCCGCCGCGATCATCGAGCGCAGCCGGCAGATCCCAGTGATACAGCGTCGCCATCGGCTGTATGCCCGCCTCGAGCAGTGAATCCACGAGACGTTCGTAGAAATCCAGGCCACCCGCGTTGATGCGGCCCTTGCCCTCGGGCATGACGCGGCCCCAGGCGATGGAAAAGCGGTACGAATTCAGCCCGAGCTGCTGCATGAGCTTCACGTCGTCGGCGTAGCGCCGGTAGTGATCGCACGCGATATCGCCGCTGTCACCGTCGCGCACGAGCCCCGGCGTCCGGGTGAAGCGATGCCAGATGCTGGGACCGGCGCCATCGGCCAGCGGCGAGCCCTCGATCTGGTAGGCCGAGGTCGCGCAACCCCAGAGGAAATCGCGCGGAAATTCACTGGCAGCGGTCATGGCGGCGTGCTGGTCCTGAGTCGATGAAAACGATTACATTCCAGCATAATGACGTCACGGACGAAAGAGGCAGCGCATCGCGAGGCTCGCGTCCGGCCGATGCGGGGCTGAGGAAGCTGGCATGACCACCGTTAAATTCGACGCGGTTCGCAAGGTCTACGACAACGGCCGCGTCGCCGTGGCCGGGGCAAGTTTCGAGATCGCCGCGGGCGAGCTCGTCGTGCTGGTCGGGCCGTCGGGCTGCGGCAAGTCGACCTTGCTGCGCATGGTCGCCGGGCTGGAAACGATCAGCGCCGGCGAGCTCAGTATCGACGGCGTGCGGGTCAACGAGCTGGCGCCGCGCGATCGCGACATCGCGATGGTGTTCCAGAACTACGCGCTGTATCCGCACATGAGCGTCGCCGAGAATCTCTCGTTCGGCCTGCGCCTCACGGGCATGCCTCGCGCGGAGGTCGAGAGCCGCATTGCGACGGCCGCGCAGCTGCTCGGACTGCACGAGCTGATGGCGCGGCGCCCGGCCGAACTGTCCGGCGGCCAGCGCCAGCGCGTCGCGCTCGGCCGCGCGCTCGTGCGTCAGCCCAAGGTATTCCTGCTCGACGAACCGCTGTCGAACCTCGATGCCAAGCTGCGTCTGGCCATGCGCGTGGAAATCGCGCGGCTGCACCGCGAACTGGCCGCGACGATGATCTACGTCACGCACGACCAGATCGAGGCGATGACGCTGGGTCATCGCATCGTCGTCATGAGCGACGGCGTGATCCAGCAGATCGACACGCCGCTGCGCCTCTACGCGAAACCCGCCAACGTATTCGTCGCCGCGTTTCTCGGCAGTCCCGGCATGAACCTGCTGCGCGGGACAGTCGCCGAGGACGGCCTGTCATTGCGGCTCGACGACGGCGCGCAGCTGGCGCTCGGGCAGGCCGCGCCGGTCGCACCGGGCGGTGCGCTCGTCGTCGGCTTGCGACCGGAGGATCTGAGCCTGCGCGACGACGCGGATGGCGCGGGTTTCGATGCGGTGCTCGATCTGGCCGAGCCGGTCGGCAACGAAACCTTCCTCAATCTGCGCCTGGGCAGCCAGGCGCTCGTCGCGCGCGTGCCGCCTGGCGAGCCGCCAGCGTCTGGCGCGCGTCTGCGCCTCGGCTACGACCCGGCACGGCTGCATCGCTTCGATGCGCAGACGGGTTTGCGGCTGGACTGACCGGGGGTCGGCGCGGCTCAGGCGTCCTGCAGCGACCGCAGGCGTTCGCGGGCGCGGTCCCACAGGTGCTGCACCTTGCGCAACGGCAGGCGCAGCGCTTCGGCGATCTCCACTTCACTGAGGCCGCCGAAGATGCGGCCGTCGAGGACGTGCACGAGGCGTTCGTCCTCGCGTGCGAACTCGTCGAGGACCGCGTCGAGGCTGAGCAGTTCGGCCGCCTCGCGCAGCGCCTCGGCGCTGGCCGGGTCGGCTTCGCCGGTGTGGCTGGCCGCAACGCGCTCGCGTGCGTGGCTGACGAGGATCTGGCGCATCGCGCGGCCGGCGAGCGCGAGGAAGTGGGAACGGTTGACGACCGCGCGGTCGCCGATACCTGCGGCGACGCGCTCGTAGCAGTCGCGCACGAGCGCGGGCGCATCGAGCGTGTCGGGCAGACCCGACGTGCTCGCGCAGCGCGCGAGGCGCAGCAGATCGTCATGCAGCAGCGCGACCACGCGTTCCCAGGCGGCCTGGTCGCCGGCCTGGGCCTGTTCCAGCAGCAGAGTGATTTCGCTCACGCGGCGTTTCCCCGGCGCCGGCGACCGCTCAGCCGCGGTCGGTGAACGGAAGCAGGCGCTTCCAGCTCTGCCGCTTCGGCGGATATTCGCCCTTGAGGTAGCGGTGCTCGGGGTAGTTGAGTTCGAGCACGCGGCGCGTGTCGGCGCTGAGCTTGTCCTGGCCGAGGCGCGCATAGGCTTCGGTCATGATCGCCAGCGCGTCGCCGGCCTGCGGCGTGCGCTGGTAGGTCTCGACGACTTTCTCGGCCCGGTTCGCCGCGGCGACGTAGGCTTTCTGGCGCAGGTAGAACAGGGCGACGCCGATTTCGGACTGGGCCATGTTGTTGCGCAGATAGATCATGCGCTGGCGCCCGTCGCCGGCGTAGCGGCTGTCCGGATAGCGCTTGACGAGTTCGCCGAAATCTTCGAACGACTGCAGCGCATAGGCCTGGTCGCGCTTGGTCTCGTCGCGATTGATGTAGCGCTCGAGCAGGCCGTCGGAGCGGGCGAAGTTGATCAGTCCGCGCAGGTAGAAGGCGTAGTCGATGTGCTTGTGCGTGGGGTAAGTCTTGATGAAGCGGTTGACCGCGGAATACGCCTCTTCTTCCTTGTGGTCCTTGAACTGGGCGTAGGCCAGTTCGAGTTGCGCCTGTTCGGTATAGGCACCGAACGGAAAGCGCGCGACGAGGCGTTCGTAGGTGCGGGCAGCGCGTTCGAGATTGCCGTTCTCCAGGGCTTCCTTGGCCAGGGCATAGACCTGGTCCACTGGCAGGGTCTCGACCGGGTCGGTCTTCTTGCCATTGCGCGAGCAAGCGCCCAGGCTCAGCAATGCAGCGAGAAAAACCAGTCGGATCAGCAGGGAAACTCGCATGGGACGGCCACGCTCTGCGAAAATGCGGGCCGCGATCATAGCCCAAAGAGTTCTGCCTCGCCCCGGCCAGGCCAAATCCCCGATGAATGAGTCCGTAAAGCTCCAGACCCTGGAAGTCCCGCTGGACCAGGCCGGCCGCCGTTTCGACCAGGTATTGGCCGAACTGTTTCCCGATTACTCACGTTCGCGCCTGACCGCCTGGATCAAATCCGGGGACGCGCTGCTCGACGGCGCCCCCGCCGCGCCGCGGCAGATCCTCAAGGGCGGCGAGACGGTCAGCGTCCTCGCGATCACCTCGCAGGAGGTGCCGCTGGCGCCCGAGGACATCCATCTCGATATTCGCTACGAGGACGCCGACGTCCTCGTGATCAACAAGCCGGTCGGCCTCGTGGTTCATCCCGGCGCGGGCAACCCGGCCGGCACCCTGCAGAACGCGCTGCTGCATTACGACGCGAAACTCGTGGAGATCCCGCGCGCCGGCATCGTGCATCGGCTGGACAAGGACACCTCCGGTCTCATGGTCGTGGCGCGCACGCTGCGCGCGCATACGACACTGGTCGAGCAGTTGTCCGAACGCGCCATGCACCGCCAGTACGAGGCGCTGGTCATGGGGCCGATGATTTCCGGCGGCTCGGTCGACGCGCCGATCGGCCGTCATCCGAAGGACCGCGTCAAGCAGGCTGTCGTCGACGAGCCGGCCGGCCGCCCCGCCGTCACGCACTACCGCGTCCGCGAGCGCTTCCGCGCACACACGTTGGTGCAATGCAATCTCGAAACCGGCCGCACGCACCAGATCCGCGTGCACATGGCGCATATCCGCCATCCGCTCGTTGCCGACACGCTGTACGGCGGTGGCCTGCGGCTGCCCAAGGGCGCGACGCCCGAACTGACCGAAGTGCTGCGCGCGTTCCGGCGCCAGGCACTGCATGCGGAAAAACTCGAGTTCGCCCATCCGGTCGGCGGCAAGACGATCTCGGTTGAAGCCGAGCGCCCGCAGGACCTGGCCGGTCTGATCGAGGCGCTGCGCGGCGACACCAAGGTCAACGGCGAGGCCGACAACGCGCGGCCGCGACGCTAGCGCATGAAGCGCCTCGCCGCGGGCATGGACGCAACCGCCTCGGGGCCGCTGTTTCCCGACGCGCCGCTCGCGCCCGGCGTCATGGCGCTCGTGACGACACGCCGGCTCGCGGGTGCGTCGCCACCGCCGTTCGATGACTGCAACCTCGGCTCGCGCTGCGGGGATGCGCCCGTCAACGTCGCCGCGAATCGCGCCGCGCTGCACGCGGTGCTGGACCTGCCGTCCGAGCCGGTTTGGCTGCGTCAGGTGCATGGGATCGCGGTCCACGTCCTCGACGCGCCCGGCGAGCCGGCGCGAGACCATCACGACGACCCGGTCGCCGACGCGGCCTATACCAACCGACCCGGACTGGTCTGCGCGGTGCAGACCGCCGACTGTCTGCCGCTGCTGATCGCGAGCGCCGACGGCCGCGAGGTTGCCGCCGTGCACGCGGGCTGGCGCGGGCTGGCGGCGGGCGTCATCGAGGCGACGCTGGCGAAGTTCGAGGCTTCGCCGGCGGCACTGCGCGTCTGGCTCGGGCCGGCCATCGCGGCGAACAGCTACGAGGTCGGCGACGAAGTCCGTACTGCCTTCATCGAGCACGATTCGATGGCGCAGTACGCGTTCACCGCAACGCGGCCCGGACATTGGCTCTGCGACCTCTACGAACTCGCGCGGCAGCGGCTGAACGTCGCCGGCGTGCGCGATGTCTCCGGCGGCGGGTTCGATACGTTTTCCGACGAACGCTTCTACTCGCACCGGCGCGAGCGGCCCACGGGGCGGTTTGCGAGCCTGATCTGGATACAGCCCTCGCCGTCGGCGAATCGGATCGAGCGATCGCAGACCGGCGCCGGTTCGTTGCTGGCCAAGCATGCGATACGTTCCAGGTTGCTGTTCCCCACCTTGCTCGGCACGGCGTTTGCGCGCCTGCCCTGGTCGGTGCAAGCGCTTCATCTCGCGCGCGGCCTTCGCCGCTACCACGGCGCAGCCACGATACGGCGCGGCGGCAACTGGCTCGCGCGACTGTGCGCCGTTGTGACGGGCCTGCCGCCGGCGATGCGCGAGGCGCCGCTCAGCGTCGACATCGTGGCTACGCCGCGCGGCGAAAATTGGGCGCGCAATTTCGACGGCCATCGCATGGCCTCGCGTATGTGGCGCGGCAAGGGTCTGCTGCATGAGCGGCTCGGCCTCGTCACGTTCGGGTTTGTCCTGAGCGTCGAGGGCGACGTGCTGTGCTGGCGTGTGGAGAAAGTCCACGCGCTCGGCATTCCGTTGCCGGCGAGCTGGTTCCGCGGCGTCTACGCGCGCGAGTTCGAACGCGAAGGTCGCTATCGATTCGAAGTTGCCGCGGCACTGCCGCTGGCGGGCGAACTCGTGCACTACAGCGGCTGGCTTGAAGTGGATGCGTTCTGGGTCAACCAGCACGATCCTGCGCAGGACGCCTACGACGATTTCGAAGGCAGTGACGAGCGATCTGCCGGCAGTGACAGCAACTACGATCGACATGCGGATGACAGCGCTTATTCTGCTTCGAACGACAGCGGTGGCGGTTGGGGCGACGGCGGCGGCGATGGCGGCGACTGATCGCGGCGAGCCGCCCGTGCTCGTTTTCGACGGCGTCTGTCTGCTCTGCAGCGCGTGGGTCGCGTTCGTGCTGCGGCACGATCGCAGCGGGCGCATCCGCTTCGCCGCGATGCAGTCGTCCGCCGGGCGCAACCTGCTGGCGGCGCACGGACTCGATGCCGACGATCCCCTGTCATTCCTGTTCGTTTCGGAAGGCAAAGCGCATACGCAGAGTGACGCGATCCTGCGCCTCGTCGGCAGTTTCGGTGGCGCCTGGCGAATCGTCGCGGCGTTGCGCGTCCTGCCGGCTTTCGTGCGCGATGCGGTGTACCGACTTGTCGCGCGCAACCGCTACCGCTGGTTCGGCCGGCGCAACACCTGCCTGATGCCGGATCCGGCGGTGCGGGCGCGGTTTCTGGACTGAGTCGGGCTCGCGGTCGCTTCGCGCGACGAATCCAAGCGATTCCCGTATCGCGCCGATCAGCGCGATTCGGACCGAACGTGCGTGCGGATCGCGTAGTCCGCGAGCGAAGCCAGACACTCCTCGAGCGTGAACAGATCCACGCAAGGCACCGCGCCGCGCGCATCCAGTTCAGCGCGCGCGAGCTTGCCGGCGATCACGACGGCGGCCGTGGCCGGGATCTGCGGACCATCGCCGTCGGTTGCGATGATTTCCCATTCAACGCGATGTGGATTTCCGGACAAATCATCACCGCGCAGCGACACGTGCATTGCGCCGGCGTCGCTGCCGGCGCCGAGAAACCATTCGCTCATGCGCTTGAGCGTCGCGGCGTGCGACGGCAGGTTGCGCAGCACACCGGCGCGCGCGAACCACGACAGCAGCCACAGGCCGAAGTGCAGGCTGCGCAGTTCCAGCCCGGCGCGAAAGCTCAGCTCTTTCAGTCCGTAGCGCGCGGGAAACAGATCGAGATCCGGCACGTCACAAGCGGCGAGCCAGCGCGCGCCGACCGGATCGGCGTAGCGCCGGCGCAGCAGGCGCTGCCAGCCGAACACCGGCTGCGTCATGCCGTCGCGCCGCCAGGGCAGCGGCTTACCGACGTAGCTCAGGATCGCGGCCACCGTCGCGAGTCCGCGCTCGGTGCGGTTGCCGGGGCTGATGCCGATGTCGATGGCGTCGAGTCGCGAAAACAAACCTCGGAACGCATCGATCACGGCGGCGCTGAGGCCCGGCACGCTGCTCGCGCCGCTCACGGCGAGGCGGTCCTGCTGCCGCGCGAGCGCATCGAGCGACGCGGCGAATCCGCCGACATAGCCGCGCCCGTCGGCGAGATCGACGTAGTGCGCGCCCGCTTCGAGACAGCATCGCGCGACTGCGTAGTCCTGCCCCTGGAACGGGCCCGCGCAGTTGATCACGAGGTCGGGCTGGTACTGCTGCAGCACGTGGCCGAACGCGGGCGACTGCGCATCGATCGCGATGTCGTGCAGTTCGGCGCGGGTACGGCTGTCGTCCCGCAGTTGCAAGGCTGCTGCCGACGCACGCTGCGCGTCGCGCCCGGCCAGCAGCAGCCGCCAGCCGTCCTCGCGCGCGAGCCGGCCGGCGATGCGCGTGCCGAACAGGCCGTAGGCGCCGAGCAGCAATACGGTCCACGCCATCGTGCCGTCTCCGCAAAAAGCCATGGTAGCGCGTGCCGAACCGACCACGGCCGCGCTTGAATCGGATGCGTGCCAGCCACATACAGCGGGCATCGCCGCACTGGCGGCCCTCCTCTTCTCGTTCCGGGTGATCCATGCGACTGGACAAGTTCACGTCACGCCTGCAGCAAGCCCTCGCCGATGCGCAAAGCCTCGCCGTCGGCCGCGACCACAACATGCTCGAGCCGCTGCACCTGATGGCGGCGCTGCTCGAGCAGCAAGGCGGCTCCACCGTGCCGCTGCTGAGTCAGGCGCAGATCAATGTGCCGCTGCTGCGCCAGCGCGTCGGCGAGGCGTTGCAGCGCCTTCCGCAGACCAAGGGGCAGGAAGGCCACGTCAACCTGTCCAGCGATCTCAGTCGCCTGCTCAATCTCGCCGACAAGCTGGCACAGCAGCGCGGCGACCAGTTCATCGCGAGCGAGCTGTTCGTGCTCGCGGCGCTCGAAGACCGCGGCGAGCTTGGCACCGCGCTCAAGGCCGCCGGCGCGGGCAAGGCGGGCCTCGAGGCGGCGATCGACAAGATGCGCGGCGGCGAGAAGGTGCAGTCCGAAGGCGCCGAGGAACAGCGTCAGGCGCTGGAGAAATACTGCATCGACCTGACCGAGCGCGCGGAACGCGGCAAGCTCGATCCGGTCGTCGGCCGCGACGAGGAAATCCGCCGCACCATCCAGGTGCTGCAGCGGCGCACGAAGAACAATCCCGTGCTTATCGGCGAACCCGGCGTCGGCAAGACCGCGATCGTCGAAGGTCTTGCGCAGCGTATCGTCAATCACGAAGTGCCGGAAAACCTGCGCGACCGGCGTGTGCTGAGCCTTGACATGGGCGCCCTGATCGCTGGCGCGAAATTCCGCGGCGAGTTCGAGGAGCGCCTCAAGGCCGTGCTCAGCGATCTGTCCAAGCAGGAAGGCCGCGTCATCCTGTTCATCGACGAGCTGCACACCATGGTCGGCGCGGGCAAGGCCGAGGGCTCGATGGATGCGGGCAACATGCTCAAGCCCGCGCTCGCGCGCGGCGAGCTGCATTGCATCGGTGCGACCACGCTCGACGAATATCGTAAATATGTGGAAAAAGATGCCGCGCTCGAGCGCCGTTTCCAGAAGGTGTTCGTCGGCGAGCCCAGCGTCGAGGACACGATTGCGATCCTGCGCGGCCTCAAGGAACGCTATGCCGTGCATCACGGTGTCGAGATCACCGATCCGGCCGTGGTCGCCGCGGCGACGCTGTCGCACCGCTACATCGCCGACCGTCAGCTGCCCGACAAGGCCATCGACCTCATGGACGAGGCCGCGTCGCGCATCCGCATGGAAATCGACTCCAAGCCCGAGGAAATGGACCGGCGCGAGCGCCGCCTGATCCAGCTCAAGATCCAGCGCGAGGCGCTGAAGAAAGAGAAGGACAGCGAATCGCGGCAGCGCCTGGCCGATCTGGAAAAGGAGATCGCCGTCCTCGAGCGCGAGTTCTCCGACCTCGAAGAAATCTGGAAGTCCGAGAAGGCGACCTTGCAGGAAGCGACGCGGATCAAGGAGCAGATCGAACAGGCGCGGCTCGAACTCGAAGCGGCGCAGCGCCATCAGGATTTCGCGCGCATGAGCGAAATCCAGTACGGCCGCATGCCGGAACTGGAAAAGCAGCTCAAGGTCGCGCAGGAAGCCGAGAAGGCCGGCTTCACGCTGCTGCAGGACAAGGTCACGGCCGAGGAGATCGCCGAGGTCGTCGCGCGCTGGACCGGC
>Ga0068852_100002946_pt1 | contig 11831 bp, 11 predicted proteins | sample KBSCornC22_FD_66594 | JGI IMG/M metagenome (GOLD analysis project Ga0068852, IMG submission 66594) | Corn rhizosphere microbial communities from Kellogg Biological Station, Michigan, USA - KBS Corn C2-2 | ecosystem: Host-associated > Plants > Roots > Rhizosphere > Soil ... | reverse complement strand
TTGGAATCGAGGAAACGCGCACGGTCGTTGTAGAGGCGATAGACCGTCACCATGCCCGCGGGACAGGCGCCATCGACGGGCATCCTGGCGCCGAACGCGTTGCCCTCGAAGATCCAGCCGGGATCCGCATTGTGCACGGCGCCGCACTCCTCGGAATCCACGGTGAAGAAGTGCGAGTTGAAGCCCGTCACGTGCCCCGCCGCCGGAAGCACGCCGAAGCACATGTCGAAATGGTCCGGCTCGACGGAGATCACGCCGTGCGATGCGAGCACGGAGTCCGAGGCGATGGCCTGCGCGACCTCGTCCATGTCCTCGAGGGCTGCCTCAGGCCACGATCACGCATACGGTGCCCGCAACGCCGAGCAGCGCCGCGACCACCAGCGAGGCGCTGAGCGACTCGGTCCGTCGCAGGAACACCATGCCGAGGAAGAACGTGACGAAGATCTCGATCGAGGAGACCAGCGCCACGCGGGCCATCGGGCTATGGTTGAGCGCGAGGAAATAGAAGATCTGCCCCGCGGAGCTCAGGATGCCGGCCGCGACCAGCCACGGATTGGGCCGCGTGAAGGTGGAGCGCATCGCGCTCGCGTAGTCGCGGTTGAAGAGGGCCGTGATGGCGAAGAGGACGATGCCGACCAGGCAACCGACCCCGGCCCCGAGGAACGCATCGTGCGCGGCGTCCAGCCCGAGCTTGCGCAGCAGGTAGCCGAACGCGTAGCCGAGGGCCGAGATCCCGCCGTACACATAGCCGCTGTTGATGCGCCCGCGCGGCTGCCCTTCGGCCGGCGGCGTCCGCGCCCCGCGCAGCAGCACCGCGAAGCTGGCAAGGATGAGCACCATGCCTGCCAGCATGCCGCCGGTCATGCGCTCGCCCAGCACGCCCACGCCGAGCATCACCGTGAAGAAGGGCAGCAGCCGCTTCGTGGTCGAGGAGCGCATCGCGCCCACGCGCTGGATGGCCGCGTAGAAGAAGACGCGCCCCACGAACATGGTGAAGACGCCCGCGCCCGCGAACCAGGCGAGCCCCTGCAGCGTGACCGGCTCGAAACCGCGCACGGCGCCCTGCACCAGCCAGCCGCCGCCGGAGATGGCCAAGGTGATGAGCAGCGAGATGAAGGCGCCGTTGTCCTGCACGCCGGGGCGCGAGCCGCGGGCCACCGTCACGTTGGAGCTCGCGAAGCAGAGCGTGGACGCGACCGTGAAGAGGTCGCCCAGCCACGGGGTGGAGCTCACAGGACGCCGGGGATCCAGCGCTTCACGCGCCGGCAATACTCCCGGTAGGCATCGCCGAAGAGGTCCGCCAGCCGCGCTTCATCCTCGCGCACGCGGCGGTCGAACCAGGAGGCGTGGAACGCGAACACGGCCGCCGCGAGCCACGAGCCCAGCACCAGTGCCAGGCCCGCGAAGAAGATCAGGTGCCCGAGGTACATCGGGTTGCGCACGAGGCGGTAGGGGCCCGCTTCGACGATGCGATCGGGCGGCACGGAGATGCCGGGCCCGCCACCGCCTTCGCGCGAGCGATACGTGCCCACGAGCTTGTACTGCAGGTAACCCCATGCGAGCAGGGGCAACGCCCACACGTGGATGCGCGGCCACCCTCCTTGCAGCAGCGCCTCGGCGGCGTAGAGCACCAGCGGCCACACGATGAACGTGCGGTTCGAGGTGCTGCCCAGCCAGCGCCGGGCCCGCTTCGTCGCGCTCACGCCGCCTTCTTCGGCTCCTCCGGCATGCCGAGGATGAAGACATTGGCCAGGATGATCGTCGCGGCGAGGAACCAGAAGGTCGCCGTGAGGCCCCAGCGGTCGGCGATCATGCCGCCGATGAGCGGGCCGACGGACGATCCCAGCGACTGCGCGCCGAAGAGGATCCCGATGCTGGTGCCGCCCATGTTCTTCGGCGTCGCCTCCAGCAGCCACGCCTGCAGCACGGGACGTATGGCATACAGGAAGAAGCCGAGGATCGCCACGAACACGATGAAGGCGTGCGACTTGCCGGCGAAGGCCATGAAGGCGAGCACCACGCCGGTCATCATCATGCTGGTGACGAGCACGCTGCGCCTTCCCATGCTGTCGGAGAGGTGCCCTGCGATGGGTGAGGCCGCGAATCCCGCCGCCTGCAGCGCGAACATCGCCGCACCCACCCAGAAAGGCGGGTAGCCCATCTCGTAGGCGAGGTACACGGGCAGGAAGGTGAGAAGGCCATTCTGCGTGAGCGAGCGGAAGGCGCCGCCCGTGGTGATCATGATGAGCGCGCGATTCCTGAAGAGCGCCGGCACGCCGCGGAAGTACTCCCGGAGCGACTGGACCTTCTCCTCCTCCACCTTCTTCTTCTTCGAGCCGAGGCTGAGCGTGCCGAGGAAGAGCAGGATCATGAAGGCCATCACGATGCCGGGGATCACGTTGATGATCACCACCTGGCGCCACGTGAGCACCGCCAGCAGCGAGCCCACGACGATGGGAGCCAGCGCATCGCCCACGTTGCCGCCCATGCCGTGCAGCGAGAGCACCAGCCCCTTGCGCTCCGGGAAGCAGCGCGCGAGCGTGGGGATGGCCGTGGGATGCCACAGGCTGTTGCCGAAGCCCACGAGCGCGATGCAGCCCAGCAGCATGAGGTAGCCGTGGCTGAAGCCCATCAGCAGGTACGGGAAGCCCACCCAGAAGAGCGACATGGCCATCAGCAGGCCCTTGCGGCCGACCGTATCCACCAGGATGCCGCCCGGGATGTTCGCCACCGCGCCGGCCATGAACTGGCAGGTCATGATGAGGCCGATCTGGCTGTAGCTGAGCCCCAGCTCCTTGCCGATGATCGGCAGCAGGAGATAGAACGTCGACGGGTACCAGTGCGTGAGCGCGTGGCCCAGCGTGATCATCCATACCTCGCGGAACGAGCGTTCCGGAGGCGTGGCCTTCTGTGGTGCAATGACGGTGGCGTTCATTTCTTCTTCACGATGATGTCTTCGAACAGCTTGCTCCACTTTTCCGACTCGTCGAGCGACCGCGCCGGATCGGTGGCCACGATCCTGATGCCCTTGAGCGGCGAGGCGACCTTCGTATTGGTCGGCACGTAGTCGATGCTGGTCATCGCCTTCTGCCCGTCGGGACCGAGCAGGTACTCGTAGAAGAGCAGCGACGCGTTCGGGTGCTTCGCCTTCACCGCGATCCCTACCGCGTTGGACCGCGCGATGGCCGGCTCGATCACGAACCAGTCGATGGGCGCGCCCTTGTCCTTCGCCTGCTGCGGCATGTAGTTGTACACCGTGAGCGCGAGCGGCACCTCGCCCGAGACCACCATGTTGTTGAGCAGCGTGTGCCCCTTGCGCACCGAGATGCCGTTGCTGTCGGCGAGCTTGCGGAAGAACTCGACGCCCTTCGGCTCGCCGCCGAGCTGCTGCACGACGGTCGCGAACCAGTCGTCGTCCTTGCCCTCGATGCCCAGCTTGCCCTTCCATTTCGGATCGAGCAGGTCGTCCCACTTCTTCGGCAGGTCCGCCTTCTTCACGGCCTGGGTGTTGTACGCCTGCACCCAAACCGAAAGGATGGTCGCGGCCCACTGCTTGTGCGCGGGGACCGAGCCCGCGATGAGGTCCTTCTGCACCGGGTCCTCCACGGGCTTCAGGATCTTCTCGCGGGCGAGCGCCTCCATCTCCGGCGAGCCGTAGTGGACCACGTCCACGTCGTTGCGGTTGGCGCGCGCTTCCTGGATGGTGCGCTGCAGGACCTTGTCCGTGCCGGCGCGCCAGACGTTCACCTTGATGCCGTACTTGTCCTCGAACGGCTTCACGATGACCGGCAGGTCCTTCTCGGCGATCGTGGTGTAGAACGTGAGCGTGCCTTCCTTCTTCGCGGCGCCGACCAGCGCATCGGTCTGCGCGACGGCAGGCAACGCCGCGAGCGCCGCCAGCGCGAGCCACCTCGTGATGCCTCTCATCCCCCTCCTCCTTTAGTCTCTTATGTCCTGCAGGAACCACTCGGTCGGGATGTCGCGTCCCAGCCCCTGCTCGCGCGCGGCCTCGTAGACCACCGCCGCCACCGCGTGGAATTGCGCCCCCTGGATGTTGCCGCGCTCGGAGTACGTGACCTGGTCGCGCGACGTGCGGCCCACGGCGCGGCCGGCGGCGATGTCGGCGAAGAGGACGTCGCCGTGCTCGCCCGTGACTACCGGTGCGCGCTTGCCGGTGCGCTGCGTCTTCCACGCCGGATCCTGCGGACGGGCGACGTAGCCAACGTACTCGTCGGCGATGGCGAGATCCGGCCGGCCGACGGGCGCCGGCGCCGTGCCGATGCGCAGCACGCGGTCGAATCGCCGGCGAGCCGCCTCGTCCGGACGGCCGCCGATGGAGACCACGTGCATGCCGGCCTCGAGCCATTCGCCGCGTATCACGGGCAGGACCGAATCCGTGCAGGCGGCCAGGATGTCCGCGCCGCGATAGACCTCGCGCGGCTCTTCCAGCACCTCGACCTCGAAGCCGTGGCGCTCGCGCATCTCGGCACCGAAGCGCTCGCGATTGGCGCGCGTCGGGCTGTAGAGGCGCAGGCGCTTCACCGGGCGCACGGCGAGGATCGACTCCACGTGCGCTTGGGCCATGCCGCCGGAGCCCAGCATGCCGAGGGTTTCGCTCTCCTCGCGCGCCATGATCGCCGTGCCGATGGCGCTATCGGCCGCGACGCGCAGGTGCTGCAGCCAGCCGTCGTGGATGATCGCCACCAGCTCGCCATCGGCCACGCGCGTGAGCAGCACCAGGCCGCAGTACCTGCCGGGGCGCGTGCAATATTTCTCCTGCGTGCGCACGCCGCCGCGCTCGACCTCGTAGACGATGTCCGACTTCATGCGCAGCGCGAAATAGCCGCGCGTGGAGCCGCCTTCCATCGTGCCCCACTGGTACACCTTGCCCGCCTCCCCGGTGGGGATGCGGATGTCGATGCGCGGGCGGCAGACCCCCTCCCCGCTCGCGAGATCGCGATACGACTGCTCCAGCGCCCGCCGCGTGGCCTCGGGCGTGAGGACCCGCTGCACGACGGCGTTATCGATGAGGAGCGTCATATGCGTTCTGGGGCGTCGTCCCGGACGCCGCAGTTGCGGCTACGGTCCGGGACCCAATTTCCGGGGACTATTCGTGGTTGAGGTTCTCTTCGAAATGCCGCGGCACGAAGCCCTTGCCCTCGGGCGTGGGCTCGGTCGGCCGGGGAATCACGCTCTTCTGGAACAGCATGTTCATGAACATCAGCATCGGCTTGGGCTTCAGCACCAGCGCGCGCGCGGGCTTCACCGGATCCGCGTTGAAGTGCTGGTGCACGCAGTTCATGTGCACGATGGCGACATCCCCGGAGCTCCAGTCGTAGCGGATGCCGTCGTGGATCTCGTAGCCCTTGCCGTCGAGGATGTAGAAGGCGGCCTCGTTCACGTGGCCGTGCTTCTGCGTGCGCCCGCCGGGGCCGTACTCCTCGAGATGGACGTGCAGCACCTGAGTGAGGCCATCCACGGGTTCGATGAAGTGCTTGCTGAACGACTGCGGCCCGTCGTTGAAGAGCAGGTCCTTGCCCTTGATCACGCGCGGCATGTTGCGCAGGCGCTGCAGCTCGTCCTTCAGGCTGTACTGGCCCTGCACGCCGCGGACGAAGACGCGGTCCTTCTTGCTGCTGTAATGCGATTCCTTGCCCATGTCGTTCCTTTGCGGTTACCTGGCCTTGGTGAAGATGTCCTCGTAGAGCTTCTGCCATTTCTGGAACTCGTCGAGCTGCACGCGCGAATCGACGAACTTCATCGGGATCTTGTTGAGCGGCGTGTCCACCTTCTTGCTCGTCGGGACGAAGTCGCGCTTGGCGAGTATCTGCTGGCCTTCGGGGCCGATCTCGAAGTCGAAGAAGAGCACGGCAGCGTTCGGGTGCGGCGCCTTCCTGTTCACCGCGATGCCGTTGGCGCGGGCCATGGCCGGGCCGATGGTGAACCAGTCGATCGGCGCACCCTTGTTCTTGAGCTGCTCGGCCTTGTAGTTGTACACCGTGAGCGCGAGCGGGATCTCGCCGGAGGCCACGAGCTGCGTGAGGAGCGTGTGGCCCTTGCGCACCGAGATGCCGGCCTTGTCCACGATGTCCTTGAATACCTTCGTTGCCTTCTGCTCGCCCATTTCCGCCGCCTCGCCGGCGAGCCAATCGGAATCCTCCTGCTCGATGCCGAGCTTCCCCTTCCACTTCGGATCCGCGAGGTCCTCCCACTTCTTCGGCAGCTGGTCCTTCTTGAGGGCGTTGGTGTTGTACGCCTGCACGAACACGTTCAGCCGCGTGCCGGTCCACTCCCCGTGCGGCATGATCGCCTGCGGGATGAGGTCCTTCAGGTACGGCGAGCTCATCTTCTCGGTGAGCTTCTCGCGGTGCATCGCCTCGAGCTCCGGGCCGTTGGTCTCGGCGATATCCATGGTGTGGCGGCCGGCGCGCGCCTCCTGCACGAAGCGCTGCAGCACCTTCTCGCTCGACGAGCGCCACACGTTCACCTTGATGCCGTACTTCTTCTCGAAGGCCTGCACCAGGGCACCCATGTCGTCGCTCTGCGCGGAGGTGTAGATCTCGAGCGAGCCTTCCTTCTTCGCGGCCGCCATGAGCTTCTGCTCGCGGTCGGGCTTGTCGTAGGCGGCGGCCTCGGCCACGGTTTCCGCGTGTGCCGCGGTGGCGAATCCGCAGGCGGCCAGCGCCGCCGCGAGGACGTGACAAAGCAGTTGTCGGCGTTTCATTCCTTTTCCTTCTCCACTTTCTGTCCCCCCAGGAAGAGCTCGCTCCAGAGCTTCTCCCATTTTTCCTCCTCGTCGAGGCTGATCACCGGGTCGATCATCTGGAAGGGAAACTTGTTGAGGTGCGTATCCACGGCGAGGCTCGAGGGCACGCGGTTGCGCTCCTTGAGGATGGTCTGGCCTTCCCTCGAGAGCATGAAGTCGACGAAGACGAGCGCCGCGTGCGGGCGCTGCGCGTGCCGCGCCACCCCGATCGCGTTCGGCCGGCCGAAGGTGGGCCGGATGGCCTTCCAGCGCACCGGCGCGCCCTTCACCACGAGCCGCTCCACGTTATGGTTGTAGATCGTCGCGGCGAGCGGAATTTCCCCCGAGGCCACGAGCTCCGCCATCAACGTATGGCCCGTCCGGATCTGCGGCTTCATGCCGGAGAGCTTGCGGAAGAACGCGAGGCCCTTTTCCTCCCCCATCGATTTCACCATGGCAGCGAACCAGTCGACATCGCCGCCTTCCAGCCCGACGCGCCCGGCCCAGCGCGGCTGGAGCAGGTCCTCGTAGGCGTTCGGGACCTCCTCGGGCTTCACCAGGTTGGTGTTGTAGCCGATGGTGAAGAAGTTGAAGCGGTCGGCCACGTAGTGGCGGTGCTTCGGGAAGGCCGCGGGGGGCAGGTCCTTGAAGTGGGGGCTGTAGAACTCCTCCAGCAGCCTCTCGCGGTAGCAGGCCTCCATCTCCGGCCCGTTGGTCTCGATGATGTCGCAGGCGTAGCGGCCGGCGCGCGCCTCGGTGATGGAGCGCTGCAGCACCTTCTCGCTCGAGGCGCGCCACAGGTTGCACTTGAGGCCCGTCTTCTTCTCGAAGGCGTCGCACAGCGGCACCGAGTCCTTGAGGTTGAGGGAGGTGTAGATCGACACCTGCTTCTGCTTGTGCGCTTCGGCGAGCAGCTTCGCATCGCGATCGGCGCCCTGGTACAGGTACAACGCGCGGTGGGGCGATTCGTTGGCATCGCGCGGTTGCGCCCGTGCGAGCAGCGGAAGCGCCATTCCCGCCAATGCCGCCCGATGGAAAGCCCTGCGGCCTGGGCGGTGGCCCGGGTCGTCGGAATGCTGCATGTCGTCTCTCCTCGTCTCCGGGCCTCTGCCGGGCCCTGGAAAAAGAACGGGCGCCGAAGCGCCCGTGGAATTAGGCCTTCACTTCCGGCGCCCGCGGAAGGCGCCGTGATGCCACGTCAGAACGAGTGGTTGATGCCCGCCGCGTACTGGCGCACGTCTTCACCCGTGCTCGGCGTTTGCGTACCCGTCGCGAAGATGGCGGACTTGCCGTTGCGCAGCTCCTGCGCGAGCAGGAAGAGGTACGTGCGGCGCGAGAAGTAGTAGGCGACACCGAGCGAGATCTCCGTGCCGTCGAGGCCGTCGGTGACGCACACGGCGCCCAGCGTGCGCGTGCAATCGCCCGCCGTGGCATGCACGTAGTGGATCTGCGTGCGCCACTGCGGCGTCCAGCGCGCTTCCCACTGCACCAGGTACGAATTGTTCTTGTAGCGCTCGAAACGGCCGGCGGCGGTCGGGATCATCCCGAATTCCTTCCACTCGTGCCACTCGTAGTCCGCCTCGAAGCTGTGCTTGCCGAGCTTCACGACCGCCGACAGCTCCGCCGCCTTGTCCTTCGAGCGGGCGTTCGGATCGTTGAGGTTGCGCTGGGCCGTGGGCACGTTGTTCGAGCCGCCGAACTGGTCCCAGTGCTCCTCGTAGCCCGCGAGGATGTCGAGGATGCCGAAGGAGGCGCGGCCGCCGAACGACCAAACGTGCGGATGGCGGTTGTTGGTGTCGTTCTCGTCCGTGGAGTACTGCGCCTTGCCGTCGAACGGTCCCCACTGCGGCGTCTCGTACTGGACGACGTTCACGCGGCGCTCGTGGAAGCGCGCGGCGTTGCTCGTGCCGAAGCCGAAGCGGCGCAGCACCGCGCTCGTCGACACGAAGTTGCCGCTGGAGACGCCGAGGAACGAGATGTCGTCGCCGTATTCCTTGAACGGCGTGTCCATGCGGCCCAGCTTGACCGTGCCGAAGCGGCGGTCGTTGAGGCCGACGAACGAATCGCGCTGCGCGAACGCGGAGTTGTTGCTGTCGACGAGGAATATGGTCTCGAGCTGCCAGATGGCCTTGAGATAAGGGCCCAGCTTCTCGTGCCCGCGCAGGCCGAAGCGCGAGTTGCTCGACTCCATCTCGTTGCGCGTGATGATCGCGCTATCACCCGTGGGCGGAGATGCGAACGTGGCGACCGCTTCGCCCTTGCCGGTGGGACTGTGGCCGTATTCGCGCACGATTTCCGGATAAACCTTGCCGTACAGCTCGACGACCGAATCCGGCTCCGGACCCTCGCTCTTGGTGCCGCCCTTCTGGGCGAATGCCACAGGGACCACGAACAGCGCGCTGACCGCCAGGACCAGTGCTTTCCTCTGCATTCTCGAACCCCCTCCGTTGTTGTCTTGTTCCTTGATTCGGAACGATATATGTGCAGGTGGAACCTTGCCGCCGATTAGGGTAGTGAGACACCCCGGTCGCGTCAAGCTGAAATGCAACGAGTGTTGCGTTTTTGCTCAATCTCCCTAGGCGGCCTGGGACATTTTGGGGGGCAGGTCGGCCAGCTCCAACTGGTAGGCCTCCTGCATCCGGGACGTGAGGCCGTGCTTGGAGAGCGCCTCGGCGAACATCTGGCGGACTTCCTGGGACTCGTCGGCGTAGTCGATCTGGTGGCCGCCGATCCGGCGGCTGATCCACGCCTTGGGCACCCCCTGCTCGTTCCGGATAGCGACACCTTCCTGCTTGAACGCGAGGTAGCGCGCGGGCGCGGTACCGGTATTGAAGTGCTGGTGGAACCACATGTTGGGCGGGGTGATGAGCGTGCCCTCCTCCCAGTCGTAGCGCCGGGGCTTCTCGCCTTCCGGCCACATGAGGCTGAAGCCCTCCCCGCTCATGACGATCACGTAGGCGCCGGGCCCGTGGGCATGGGCCTTCTTGTACGTGCCGACGGGAAACTGGCTGATGTGGCTGTTCATCGAGCCCTTGGCCATGTTGAAGCGGATGTGGCCGCCGCCCGCCCCCCGCTCCTTGGCCGCGATGAGCGGCAGGTTGATGGCGTCCGCCACGAAGTTCGTGTCCAGCAAGAGGCCCTTCTGCTCGCCCTTGTTGGCGAAATAGTCCGGCTCGCCGCTGAAGCGGTCGCGGAAGTCGTAGTTCGTGCCGAAGACGAAGTCGAGGTCGCCGAAGGCGTTGATGATCGCCGGGGCGTTGGTGACCGACACGAAGCGCGCGGCTTCCCGCCCGGAGGTGTTGAAGTGCTGGTGCATGGTGTTGAGCGGGATCGCGAAGATCGCGCCCTTCTTCCACTCGAAGGTCACGCGCGCGCCGGCGTCGTTCCACACGGTGGTGGAGCCGCGGCCGTCGAGCACGTAGACCATCTCCTCGAAGAGCTGGCGGCGGGGTGCCAGCTCCTTGCCGGGCGGGATCTCGCACACGTAGGCGTCGTTGGAGGTGCGCGACGCATCGTGGTTGAGGAAGACGCCGCGGCCGCCGCGCGAGGGCCAGTCCTTGAGCTCCATCGTGTGGAGGTTGCGCTGGTAGATGGCGCTCTCGATCTCGAGGCCTTCCGATTTCACCCAGCGCGTGTAGGGCGTCTCCTTTTCCGTGGCGAACTTCTTCGCCATCTCATCGGAAACCTTCGCGGTCTTCAGCTCGTCGCCTGCTGCCATGTTCTCTCCGTCACCCCGGCGAAGGCCGGGGCCCAATTTCCACGATTACGCGGGTTGCTTGATTTTTCCGGTCAGGAACTGCTCCACCAGCTCCGGCGTGACCTTCACGCCGGGCTGGTACTCGGGCGCGTCCTCGATCTGCTCGAGGTCGTTCAGGCCGCACGCCTTGAAGATGCGGTTGACGGCCGAGATGAGGCGCACGGGACGCTCGGGATCCGCATTGAAGTGCTGCGAGATGGTGTTGGGCGGGATGTAGATCACGTCGCCCGCTTCCCACTCGTAGCGCTTCACTTCCTTCTGCGGCGTCCAGTGGTACGTGTCGGTGATCTCGACGTCGCAGTCCTGGTGCAGGTCGTAGCCTCGGCCCTCGAGCACGTAGAGGCACTCCTCGGCGAGCTGGCGGTGCTTGCCCGACTTGCTGCCCGGCGGAATGATCAGCATGTACGCGTCGACCGTCTCCATGCGCGTGTTCATGCCTTCGTTCAGCAGGTGCTTCAGCAGGCCGTGGCGGGAAAGCTCCCACGGCATGTCCTCCGGATGCACGATCTTCCTGCGCTTGGCGTTGCGCGCGGGCGCCGCGGCCGCATCGTCCAGCAGCGCCTGGTACAGCGCCTTGTTGTCGGTGCCCTTCTTCCACGCTTTCGATTCACCCCAGGCCATCTTTTTTCTCCTGATTGCGAAATTGGGCCCCCGCCTGCGCGGGGGCGACGAGCAGGTCACCCCGGGCGCCGCAATGCGGCAATGGCCCGGGGTCCAATCTCATTCGTGATTGAAATCGGTCTCTTCCTCGCGCGCCCTGAAGGCGGCGGCCTCGGGGCCGGCGGCGGGCTCGGTGGGCCGCGGCTCGACCTGCTTCTGGAAGAGCATGTTCATGAACATGTACATCGGCTTCGTCTTGATGACGAGCGCGCGGGCGGGCCTGGTCGGGCTCGCGTTGAAATGCTGGTGCACGCAGTTGTTGTGCACGATGGCGACGTCGCCCGCCTTCCAGTCGTAGCGGATGCCGTCGTGGACTTCGTAGCCCTCGCCGTCGAGGATGTAGAAGGCGGCCTCGTTCACGTGGCCGTGCTTCTGGCTGTGGCCGCCGGGACCGTACTCCTCCATGTGCAGGTGGAAGGTCTGCGTGATGCCGTCCTTCGGCTCCACGTAGTGGCGGCTGTAGGTCTGCGGGCCGTCGCGGAACTTGATGTCCCTGGCGCGGCGCACGCGCGGCATGTCGCGCAGACGCTTCAGCTCGTCCTTCAGGCTGTACTGTCCCTGGACGCCGCGCACGAAGATGCGGTCCTTCTTGGAGTGGTAATGCGACTCGGTGCCGACCTGCTTGTCCGGCGTCGAGACTTCCTGCTGCTTGCTCACGGGTGTGTCCAT
>Ga0068852_100002942_pt1 | contig 11835 bp, 9 predicted proteins | sample KBSCornC22_FD_66594 | JGI IMG/M metagenome (GOLD analysis project Ga0068852, IMG submission 66594) | Corn rhizosphere microbial communities from Kellogg Biological Station, Michigan, USA - KBS Corn C2-2 | ecosystem: Host-associated > Plants > Roots > Rhizosphere > Soil ... | reverse complement strand
ATTATATATCATCCGACAGGCGGTTAAAAACGAACATTAAAAATCTGGGTTATGGCCTGAAAGATGTATTGTCATTGCAACCTGTTAGTTACAATTGGAAAGATACTTCTCAGAAAGGCACACAGTTAGGGTTAATTGCCCAGGATGTAAAAAAAGTAATACCGGAGATTGTCGCAGGTGATGAAAACACTGAAACACTAAAAATGAATTACACTTCCTTAGTGCCTGTATTGATCAATGCAATTAAAGAGCAGCAAAAGCAAATTGATGATTTGAAAAAAGATATCGAGGTGCTGAAATCGAAAAAATAATATTCAACCAATCTTTTGAAGCACTTTATTTTATTAAAATGATATATTCTTTGTTTATAAAATTGAAACCAAAACAGGTAATAGCACTGTTATTTCTATTGCCTGTAGCTTACGGTTCATTGGGGCAGGCAAAATTGAAAGTTTCCGGTGCAGTAATGAATGTTAATAATTCATCTTTTGTATCCACAAAGGATGTGATAGTTAATAACGGCGGACAACTTAATGTTACGAAGTCAACGCTGGAAGTAAAAGATAGTATTACCAGTGCTAATAATATTAATTTAAGATACGGCAACCTGGAAATGAGCGGAGGCAACAGTCAGGTTATTCCATTAGGTTCTTTTAAAAATAATGCGGTCAATAATTTTATGGTAAATAATTCAAGCGCAGCAGGGGTAGCGCTTGGGGGTCCTGTGGATATTTATAATTCGTTGACCTATCTTAGTACAGGCCAAAAATTATCGACCAATGATAATTTGACTATAAAATCAACGGCAGAAAACACAGCATGGGTAGGCGATATGACGGGGAATTTTATAACAGGACAGGCTACTGTTGAAAGATATATTTCAGCCCGCAAAGCATGGTATTTTCTGTCAGTGCCTACCAATACATCCTATACAATGCACCAGCTATGGCAGGAAAATGCTGCTGACGCAAACAGCGATCCGACACCTGGCTTCGGGTTACAGTTGTCAGGCTCAGGTGGAATACCTAAAGGTTTTGATAAATACACGGCATCTCCTTCAGTGAAAACATATAATTCTTCAAATGATTCATGGGTTGAAGTTCCCTCGACCAACACTACTTCAATGAAGAATATGAACGGATATATGGTTTTTGTAAGAGGAAACAGGCTTGCCACCACTTATCTGTCACCAGTTACAGAAACTGTTTTACGTACCAAAGGCCCTTTATATACCTACGACCAGGCTCCGATAATAGTAGCACCTGGTAAGTTTCAGGCTATTGGAAATCCTTATGCATCTTCACTGGATTTAAGAAATATCAATTCCACAGGATTAAAGGATTTTTATTACATCTGGGATCCGAAAATTGGTGGTGAATTTGGATACGGTGGTTATCAAACGCTTTCAGTTAATAGTGCGGGCGACTATGAAGTAACGCCCGGCGGAGGCAGCTTTGGCGCTGCCGGATCAGTATGTAATTATATCAGGAGCGGATGGGCATTTTTTATGCAGGCAACACCATCAGGAGGAAGTCTTACTTTTAAAGAGTCTGCTAAAAGTAACAGTACCGGGCAGATAGCTACAGCAGGGCCATTGCCATCATCCAAGTTACGGGCAACTTTATTGAGTTTTAATTCAGACAATTCAACTTATATAGCCGATGGTTTACTAGTTGATTACAGAGACGATTACAGTAATAAGGCAGATGATATGGATGCTATAAAAGACATTAATTCTTCGGAAAACTTTGCATTAAAAAACGGTAATACTTTATTAGTAATTGAGAGAAGGCATACCATTGTTTCCACGGATACCCTATTTTTAAACCTTACTAATTTACAAGCCCGCAAATACCGTTTTGAATTTGCAGCAGAGCAAATTTATCAGCCAGGCTTAACAGGATATCTTGAAGACACGTATCTCCATACAAGTACTCCTCTTAATATAGATGGTAATACGTCATTTGATTTTAATGTAGTAAACGTTGCAGGTTCATATGCACAAAATCGTTTCAGAATTGTGTTCCATCAATCGTCAACTCTGCCTGTTACGTTCACTTCTGTGAAAGCGTATCTTCAAAGTAAGAATATTAATGTGGAATGGAACGTAGATAACGAAAGAAACATTCAGCAATATGAAGTAGAGAAATCTACCGACGGAAATCATTTCGCAAAAGTAACAGTGCTGCCGGCTACAGCAAATAGCGGCCATTCAGCAGCCTATAATTTTATTGATAAAAATGCTGTTGAAGGCATTAACTACTATCGTATTAAAAGCGTAGATGATAATGGCAAAATATTTTATACAAATATTGTAAAAGTAATTGTGGCCAGTATTAAAGAGGAAATCATAGTTTATCCAAACCCAGTTATTAATGGTAAAATTAATTTGCAGCTAAATGATGAACCCGATGGTAATTATGGCTTGCGCATATTCAATAAGGCAGGCCAGCAGATACTGGAAAAAAAGATACAACATAGCAGTGCCAATAACAGGGAAACGATCCAGTTGAGCAATTACATTGCGCATGGAATTTATGAATTGAAAGTTACAAAACCAGATGGTAGCGTGGTTTCTATTAATATAATATATCAATAAAAGCTTATGATGATATTAAAAGATTAGATCAGAAAATAAATGCGTTTATGCTGCATCGTTAGTGACCTAGCAGACAAGCTAAGCGGTATTAAAAAATATCGTCAAAAAGTACTTATGGAAAATTTAAAATCTTAATTTTAAAACGTCGAAATGGCTTGAGAATAATAACCAGTCAAAAAACGGCTGTTAACGTCAAAAACAATATTTAAAAAAAGTAGCAGGCAAAAAAGAGCAGGCTGATACTTTTTTACCAATATCTCTGATAAGAGAAATACCAATAACTATCAACTTTATCTTCACTAATTTCACCTATGCGACAACTTGCTGCTATAATGTTTTCGGACATGACCGGTTATACCGCTCTTATGCAGCAAAACGAACAATTGGCAAAGCTGAAGCATAGAAGGCTGAAAGAAGTTTTGGAATCTTCAGTTTCCGGCCATGATGGAAAAATTCTTCAATACTATGGCGATGGCGCCTTAAGCATTTTTAACAGCGCTATAGATGGCGTTAACTGCGCAATAGAAATACAAAAAGCATTGCTGCAGGAGCCTAAGGTAGATCTGCGGATAGGTATTCATACAGGAGATATTTCAATAGAAGATGAAACCATTTATGGCGATGGGGTTAATCTTGCATCACGAATTGAATCCATTGCTGTGCCGGGTTCCATCTTTATTTCGGAAAAAGTGTTTGATGAAATTAAGAACCAGGAAAACCTCTCAACCCGTGAAATGGGTTATTTTGAATTTAAGAATGTAACAAAATCAATCCGTGTATTTGCATTAGACAATGAAGGCCTGGTAGTTCCGGCTCGTAATGAATTGAAAGGGAAAACAAAACAGCCAACTAACCGCCTTGCTGTATTGCCTTTTGTAAACATGAGCGCCGATCCCGAAAATGAATATTTCAGCGACGGTATTACCGAAGAATTATTGAATGCATTTACAAAAGTAAAAGGCCTCCAGATAACATCGAGAACTTCTGCGTTTGCTTTCAAAGGAAAAAATACTGATATACGTGATATTGGCATACAGCTAAACGTAGATAGAATACTGGAAGGAAGTGTGCGTAAAGCCGGCAACCGGGTACGCATTTCGGCGCAGTTAATTAATGCTGCCGACGGCTACCATATCTGGAGTGAAAATTACGACCGCGACCTTACCGATATATTTAAAGTGCAGGATGAGATCAGCACTATAATAGCGAATAAGTGCCGGGAGAATTTGACTGACAAAAAACATGAAGAAAAACTTGTAAAGTTACCAACGCAAAATCTTGATGCTTACACTCATTTTTTAAAGGGATTGCATTTTCATAATAAGATTACCCCCAAGAACACTAAAAAAGCTATCGAATGTTTTGAAAGTGCGATAGCACTTGAACCGGGTTATGCCTACGCTTATGCTATGGCTGCAACAGGCTATGCCTTTCTTGGGGCAACAGGGCAAATGCATCCCAATGTTGCCTTTGAGATTGTACACCGGTATAGCGATAAAGCAATACAACTTGACAGTTCATTAGCAGCAGGATATTCGGCAAAGGGCGCAGCTTACTTGCTTTACGACTGGAAATGGAAACAGGCTTATGAATCTTTGATAAAAGCTGTAGAACTGCATCCCGCAACAACGGAAGCTCATCAATTGCTTTCTTTATATTACCTGAGCACAGGCAGAAAACAGGATGCTGTTGAAATAATGGAAAAAGCATTGGAGGCAGATCCAATATCACCCATCGTTAACCAATATCTAGCAGACGCATATCTTAATGCGGGCAGAACAGATGATGCAATAAAACAAGTGGATCGTTTATTAGACCTGTATCCAAATATGCGGATAGCATTAGAGGCGAAGGGCTGGTGCATAGGAATAAAGGGAGACTGGAAGAAGGCAACAGAAATATTTGAAGAAGTTCACCGGTTAATAAAGAACCCGTTAAAGGGGCTTGCACCTTTAGGATGTGCTTACGGTTATTCCGGAGAAGTGGAAAAAGCGATTGAATGTATTCGTAAGATAGAACAAAGGCAGGTGGAAGAACCGGGAACAGTATTAGATATAGACTTAGCCATGATTTGGTGGTCGTTAGGAGACAAGGATAAAGCTTTTCATTATTTATTTCAATGTGTTGAAAAGAGGATGGGGGTAGTAGCAATTCTTATAGATCACCCAATGTTTAAAGGAATGGCTGATGATACCCGGTATCACTTATTAAAAAAGAAGCTGAACCTGGCTGAATAGACTACACATACAAAAGGGTTTCAGGAAAAAGCTGAATCTAAATATTGATAATCAAAAATTATGAAAGTAGAATATAATAATATAAATTAGTACACTGCTGGCCACAAGCGTTCCGCTAATTATAAAATCTATATAAAACTTTTTAGAGAATCAATTTATTAATAATTAAAAAACCAACCAATTGTATGAGTAACATTAAGTACACGGGAACCAATATTGCGGCAGCAGTATTAATTTTATTTTACTTTTTTCCATGGGTAAACGCTATAATGCTATCCATGTCAGGCTTTACACTTACCAGCAACGGCATTTCGCCCGGCCTGATGGCTTATTTTATTAGTGGCTTTACAAGATTCTTTCTAATACTTGCTGTGCTGGTGCCTTTAAGTGGTGCAGTTATATTATACCAGAACATAACAGGCAACAAAAGATTTGAAAAGTTTTACAAGCCCGCCCATATTGTTCCGGCTATTTATCTTATCGTGGGTATAATTGGCCTTTACTTTAAAATGAAACCTGATGCGCCGGCGCTATCGGGCCGCGAGGATGAAATGTTCCAGGGCATGTCGACCAGTATGAGCGATATGGCTCCGGGTGCTTTTGATATTTTAAGCTTTGGGGTTTATATATCTCTTATTGCTGCTGTGTATATACTACTGGTAAGTATGGGCAAAATAAAAGATAAAGAATATTATAAGCCAGCCGCAGCAGCGAAGGTTGATACCACTGAAAAAATTGATACTGCTGAAAAGAAAGATAATATTATCTGATAGAATAGTTTAAGGTTCATTTATAATATGTGCTTGCAAGAGATTTTGCAAGCACATTTTTTTTTAGCAGCCACTTGACATATAACGAACCCTGTAACTATGTAGCATTAAGTGCACTACTATTGTGAAATGATTTCGGCTATCCCGCCCCGTTAGGCTCTTTAAATTATGTAGCATGTAACACTTTCCATAAAAAGCCAGCTTTGTATATTAAAATCAACGCCAGGGGTATAATTCCGGCTAAGTGAATATGAAATATACAATCTTGAACAGCGCAGAATGGTCTTTTAAAAGAGGTTTTGTAAAAAATTCTTCATGATATGTGTACTTTAAGTCTGTGGCTTGCTTTTGGTATATAAATTTTTTAGAGGTTCAGTTTCAATTTTATTATTGAGTTATTCAAATTAATAAATTTAACTGCTGCCTTCTCATTATTCACGAAAGCATTTGATTTTGGAAAAAGTATATAGTTCTATCACACCCGCAAGCCGGCGCGAAAGTCACATCAACATTTTAGAAGTTATTGGAAATGCAAGTTTTGGAGGTATGGAAAAATATGTCCTGAACTTTTTAACGCGTCTTCCTGTAGCTGATTTCAGCGTTACCTGCATTTGTCCTTATGAAAGCACATTTACAGCTACATTAAGAGAAAATGGGTACGCCGTTTATGTTACACCTATTAGCGATGATCCCGTGTGGCGTTCTATCCAGTTTGCGGCAGAAATTTCTTTGCTTCATAAAATAGATGTATTTCATGCTCACATGCCCAAGGCCCACACGCTGGCTGCTTTGGCAGGCAGCCTTGTAAATAAACCTGTGGTTTCCTCCATTCATGGAATGCATTTTTCTTCCTATGAGTTTGGCGTTACACGGTTGGCTGGCTCGCACCTGATAACTAATTGCCAGGAGGCTTACGGGCAAGCGCTAGGTTTAGGAGTTCCGGCAGAGCGGGTATCTGTTATTCATAATGGCGTAGATATAAATTTATTTACACCGGTGGAAAGTAAAGACGAACTAAAGAGATTAATTGACGTGCCTGCAGAGACTAAGGTAATTGGCTTTGCAGGACGGCTTGCTCATGAGAAAGGTCCCGACCTTTTTCTGCGCATAGCAAAGTATGTAAATTATGTGATGCCCGATGTGCATTTTGTAATGATTGGCCAGGGTGATATGACGAACGAACTCAGAAAAATGTGTGCTCAGTTTGAACTTGAAAAGAATGTGCATTTTATAGGATGGCAAAACGATATGGCAGCTATGTACAGAGGCCTTGATCTGCTGGTATATACTTCGCGTAGCGATGGCACTTCCCTCGTAATGCTTGAAGCCATGGCTTGCGGATGCCCTGCGGTTGCGATGGATGTAGGAGGTGTTCGTGAGATTGTTGAAAATCGCAGCACTGGCTTGCTGGCAGCCCCGGTACAGTGGGAAGATGCGGCGATAAAGGTATTGGATCTTCTTGCAGATGCTGGCCAGCTCAGGGTAATGGGAGCCGCAGCCCGTGCTTGTGTGGAAAAGAAATTTGATCTTAATGAGAAAATAAAAAGCACTGCTAATGTGCTTCGTCAAACTGCTTTGTATAGTTTCAACAGCCAAAGCGTTTTGCATAATAGCATATTGAGTTCCGGTAACGGAGGCAGTATATCTCTTGATAATTCAGCGCTTGAGAATGTAGTTGGTGAAGCAAGATAGCATACCTTAAGTATAATTTATAGCATAAAACTTAAGAATTTTTATGAATGGGAATTATGATAAAGTTTCATTTTATATTGTACCTCATGCAGATGATTGGCAGCTTTTCATGCAGCCAAATGCCCGCAACGATCTTATTGATCCCCCCAGTAAAATCATATTTATTTTAACTACTGCCGGAGATGCAGGAAGCAGCGAAAAATTTTGGCGAGCAAGAGAGGAAGGCATGAAGAGTTCTATTAGATTTTGCCTTGCCCCGCTTTTCGATATTCTTGAATCGCAAGGCACGACATCATTCAATACTCATTTAATAAGATATTGGTCTTGTAATAATGTAACCTGTTATTTTATGTGCCTGCCTGATGGCGGTTTGGATGGCAAAGGATTTTTTGTGAGTTTTTATCAAAGCCTCACTAAATGCAAAGGAGATTGCATGAATTCAATAAATACAGTAGACCATTCAACTACTTATCTCAATTGGGCAGATTTTTACACTACGCTTAACGCCATTATCCTTGCAGAAAAAGGGGGTATTTCGAACGCATTAATTAATTATTTAAACCCGGACGATAACGAAAATCCTGGTGATCATGCGGACCATATTGCTACAGGGCAAGCTATACAGGCCACGACTGTTATTTCTGAAATCCCGCAGCTTTTATTTAACGGCTACTCTTCGCAAGACAGCGGACAGCATTTAAATGAAACGGACTTTTTTTGGAAAACCGCAATGCTGGCAGCTTATGAAAAAGCCGTGTTTGATTGCAGTGGATATAGCACTCTGAAAGAAAGTATTAATACTTATATGGCGTGGTGTCGTGCGGCAGCGAGTTTTAAAAAAGTAAGTGCCTTACATCCTGTTTAAAAATTATTTTCAATAATTATTTACAAGGCTTCCTTATTAATAATTTCGAAAGTTAAATCGTTTACTGTAGCAAATAAAAAAGGGCTATCAATAAGCCCTTTTGTGTTTATTTTTCATATTTATTATTCTTCCTCTTCACTATTAACTGCTTCCATGTTTATAGACGACTCGGCGATTTCTGTAAGTTTTTCATCAGCCTCTTTTTCTTCGTTAAGGGTCTGCTCAAGAAGGTCGGCCACTTCGTTTTCTCCTAAAGTTTTAGCGAAAGCGCATAGCGTACCGTAGCTGGCTATTTCATAGTGCTCCACCTTTTGGCCGGCTGAAATAATACCAGCATCGCGAACTGTGCCCTCTGCGGTACTTTCCATAATTTCTTCAGCCTCTTTGATAAGCCCTTCCATAGCTTCGCATTTCTTTGCACGAGCTGCCTTTCCTAGTTTTTCAAAAGCTTGTTCGCATCTTTCAACATGGCCTTCTGTTACTTCAAGATGTTCTTCAAGAGCATCAATGAGTTCTTGTGCGGTGGCGTTTTTTATCATTTTGGGAATTGCTTTTGTGAGCGCCTTCTCGGCCCAATAAATATCTTTAAGCTCATCCTCAAAAAGATCCCTCAAGCCATCAGCTACAGATGAGCTGCCTTTTTTTGAAGATTGTTTAGAAGATGTTTTTTTAGCGGCAGTATTCCCGTTCTGTGATTTTTTGTCAGTAGATTTCATGATTATAGGTTTAATTTAAAAAAATATTGTTGGAACATTATTATTTCACAAAACATGCCGCCCACAATCAACTGAAATGCAGGAAGTAATTTCAGGCAATTAATGAAAAATTTCCACAATAATCATCCCAGGTGAGGTAAACGTTACTCAAACATATATTTCAAATACAAAAAAATTTTAGTCTTTACTGCTAAAATAGAATGGCATATAAATAGTAATTATACTACATATTATAATTTGTCTCCTTAATCATTTATCGTTAACCTTAAATACTTATCTATGGATTTAATATGCTTCAGCCACATCCGCTGGAATTTTGTTTATCAGCGACCTCAACACTTGTTAAGTAGGTTTGCTTTATATAATCGTGTATTTGTAATTGAAGAGCCTGTCACAAAAGGAGATACGGATTTTTATGAAATAGAGAAAGATAGTGGCAATCACAACTTGTGGATTGTTAATTTATATATTTCAGAAAATACGCCGCAGGTGAAAAGAGATATTACCTTAAAAGCGCTGATCGATTCATTTATATACTCGAAAGAAATAAAAAATTATATGCTTTGGTATTACACCCCGATGGCACTGCATTATTCAGATCATTTAAATCCTTCGTTAATTATTTACGATTGCATGGATGAACTTTCGGCTTTTAAATTTGCCCCGCCGGAATTGAAGAAACTGGAAGCTCGTTTATTTGAAAGTGCAGACTTAGTATTTACCGGAGGCTATAGCCTTTATCAGGCAAAAAAACATTTGCATCATAACATTCATCCTTTTCCCAGCAGTATTGATAAAGCGCATTTTCAATCTGCAAGATTATGTGGAAAAGATCCTTCTGATCAGTTTAATATTCCTCATCCCCGGTTTGGATTTTATGGGGTAATTGATGAGAGATTTCATGTTTCCTTAATAAATGAACTATCTCTTTTGCGCCCCGATTGGCATTTTATTTTTATTGGACCGGTAATAAAAATTGATCCTGCTTTACTTCCCGTAAGAGAAAATATACATTACCTGGGAAGCAAAAATTATAAAGAGCTTCCGGCCTATCTTTCAGGATGGGATGTAGCTATTCTGCCGTTTGAATTAAATGAGTCCACCAGATACATCAGTCCTACTAAAACACCTGAATATCTCGCAGGTGGTAAGCCGGTTATATCCACTTCAATAACAGATGTTGTTTCACCCTATGCAGATCTTGGCCTGGTGCATATTGCAGATACTGCTGAAGAATTTATAATTGAAGCCGAAAAAATCTTTAAAGGCAACAACAAATCAGAATGGGAAAAGAAGGTTGATAAATATCTTTTGAACATATCATGGAATAAGACGTGGCATGATATGACCGAGTTAATAGAAGAGGCACTTGAAAAAAGATTAAAAGTTAAGACGAAAAAAGAAGTTATCTATGTTTGATTATATGATCGTAGGCGCCGGGCTTTCCGGTGCCGTGCTGGCGGAGAGGCTTGCAACTAAATCTGGCAAAAAAGTGTTGTTGGTTGAAAAAAGAAATCATATTGGAGGTAATACTTTCGATTATTACAATGAAGAAGGAATCCTGATTCATAAATATGGTCCTCACATATTTCATACTAATAGCGCAGAGGTTTTTAATTATCTTTCAAAATTTACAAAGTGGAGATCTTATGAGCATCGTGTTTTAGCGAGCGTCGACGGATTATTGGTTCCTATACCTATCAATTTAAATACTATAAACCAACTGTATGGACTGAATTTAAATTGTGATGAAGTAGATGCTTTTCTTCATTCCAAGGCAGAAAAAAAAGACAGGATACAAACCTCTGAAGATGCTGTAGTGAGTAAAGTAGGAAGGCAGCTCTACGAAAAGTTTTTTAAAGGCTATACCAGGAAACAATGGAATTTAGATCCTTCAGAACTTGATGCATCGGTAACATCAAGGATACCAACCCGCAATAATAAAGACAATCGTTATTTCACTGACACATACCAGGCGATTCCTTCATATGGATATACGTGCATGTTTCAAAATATGCTTAATAATCCCAATATAAAAATTTTACTCAACACAGATTTTAAAGAGATACAAGATTCAATTCCTTATAAAAAAATGATATATACAGGACCGGTCGATTATTTTTATAATTATCGTTTCGGAAAGTTGCCCTATCGTTCTATCGAATTTAAATTTGAAACAAAGGATCAGGAATATTTCCAACAAACAGGCACCGTTAATTACCCTAACGAACATGCATATACGCGAATTACTGAATTTAAATATTTAACCGGTCAAAAGCATTCAAAAACCGCTATCGTGTATGAGTATCCGAAAGATGAAGGGGATCCATATTATCCGGTTCCACGTCCGGAAAACGCCTTACTATATAAAAAATATCACTCATTGGCTATGCAGGAAGAAAATGTTTATTTTGCCGGAAGGCTTGCTACTTATAAATATTATAATATGGACCAGGTAGTAGCCCAGGCACTCACCCTTTATAGCAAGATAGAAGTTTCGCACGAACCAGGAAACCGTTTAAATACCCATGAATTGCAACTCGTTCCATCCTGAAATTATAGGAAAGGAGTCATCTGAATTAAGATAATGTGCATTAAAACTTGCTGTATTTATTTATATAAAGACTAAAATATCTTTCCTTGCGTTATCATCTAAATTTCGAAAATTATAACCGATTATGCCAGGAACAAAATTTATGTTTTCTACAGGAATTGAAAACAGCTATCCAACTATCTTACTGCCAGATGGTACCACAAAGCGGGTGGATGAAATGGGAAAGGCTTTCCATTATGAATATTGGAAAACCGATTTCGAATTGGTAAAAGAACTAGGTATTGAATTTTTAAGATATGGCCCGGCTTATTACAAAACCCATGCGGGCCCCGGCAAATACGAATGGGATTTTACAGATGAAACGTTTAATTATTTGCAAAAAGCAGAGATAAATCCTATTGT
>Ga0068852_100002940_pt1 | contig 11835 bp, 9 predicted proteins | sample KBSCornC22_FD_66594 | JGI IMG/M metagenome (GOLD analysis project Ga0068852, IMG submission 66594) | Corn rhizosphere microbial communities from Kellogg Biological Station, Michigan, USA - KBS Corn C2-2 | ecosystem: Host-associated > Plants > Roots > Rhizosphere > Soil ... | reverse complement strand
CCTTGCGGCAGCCGCGCCTATCCGTCGAACACGCTGGAATCGGGCTGGATCCCGTCGCCGCTGCCCGCAATCTATACCGGCGAGGCGCTGCGCCCCTATCGCGAATGGCTCGGCGCCAACAGCTACGCGGGCAAAGCGTCGATCGGTGGGTCTTATGTGCCTGAGACGATCGAGGATTATTATCTGACGCCGTGGGACCTGGGTTATGGCCCGTTCGTGAAATTCGACCATGACTTCATCGGCCGCGCCGCGCTTGAGGCGAAGGCGGCCGGGCCCCATCGCAAGAAGGTCACGCTCCAGCTCGACACCGAAGATGTGGTGCGCGCGATGAGCTCGATGCTGCAGCAGGGCGATCGCGCCAAGTTCATCGACTTCCCGTCGGCGGTGTACGCCATGCACCCTTATGACCAGGTGCTTTCCGACGGCAGGCTGGTCGGGCTTTCGACCTGGATCGGCTATAGCGCGGGCGAGGGCGCGATGCTCACGCTGGCGATGATGGATCCGGACCATGCCGAGCCGGGCCAGACCGTGTCGCTGCTGTGGGGCGAGCCTGATGGCGGCACCCGCAAACCCACGGTCGAGCCGCATGTGCAGACCGAGATCAAGGCGGTTGTCAGCCCCGCACCTTTCTCGAAGGTGGCGCGCGACGATTATGCAGCGGGCTGGCGGACGGCCAAGTCCTGATTTCGTTGAAGCGCAGGCCTTATCCGGCCTCGAGCAGGGTCGCGGTGCGACGCAGCAATTCGCCCGCGCGGCGATCAAGGGCGGGATCGAAACGGACAGTCGGGATCGCGACACTGAAGGCGCCGATCACATCGCCGTCGATCCTGACGGCGCAGCCCACGCCCTGAATCCCCGGCGTATGTTCCTCGCGCGTGTGGGCGATGCCGGTTTGTCTGATCTCCGCGATTTCCGCCCGCAAGCCCGCCGCGCTCGTAATCGTCATGACCGTGAATGCCTCACGCCGCGTCTCCGCGAGATAACGTTCGAACTCCTCCTCCGGCAGGGCGGCCAGGATCGCCTTGCCTGCCGACAAGGCATGAAGCGGCGCGCTGGTGCCGACCTGGACCGCGTAGCGCAGTGCTTTCTCGCTGGTCTCCGTCACCAGCGCTTTGACGCTCCACTCCTCACGGACGAAGAAAGAAGCGGTCTCGTCAAGCTGCGCGCGCAGCACCCGAACCAGCGGCGCCACACGCTCCGCCAGCGAGAAAGCGGGATCACGCATCTGCAGCCGCTCTAGCCCGGGGCCCGGCAAATAGCGGCGGCCATCGCGGGCGAGATAGCCGCGTTCGACCAGGGTGCCGAGCAAATAGGACAGGCTGCTCACGGGGATGAGGAGCGCGGCGGCAATCTCTTGCGCGACCACGGGCTGGCCGCGCGCGACGACATATTCGATGATATCGAGCGTCCGCATGGCCGACTTGACGGTGGTGGAGCCTGTGTCGGTCATGCCGCTCTATAGCGTGGGCGCAGGCGGCGCTGCTACCGCTACGATTTGATCGGCCCGCGACTATTGGGGGCCGGCGCCCTCCTGCTCCTTGGACCGGACGCCGAGTCCGGCCAGCATCTCTTTCGCCTCGGCGAAGAACGCCCCGATGTCGTCCGCGGCAGAAGGGATTGCGCGGCGCAGGCAGATGAAGCCGTGGATCAGGCCCTCGGCCTCGATCAGGCGGACGGGCACGCCTTCCCCGCGTGCCTTTTCGGCATAAGCGCGGCCATGATCGCGCAGGGGATCGAGGCTCGCCGTCTGGATCAGCAGCGGGACGCCCGGCGCGGCCGCGCCGATCATGCAATTATAGCGCGGATCGTCGGCGACGGCGGCATAGCCCCGATCGAACCATGCCATCGCTTCGGCGGTCAGCATATAATCGTCGCCGAAGCTGCGGTAGGACGGCCAGTCGCTGCCGCAGCCGAAGAAGGGATAGATCGCCCACTGGGCGATCACCGGGACCGCGGCGGGCCGGTCGGCGAGCTGACGCGCGGCCACCACCGCCAGATTTCCGCCCGCACTGTCGCCGCAGGTGACGATGCCCGTCACGCGGAAGTCGAGCGGGCTCGCCGCTGCCCAGCGCGCCGCGGCTTCCGCATCCTCGACCGCGGCGGGAAAGGGATGTTCGGGCGCGAGCCGATAGTCGACCGCGAGCACCGGCAGATCGGTCTGGTCGGCAAGGTAAGTGCAGAAGGGCTCGTGCGTGTCGAGATCGCCCACCATGAAGCCGCCGCCATGGTAGAAGAGGATGATCGGGCTTTCATCGCGTAGCGCGCGGCGGTCGTACAGGCGCGCGCCGATGCGGCGGTCGCCCGTCTCGATCAGGACATCCTCGACGCGCGCGATCGGCGTGGGCTCGGCATCGGCCACCACGCGCATCCGGGCGAGCATCGCGCGCGCCTCATCGATCGGAAGATGGTTGAGCGCGGGCTGGCCGCTCTGCCGGCCGAAGTCCAGGAAGGCCGCGACATCGGGCCGCACGAAAACCTGGCTCATTGCCCGAGCCCCAGCGTACCCGCCGGCATGATCAGCACCGGCTTGACCACCAGGCCCCTTTCCGAGGCCTCGAATGCCGTCTCGATCGCCGTGAAGGGATAGGTCCGCACGAGTTTATCGAGCGGGAGCTGGCCGGCGCGATAATGATCGATCAGCCGCGGGATGAATTGCTGAGGGTCGATGCCGCCTTCGACCACGCCGACGATGCTGCGGCCGACGCTCATGATCGCCGACAGGTCGAGCGATATGGGCGAGTTCGGCGGGTAGGCGCCCACCAGCGCCAGCTTGCCCCGCGCGGCGAGCAGCGGGATGGTCTGCGCGACCAGCCCGGGGACGCCGGTCGTGTCGACCACGAAATCGAACGGCCCCTCGAGCGCGGTCAGGTCCTCGGCGACCCGCGTGGCGCCCAGGCTTTGCGCCAGCTCCAGGCGCGAGGCGTGGCGGTCGAGCACGGCGATTTCGCCTGCGCCCAGGATATGCGCGGCCATGACTGCGGCGAGGCCGACCGCGCCTGCGCCCAGCACCGCGATCGTCTGCCCTTGCTTCAGCCGGAGCGTTTCCATGACCGTGCCTGCGCCGGTCTGGATTCCGCAGCCGAGCGGGGCCAGCAGCTCCAGCGGCAAGTCCGGATCGATCACCACGACATTGTCGCGATGCGCCAGCGCATGCGTGGCGAAGGCCGATTGGCCGAAGATGTTCGAGCCGACCGCGCTGCCGTCACGATGCACGCCGCCCTCCTGGGCCCCGAGCGCGCCCAGGAAATTGCGCGGCACGAATTCGCGGCAATAGCCCGGCTGGTGATCGTGGCAGGCGGGGCAGTGGCCGCAGCTGTGGAAGCTCAACAGCACATGGTCGCCCGGCGTCACGCCGTCGACGCCGGGTCCCACCGCCTGGACGATGCCCGCCCCCTCATGCCCCAGGATCGAGGGGAAGGGGACGGGCAGCGCGCCGTCGCGCATCACCATGTCGGTGTGGCACACGCCGCAGGCATGGATCTCGACCAGCACCTGGCCCGGACCGGGCGGGTCGATCGTCACCGAGGTGATCTCGAACGACGCTCCGGGCGTTTCCACGATCGCCGCCTTCGCACGCACTCGCTGCATCGGTCAGAACTTCACGCCGAAGCGCGCATACCATTCGCGCGGCCGGTTATAGGTGCCGAACATGACGCCGTCCGCCAGGTTGGAACCGCCCGAGGTCAGAAAGCGGTCCTCGGTGAGATTGGTGCCGCCGACGGTGATCGACCAGCGCCCGTTCGGCTCCTGATAGCCGATACTGGCATTGACCACGTCGCTCTTGGGACGGCGCAGCACGTAGGTGCGCTGCGTGTCGTTCCACGCGCTGGTCGCATGCGTCCAATCGCCGAGCAGGACGAGCGATCCGCCATTCGCCAAGCCCAGCTCGTAACGCGGGCTGACATTGACCTTCCAATGCGGCGTCTTGGGCAGATCCTGACCGACCAATGTGCCGGCCTGGAAGGGGTTGATTCCACCCACGGCTGCCGCTGCCGACGAGACATTGGTGTAATGCGCGTCGATATAGCCGACCGAACTGGTGATGGTCAGGCCGTGGACGGGCGCCGCGACCATTTCGAGTTCGAAGCCCTGGAGCAGCGCGTCGCCCGCATTGGCGATGGTCGGCGACGTGCCGATCTGGATGTTGAGCTGGATGCCCTTGTAATCGGTGCGGAACGCCGCCGCGTTGAGCTGGAGGTGGCGGTCGAGCAATTTGGTCTTGGCGCCCACTTCCCAGGTGGTCGCTTTCTCTTCGTTGAAGTCTGGCGCGACATTGCCCTGCGGATTGGTCAGCCGCGTCGTCCAGCCCCCGGTCTTATAGCCCTTGGACCAGCTGGCGTAGAGCATAACGTCCTGGCCCGGATAGGCCTGCAATCCGACCTTGGGCGAGAAGTTGCTGAATGATTTGCGGTTCAGGCCGGGCACATAGACCCGGACCGGATTGGCGGGATCGGGATAGGACAGGCCCTGCTGGCAGGTGATGACCGGCGCCAGCGGGAAGGGCGCGTTGGGCGTGATATTGCCGTTGGCGTCGGAACAGCCGAACAATTTGTAGTTGAAGCCGTTCAGCTCCTGCTGGCCGCCTTCGAACTGCTTGTTCTCATGCGTGTATCGGCCGCCGATCGTGATGCCGATCAGGTCGATCGGCCGATAATCGAGCTGGCCGAAGAAAGCGTAATTCTGCGTCTTGAGTTGGTTGGGGCCGTCGACCTGGATCTGCCCTTCCGCGAAGGTCACATAATCGTGCAAGTCGCCGGCTTCCTTAAAATAATAGCCGCCGAGCACGTATTTTAATTTGTCGTCGAAGGCCTTGCCGAGCAACTGTAGCTCCTGGCTGAACTGCCACTGGTTCATGGTGAAGCTCAGCTGGATGAAGTTGAGCGGCGATCCGTCGGCATCGAGACCCGCATTCCAGTGGAGTGCGCGATAGGCGGTGATCGATTTGAGCGCGACCGTATCGGACAGATCGAAATCGACGATGCTGCTCACACCCCAATTCTTGAGCCGCGAATAGCTGTTGCCGGTGGCATAGCTCTTGTCGACATCGGAGATCAGGTAGCGGCTGTCCCACGGCAGGCGGTCATTGTTGGGGTTACCGTCGACATTGGCTCCGGCATAGCTGGCCAGCTTGTACTGAGGGAAATATTGCGTGCCCGCGACGCCGCACAGCGCCTGCGCGTTGCGCGCCGCGATCTGGGTCGGGGTGGCGCCGATGCAGAAATTATAGAGCCCCGCGAACAGGAAGCCGGTCTGGCCCGTGGGATCGAAGGCGGTGCCTGGCAGGTCGGCGGTCCCTGCGAAATTGCCGGGAAGAAACTCGGCGGTCGCGAGCAGCTTGTTGGCGGATGTGCCGCGGTCGCGGCTATAGTCGCCGGACAGCGTGATCCGCACCCCGCCGCCATGGTCCCATTTCAATTTGCCGCGCAGGTTGATGTTGTCATTGCCGCCTTCGCGGCTGTTGCTGTCATAGCCCGCGGCAGAGAAAGCGGTGAAGGACGGCGCATTGTTCGCGCGCTGGTCCGGATAGGGGATGCGCTTGAGATAGCCGTCGCGCGAGCGCACGCCGAAGGTCAGCGACGAATAAAGGCCGTCGGCAATCGGCAGGTCGACCGTGCCGCGCGCCTGGAGCAGACCGAAGCTGCCGGTGGTGGCGTCGCCGGTGAAACGGAAGGTCTTCCCCGGATCGTGCGTCACGATCGAGATGGCGCCGCCGATCGTGTTGCGGCCGAACAATGTGCCCTGCGGGCCTTTGAGCACCTCGATCCGCTCGACATCGGGCAGGTCCTGGTTCGCCCCGACCGTGCGCGCGAGATAGACGCCGTCGAGATAGAGGCCGACGCCTGGATCGATGTTGAACGCGAAATCGTCCGAGCCGATGCCGCGGATATAAGCGGACAGCACCGCGGGCGAGCCCGAGAAGGGCGTGCCTGCGTCGAAATTGACATTGGGCGCGATCGACGACAGCTGCGCCACGCTGCCGATGGCGCGCTCCTGCAGCGCCTGCGAGGTGAAGGCCGAGATGGCGATCGGCACCTTCTGAACATTCTCCGCGCGTTTCTGCGCGGTCACGACGACCTCACCGATCTGATCGCTGGTTACCGGCGCGGGTTGCGCGGCCGCGGCAGCCGCCGCGGGAGCGCCCGCATCCTGCGCCATCGCCGATGTCGCAAGCGCGCTGGATGCCAGAAGAAAAGCCAACCCCTTGTATCGCATATCACCCCTCCACTGTCCGCCGGTCGCAAGTGCCGGCATTTTCAGCGGACCATAAGGGTGGGGTGGCGCCGGCGTCTTGGCCTGGAGCGAACCGCCGACCTGCGCAAAAGCGAACTGGCGCTCAGCTGGCCCGGGCGGTCCAATGCGATGGCGCGACGTCGTAGCGCCGGCGGAACGAGCGGCTGAAGGTCGAGGAATCGCTGAAGCCGACGTCGAACGCGATCTCGGTCACGCTGCGTCCGTCGCGGCCGAGCATCTCTGCGGCACGCGCCAGCCTGCGGTCGGTGACGAAAGCCATCGGCGTCTGGCCGACTTCGCGCAGGAAGGCCTTTTGCACGCCGCGCGCCGACATTCCCAACCCCTCGGCAATCGTTGCCGTGTTGAGGTCGGGATCGAACAGGTGGCGCAGCGCGAAGGCGATCGGGGCAGCGTCCGCCTGCCGCGTCTCCCGCTGGAGCGATGGCTTCGAGCAGGCGACCCGGACCATCGACAGCAGGACGGAATCGAAGCCTTCATCGATCGTATCGTGCCGGCGCGCTTCCGCCCAAAGCCCATCGATCATCCGGCGGAACAAGGCGACATTGGGGTCCGCGGCATTGAGTTCGGCAGCGCGCCAGTCCTGGCGTTCGGCCTCCTCGCCGAGCGCGCGCAGCGGGATGTCGAGCACGAGGCATTCGTTGCGGTCGGATACGTCGATCACATAGGGTTCGGAATCGTCGGCGATCAGGATTCCGCCACTGGATGCGATGGCGACCCGGCCGCATTGGCTGAGCTGCAGCCGACCCCGGCGCTGGATATGCATGACGAGGTGCCGCTCGCTCGATCCGCCCGGCCTGCGCCGGACCCGCGCGCGTTCGCTGCGCGGCACCGCCATGCCGACGCAGCCGAGCGTCCAGCGCGAGAGATCGGCGCGGATGCCTTCGTCCGCATCGACCGTCATGCCGGGGAAGGTCTCGGCGACCAGGTCGCACCAATAAGAACGCCGTCCCTCCGCTGGCATTCGCGCGGTCGAGAAATGCTCCATCCCCGTCATTGTCGCCTCTCCAGTCCGGCCGTCCCTTTGCGCTATTCGGTTGTCAGGCCTCCTCGAGCGCGACCGCATTGATGATGTGGGCCTGGGTATATTCGTGCAAGCCCGCTTCGCCGAGTTCGCCGCCGAGGCCCGATTGCTTGGCGCCGCGGAAGGGGATGTTGGCATCGATCGCGAGGAACTGATTGATCCACACCGTGCCGCTGTCGATGCGCCGGGCCACGTCCATCGCGCGATCCAGATCCTTGCCCCAGATCGTTCCGCCCAGGCCATATTCGGAATCGTTGGCGCGGGCGATCACGTCGTCGATGTCGGCATATTTGAGCACCGGCAATACGGGTCCGAACTGTTCTTCGCGCACCAAAGGCGCGTCTTCGTCCAGATCGCGCACGATCGTCGGCGGGATGAAATAGCCGGGCCGGTCGAGCGGTGCGCCACCGGCCAGCACCGTGCCGCGCTTGCGGGCGTCGTCAAGCAAAGCGCGCACCTTCTCGAACTGCATCCGGTTCTGGATCGGTCCGACCGTCGTGCCCTGCTTGGACCCGTCGTCGACCACTGCATCGCGCGCGAGCTTGGCAAGCTCTTCGCAGAATTCGTCATACATCGGCTCGGGCACATAAGCGCGCTTGATCGCGACGCAGATCTGGCCGGCATTGGTCATCGCGCCGGCATAGACCTTGCGCGCGACCTGGCGCGGATCGACGTCGTCGAGCACGATCGCCGCGTCATTGCCGCCAAGCTCGAGCGTCACGCGCTTCACCGACTCCGCGGCCGCGGCCATCACCTTGCGTCCGGTCGCGGTGGAGCCGGTGAAGGCGACCTTGGCGATGTCGGGATGCGTGGTCAGCTTCGACCCCAGATCATTCTGATCGCAGACGATATTGACCACGCCCGCCGGCAGCACGTCGCGGCAGATCTCGCCGAACAGAAGGGTGGTGAGCGGCGTCGTCGGGGCGGGCTTGGCGACCATGACATTGCCGGTGACGAGCGCGGGGCCTAGCTTGTTCATCAGCAGGATGACGGGGAAGTTCCACGGCGTGATCGCCGCGACCACGCCGAGCGGGGTGCGATGCTCGATCACCTTGTTTCCGCCCTCGTCCCGCAGCGTCTCGGGCTCGATCCGCATCGCGGCGAAGGCACGCAGCGTGAAGACGCTGCCCATGATCTCGTACATCGCCTGGTCGAGCGGCTTGCCCTGTTCGCTGGTGAGCAGGCTTGCAAACTCGCCCGCGCGTTGTTCCAGCCTGTCGGCAAGCTTGCCGACCAAAGCCGCCCGCTCATCGATCGGCCTGGCCGACCAGGCGGGGAAGGCGCGCTTGGCGGCGGCGACCGCGCGTTCGAGCAATGCGTCGTCGGCCTTGGGACAGCGCGCGAACGCGGCGGCCGTGGCCGGGTTGATGACGTCGAATTCGGTCACGCCCTCCACCAGCTCGCCGCCGATCAGCATGCGATAGTCCCGGTCCATGGCTCGCTCTCCTCGCTTTTCCTCCGCCCCGTCGCTAACCTTGCCAATCGCTCTGAGCGACGTGCGGGATGGCGCATTTGTGCGCCAAGGATACAATTTTGGCAAGGCACAAGACGATCGATGAAGCTCGGCACGGATCTTGATCAGCTGATCGGTTATCAGCTCCAGCGCTCGAACATGCTCGCCATCGACGATGCGCGGCGGGCACTGCTTCCCTTCGGCGTGACGCCCGCCAAGCTCACCGCCTTGCTGCTGATTCGCGCCAATCCGGGGTGCGACCAGACCGCGCTCGGCCGCGCGCTCAGCATCAATCGGTCGAGCGCGATGAAGCTGGTCAATTTCCTGGCAGAGCGCGACCTGATCGAGCGGCGGCCGGGACGCGACCTGCGCACCAACGCGCTCTACCTGCTGCCGGAGGCCGAGCAGCGGATCGCGGAAATGGTGCAGGCCCTGCACGATTCGGACGCCCGCTTGGCGGAGCGACTGTCGAGCGGCGAACGGGCGCAATTGGCCGCCCTGCTGCGCAAGCTGGGGCCGGCTCGCGGACGGCGCACAAAGGAAGCGGCGGAATGATCCCAGGGGCGTGATCGCCTGCGGTCAGGCCGTCTGCTTTGTCTTGGACAGATCGTAGGAGCCCAGGCCCGGCTTGTAGCTCTTCTCGTCGATGAACTGGCGGATGCCTTCCTTGCGGCCCTCCGTCTTGTCGTGGAAGTTGGCGGCTTCCTGCATGCGGACGAGATAATCCTCCGCCTCGTCATACTGCATCGCCTTGACGCGACGGATCGCATCCTTGGCGAATTTGAGTGCGACCGGATTCTTCTGCAGTAGGATGTTCGCCACCTCACGCACGCGCGCTTCCAGCCTCGCGAGCGGCACGCTTTCATTGACCAATTTCCATTCGGCCGCCTTGCGGCCGTCGATCGGCTCGCCCGTCAGCGTCATCCACATCGCGTCGCGGAACGGCATGAGCTCGACGGCAACCTTGGTCACGCCGCCGCCTGGCAGGATGCCCCAGTTGATCTCGGACAGGCCGAACTGCGCCTCGTCCGCGCAGATGGCGAGATCGCAGGCGAACAGCGGGCCGAAGCCGCCGCCGAAGCACCAGCCATTGACCATGGCGATGGTCGGCTTCTGATACCAGCGCAGCCGGCGGAACCAGCCATAGCTTTCGCGCTGCGACCTGCGCACGCCGCGCAATCCTTGCGCCTCGGTTTCGCGGAAATATTCCTTGAGATCCATGCCAGCCGACCAGGCCGTGCCTTCGCCGCCCAGGACGAGCACGCCGACGTCGTCCCGATATTCCAGCTCGTCGAGCACCTCCATCATGCGACGATTGAGGGCCGGGCTCATCGCATTGCGCTTTTCGGGGCGCGCGAACCGGACCCAAGCGATCCGATCCTCGACCGAATAGGTCACCACATCCGCGTCGCTCATCGATCCTCTCCTCGCTGTCGTCCCGGGTGCAATTCTTGGCAAACAGAAGGCGTTGCCGTTGAATTGTATGCCTGGCAAACAATAACGTCGGGCGGCTGCGATGCAAGTGAATCCGCTTTGGCCGGAGCGGCAGGCGTTCGATAGATTCGGCGCCTATGCGCCTATCGTCATGGGTAGCGGGCTTACCCCCAATTCCATTGCGCTGATCTGCATCCATGCGCTCTCGCCGTGGCTGCAGCCGGCGAAGCGGGGTGCATGAAGCGGTCAGCCGTTCGGGCTGAGCCGGCCGCCGGCTTCGCCGGTCGCGAAGGACAGCTCCGTCGCCTCTTCCTCGACGAACCGGCCGATCAGAGTGCCGCGTCGCCAGCCGCCGAAGCGATAATAGATCAGGCCCAGCCCCATCGAGATCGCCGATCCGACCGGGAAGCTCCACCACAAGACGTCGGTGCCGTAGCGCGGCAGCAGCAGCCAGGCGAAGCCGATCCGCCCGACGAGCACGCTCATCACCAGGATCAGGAGCGGCGGATAGACCGCCCCATTGGCGCGCACCGTCGCGAAGATCACCAACGTCACGCCGAAGATGATGAAGCTCCACGTGCCGATCAGCTGGATGTGCCGCGCGATCGGAATCACCGGGCTGCCGCCGCCGACGAACAGCGCGAACATGGGCCGGTCGAACGCGAGGATCAGCGCGACCAGGGTGGTGGTCATGAGGATGTTGATGGCCACGCCCGAACGGGTGACGGCATCGACCCGATCCCAACGGTTCGCGCCGATATTTTGTGCCGCCATCGCCGACACCGCGGTGCCGATCGCCATTGCCGGCATCTGGACATAGGTCCAGAGCTGCTGGGCAATGCCATAGGCTGCGGTCACGTTCACGCCCGCGCGGTTGACGAGCCCCACCATCACCAGGCCGGAGAAGGTGAAGAGCAGCATGTGCAGCCCCATCGGCAAGCCCTTGACGAAGATGGCGCGGAGCAACTCCAAATCGGGGAGCAGGAAGCCGAGCTCGCTTCCCCTGAGGCGGATCGGCAGGTCGCGCGCATAGACATAGGCAAGCCCTGCGCCGAGCACCGCATAATTGGCGATCAGCGTCGCCGCCGCCGATCCGGATATACCCATCCGCGGAAAGGGGCCGACTCCGGTGATCAGCAGCGGATTGAGGCCCGCGTCGAGGATCACGCTCAGCAGCATCAGCAGCAGCGGCGTCATGGCGTCGCCCATGCCGCGCATTCCCATCGTCAGCAGCATGCCCAGGAACATCGGCGGCAGCGACAGGAAGATCACGCGCAGATAAGCGAGTGCCATGGCTTGCGCTTCCGGCGGGGTCGCCAACACGTGCAGCAGGTCTGGCGCGAAGATCCAGCCCCCAAGGCAGATCGCGACCGATGTGAGCGCGAACAGGCCGGATGCCGTGCCGATCACGCGCCGCGCCCCGGCGATCTCGCCTGCGCCCATATGCTGGCCGACCAGGATTGTCGCCGCCATGCCGAATCCGAAGGCCAGGCTGAACATCAGGAACATGATCAGATTGGCATTGGTGGTCGCAGCGAGCGCACCTTCGCCCAGCACGCGGCCGACCCAGATCGCGTTGACCGACCCGTTGAGGGATTGAAGCACGTTCGATCCGAGCGTCGGCAGCGCGAAGGCCAGCAATGTGCGTGTGATCGGCCCCTGAGTGAGATTGCGT
>Ga0068852_100002939_pt1 | contig 11836 bp, 10 predicted proteins | sample KBSCornC22_FD_66594 | JGI IMG/M metagenome (GOLD analysis project Ga0068852, IMG submission 66594) | Corn rhizosphere microbial communities from Kellogg Biological Station, Michigan, USA - KBS Corn C2-2 | ecosystem: Host-associated > Plants > Roots > Rhizosphere > Soil ... | reverse complement strand
TCGCCCGTGGCGGGGACGACGCGGATCGCATTATCGACGTGGTCGCCGAAGCCTTCGCCTGGGTCGTATCGGTTGAACAACGGCGGGTAGATGCGTTTGGGCAGCGCCGCCGAGAGGAAGTGGGCACTGGCGGCGAGCGCCGCCCGAACCACCTGCCGCCCCCGCGCGGCCGCCACTCCGGCCTCGGGGAGTTGGCGGTTGCGCTTGGCCAGCGCCGCGCCGGGGCCGCTGGTGGCGTTGCCGTCGACCCAGTCGGCCGCAGCCAGCTCCGCCCCGAGCGCCAGGGCCTGCTCGCGAGGGAGAACCTGGCGGACGAGGTGGAGCATGGCGGAGTTTCCGATCAGTACTTGGCGGTGAGGGTCAGCATGGCCGACCGGCCCGGAGCAACATAGGCGAAGGGCGAGGCCGAGCGATAGATCGCATCGTAGTAGGTCTTGTTGGTCACGTTGTTGACGTTGACCCGGGCCCCGAACCTATTGGTCAACTGGTAGCGGGCGACGAGATCGAACCTCGCATAGCCGGGGAAGCTGGCCGAGCCCGCGGCGGCGCTTCCGCCGAAGACCTTGGACTGCCAGTGGGCCTGGCCGCCAGCCTCGAACCGATCGGAGAAACGCCAGGTGGCCAGGAGGTTGGCGCTGTGCTTCGGGATGTTGGCGAAGGGCCGGCCGACGTTCGCCGCGGTGGTGGAGGCAATGATCTTCGCGTCGGTATAGGTATAGCCGCCGAAGAGCTGGAGGCGGTGGAACAGGGTGCCCGCGGCGGAGAGCTCGAAGCCCTGTGAGCGCAGCTTGCCGACTAGGTTATAGACGCCCGTCGAAACCTGCTCACGCGCGTTGTCCTTGTCGATCCGGTAGGCCGCAGCGGTGAGGAGCAGCTTGCCCTCGCCCGCTTCCCACTTGGCGCCGACCTCCCAGGCCTTGTTGCGCTCCGGCTCGAGATTGGCCGTCGCGGATGAGATCCCGTCGTAGGAGACACTGCTGCCGTCAAGCTGCTCGCCCGAAGGGTTGGCCGAGGTCGCGAAGGAGGCATAGAGCGTCAGCGGCTCGACCGGCTTCCAGGTGAGGCTGGCCTGCCAGTTCCAGAAGTCCGTGCTGCTGGAGACCTTCTGGGCAGTGGGCAGGCTGCTCGCCACCTGGCCCAGATCGTAGCTGTCGAACCGGGCGCCGAGGGTGAGCCAGACCTTGGGAGTGAACTTGATGGTGTCGATCATGTAGGCGGCGAGCGAGTTCACCGTGACCACGCTCGGGCCGGTCACCGTGTCCACCGTGACCGGCACGGTGAAGCCCAGCACCGGGTTTGGGTTCAGCAGGTTGCGCACGAAGGTGCCGGTGGACACGATGTTTCCGTTCGGGTCCTCGGCCGTGGCGGCTATGGAGAGCGGAGAATTGCTCACCTTCTCGTGGCTGAACTCGCCGCCCATGACCAGGGTGTGGGCAATGCCGCCGGTTTCGAAGCGCGCCGTGGCGTCGGTCGTGTTGGCGACATATTCGTTAGTGGCCCAGCGGCGCTGCGCGCCGACGTTGAGGGTGTAGTTGGCCTCGCCCGCATCCGTAAGGTTCGACGGGAGCGGGAAGCTGTTCCCGCCGGTCGGGCAGGCGCCGTTCACCCGCTGCACCCGGCAGACCGCTGAGGGCGAGCTGACGACATAGCGGTTGGTGGTGCGCCCGACACGGGTGGTGCTCGACAGGTCGAGCCCGGCGGTGGGCGACCAGTCCAGGCGGATCGTGCCGATGTCCGCGCTGTTACGGATGAAATCGCGGCCGATCACGCCGTAGAAATTGTTGCGATCGACAAGGTAGGGGCGCTGGGTACGGGCGTCGAAGGGCACGCCGAAATCGGGGATGCCGTGGGAGCGCACGCCGTAGTAGTCGGCCGAGAGATACATGGTGTTGGTCAGGCGGAGCTGCGCGGCAATGGCGGCGCCGTAGCGCTCGTTCGTCGCGAAATCGCGGCCCGGGGTATCGGCGTTGGCATAGAGCGCGTTGACGCGGACGGCCATGCGGTCCGAGACGACAACGTTCGCGTCAACCGTGCCGCGGCGGTAATTGTCGGTGCCGACGCCGGCCTCCACCGTCACGAAGTTCTGCGACAGGTTGGGCCGCTTGGATTCGAGGCTGACGAGGCCGCCGGTCGTACCGCGCCCGCCGAAGGAGCCTGAGGGGCCCTTCACCACCTCGATCTGTTCGACCGCGAAGATCTCGCGGCTGGTGACGCCGGGATCGCGCAGTCCGTCGATGTAGACATCGTTGCGGGCCTCGAAGCCGCGGATAAAGATGCGGTCGCCGAAGGCATTGCCGCCCTCGCCAGTGCCGAGCGAGATACCCGGAGTGGAGCGGACGACCTCGCGGAACGAGGTGGCGCCCATGTCTTCGATCACCTCTTTGGGGATGGCGATCACGGTCTTGGGAGTGTCGCGCAGCTGTTCCGTGAACTTGTTGCTCTGCGATTTCACGACCTTGTAGGGAGCTCCCTGATCCGCGTTGGGGTTGGCATCCTTCTCGCGCTGCCCCTGAACGATGATCGGCAAGGTTTCCGAGCTGTCGGCCTCTTCGGCGCGGGCGGTGGCGGGCAGGACCAGCGCAGAGAGAACGCCGCCCAGGAGGCAGGCCACCGGCGCGGCGGGGGAGCGACCGAGGCGCCGGTCTTCGGGGAATGTGGATGGCGAACGGAGCGGCATGGTAGGCGGCATTAGGTCAATCCCCTGAACTGCGAATGGCGCCTCACTATTGCGAGTCGTTCTCATTTGCAATGCTAATGCGAGGGATTCTCAATAATAGGGTCACAGCGGGCGCTGCATTCCTGCCTTGTGGGTGCAAGTGCCTGTTACGATTGGCGCGCCGAGGCGGCCGGCAAAGGCCAGGTTGTGGTCTGACTTATGGTGGCCCCCTACCGGGCCCTAATTCAGAAGCGCCGTGGGGATTGCGCTGGCAAGCCTGCCGCGCGCGCCACAGACGGCGGCGACGAGTTCCAGCCAGGCCGGTTCGCAGATTTGTGACCGATCGAACTGATCGAGCACCGTTTGCCGGGCGGCGGCGCGCAAGCGATCGAAGCGGCGGGGGTCGGCGCAGACTTCCGAAAGGCGCCGGGCGATCGCCTCCTGATCGAAGAAGTCCACCAGCAGGCCGTTCTCGCCATCGGTGACGGCGTCGCGGACCGGCGCAGTGTCCGACGCGACGACCAGGGCCTCGCAGGCCATTGCCTCGAGCAAGGACCAGCTGAGCACGAAGGGATAGGTCAGATAGACGTGGGCGGCGACGTTGGAGAACACGCGGTGAAGCTGGGCGTGGGGAAGCGGGGGCAGGATGTGGACCCGGTCCCAGTCAATCCGGTTGCCCACTTCAGCCTTCATCGAGGCCAGCCAGGTGCCGCCGCCGCGCGGGCCTATCCCATATATGCCCGGATCGTCGGCCCCGATCATCAGCACGTGGGCTTTGGGGGCGAGTTCAAGGAAGCGCGGCAGCATCCGCATGAAGACATGGACGCCGCGCAGAGGCTCAAACCGGCGGCTCGCGAAGCTGATGACCGGCACCGAGCCGTCGAGCACCGTGCCGTCGACCAACTGGAGGACTTCCGGCGGAGTGCGCCGGATCTCCGCGGTATCGATCCCTTCGTGGATCACGTGAACCTTGGGCTGGAAGCTGGCGGGGATCAGCCCGGCCTGGAAATGCGTGGGCGCGACGATCGCCGCGGCATCGACATAGGACAGTGCGAACTGCGCGTTCTGCGCTGAGAGGGCGATGCGGCTTTCGAGGAGGCGCGAGGGAAACTCCGGATCGAAGTTCGCGTCAGCCCCTTCGGCGTGGTACCAGTATTCCCCGAGGTGGATCTACGGAACGCCGGGAAATACCTCCTTCAGGAACAGCATTTCTCCCCAGCCGGGATGGCCGACGACCAGCTCGGGCACAAAGCCTTCGTCCTTGAGGGCCTGGGCCGCACCCGCAGCCCCGCGCCCCATCAGCAGCGCGTCTTCGATCCGCCGCGCCGGCGGGTAGGAAGAAGTCTCCTTCCTGGCCGGGAGCGCGAAGCGGCGGTTGGCAAGTCCGACGATGTCGGTCCCCGTCGGGCCGTTGATCAGGGCCCCTTCCCAGCCCCGGGCCAGGAGCGCCGCGGCGAGCGGCCCGAACCGGCCGGGCGCGCCGTTATGCACGAACAGGACCCGCGGCGGTCCCGAGCCGGTGCGGCCGAGGAGGGAAGCGAAATCTGGCATGGTGCGAGCGGCATCTCCTGATCGGTCCGCGACCGGCCGACAGCGTTATACTTGTTGCTTACCCCATAGCACTCCTCCCCGCCCCACGACCCCTGCGTCGCATCCGTTCCGGAGCCGATCCGCTCGCCATCAATGCCAAAGGCCCGGTGACCCCATGGCGGGAGGGTCACCGGGCAGCACACCCCGGGAGGGGTAATGGAGGCCTTATCAGCGCAGCAGCGACAGAACGTTCTGCTGGCTCTGGTTCGCCTGGGCGATCATTGCGGTCGAAGCCTGCGAGAGGATCTGGGCCTTGGCCATCTGCGTCGTTTCGGCCGAATAGTCGGTGTCCTCGATGCGCGAACGGGCGTCCGACAGGTTCGCCACGTTGTTGGTGAGGTTGTTCACCGCCGATTCGAGACGGTTCTGACCGGCACCGAGCGAGGCGCGGTTGGCGTTCACGTCGGCGAGCGCCAGATCGACGTTGTCGATCGTGGTGGTGGCATTAGTGGTCGTGGTCACGTCAAGCGCGGTGGCCGAGATGTTGGTCCCGTCGATCGCGGTCGAGGTCAGGGTCACGGTGTCGCCGTTGTTGGCGCCGGTCTGGATGTCGAAGGTCTTGTCCGTGCCGGCCGTGGTGCTGAACAGGGCGTTGCCGTTGAACTTGGTGTTCGCGAGAACGTCGCCGATCTGCTGGGTCAGGTTGGTGACTTCGGACTGCATCGCCGTGCGGTCGGACGACTGGTAGGTGCCCGAAGAGGCCTGGACGGCCAGCTCGCGGACCCGCTGCAGCATGTTGGTCACTTCCGAGGCCGCGCCTTCAGCCGTCTGGGCCAGCGAGATGCCGTCGTTGGCGTTGCGGATGCCCTGGCTCATGCCCTTGATCTGCGAGGTCATGGAGGTGGAAATGGCAAGGCCGGCCGCGTCGTCCTTGGCGCTGTTGATGCGCTTGCCGGTCGACAGGCGCTCCATCGCCGTGCCGAGGGCCTTGTTGGCCGCGTTGGATGCATTGGCTGCCTTGATGGCGCTGATGTTCGTGTTGATCACCGACATGGTTTACTCCCGTGTACAGTCCGTCAGTCGGGCGCTTGCCGGACCATCCGGCGGAGCTACCGAGCCACAGACCGGCAAAATGGCGGCAAAGTTAAGCCGGGGCGGCAACACGGGCGGCAACGGATTGCCGGATCTTCAGGGCATTTCCCTAGGGATTAAACCTAGGCCTTAAATTACCGAAGAGTTTGACGTTCTCGCGCCAGATTGAGCCTGCTTGGATGGTTAACACCAGTGGGGTTCAGCCGAAATGTCCGCACTCGAATTCTCTGCCGAAACTGCAAGGGCTCATGCACCGCTGGTGCAGCGCGCCGCCGGGATCTTCGCCGCGCTGGGCACCTCCGGCCAGATCCGTATCCCCGAAGCGGGCGAGCTGCCGGTCCGCGGCGGCATCGCCCTGGCTCGCGGGCCGCGCCCCCGACTGGAGCGTCGCGGCGCCGGCATGGCCCTCGACTACTGCGACGGTTCGGATGATGCGACCTTGGCCGCCCTGCTCGCCGCAGCGACCCCGGCAGGCCTGCCCATTGCAGCCGATCCCCAGAGCCTCTCGATCCTGGCGCTGGCCGAGCGGCTCGCCGCCAGCGACATCCCCGTGCTGATCAACGGCCCGACCGGGACCGGCAAGGAAGTGCTCAGCCGATTCATTCACACTCGCAGCCCGCGCGCAGCCAAGCCCTTCGTCGCGGTCAATTGCGCGGCCATGCCGGAAACCATGCTGGAGGCCATGCTGTTCGGCCACCAGAAGGGCGCCTTCACCGGCGCGACCGGCGCCAACGAAGGTTTTTTCCGCGCCGCCGACGGTGGGACCCTCCTGCTCGACGAGATCGCCGAGATGCCGCTTGCGCTCCAGGCCAAGCTGCTGCGCGCGCTGCAGGAGGGCGAAGTCGTCCCGATCGGCTCGACCACGGCGGTCAAGGTGGACGTGCGGGTGATCGCCTGCGCTAACCGCGACCTGCCGCAGGAAGTGGCCGAGGGCCGGTTCCGCGCAGACCTTTACTATCGGCTCAACGTCTTCCCGCTGGCCCTGCTGCCGCTGCGCGAGCGGGCCGGAGACATTGCCCCGCTGGCCTTCGCCCTGGTGCTTCGCCACACGCCGGCGGGAGCGGACATCCCGTGGATTTCGGAGGATGCGCTTGCCATGCTTGAGGGTCATGGCTGGCCTGGCAACGTGCGCGAGCTGGAAAATGTCATCCGCCGCGCCCTGCTGCTCTCTGGTAGCGAGGCCGAGATCGGCCAGCAGCACATCCGTTTCGACAGCCCGGCCCGGCTCGCCGCCGCCGGTGCGGAGACCTTTTCCTCCCAGGCCGCCCTCCCCCCAGCGCCCGCCAGCTTGCCACCCGTCCCGGTGAGCGGCGGGCGCACCCTTTCCAACATCGTCCAGCTCCACGAAGCACGGGCGATCATGGACGTGCTGGCCGAGTGCGGCGGCAACCGCCTGGCCGCCTCCCGGCGCCTGGGCATCTCCGAACGTACCCTGCGCTACCGTCTCGCCTCGTTCCGCGACGCCGGGCTTGAAGTGCTGGCGGCAGGCGCCCGGCGATGAGCGGCCCCGGCGGGATCGGCGGTGCTGCGGGCGCAGGGGGGATCCAGCAGATCCTCTCCATGCGCCAGCAGATCATCGACCGCTCGAACCTGCTCCAGCAGGTCAAGGACGCCAAGGCCGCGCCTGAGAGCGCAGCCAGGCCGGCCGAAGGCTTTGCCGGGGCGCTGCAGAATGCGCTCGGCCAGGTCAGCGCAAGCCAGCAGAAGGCCGAAGACATTTCCGCCGCCTATGAAAAGGGCGAAGTGACCGACGTGGCCAAGGTGATGCTGGCCCGGCAGGAGGCCGGAGTGGCCTTCGAAGCGACGCTGCAGGTCAGGAACCGCCTGCTTTCGGCCTACCAAGACATCATGCGGATGGGAGTGTGATAGATGGCCGAGTTGGTCCCCGCCGCCGATATGCCCGCCAACGCACCTCCGCTGCTGGCCCCGCTGACCGATCCGGCCGGCGGCCCGGCTCTCTCGCGCGTGGGCGCCTTTATCCGTCAGCCGCCGGTGCGCCGCACCTTGCCGTGGTTCGGCGGCATCGCCGGGATCGGCATGGTGGCGCTGGCCTGGACAACGCTGGCGCCGCAGCCACAGCGCACCCTCTATTCCGAACTCGACGATGGCGAGCGGGCCAAGGTGGCCACCAGCCTCGAGAAGGCGGGCATCGCCTATCGCATCGACAGCCAGACCGGCGCGCTGAGCGTGGGCGAGGACGATCTCTACAAGGCCAAGATGCTGGTCGCCTCTGACGGAGCGCTGGCGGCACCCGATGAAGGCAGCTCGATCGACAAGCTGCCGCTGGGCGCAAGCCGAGCGGTGGAGGGCGACCGGCTGCGCGCTTCGCACGAGCATGACCTGACGCTCTCGATCATGGAGATCGACGGGGTGGAGGCAGTGCGCGTCCATCTCGCCGAGGCGGAGAAGTCCGTCTTCGTGCGCGACAATATACCGCCTTCCGCCTCGGTAATGGTCCGGCTGGCGCGCGGGCGGCAGCTGTCCGACAGCCAGGTGGCGGCGATCGTCAACCTTGTCGCCGGATCGGTGCCGGGGCTGAGCCCCGATGCAGTGCGCGTGGTTGATCAGCACGGCCGGCTGCTGACCGAGCGTGGCAGCGGCAACTCCGAACGGCTGGAGCTGCAGGGCCGGATGGAAGACAAGCTGCGCGCCCAGCTCGACCAGCTGCTGACGCCGATGGTCGGCGAGGGCAACTATTCGAGCGAGGTCCAGGTCGACCTCGACATGGACCAGGTCACGAGCGCGCGGGAATCCTACGACAAGAATGGAGTGCTGCGGACCGAGACCCAGGCGCAGTCGCAAAGCTCGGCCGGGCCGGGCGCCAGCGCCGGCGTGCCCGGCGTGACCTCCAACACCCCCGCCCCGGCGGCCACGGCCAGCCCTGGCCCGCCGCAGGGCACCGCGCCCGCGGCCACCGCAAGCGGCGCGCCGGTCAATGGCGAAAGCTCGGCCACGCGCACCTATGAACTGGGCCGGGAGGTCGCCGTTTCGAACGGCGCGCCGGGCAAGATCCGGCGGCTGTCCGTGGCGGTCGCACTGAGTTCGGATGCGCTGAAGAAGACGAAGCAGCAGGATGTCGAGCAGATCAAGCAGCTGGTAAGTGCTGCCGTGGGCGCCGATCTGCAGCGCGGCGATCAGGTTGCCGTGGTGCTGCGCGCCTTCGAGGCCGCGCCGGTCGAAGCCCTCCCGTTCTACCAGCAGGCCTGGTTCCTCTCCCTCGCCCGGATCGTTGCCGGGCTGATCGGCGTGTTGCTGGTTCTCCTCATCGGCGTGCGGCCGTTGATCCGCGCTCTCCGGCGCGATGGGCAGCCGGCAAGCGTCGAAGAAAATCCCGCCGAAGCCGATGCGGACGGCAGTGCGCCAGCATTGCCGCGCCGCGCCGCACTGCGGCCGGTCGACGCCGCCGCGCTCGGCCAGCAGATCGGCCTTGCCCAGCGGATTGCCAGCGAACGGCCGGACGAAGCCGTGCTTGCCCTGCGCGAGATGCTCTCACCCGCACCGGAGCCTGCCGCATGACCGATACGCTCACCGCCGAGGCCCCAGCGCTGGACGAGGCCGAACGGGCCGCCGTAATGGTCATGCTGCTGGACGAGGACCAGGCAGCGAAAATCCTGTCGCGGCTGGAACCGGCTGAATTGCGCCTCCTTGGCGAGAAGATGTGTGCGCTGGGCGAGATCGGGCCTGAACTGATCGCGCAGGCAATTGCCGGATTTGTCGAGAAGACCGAGCGGCTCGGGCTCAAGGCGCACGACCGGCTGGCGAGAGTGCGCGGGCTGATGGACCGGGCCGTAGGCGGCGTAAAGGCCGACAACCTGATGGCCCGGATCCTGCCCCCCGATCACAAGCCACCCAGCCCGCTCGAACTCGCCAAGTGGCTGAACCCCACGGCCCTCGTGCCGCTGATTGCCGAGGAGCATCCCCAAGCGATTGCCGTCCTGCTGGTCCAACTTGATCCCGAGGTGGCCGCCGAGGTGCTGCACGCGCTGCCCCCCGCGATCCAGCCGCAGGTGGTGCACCGCATCGCCACGCTGGGACCGGTCGCGCCCGAAGCGCTTGCCATGCTCCAAGACATGCTGGCGCGCCGGATCCGGGAGGCCCATGGCTCCGCTCCGCTCCAGATGGGTGGTCCGCGCGAGGCGGCCGAGATCATCAACAGCGCCGGCAAGGTGGTGGAAAAGCGGGTCATGCCCGAGATCACCAAGCTCGACAAACAGCTCGCCAAGGAGATCGAGGCGGAGATGTTCAAGTTCGAGCACCTGTTTGTGCTGGACGCCCAGTCGATGGGCGCGCTGCTGCGCGAGGTGGAGAGCGATACGTTGATCGACGCGCTGAAGGGCACGCCGGAAGAACAGCGCGAGGTGTTCTTCCGCGCTATGTCGAGCCGTGCCGCCGACGGCGTGCGCGACGAGATCGCCGGGCGCGGCAGGCTGAAGATGGCCGAGGTCCAGGCGGCGCAGAAGGCCATTGTCGGCATCGCCCGCAGGCTGGCGGCGGATGGCACCATCCAGTTCGGCCAGGGCGACGACGACTATGTCTAGCCTGACGGCCCTGGCGGGGCGCGAGGCGGACGCGGGGTTCCGGCAAGACGAGCGGTTTGCCCGCAGCGAGGGTTCACGCCCGCCGCGGACGGCCGCCTCGGCTCCGCCGCCGCAGGAAGAGTCCCAAGCGGATGACCCCGTTTCCACGGCATTTGCCGAAGGCTTTGCACTGGGCGCCGAGCAGGCCCGGGCCGAACTTCTCGCCGCGCAGGCTGCAGACGAGGACGCCCGCGAAGGGCTTGCCGTCGCGCTGGGCCGGATGGAGGCCAACATGGCCGAAACGCTGCGCCAACGCCTGCTTGATACGGTGATGGCGCTTTGCGAGCAGACGCTGGTGCCCTATGCGCACGACCCGCAAGTGCTCGCGAGCCGGATCGAACGTGCGGCGGCGATGTTCTCCCGCGCCGACGATGAACGGGTGATCCGCCTGCATCCCGAGGACCTCAAGCTGGTCGTACCCGGGCTGGGCGGGGACTGGGCGATCGTGCCCGATGCCACGCTGACACGCGGGTCGCTGCGGGTCGAGACGGCGAGCGGCGGGGTGGAGGATGGCCCGGCCGAATGGCGCCGGTCACTGGCCGAGGCGTTCCACGCGTGCTGAGCCAGGCGCTCCCGCTGCTGGATGATCTTGCCGCCGCCCAGCCGGACTTCACCCCGCACCGCTTCGGCCTCGTCGCCGCTTGCGATGGCGGGCTGATCGAGGTTTCCGGCCTGTCCGTCCCCATCGGTGCATTGTGCAGGGTGGTCCACGGGCCGAACAAGGAACGGGGGGGCGAGCCGCTGGCCGAGGTGATCGGGTTCCGCAATGGCCGCACGCTGATGATGCTGCTGGGCGACACTGTCATGCTGCGCCCCGGCGCGCGAGTGCGCCCGGAGGGACACCCCGGCATGCTGCCGGTGGGCGAGGCATTCCTCGGCCGCGCGGTCGACGGCGAGGGCCACCCGATCGACGGGCTCGGCCCGGTTCACTTCCGCGATGAATGGCCGGCGGGCGGCATCAGGACCGGCGCGCTCGACCGCTCGCCGGTGCGCGAGCCGTTCGACACCGGCATCCGCGCGCTCAACGGGCTGACGACTTTTGGCATTGGCCAGCGCATCGGCATCATGGCCGGTTCGGGCGTAGGCAAGTCAGTGCTGCTCGACATGATCGCAGGGGGCGCCGAGGCCGAGATCATCATCGTCGGCCTGATCGGCGAGCGTGCGCGCGAGGTATCAGACTTCGTGGCGCGGCACATGGCGGGCGACAAGCGCGCGCGGACGGCAATCGTCGCCGTGCCTGCGGACCATGCGCCGAACCTGCGCATCCGCGGCGCCTTGCTGGCGACCAGCCTTGCCGAGCATTTCCGCGCCCATGGCCGGCGGGTGCTCCTCATCATGGACAGCCTCACCCGCGTGGCCCACGCCGCGCGGGAGATCGCACTGTTGCTGGGAGAGCCGGGAGCCGCGCGGGGCTATCCTCCTTCCGCCCTTGCGACAATTACAAAGCTGATCGAGCGGGCCGGCAATTCGGCGGCGAGCGGCGGCTCGATCACCGGGCTCTACACCGTTCTGGCCGACGGGGATTCGCAAGACGATCCGGTGGTCGACACTGCGCGGTCCATCCTTGACGGGCACATCGTCCTCTCGCGCGATCTTGCCCAGCGCGGACAATATCCGGCCATCGATATTCCGGCCTCACTGAGCCGGGTGATGAGCGACGTCAGCGCCCCGGAGCATTTGCAGGCCGCCCGCGCCTTCCGCGCGTTGGTCGCCGCCTATGAGGCGAACCGCGATCTGGTGCTGATGGGCGCCTACCGGGCCGGGGCCGACCCGCTGCTGGACCGCGCCATCGCCCTGCAGGAGCCCTTGCGCCGCTTTCTCGAGCAGGAGCAGCACGCGATCGTCCCGCTGGCCCGGAGCATCGCGGAGCTGAGCGCGCTGATCAGCCCGGGCAACGCCAATGCGGCCGCCTGACCGCAAGCGGCTGGCGCGGCTGCAGCGGCTGGAGGTGGTCCGCGCGCTGGCCAAGCAGACCGCGCTT
>Ga0068852_100002936_pt1 | contig 11844 bp, 10 predicted proteins | sample KBSCornC22_FD_66594 | JGI IMG/M metagenome (GOLD analysis project Ga0068852, IMG submission 66594) | Corn rhizosphere microbial communities from Kellogg Biological Station, Michigan, USA - KBS Corn C2-2 | ecosystem: Host-associated > Plants > Roots > Rhizosphere > Soil ... | reverse complement strand
CGATCCGCTGGGGCCGCTGCGCAACGAGATCCGTGCCGCGGGCATTGCCCGCGCGGCGGGCAGCAGCATCGCCAGCGCTGCAGAGGAGGCGCCCGACATCGTCGAAGCGTTGCGCCGACATACGGAGCGCTGAACGGCCCGACGGGATGTTCCTCCGCGCGGCCTGTGGCGGGCGAGCGTCGGCCGTTACCGTCCCTCACCAAATAGTCTGCCCGGCCGAGGCGGTGGTCATGAGTCGGTCATGAGTTGGCCATGCCTTGCCACTTCCTGCTTCGTAGCATCGGCATGCGAGATCCATCAAGAACCACGGCACGAAGGAAGGCGATGACGCCCGTCTCGAAGAATTCGTTGACCAGGCTGGCGTTCGTCGCCTGCCTGACCACCGTCCTCGCAGCCTGCGGTGGCGGCGGCCAGGGCGACTCGCCCTCCGCAGCGGCCCAGTCTCGTGATGAGTCGCCTTCCGCTCCCACGGCCAGCGCTGTCGATCCCGGAACGACCGTGACGACTTGGGCGGCCGAGAGCACCGCCACCAAGGAATCGGTGACGCCGGGTGCATGGAAGGAAGGCGGACCCGAGGACGCAGGTTTCAAGCTGCTGAAGGAATCGACCCACTTCGCCTTCTACTCCGACGAGGCAGTGCCCGATGCGGACCTGGCCGCGGCTGGACGATCGCGCAGCTCAACGATTTCATCGGCGACTGGGCGATGCACAACGTGACCTGGGACTACAAGGCCACGCCCGACGCTTTCCGTGACGGCTACGGCAACATCACGCTGGCCGACCGGGCCGAGCGCATGCACCGGCTGATGCCGCTGGAGGCGCTGGACGACAACTGGGCCACCAACCGCCGTTTCGCATCGCCGTTCTACGGCGCACCCCAGCGCTTCGGCTACAACGTGGTGCGGCTGTATCCCACGGCCGGCGCCACCACCGTGAGCGTCAAGTTCCGCGGCATCGACCAGGCCGGCTCGGATGCGGGCTTCCGCTGGGGCCTGGTGGCCACCAATGCCGACTTCACCAGCGCCCGCTACAGCGCGCTGCAGAAGGGGCTGGACGGCAACCTCACCTTCAAGGTCAATGCAGGTGAGCCGCTGTTCCTGGTGGTGTCCGCCACGCCCTCGGTGTTCAAGGCCATCACCTGGGACCAGGACTACAACACGATCTGGCGCTACGCCTACATGGTCGAGCTGGGCAACGCGTGGCCGCAGGGCTTCCGGAACGGCCAGCGCGACGACTGCCCCACCGGCACCGTGCGCCACGCCAACGGCGGCGGCTGTGCACCCTCGGACACCGCCGCCTCGGTGTACGTCGGCCCCTATGCCACCGTGTTGCCGGGGGCCCAGGTGAGCGGCAACGCGCGCATCGAAGACCAGGCGATCATCGTGAAGGGCAGGGTATCGGGCGGCACCGTGGGCGGGCTCAGCATCGTCGGCACAACCAGCGCAAACGGCTTCGACGTGAGCGGCTCGGCGCAGGTGCGCACCAGCTTCTATCCGCTGGGCTTCTTCGAGCCCAACCAGGGCGCCTCCGGCACGCTCAACCTGTATGGCGACGTCGAATACCGCGGCGACGGACTGAACCTCAGTGCCGGCGATCGCTCGGGCTTCGTCGATGCCAGCTCCACCCTGGGCTCGGCCACCGACATCAACCAGAAGAGCGGCTGGGCCTGGCGCCCTTGAGCCGGGCGCCGAAAGGCCGTCGTCGTTTGCGTCTGCGGCGGCGGGCCGATCGCGAATCGTTCGGTCATGGTTCCGACATGCCTTCGATGGCAGTGCGAAAGACACTGTCGATGCAATGACGACAGCTGGGAGGTCACACCATGAACAGAATCCGACTGCTCTATTGGGCGGAACTTCCGGAGGAATTCCATCAGCTCAGGTTTCGTCGCGCGATGGCTGCGATGTCGGCGCGTCCCATCGACGAGCATCGCTTGTCCAGGGAGTGCGGCATCGATCGAAAGGAAATGCCGGCCTTCCTGGCCGCCTTGCGCCGCGCGGGCGCGATTGCCGTGCATCCTCCGCTGCGGGCGGACTACATGCGAAGGAAGGTTCGCTCTCGCGGTGATGAGCCGAACGCCGGCACCGTGTGGGGGTTCCTGTCCTGGCTGCGGACTTGGCGTGGTTCGGAAACCCTCTCTGGCCGTCGGCCGAGCCGTGGGTAAGGCCCTGCGAAGCAGGTGAATAGCTTGAGACCCAAGTTCAAAGCCCAAGCCATGTCTTTCACCGACGACTTCGACATGGCGCCCCCTCTGTCGGCTTTCCGAGGCGCCATCCCCGGCCGGACGCCGCCTGTCGTGAACCACCCTGATTGCGGCCGCATGGAGACCTTTGACGACATCCGCGCATGGGTTGCGAACGTATCGGCCGCACCGATCGCCCGCAGCCAGATGCCGTGGTCCGTGGCGCAGACGATCGACCATCTGGCCCAGACCGTCGAGATGAGCGTGCGAGGCTATCCACTGCACAGGAGCCGAGCCTTCAAACGTACTCTGGGGGCGGCCACGTTCGCGATATTGAAGGTGCGCGGCGTCATGCGGTCTCATGACCTCACGGAGCCGGTGCCTGGCGCCAGCCGGTTCTCGCCCTCGTTGGCAGTGCACGGCGCCTGCAGGAGATTGCTGGCGGCGCTCGAGCTGTTCGAGCTCTCCCCGGACCCACTGCAGGAGCACTTCATTTACGGACGGCTGACTCGCGACGAGTACATCGTCGCGCATTGCCTTCATGTCCAGGCGCATGCACGCGTGATTCAGCTCGTGGCCGCGTGATCACCGTCACGGGGCCTTGCGCGGCTGAAGCGGTTGCACCCCGATCGTCAGGCGAACCTGCGTGCCCTCGCCGGGCAGGCTCGACACTTCCAGCGATCCACCGACCAGGTTCGCACGCTCTTCCATGCCGAGCAGGCCGTAGCCATTGCCGCGCTGCTCGGGATCGAATCCTGCGCCGTCGTCGACGATGCTGAGCTGCCAGCGCTCGCCCACGGGCTGCAGGGCCAGGGTCACGCGGTGGGCCTGTGCATGGCGCCGCACGTTCGTGAGCGCCTCCTGCGCGATGCGGAACACCACGATGGTCACGTCGGCCGTCAATTCCCGGCAGCCGGGATCGACGGCCACTTCGCTGGGCACGCCGGTATCGCGGCTGAACTCGGTCGCCAGCCACTCCAGCGCCGCGCCCACGCCTGCGTCGAGTGCAACAGGCCGCAGGTCGGTCACCAGCCGCCGCATGCTGGAGACCAGCCGTTCGATGCGGCCGTGCAGTTCCTCCCACTGCTGTGGGGCCGGCATGGCGCCCGCCTTGCCGCGCGTCTGCAGCACGGCCACCTCCATCTTGAGTGCGGCCAGTTGCTGGCCCAACTCGTCGTGCAGCTCGCGCGCCACCCGCTTGCGCTCCTCTTCCAGTGACCGGACGTTGTGAGCCCCGAGCTCACGCAGGGCCGCTCGCAGGCGTCGCAGCCGCATCACGTGCACGGCGAGCCCGGAAAGCGCCAGGCCGGCGAGCGTGAGCAGTGCGACGAGTGACAGCATGCGCGCGCGCTGTACTTCCTGCTGGCCTCGCAGCAGCCGGTTCTCGCTGTCCCTCTGCGCGCTGGCGTAGCGCTCCTGCAGCTCGGCGGCGAGGCGGCGGTTGTCCTCGCGCTCGCGGCGTTCCAGCGCGCCGGCGTAAGCGCGCGCGGCGCTGGCGGCACCCGCCTCTTGCACCGCGGCGTGCGCATCGAGCGCCGCGCGGAAATAGACCACGTCGATGTGGGACAGGTCCAGCCGGGCGCGCTGCGCCTCCACGTCGGCCAGCACACGCAGCGCCTCGGCCGGCCGACCGAGCGCTGTCAGCGTTTGCGCTTCCATCGCGGCGGACCATGTCGCCATCATCTCCAGCCCTGCGGCGGTGAATCCCTTGCGGGCCGCCTGATAGTGCGCGAGCGCGCGCGCCGGCCGCTGCGCGTGCGTCTCGATCTGGCCTTGCAGGCGGCCGATGTACGCCAGGCCGAGCTGGTCGCCGATCACGCGCGCGAAGTTGGCGGCCTGGTCGGCGTCGCGCTGGGCGCCGTCCCAGTCCTGCGCGACGATTCGCGCGCCGGCCAGGTTGTGGTACACGGTGGCGGCGAGGTAGCGCTGGTGCTGAGCGTCGAAGCCAGCGAGCGAGGCCTCGCCGAGCTCGATCGCTTGACGTGCCGCATGCGCATCGTCCTTGCGTGCACGGTAGACCCAGGCAATGTCGTTGCGGGCGACCGCCAACATCAGCGTCTCGCCATTGGCGTCGAACGCGTCGGCAGCTGCCTCCAAGTCTTGCAGGGCCTCGGCACGATGGTCGATGCTTTCGTGCATTCGGCCGGTCATGAGCTGCAGGCGTGTCGCACACCAGGCGGCGCCATCGCCGACGCGCGCCTGCTGCGTCGCCAGCGCCGCGCGCTCGGCAGCGACCGCGGGGCCTTCGCGGTCCCGGGTCACCGCCAGGGCAGCCATCTGCAGCAGGCATTGCATGTCGCGCGCCTGCAGCTGACGTGCGAGCGCTTCGGCCTGCGGCAGCATCGCGGCCGTTTCACCGAAGCGTTCCAATGTCATCGCAGCCATCACCTGCCGGGTCAGCAGTGTCAGCCGCTCGGCGGGCGCCTCGGGCGACAGGGCGGCCACCCGGCTGCGGGCATCTCGAAGCGTGCTCGCGGGGTCGTCGTTGACATCCCGCTCGATCTTGGCGACCGATGCGGGCGCCTGCGAGCCGGCATGTGCATCGCACCATGCTGCGCCGACGATCAGCAGCACCGCAAGCGTTCTTTTCATCGCTCTATCAATCTCATGACTGTGATTCTGCGCGGTTTTATCGGCGTGCCCCCCGGTGGTCATGGGCGCGCCACCGTGCACTAAGTCACGGCGTGCGTGCGCGTTTGCAACTACGAAGTCGCCGACTTCGGAAGCTTGTTCGGCTCTGCGGCCGCACCGATGCAGGCTGTATCAGCCAAGGAATCGAAGTCGAGGAGGAGTTCACGCGTCCGTCAAATGAGCCGGTCCCGTCATTTCCTGGTCATGGCGCGGTCAGCGATCCGTCATGTCAGAGCCCCTTCATCTGCGAAGAATGTGGATTGAATCGCCTGCTTCCTTTTGCAGGTCGGTCGCGTGTCACCACGACTGTCAACAGCACGTCTCAGCAAGCACATGCACAAACTGATCTTCACCTCCCTGGTTGCGCTGTCCGCTTTCTGCTCTTCGGCGACTGCTGCAGAGTCGATCCTGATCGGTCAATCCGCCTCGTTGTCTGGTCCGGCCGCTGCCGCGGGACAAGCTTTCGTCCTCGGAGCGCGCCTGTATCTCGACGGAGTCAACGGCTCCGGCGGCATCAACGGGCGGGCCATTGAACTGCGCACGCTGGACGATGGCTACGATCCTCGCCGCGCTGCCGAAAACGCGGCGAAGCTGATCGACGATGGGGCAGTCGGACTGTTCGGATTCGTGAACACGCCGACCTCACTGGCAGGCGCAAAGGTGGCCATGGACAAGCACATGCCGTTCATTGCACCAGCGTCGGGTGCGTCTGGCCTGCGCGGCCGGGACAACGACTACATCTTCAATGTCCGGGCCAGCTTCAAGGACGAAGCGACTCGAATCGCGACGCACCTCGCAACGGTCAGCACCGCGCGAGTCAGCTTCTTCTCGCTGTCCATCCCGGAATCGAAAATCATGTTTGAACACCTGGGAGGGCTTCTGGCGCAATCCGGCAAGAAGTTTTATTCCGTCGCGAATGTTGAGCCGGGCAAGGTCGACCTCGTGAAAGCGGCTGCGGACCTTCAGCCGACGCAGACCCAGGCGGTGGTGATGTTCTGCCCCGGCAAGATGTGTGCAGACCTCGTCGCCGAAATGCGGCGCCAGGGCGGCAGCGGAATTTCCTTCTATACGATCTCGTCCGCTGGCGACGTGTTTGGACCCGCGGCTGACATGGGTGCCACCGTCGCCGTGACGCAGGTGATGCCGTACCCCTGGGTGCCGGGCGCGTTTGCGATCGTTGACAAGTACCAAAAGGCAATGCTGGCTGCCGGCCATTCCGAGTTCGGCTATTGGAGCCTCGAAGGCTATATCAGCGCAGCCGTCCTGACCGAAGGGTTGCGGCGTATGAAGGGCTCGCCCAGCCCCGCCGCCTTGACGGCCGCCATGCGGTCCATCGATCACCTTCATCTGAGCGGCTTCGAGCTGACCATGAATGCCCAGCACCACGACGGGTCGACATTCACGGAGATCACGCTTGCGCGCAGCGGCGGGCGCTACAGGCGATGAGCTGATCCCGACGATCATCCGGGCTCATCGGCGCCAGGTTCGCCTTGCCGTTGCCGATTTCGCCTGGGCAGACCGACGCACTGGCTCTGGGGACATCATCGACGGACAGCGACAAGAGGTACGCCATGTTCGGACAAGTCTTCAAAGTCACGCGCAGCCCACATCCCGCCGACACCGCGCCCGCGGCAAGGTCCACCCCATACCACAGCACGCAGACCAACGACAGCTATCACGCGCTGTTCTGCGACGATTCCAAGTTCTACTCGCCGCGAACCGGCGAGCGCTTCATGTCATGGCATGCGGTGCTGGGCAACAGCAACTCATCACCTGCGGCGGTGCGCGCCCTTGCGCTCAATCCCCGAGCGCCTTCGACCGTGCGCGCACTGGCTTGGCATTGGCTGCGCCTTCGCAGCCACGGCGTGCCACCGCAACAGCTGAACGGCCTGGTGGTCGAGATCGGCCATGCACAGGGCCTCGATACGCTGGCGGTCTATGCCGACGGGTCCGTGCGGCACTTCGAGCCCGGCGGCGCCCTCGTCTGTCTGGAAGCGCAGGACATGCAACTGCAGTCCGCCGCGATGCGTGCCACGGCCCTCGCGCAGTCCATGCTGCGTACGCTGCCGCGCGCATCGGGGAGGCAGACCGCTCCGGTGCTGCCAGGCAGCGTGCGTCTGAGCTTCGTGGCGTCAGACGGCCTCTATGTCGATGAAGGCCCGCTCTCGCTGATGGTGCACGAGCGCCTGGCAGGGCGCGTGATCGGGCAGGTCGACGACGTGCGGCAACTGATGCGGTCTGCGCGACGCCACCCTCGCATGCGACGGCTGGCGGATGAGATCCTGCCGCAGGCGGCTTGACTGCCTGGCGCCCGGAACCACCAAGACTTCATGCGCAGCGAATGGCTCACCGAGTGAGCCATTTCTTTTGCGCGATGCCTGGCTTGCCGCGCCCCGTTCCGCCGGATTCTTGGGAAAGACAATTCGGTTCTCTGCAAAGTATTTCGCCTCCCTTCGCCACGACGCCACGCGATGCGTAACGTCCGCGTCCAGTGGCGACGGCACGACCTCTGCGAAACAGGCACATGTCTGATTCAGGACTCGCAGTCGCCTCCCGCAGTGCGTCAGTGCTCGTTGTCTTTGGAGGAATACGCCCGGATATGCTCGATCGAATTCGCAACAGCCTTGGGCTGCATCGCTACACCGTCGAGACTCCCGTGTCGCAGCACCAGGCCAGCGCCAACAAGCGCGACGTCGGTGTGCGCGCCACCCCACTGCCTCCACGCGCTGTGCCGCAGAATGCCACCGCGATGTCGCCGCGAACCAGGCTGCCGGCGAGAGATGCAAGGGCGAGCCCGTCCCTCGCCATGACACCGAGCCCAGCCCGCTCGGATACGGGGCTGGTCACCGCGCGCAACGACTCCGCCGAAGCCATCGCGGCCTTTGCCACGCACCCGTTGATCGACGCGATGAAGGAGGGCGCTTCGGGACTGCACGCCCTGGTGGACAACCAGTTCGGTGGCATCGACGAAGTCATGATCTCGAAGGCGATGCTGAGTCAGGCACTGCAGGGGCTCTTGCCGCACACGGTGGGCGCCGCCCCGGCGGGGTTGCCCGGCATGCCGGCGGTGCTCATTGCCCAGTCGCTGGCCCTCGTCACGGGTGCGGATGCGACCCGATCGCTCGCTGCCTTGGCGGCCTTGCGTCGGCTCGACCCGGCGGGCGAGGTCATTGCCGCATGGCAGCACCGACAGGCGCCTGCCCTCCTGCCACCGGGCGAGGCAGACGCATGGCGTGTCGCGATGGAGCTGGGGACCACACCCAGCGGGATGAAGGTCCTGCAGGCGGTCCTGGGCAAGCGGATCACGTCTGCAAACGAGCGTGATTTCTCCCTGTTGCTGAAGACCGCCTCGGCCATCGCAGAGCGCGACGCATCGCTCGCGACACCGCCGGCCATGCTTGCCAGCAACAGCCTGCCCACTGCATTGCTCGGCGAAGCGCTCGACTGCGCCGCAGCGCGCCTGGCAGGCAACGTGCAGGCGGCCCAACCGAAAGCCTGGGCACTCAATGCCGTGCGGAACGATCTGTTCGACACCGGTCCCCGCACGCCATTCGCCGCCCTCAACGCCCGCATCATGAAGATGGGGCAGTGGATCGACCATGCGGCCGGCGACAAGACGCTGCAGTTGCGCAACCCGATGAAAGGCAAGTCGGCGTTTCGAGCGCTGCGCCACGGCGCGCAGCAGGTCGACCGCGGCACCGCCCTCGGCCGGCATCGCGCGGCCCTCGATGCGTCCTTGCGCAAGGCGGCCGCCGAGCTGCGCGCACAACTGGTCCAGCTCGCACCGTTGGCGCGCGCCGGCGGACCCGCCACGGTCCCGCAGGAATTGTTTCGCGCGGCGGTCATCGACCACTGCCTGGCCGCCGGTGCCGGCGCTGTGCTCGATGGCATGCGCTTCAACGCTGCTGCAATCGACGACATCGCCGCACGCCTCGCAGGCCTGATGGCCGAGGCGAGTGGACACCCCCAAGGCGCTCCCGCAGAGGAGCTGCTTGCCCAGCTGAAGAGCCAACCCATTTTCGAATCGCTGACATCAACTTCGATGAGCATGGAACGACTTGGTGCGTGGTTCAACGATGCGCTGAAGACCCATGAGTCGCTGCCCTGGGGTTCGATCGAACTGCGGCCGCGCTGGGCCGATGCAATCGCCAGTGAGCTGGACAAGGCGAACCACGAAATCCATGGGCACGACACCCGCCTGCCGCAGGTGAGCCGCGAGGGAATACGTGGTGCGCTCAAGCACATCGTTGCGAACATCGAAGGCTCGTCTCGGCTGCGCCTTTCCAGCGGGGGCGTTGTCGGCATCGGCTTGCGCAATCTGACGGCGGCCGTGTCGTCGCTGGCGAGCGGCTTCCTGCTGCGCGGCCGGGTCGATGCCCGCAAGCAGTGGGGGCGCCACGCCGTCTTCGAGATCGCCATGCCACCCTACGACATGGAGGTGATGATCGCGACGCAGCGGCAGCACACGCTCCAGCTCGGCGTCGGCGCCTTCGCCGGGCCGAACCTGCCCATCGTGAAGGCGGGAGGAAACGTGGACGTCACCGCCTATGGCAGTGAATCGGCCGACCTCCGAGGCGTCACATTGCGCCTGCCGCGCATTGGCCGCCCAGTCAGCGAGCTTCGTGCCGAGTTCGCGCAGCTGGTGGATAAATTGCTGGATGGCACGATGGACCAGTCCGAGCAGGCGAGCGAGCCCTTGCTCAAGCAGCTCCTGCAGGACTTTCCGCAACTTACCGTCAATCGGATCGGCCAAGCCGGCGACGAGCGCAAGCGGCATGGCATCACCGCTGAAGGCGTGGCCACGGTCCAGGGGTTCGGGCTGCGCGCAGGCGTGAGCGCCGGCGCTGCGGTCGAGGCGCAGCGCGGGGTTGTCCGCCACTATGAAGATGCGTCGGGCAGCATGCAGGTCGAACGACACATTGCGGGCTGGGGTGTGCGTGCCGGCGTAGGCGCGCGCCTGTCAGCTGGCCCGAGCGTCGACGCGGGGCCGGTGAAGTTGTCGTCGGGCAACACCGACACGGTGATCATCGGTGCCGGCGCGGACCTGCTCGTGGCCGGCAGCGCCGAGCGCCGCGAGGCGTTGTACCAGGATGGCCGCCTGCACAAGATCTCGTTCAAGGAAACCGAGCACCAGAACCTCTCCAGCTTCCTGGCAGAGGTGGGCATGCGCCGCGAGGAGTGGGTCCAGGCGCGCGTGGACGCGCCCGGCACCTCGCGTACTGCCGGTGACGAGCACGCCAGGCTGCAACGTTTTCTCGGCGACGTGTCCGAATACAGCAAGCCGACGCACACCTTCGCGTTCCGCTCCACCATTCGATCCGAAGCGGCCGAGCGCATCGATGCCTACCATTCGACAAGCCGTCTGGCCCAAAGGATGATCGACCAAGCCGCCGGAGCTCGCGCCGATGGCGACACCGCCGTGCCGATGCTCGTCGGCGCTCAGCAAGCAGTCATCGAGGCTGCAAAGGTTGCCGTCGAAGACGTATGGTCCGATCCAGCGTCGTTGCACCCGTACTCGCTGCGAGCCTACGAGCGAGTCTCCACGCAAAACGGCATTGGCCTGAACCTCGTCGCGCAGTTCAGCAGCGTGCACGCCGCCGACGCCAACCACATCGACAACCGGTTGGATGTCGCATAGATGCGCGCAGCACCCTGCTCGCCATGGGCGAGTCCGACGGAGTGACAGCCGCCGCGGAAAAGGTCCGGATCGAGGAGCGGATCTTCCGTCAATGCTCGTGGCTGCCCACGAACGACGCGACGGCCGTGGCCGTCGCACCTTCTTACTTGCTCGTCGCAGCCTTGGTGGCTGTGTTCTTGTGATGGCGCTGATGCTTGGCGCGGTGGGCTGTCGTCTTGTGGGTGCTGGCTGAGGTGCCACTGGTGGCCACCTTCTGGTCCTGGGCCTTCAGCTCGGCGGCTTTGCGCTCGACGCTCGCGGCCTTCGCCGGGTCGGTACTGGTCGTCACGCCCTTTGCGTCTGTGGTGGTTTGCCCCATGCTGACGACTGCAGTGAGGGCAAGCGCAAGAGCGGTGAGCATCTTCTTCATATCGAGTCCTTTGGTTTGAGGTGGCAGGCAAGAGCGCCTTGCTGCTTCCTCAACGTGGCTGCCGGAACTCGGGTTTACGCCACGACCGCTTCGCTTGGAGCGCGACGGCGCACCTCGCCCATCAATGCCTCCGAAAACCCGCGCGCGGCGCGCGCAAGCTGAAGCGTCAGTAGCCGCTGGCCGCGCCGGCAGCGCCCGGGGCGCCGTCCTTGAACTTCGCTGCGAGCGCTCGTGTGGCGCGCGCCAGGAGCGTAGCCTCAACACCTACGGCGACGAAGCGCGCGCCCAACGCGATATAGCGCCTCGCCAACTGCTCGTCCACGGATAGGATGCCAGGCGCCTTGCCAGCGCGCAGGATGCGTGCGATGGCCTCCTCGATCGCCGCTTGCACCTGCGGATGACCAGGGTTTCCCAAGTACCCCATCGAGGCGGAAAGATCCGCAGGCCCGATGAAGACACCATGCACGCCGTCGACTGCTGCGATCTCGTCGAGCTGGGACAAGGCGGAGGCGGTCTCCACCTGCACCAGCAGGCACACGCTGTCGTTGGCCTCTTGCAGGTAACCAGGAAACGCGGACCATCGAGACGAGCGTGCCAGACCGCTGCCGACACCACGCATGCCCTGTGGCGGATAGCGCGTGGCCTGGACAAGGGCACGTGCCTGTTCCGCGCTCTCCACCATCGGGACCAGCAGCGTGGTCGCGCCGATCTCGAGCACCTGCTTGATCAGCGTGGCGTCTCCTTGCGGAATGCGCAGGACGGGATGCGACGCATAGGGCGCAACTGCCTGCAAGGTGCTCAGCATGGAACGCAGGTCGTTCGGCCCATGCTCGCAGTCGATGAGAAGCCAGTCGAATCCGGCCGTCGCGCACAGCTCCGCCGCGTAGGGGTCGGCCAAGCCGAGCCACAGTCCGATGTGTGCGCCGGGAGAGGCGATCGCCCGCTTGAAGAGGTTGGGCGGCGTCTGCATCGCGGGCATCAGACGAA
>Ga0068852_100002935_pt1 | contig 11845 bp, 7 predicted proteins | sample KBSCornC22_FD_66594 | JGI IMG/M metagenome (GOLD analysis project Ga0068852, IMG submission 66594) | Corn rhizosphere microbial communities from Kellogg Biological Station, Michigan, USA - KBS Corn C2-2 | ecosystem: Host-associated > Plants > Roots > Rhizosphere > Soil ... | reverse complement strand
ATGTTGGGGGACTGCTTCCTTGCCGCGGCTGCGTCCGCCTCGGCTGATCCGCGCTCGCCCTTATGCAGGTAAACGAACGCTCGACCCATCAGGGAATCCGCACCGACGTTTTTGGCGATCGCCTGATTGTAGGCATCGAGAGCCTCATCCGTCTTGCCCAGCTTGAGCAGAACCATCGCGAGGCTGTCCAGGAAAGGACCGGTGCCGGGCTTCATCTTCAGGGCACCGCGGCACTCCTCAAGCGCCGAGTCGAGCAGGATTCCGGCTGTTGCCTTTATCCAGCATAAATTGTTGAGTTCGTCCGCCGTCTTGGCTTGCGTCCGCAGCGCGGCAAAGGTCTTTTCGGCCTCGGCCGTTTTCCCCAGCTTGTAGAGGGCAACGGCACGATTGGCGCCCACTTCGACCGAATGATCGTTTTTCATTGCGCGGTCGTAGTAGCTCAGTGCGTCGGCGTATCGGCCCGCGTCGGCGAGATAGAAGCCCATGTCCAGCAGCGCGTCGCTATTGTCGGGCTCAAGCTTCAGGGCTTCGTCTGTATCCACTATGCGGCCCGCCTTATCCGAGGTTGGCCTTGACTGAGCGCGACTCAAATAGACGTAAGCCGAAGGCTTGATGGCCAAAGCCCGATCGAACGCGGCCATTGCCTCCTTGTTCATGCCGAGGCGGCCATAGAGCCTGCCGGCGGTGACAAGAGCGGATTGCGAGTGCGGGTCCTCACTCTGGGCAAGTTCAGCTTCGTGCGCGGCGGCGACGCGGTTGTTTTGTCTTACGAAAATGTTCGCTCGCGTCAGGCGGAGATTCAGCCATGCCGGATCCAACTTCAACGCCTGCGCTGAATCGGCCAGCGCCTCGTCGAAGCTGGAAAGCGCGGCTTCACAGTTTGCCCGATGCCCAAGCGCGAAGCCGTTGCCGGGCTCTTCCGCCAGCGATCGCGAGTAGAAATCGACTCCTTTGGCAAAATCGCCCTTGAACTCAGCCTCCAACCCGCGGGCGCGGAGCATGACGGGCTCATTCGGGTCCTTGGCTTCGACGGCCTTCAGATCCTCATCGGCTCTTTGGTAATCGTGTTTCCAGACGTAGGTTAATCCCCGATCGGCCAATGCCGGTTTGTTGGAGGGCTCGAGCTTCAGGGCCTCCGAGAAATCGGCGATCGCATCGTCGTACCGCTTGTAATTGAGGTAGGTGTTGCCACGCGTGACCAGCTCGGCAGCGGTTGCGGGCTGGAGCTTGTGTAATGCGTCGAAGTCCGCGTCGGTCATTCGGTATGACCCGGGCAGCGGAAGCGAGACGTCTTGGTCGTTAAGCGCAATCAAGCGCTGCTCGGCGGCCTTCGCGTCCTTGTACGAAATTTCGGGAACGACGCTACGAGCATCGGTCTCGACCGTCAGCGTCGTGCCATTGATCGTGGCGCTCCTGTCATATTCGATTCCGGCCAGGGTCTCGTGAACGTTGGCCGACCCAGGCTGTCTTCCGTCAACGAAGCTGGGCGGAAAGCGCAAACGTACGACGGTTTTGTTCCAGCTTGGATAATCCACCGCGAAGGGGGCATCCTGCTGCGGCCCCTCGGGCCGGTCAAAGTCGGGGTGGAAACCGACCGACGATTGAGGAACATGGAAATAACCCCCACTCCAGTCCAACTTGGCGTCGCCCATCATCGTCAGGTGAAGCTCGCGTTTCGACTTGTCGAACGTGTACGCGCCGGATTTGAACGTCACGAAGTCGAAAAGGACGCCCCAATATTTTTGGAAGAATTCCTGCTGCTGGGGCTCGGTTAGCGCGGAGAGCCGCGACTGATATGCGACGGCAACGTCGTCGCGCAATGTCTGGTCGGCTGTCGCTGGCGCCGGCGCATAGACGCCTCCAGAGGCATCCACCTGTAGCACGATCTCGGTCTCCGGACTGTTGAGCGGTGGGGGCTGGATGTGCACGAGCTGAGCATGTTGTACGAGCGGCAATCCCCAGCCGAAATCCGGCACCTCGATCGAGTCGAGGTCCACATCCCCGGTTCTGGTCCCGTCGAGCCAATAATCCTTGCCGCCGATATGCGCTCGCACAAGCACATGGTCGAACAGGCTGACCATCGGCAGCCGGTCGGCGATCATGTCTCCAAGTTCCGGCTGCGCGAGGACCGGTTCGGCCTCGATTCCAAGCGAATGCAGGATTCCCAGCAAAAGGGCCGTCTTCCCCTTGCAATCGCCGAAGCGGCGCGACCAGGTGGTTTCGGCCGCGGCCGGCACATAGCCTCCCTGACCCATTTCCAGAGCTACGTAGCGAACGCGGTCCTGAACCAGGGCGAGAGCCTGCTCAGAGCGCCGCTTCGGATCGCTCGTGGATGCCCGGATCTTTTCAACCTCATCATGGAGCGGGCCCGACGCTGGAATAACCGACGCGTCGCGGAACAGCGGAATGAACAGGTTCGCGAGATCCGACCAGGAAGCGAAGTCCGTCGCTTCGCCAAATCTGCCGACCGTGAACCGAAGCGGCGCGCCGCGCGGCGGGACCAGCGGTTGCACATCTCGCACCGAGAAGTCGAGGACGTTCATCCCGTTCACCGATAACTTCTGTGCCGCTGGAAGGTCGCGGGTCTGATGGAGGTTGAGGTGGAGATTGCTGGGCCAGCTCAGCCTGACATGGGCCGCCTCGATCGGCGAGCCGTTCCATGCCCCGAAGGTCGATTCCACATGGTCTTTGAGGACTGGGTCGCTGTGCTCGACGGTGGTCGCGAAGTCGACGATATCGCCTACCTCGAGCCCCTCCGGTTGGATATTTCCCGTCAACGTACCGTCGAGCGTCGCCGCTTCGAGATCGGTCTCACGCCGCAATACCGTGAACGTCTGCCCGTTCGCGAGCACGTCGATGACCTTGTCGCCACGGCGGATCTGAAGCTTGTTGACGGTGACCGTGTCGGTCGCCGGCTGCCAGACAATCGACAGATTTCCGGCATCGAGCCCTTGAGAGTTCTGGATCTTGAACGCGGCTTCGCCGTATGTTGTGATCTTGCCGGCACTTAGGGAAACCTGCTGGTCATTCAGCAGGATCTTGAACGGCGCCTCGCTTGGCTTAGCCGGCGGAATTGGCTGAACATGTACCCAAGCCGGTGGCGGGCCGAATTTCAGCGAATCAGCAGCCATTGCCGGATGCGGCGACAGCACCGCCCCGGCGAGCAACATCATTCCAACGCGACGCACATATCCCTCCCGCTCGGCGGGGACATAGTACGACTCCGATTTCCTTTATCAACAGGGGTCGAGGAGAGCCGTGGCGCTCAGCTGCGCTCGGCGGATTTTGCTGTCCTACAACCCCAAGGCTGAGATAGCTGCTTCGCCTCCCGGTCACAGGAGGCAAAATGTCTGAGCATAACCGGTTGCTCGTTCGAACGAGTCCTTCGCTGTCGCGGCGGCTGGAACGAAGCCCCGGCGAATCCGACACATCCGACAGTCTCACGCGTGCGCGCACGCACACGCGCTGAGGGCACAACTTTCACAACTTCCGCGGGGAAGGGGCAACGGCGCGCGAGCGGACGCGCGCCGGCTCTAGAAGTCAGGCGTCAGGGGAGGCTCGCGCGGCCTCGGCCGGACTTATTTCTTCTTGGCCGAGCTCGACTTGCTCTTGCTCGAGCTGCTCTTGGAACTGGACGCACTCTTTTTCGCGCCGCCCGATTTCGAAGCTGTCTTGGCCATGCTTTCCTCTCCTTCCGGCGGACTCAAACCGTTCGGGAGCGACAGCGGTTCCGAAGAGCTCCGCACATCGTCTTTGTTCCCTTCTTGTTCTATCAGAACAAATAGGATACATGGGTGCTTCCACGGGCGGAGCTCGGCCGCCGATCTTTGGTCTTGAACGGAGGCAGTCGACATGGCAGCGCAGTTGAAAGTCATCTCCAGCGGAGTGGAAGTGCCCAGCATGGACCGGCAGAAGGCCTTGGAAGCGGCGCTCGCCCAGATCGACCGGGCGTTCGGCAAGGGCTCGGCGATGAAGCTCGGAAGCCGCGAAAAGATCGAGATCGACACGGTTTCGACGGGCAGCCTCGGGCTCGACATCGCGCTTGGGGTCGGCGGCCTTCCGCGCGGGCGGGTCATCGAAATCTACGGGCCCGAGAGTTCGGGCAAGACGACTCTGGCGCTTCACGCCATCGCCGAGGCGCAGAAGACCGGCGGGACGGCGGCGTTCGTCGATGCCGAGCATGCGCTCGACCCGGCTTATGCGAAGAAGCTCGGAGTCGACATCGACGAGCTGATCGTGTCGCAGCCCGACACCGGCGAGCAGGCGCTCGAGATCGTCGATACGTTGGTGCGCTCGAACGCGGTCGACGTGCTGGTCGTCGATTCGGTCGCGGCGCTAGTGCCGCGCGCCGAGATCGAGGGCGAGATGGGCGACAGCCACGTCGGCCTTCAGGCGCGGCTGATGAGCCAGGCGCTGAGGAAGCTCACCGGATCGATCAGCCGCTCGCGCTGCACGGTCATCTTCATCAACCAGGTGCGGATGAAGATCGGCGTCATGTACGGCAACCCCGAAACCACGACCGGCGGCAACGCGCTCAAATTCTACGCCTCGGTGCGTCTCGACATCCGCCGCACCGGGCAGATCAAGGACCGCGACGATATCGTCGGCAACACGACTCGCGTGAAGGTGGTCAAGAACAAGGTCGCGCCGCCGTTCAAGCAGGTCGAGTTCGACATCATGTACGGCGAGGGCGTGTCGAAGGTCGGCGAGATCCTCGACCTTGGGGTCAAGGCCGGGCTGATCGAGAAGTCGGGCGCCTGGTTCAGCTATGACAGCGTTCGCATCGGCCAGGGCCGCGAGAACGCCAAGCTCTACCTCAAGGAGAATCCCGACGTCGCCCAGCGGATCGAGAATGCGATCCGCGGGAAAACCGAGGAGGTCGGCGAGGCGCTGATGGTCGGCACGGATGCTGACGAGGAGTCGGACGAGGGCGTCGCGGTCGAATAACCTCTTTTCCTCTCCCTCTCCCTCTCCCGCTTGCGGGAGAGGGCCGGGGTGAGGGTCAGGCCACTTCCTCCGGAATCGGAGGGAGCAACGGCCCGTCGCCTTCGAGCTTGATTCGGGCGAAGAGCTGCCGGGGCTCGGTCAGAACGACGGCGATGAAGCCTCCGGTCGCGCAGGCCGCGGTTCCGATCGCATAGGGGATCACACTTCCATCGAACGCCTGGCCGATCACGAAGCCGAGGATCGCGGCGCCGACCGTCCCGATCATCCCCTGGACCGAGGAAGCCGTGCCGGCAATCGGCGCCATATGCTCCATCGCCAGCGTGCTGAGGTTCGAGGAGGTGAAGGCGAAGGCGCACATGGTGAGCGCCTGGAGCACGACGAAGACCGGCAGAGTCTCGCGGCCGCTGAGCGCGACCGCGACATGCGTGAGGGCAATGATCATGAACCCGGCCGCCGCCATATGCCCGACGCGGCGAAGCCCGAATCGTCCGACCACGCGCGAATTGCCCCACGAGGCCAGCGCCATCGGCGCCGCGATCGCCGCGAACACCAGCCCGATCAGCCGCGGCTGATGGAAGGCGTCGAACACGATCTGCTGGATCGAGGCGATATAAGCGACCAGCCCGCCGAAGCTGGTCGTGATGGCGATCGTGTAGCCGCGCGATTGCGGCTCGCGCACCGTCGCCCAGATCGCGCCGGCCATGTCGCCGAGGTGCAGCGAACGGCGGTATTCGGGATGCAGGGTCTCGGGCAGCCGAACCCCGGACCAGGCCAGCATCGCCAGCGCATAAGCCGCGAGTGCTGCGAAGATTGCCTGCCACGGCGCAACCGCGAGGATCGCAAGCCCGATGTTGGGCGCGAGCACCGGCATCAGCATGAAGACCATGAACACCAGACTCATCACGCGCGCCATCGCCTCGCGCTCGAACAGGTCGCGGACCATCGCGACCACGAGCACCCTGGTGACTGCCGCCGAGGCGCCCATGCCCACGCGCGCCGCGATCAGCAGCGGAAAGCTGCCCGCCAGTGCGCACAGCAGCGCGAACGCGGCGTAAAGCGTGATTCCGGCCGCGAGGATCGGCTTGCGTCCGAAGCGGTCGGCGAGCGGACCCCAGACCAGCTGGGTCGACGCAAAGCCGAGGAAATAAGCGATCACCACCAGCTGCCGCTCATTCTCGTTGAGCATATGCAGCGAACGTCCGATCGCCGGCAGCGCCGGGATCATCGCGTCGATCGCAAAGGAGTTGAGGCCCATGAGCGCGGCGAGCATCGCGGTCATCTCGCGCGTTCCGGGGCGCTTGACGCCGTCATGGGCCATCGAATCGAACATGGGCCGCGCCTGCTGGCCGATTGTCGAAAGGCGTGCAACAGTGGAGCGTCAGACGGGAGCGGGGACATGATTCAGCGTCGAAGCTTTTTGACTGGGGCAGGGGCGTTCGGGGCGGCGTTGACGCTCCCACTAGACCGCGTTCTCGCCGCGGCCGTGGAGGCGTTGAAGCCGCTCCCGCTCCCGCCGCCGATCTCGCCCGCCGAGCGGCTCCAGCGGCTCGCGGGGGCGCGCGCGCTGATGCGGCAAAACGGGATCGGCTCGGTCATCGTCGAATCCGGATCGAGCCTCGATTACCTGACCGGCGTCGAATGGCGCCGCTCCGAGCGCCTCACCGCCGCGGTGATCCCGGCTGAGGGCGACCCGATCATCGTCACGCCATTCTTCGAGCGGCCGTCGGTCGCCGAGACGCTCGCCATTCCCGCCGAGATCCGTACCTGGAACGAGGATGAGGATCCGTTCAAGCTCATCGCCGGCTTCCTTCGCGAGCGCGGCGCCGCCGGAGCGCCGGTCGGGTTCGAGGAGACCGACCGCTATTTCATCATCGACCGACTCGCCGAGCAGCTTCCCGGAGCCAAAGCGGTGAGCGCCAACCCGGTCGTCCGAGCGCTTCGGCTGATCAAGTCGCCGGCCGAGCTGGCGCTGATGCAGGCCGCGAACGACATCACGCTTCGGGCGATGCGCCATGCCGGCGAGGCGGCCCGGCTCGGAATGACTCCCGCGGATTTCGGCGCAGCGATCGACGCCGCGACCTCGGCGCTCGGCGGCAACCCCGAATTTTCGCTGGTGCTGATCGACGAATCCTCGGCGCTTCCGCACGGCTCGAAAAAGCCGCAGATCGTCAAGCGCGGAAGCACAATCCTGTTCGACTGCGGCTGCACGGTCCGCGGCTATCAGTCCGACATTTCGCGCACCTTCGTGTTCGGCGCCGATCCGACACCCGATCAGCGCAAGGTCTGGAACCAGGTCCACGAGGGCCAGCAGATCGCGATCCGGGCGGCGAGGGTCGGCGTTCCCGCGGGAAGCGTCGACGATGCGGTGCGCGCCGCTTACGAGAGCTGGGGTTACGGGCCCGGCTACAAGCTTCCGGGCCTGCCGCACCGCACCGGGCACGGGATCGGCATGGACGGGCACGAACCCGCCTATCTCGTTCACGGCGACCCAACTCCGCTCGCGCCCGGCATGTGCTTCTCCGACGAGCCGGGGATCTACATTCCCGGCAAGTTCGGAGTGCGGCTCGAGGATTGCTGGCACATGACCGAAGCGGGCCCGAAATTCTTCACCGAGCCGCCGCCCAGCATCGACCACCCGTTCGCTTGAACCCTCTCCCTCGAGGGAGAGGACAGGGTGAGGGTGCACTGCCGTTGACGATTAGCCGCGGTCGCCGAACCCCCTCTCTCCAACTCTCTCCCCGCTGGGGGAGAGAGGGTCAGGTATCCGCTGGTGGTGGCGCCCTATGCGACGGGGCGTGCGGCGGTTCGATGTCGGGCGGCTCTTCCGGATCGAGCGTGCCTTCCCAGCGCGCGACCAGGCTCGAGGCGACGGCGTTGCCGACGACGTTGGTCGCCGAGCGGCCCATGTCGAGAAAATGGTCGACCGCGAGGATCAGCAGCAGTCCAGCCTCGGGGATTCCGAACATCGGCAGAGTTGCGGCGAGGATCACGAGGCTGGCTCGAGGCACCCCGGCAAGCCCTTTGGAGGTCACCATCAGCACCAGCAGCATCTCGACTTCGCGCGCCAGGCCGAGGTGCATGCCATAGGCCTGGGCGATGAACACCGAGGCGAAGGTCATGTACATCATCGAGCCGTCGAGGTTGAACGAATAGCCGAGCGGAAGCACGAAGCTCGCGATCCGGGGCGGCACTCCGAACCGCTCGAGCGCTTCGAGCGTGCGCGGATAGGCGGCTTCCGACGAGGCGGTCGAAAAAGCCAGCACCACAGGATCGCGGATGTAGCGGACGAGGTGGCGAGTCCTCGGGCCAACGATGAGGAAGCAGACGCCGATCAGCAGCGCCCACAGGATGACGAGGCCGAGGTAGAAGACTCCAATGAATTTGCCGAAGGTCAGGATGATCGTCGGTCCCTGTTCGGCGATCGCTCCGGTGACGGCGGTGAACACGGCGAGCGGGGCGACGCGCATCACGTAATCGGTCACCTGCAGCATCACTTTGACCAGGCTTTCGACGCCGCGGACGATCGGACGTCCCGCCTCGCCGATGGCGGTCAGCGCGACTCCGAAGAAGATCGAGAAGACGACGATCTGAAGAATTTGGTTGTTCGCCATCGAATCGATCAGCGAGTCGGGGACAAGGTGGGTGACAAAGTCCTTGAGGCTGAACCCGGCGGTCGCGACGCCGCTCGCCGCGGTCGCGGGAGGGATCGTGAGGCCGACGCCGACGCCGGGGCTGAACAAATGGACGAGGATCAGGCCGAGCGTCAGCGACACCAGGCCGGCAAGGATGAACCAGCCGATCGCTCGAGTCCCGATGCGCCCGAGGGCCGCGACATCGCCCATGTGCGCGATGCCCGCGACCAAGGTGGAGAAGACCAGCGGCGCGATGATCATCTTTATGAGGCGCAGGAAGAGCGTGGTGACGATGCTGAGATAATCGGCGATCGACTTCAGGCGCGCGGCCGCGGCGGGGCTTCCGTCGTCGATCGCATGGTTGATCGCCCAGCCGGCGATGATCCCGAGCACCAGCGCGATCAGGATCCAGCGCGTCAGTTTCTTCGCCACACCTGCCCTCCTTGCGAGCCGCGCTCGCAGCGGCCGATGCGCCCGTCAAGCTTCACAGCCGTGCGGCGGTTCGGCTAGTGCCGCGCAATGGAAATCGACGTGCTGCAGTTCGGACGGGAGATCCTCCACGATGAGGCACGCGCGCTCGATGCGCTCGCCGACAGCCTCGACGGGCCGTTCGAACAAGCAGTGCGGGTGATCCTCGACTGCAAGGGCAAGCTGATCGTCAGCGGCCTCGGCAAGTCGGGCCACATCGCGCGCAAGATCGCGGCGACCTTCGCCTCGACCGGCACGACCGCCACTTTCCTGCATCTTGCCGAAGCCATTCACGGCGATCTCGGAATGGCGAGTGCGGGCGATGCCGCAATGCTGATCTCGCAAAGCGGCGAGACGGCAGAGCTGGAAGCGGTGATCGATCATTTTCAGCATGTCGACATTCCGGTGATCGCGATCACCGGAAATGCGAGCTCGATGCTCGCCCGTGCAGCTGCCGCCGTGCTGGTGCTGCCGCATTGGCCGGAGGTGGGACCGGAAGCGGTCGCTCCGACGACGTCGACGACGATGATGCTGGCGCTCGGCGACGCGCTTGCCATGACCGTGATGCGGCAGAAGGGCTTCACGCGCAGCGATTTCGGGCGGCTTCACCCGGGTGGCGCGCTCGGCGCACGGCTGAAGCCGATCAGCCGCCTCATGCATTCGGGCGACGCGCTGCCGCTCACGCGCCAGAATGCCTCGATGCATGACGCGGTGGTCGAGATGTCGGCCAAGCGGCTCGGGATCGTCGGAGTGGTCGATGATTCGGGCTATCTGGTCGGCGCGATCACCGACGGCGACCTCCGGCGCCATATCGAGCAGGGCCTCGACCACACGGCCGCTGAGTTCATGACCCGCGATCCCAGGACGATCGCGTCGGACGCGTTGGTCGACGATGCGCTGACCCTGTTCGAGGAATATAAGATCACCGCGCTGTTCGTGGTCGATCGGGAGGCGGAGGGGAAACGGCCGGTGGGCGTGCTCCACATTCACGATTGCCGGCCGCCGAGATGAACACCGTGATTCTGATCCCGGCGCGCTATTCGTCCTCGCGCTATCCGGGAAAGCCATTGGTCGAGCTCAAAGGTGCAAGCGGCAAGGCCAAGCCGCTGATCCAGCGCAGCGTCGAAGCCGCGCGGCGGGTGCGCGGCGTGTCGGGCGTGTTCGTGGTCACCGACGACGAGCGGATCGCCGAGGCATGCGCGCCGGCACGGGTCGGCGTGATCATGACGTCTTCGGAGTGCCGCAACGGCACCGAACGCTGCGCCGAGGCGCTGTCCCAGCTCCACGAGCCCGAGCTGGTGATCAACTTCCAGGGCGATGCGCTGCTGACTCCGCCAGGGTTCGTCGAGGCGCTGATCGAGCGCATGGAAAATGGCTCGGAGGCACAGGTCGCGACTCCCGCGATTCGGTTGCGAAGCGATGAAGTGCGCGCGTTTCAGGCCGAGGAATCGGCGCGACGCGTCGGCGGCACCACGGTCGTCACCGACAATGAGGGCCGGGCGCTCTATTTTTCGAAGCGGCTGATTCCGCACCTGCCCTCATCGGCGCTGGCGGACGAGATTTCGCCGGTGCGGCTACATGTCGGGGTGTACGCGTACCGGCCGCAAGCGCTCGAGCGCTATGTTTCGATGCCCGTGAGCGAACTCGAGACGCTCGAGGGGCTGGAGCAATTGCGCTTCCTCGCGGCGGCCATTCCGGTCGCGGTTGTCGAGGTCGAGCCGCCGCCGTTCGCCCTTCGCGAGCTCAACAACCCCGAAGACGTGGCGCCGATCGAGGAGGCGCTCGCCGCCGCCGGTCTCGAATGAATTTCTGGGACTCGCTCGATCCGAAATACCGGCTGATCCTGTGCGATTTATGGGGCGTGGTTCATAACGGAGTCGAGCTTTACCCCGGCGCCGCCGAGCGGCTCCGCCAGTGGCGGGACCAGAGCCGCTGCGTCGTCCTGCTCACCAATGCGCCTCGCCCGGCGCCGGCCGTGGAGCAACAGCTCCGGCGCATCGGCCTGCCGAGCGACTGCTGGGACTTGATCTCGACGAGCGGGGAGGCGGGGATCGCCGCGCTCAATGCGCTTGCCCGTCCCGTAGGCTTCATCGGTACCGCCGACGATCGCTCGGTTCTGGAAGGCGGCGGGGTCCGCATCGCGGCCGAAGGGGACTTCGCCGACCTGGCTTGCACCGGCACGCGCGAGGGTGAGCCCGAACCTGCGCAGTATCGCGCCGAACTTCAGGGCCTCGTCGAGCGCGACGTGCACATGCACTGTCTCAACCCGGATCGCATCGTCGTGCGCGCCGGCGTGCCCGAGGCATGTGCCGGGGCTCTTGCCGACATCTACCAGATGCTCGGCGGGCGGGTGACCTGGTACGGCAAGCCATTCCCCGCGATCTACGAGCATGCGCTCAGCAGCGCCGGCAACCCTCCCAAGGATGAGGTGCTCGCGGTCGGCGATGGCTTGCAGACCGACATCCTGGGCGCGGCGCGGATGGGTTTCGATACGGTGTTCGTGGCCGGCGGAATCCACGCGGGCGAGCCCTTTCCGCAGGATTTCGCCGAGCGGAACGGGCTTGGCGATTGGCGGCCGGTGGCGGTTGTCGATGGGCTCGCCTAGACTGCCCTCATGAACCTGCTTGGCCGTCCTGTCGGGCTCGATCAGCCCTTATTCCTCATCGCGGGACCGTGCGTGGTCGAAAGCGAGGAGCTGCAACTTCGGACGGCCGAGCGGCTGAAGGGCATCGCCGAGAAGCTCGGCATTTTCTTCATCTTCAAGTCGAGCTTCGACAAGGCCAACCGCTCGTCGGACA
>Ga0068852_100002934_pt1 | contig 11848 bp, 14 predicted proteins | sample KBSCornC22_FD_66594 | JGI IMG/M metagenome (GOLD analysis project Ga0068852, IMG submission 66594) | Corn rhizosphere microbial communities from Kellogg Biological Station, Michigan, USA - KBS Corn C2-2 | ecosystem: Host-associated > Plants > Roots > Rhizosphere > Soil ... | reverse complement strand
GTGCAGGCGTACTCGGACATCATGGGGATGCAGGTCTAGGCGACGACCCCACAATCGATTCGCTCTTGATCGCCGCATGCGTGCGGCGTCGTCTTCACGAATCGAACGAGGTCGAGCCGATGATCACCGTCCAGCCAGGAGTCTTCCACCGCACCGACCCCGTCGCCGATCCCGCGCCGGTGCTCGTCGACGTGTCGCGCAGCGGTCGCGAGTACCCGCCCGAGTTCCGCTCGCCGCTGCCGTTCAGCGAGGTCCACGACAACGTCTCGATGTACGTCGAGGAGCTCTGCGCCGCGGCACCGTCGCTCGGCGCGACGCTGCTGTACGCGTGCTTCCCGAACACGTTCGTCGACACCAACCGCAGCGCCGCCGACGTCGACGAGGGGCTGATCGAAGGCAAGTGGCCCGGCCCGATCACGCTCAGCGATTTCACCCAGCGCGGCCTCGGCCTCATCAAGCGCTACTCGCGCTACGGCACCGAGATGCAGGAGAGAAAGCTCACCGTCGCCGAGCTGCAGGACCGGCTCGCGCGCTACCACGAGCCGTACCACCAGGAGCTCGCGCGGATCCTGGCGGCGATGCGCGCACGCGCCGGCGGCGCGGTGCAGCTGAGCTTTCACTGCATGTCGGCGATCGGCGCGCCGACCCACGCCGACCCGGGCCAGGCGCGCGCCGACTTCTGCATCGGCGACGTCAAGGGAACGACGTGCCGGCCCGAGCTGTTCGACTTCGTCGCGAAGACGCTCGAGGACCTCGGCCACACCGTGAGCCGCAACTTCCCGTACTACGGCGGCGAGCTGACGCGGCGCCACTCGGACCCCGCGAACGGCGTCGACAGCGTCTTCATCGAGGTCAACAAGCGCCTCTTCATCGACATCAAGACGTTCAAGAAGACCGCCGGCTTCGACGCGACCAAGGCGTCGATCGACGCGCTCCTCGCCAAGGCGGTCGCGCACACGCGGGCGCGGCTGGGCGCACCGCACGGCTGAGCGCGCGGGTCGCACCGATTGCCGGCACGGTCGAATGGGGCTAGAGTGAACTCCGCGTAGAACATCTTTCCAAATAGTAGAACGACGTGCCGCGCCGCGGCTGCACGTCCTAGGAGCGAGCGCGTCATGCCCCAGGCCAGAGGTCTTCGCGAGGTCTGCTACTTCGACATCACCGGCGGCGGCCAGGTCTACGTCCAGGGCAACTACTGCTACATCGCCCACATGGACGCGCCGGCGGGAACGTCGATCCTCGACATCAGCGACCCGAAGCGCCCGAAGCAGGTCGCGCACATCGCGATTCCCCCCGGCGTGCACACCCACAAGGTGCGGGTCGAGAACAACCTCATGCTCGTCAACTGGGAGTGCCCGCCGCCGTACATCCACGACGACAGCTTCCAGGGCGGCCTGCTCGTCTACGACGTCTCGAATCCGGCGCAGCCGAAGGAGCTCTGCTTCTGGAAGTCGGCGGGCGCCGGCGTCCATCGCTTCGACTTCGACGGCCGCTACGCGTACATCACGCCGACGGTCGCCGGCTACCACCTCAACATCGCGATGATCCTCGACCTCAAGGATCCGACGCGTCCCGAGGAGGTCGGCCGCTGGTGGATGCCGGGCCAGTGGGTCGCCGGCGGCGAGACTCCCGACGAAGGCTACCGGCTGACGTGGTGTCACCACGTGCTGCGTCGCGGCAACCGGCTCTACGTCGCCTACTGGCACGCCGGCATGGCGATCCTCGACATCGAGGACATGACGAAGCCCAAGCTCGTCTCGCGCCTGCAGTACAGCCCGACGTTCGGCCACCCGACGCACACCGTGCTGCCGCTGCCGTTCGAGGTCGCCGGCCGCAAGATCGCGATCGTCGCCGACGAGGACGTCCGCAAGATCCGGCCGTCGCCGCCAGCGTTCATGTGGCTCGTCGACATCACCGACGAGACCCAGCCGGTGCCCATCTCGACGTACCAGATCGAAGGCCTCGAGAACCGCAACATGCCCGAGTTCTCGGGCTGCCACGAGCCCGCCGAGCAGGTCTACGGCACCGAGATCCCGGTCGCGTGGTTCGAGTTCGGGCTGCGGCTCGTCGACGTCAAGAATCCGCACGCGCCGAAGGAGGTCGGCTACTTCGTGCCGGACACGCCGTCGGGGTTCGACCGGCCGCAGACGAACGATGTCTTCCTCACCGAGCAGGGCCTGATGTACGTCATCGACCGCAACCGCGGGCTGCACATCCTCGAGCGCGCCTGATCGACGATGGTCGCCATGCAACCCGACAAGCTTCCGGTGACGCTCCTGACCGGCTACCTCGGCGCCGGCAAGACGACGCTGCTCAACCGCATCCTGACCGGCGACCACGGCCTGCGCTTCGCGGTCGTCGTCAACGAGTTCGGCGAGATCGGCATCGACAACGACCTCATCGTCGAGACCGAGGAAGAGATCTACGAGATGAACAACGGCTGCGTCTGCTGCACCGTTCGCGGCGACCTGATCGAGGTGCTCGAGCGGCTGCTGCGCCAGCCCGGTCGGTTCGACGCGATCGTCATCGAGACGACCGGGCTCGCCGACCCGGTGCCGGTGGCGCAGACGTTCCTGATGGACGAAGGCGCGCGCGCCCGGACGCGGCTCGACGCCGTCGTCACCGTCGTCGACGCCAAGCACCTGCCGCTGCGCATGAAGGACAGCCGCGAGGCCGAGGACCAGATCGCGTTCGCCGACGTCGTCCTCCTCAACAAGACCGATCTCGTCACGGCCGAGGCGCTCGCCGAGGTCGAGGCGGTGATCCGTGCCGTCAATCCCCATGCCGAGATCCACCGCACGGAGCGATCGGCGATCCAGCTCGACCGCGTCCTCGACCGCGGCGTGTTCGACCTGAAGCGCGCGCTTCGCCTGCAGCCCGATCTCCTCGACGAGCGCGACGACGAGCATGCGCACGGCGACCACGACTGCGGCGAAGGCTGCACCCACGAGCACCATCATCCCGAGCCTGCGCGCGCCGGCAAGCCGTCGGCGATCCACGACGTCACCGTGCAGTCGATCTCGCTCAGGACCGGCGTCCTCGACGAGCACCGCTTCTTCCCGTGGCTCCACGCGCTCGCGCAGCAGCAGGGGCCGAACATCCTGCGCATGAAGGGCATCCTCGCGTTTCGCGGCGAGGAGCGGCGCTACGCGGTGCAGGGCGTGCACATGATCGTCGAGGGCGACCACCAGCGCCCCTGGCACGACGACGAGCGACGCGAGAGCCGGATCGTCTTCATCGGTCGCGGCCTCGATCGCGACGAGATCGCGCGCGGGCTCGAGAGCTGCGTCGCGACCGAGGTGCCGGCGTGCTGAGCGAGTTCGAGAGCCACTGCCTCGTCGCCGCCTTCATCGGCGACGAGCCTGCCTTCGCGCTCGCCGACGGCACGGTGCGGCGCGTCGGCGCGCAGCGCGACTGCGTTCGCGTCCACGCCGCGTCGTCGCTCGCCGCCCTGCGCACCTTCGCAGACGACGCGTTGCTGACGAGCGGCGAGGACGGCCGCGTCTGCCGCACCGGCGCCGACGGCGAGCCGCGCGAGCTCGGCTGCGTGCCGCGCAAGTGGATCACGTCGCTCGACGCGAGCGCCGGCCGCCTCGCCTACGCGTCGGGCAAGACGGTGTGGCTGCAGTCGGCGCGAGGCGACCGGCAGCTGCAGCATCGGCGCAGCGTGAAAGGAATCGCGTTCGGACACGACGGCGCCCGGCTCGCGGTCGTGCAGCAGGACGGCGTCACCGTCCACGACACTGAAGCGGCCGGCGAGCCGCTCGAGCTGGCGTCGAACGACATCCACCACGCGTCGACGTTCTCGCCCGACGGGCGCTTCCTCGTCGTCGCGTCGCAGAACAGCTTCCTCCACGGCTGGCGCCTCGCCGACCGCAGGCACTTCCGCATGCTCGGCTACCCGGGCAGGGTCGAGAGCTGGGCGTGGACGCCCGACGGCGCCTGGCTCGCGACGTCGGGCGCCGCCGCGGCGATCGTCTGGCCGTTCGACGGCGACGACGGGCCGATGCACCGGAGCGCGATCGAGGTCGCGGCGCGCGCGCAGAGCGTCGTCAGCGCCGTCGCGTGGAGCCCGGACGCATCGCTGCTCGCAATCGGCCACCGCGACGGTGCGCTGCAGGTCGCGTCGCTCGCCGACCCGCGGTCGGCGCGGCTGCTGCGCGACGGCGGCCGCGGGGCGATCACCTCGATCGCGTGGCGCGCGAACGGCGACGCCGTCGCCTTCGGCAGCGCCGCCGGCGAATGCGGCGTCGTCGGAGCGCCGCGATGAGCGCGGCGCGCGCGATCGACGTCCGCGAGCCGCCCGCGGGGATCGACAAGACGGTCGTCAAGAGCCTCGCCATGCTCGAGCAGCTGGTCGACCTCGGGCGGCCGGCGGGGATCACCGAGCTCGCGCTCGCGTCGGGGCTGCAGAAGAGCAACGTGCACCGGATCCTCTCGACGCTGCGCTTCACCGGCTACGTGCGCAGCACCGCCGCGAGCGCGTACGAGCCGACGCTGCGCGCGTGGGAGCTCGGCCAGCGCATCCACGCGCGGATGGACATCGCCGCGATCGCGCGGCCGCACTTGCGCCGACTCGTGCAGGCGAGCGACGAGACGTCGCACCTCGCGATCTTCGAAGGCACCGAGATCGTCTACATCGAGAAGGTCGAGACCGCCAACCCGGTCCGCGCGCACACGCCGCTCGGCGGGCGCGCGCCGGCGTACTGCACGGCGTCCGGCAAGGCGCTGCTCGGCGGGCAGGCGCCGACGGTGGTCGCCGAAGTCGCGCGCCTGAGCGTGCGCCATACACCGTCGACGATCATCAAGCGCGACGAGCTCGTGCGCGCCGTCGAGCAGGCCCGCGAGCGCGGCTACGCGACCAACATCGGCGAGTTCCGGCCCAACGTCGGCGGCGTCGCGGCGCCGGTCACCAACCGGCTCGGCGACGTCGTCGCCGCGGTCGGCATCGCCGGTCCGCTCGACCGGCTGAAGTGGCCACGCATCCGCCAGCTCGCGCCGGTCGTGATGGCGGTCGGCGCCGACATCTCGGCCGAGATCGGCGCCGATCGCCAGCGGTAGGAGCGAATCGATGTGCGGCTTCTCGACGATCGACAACGTGTACCGGCCCTACGTCGCTCCTGCCGACGACGTCGTGCGCAAGACGCGCGAGGTCGAAGCCGCGATGGCGGGCGAGCGCGTTCCCGAGTCGGCGTGGGCGCGCTACTTCAGCGCGTCGTGCGAGCCGATCGCTCCCGGCCACTTCCGGCGCATGTTCACGGCGCGGCGCGCCGCCGTGACGTACCTCGCGGTGCAGGCGTCGACCCGCTTGCGGCCGCCGACCGCGACCCCGTTTCGCTGCGTTCCCGACTGAACGCGGCGGCCCTCGGCTCCCCGATAGAAGGATCTCCCATGCACTTCACCAAGCTCCTCGTCCGTTCGCTGGCGGTTGCCGGGATCGCGCTCGCCGCGACGCTTCCTGCGGCTGCGCAGTCGACCTTCCCGTCGAAGCAGGTCACGCTCGTCGTCGCGTTCCCGCCCGGCGGCGGCGCCGACCTGCTCGGCCGCCTGCTGGCGAAGAAATACGAAGAAGCGTGGGGGCAGTCGGTGATCGTCTCGAACCGGCCCGGCGCGGCGGGAACGATCGGTGCCAGCGAGGTCGCGCGCGCGCCGGCCGACGGCCACACGCTGCTGATCGGCGCGAGCGGTGCGGTCGTGCCGTCGAACGAGGCGACGCTCGCGCCGGTGTCGCTCCTGAGCACGCCGCCGTACATCGTCTGCGTCAACGCGTCGCTGCCGGTCAACACGCTGCGCGAGTTCGTCGCGTACGCGAAGGCGCATCCGGACGGCTCGGTTTCGTTCGCTTCCTCGGGCACGGCTTCGGCGTCGCACCTCTCGGGCGAGCTGTTCCAGGGGCTGACACAGACCAAGCTGACGCACGTGCCGTACAAGGGGATGGGTCAGGCCGTGAACGATCTGATCGGCGGCCAGGTCACGGTGATGTTCGGGCCGCCGCCGGCGCTGCTGCCGCACGTCAAGTCGGGCCGTCTGAAGGCGCTCGCGGTCACCGACACGAAGCGCTCGCCGCTCTTCCCGGAGATCCCGACCGCGATCGAGGCCGGTGTGCCCGGGCTCGAGGCGCGCGCCTGGTACGGCATCTTCGCTCCGGCGGGAACGCCGCCCGCGGTGATCGCCAAGATCAACGCCGAAACCAGCAAGGCGCTCGCGGCGCCCGACGTCGTCGAGACGCTCGCGACGCAGGGCGCGACGCCCGCGGGCGGCGACCCGGCGACGTTCGCGCGCTTCCTCAAGGCCGACATCGCGAAGTGGGACGAGCTGATGCGCAAGGCCGGCGTGACGACGCAGTGACGCATCGAGGAGAGAGCGCATGTTGTACGAGCTGAGGACCTACCAGGCCGGCGGCGGCCGCATGGCCGAGATGGAGACGCTGATGGCGCGCCAGTGCACCGCGGTGTTGCAGCGCGCGAAGGTGCCGCGCCCGCTCGCCGCGTGGCGCGCAGTCGCCGGGCCGCGCCTGCCGGCGTTCGTCTGGATCGTCGGCTGGGAGTCGCTCGACCAGCGCAACGCGGCGTGGGCGGCGTTCGGCGGCGATGGCGAGTGGCAGAAGCTGCGCGCCGAAGCGCACCGCGACACCGAGCTGACGGCGCGCGTCGACGTCCAGTTCATGACCGCCTGGCCCGACCCGGCGGTCGCTCTCGATCTGGCGCGGCCGGATGGCGTCGATCAGCTGCTGCTGCTGCGCGTGCACACGGGGCAGGGCGGCGCAGCGCGGCAGGCGTTCCTCGGCGCCGACCGGCCGGCGCTCGAAGAAGCGGGCGGCAAGGTCGTCGCCGCGTTCGACCTGCTGAGCGGCGAGGACCTTCCGGTCGTCGCCGTCGTCGTGCGCTGGCCTGACGCCGGCGCATGCGCGACCGGCATGTCGTCGTACGACTCGAACGCGAAAGTGCGCGAGGCGCGTGTCGCCGAGCGTGCGAAGCTCGGCTTCGACCTCTTCAACAGCAGCGACCGTTATCTGCTGGTGGGATCGCCGCGCTTCGGCGGCTGACCGTCACGTCTTCTGCAGCGCGACGCTGCCACGATCGGCGCTCGCATCTTCGGGGAGGCGACCATGCGACATCTGCTGGCGTGGCGTCGTTGCGTCGCACGCTAGCCTCCCGCTGTTCGGCGGCGCTCCGAAGCTCGGCGCCGCGCGGCGGCGCTCAGCTCGGCAGCCAGGTGCTGTCGGCGTTGTTGACCGTCTGCATGAACTCCGAGTCGAGCGTGCTCGCGGTCGAGCGCGGCAGGCGCGCTTCGGGAAACGCGATCGGCAGCGAGAACTGCAGGCGCGCGCACTGCTCGCCGGCGGTGCTCGCCTGCGCGACCCGCAGCTTGCCGCTGCCTGGCGTGACCGATCCTTCGACGCCGGTGACCGCGACGTCGAACGAGATGTTGTTGACGCGCGCGCCGTCGTTGCCGCGCGACTTCGCGTCGACGGCGGGATTGACGGCGACGTGATGCGCCGAGGCGGCGGCTTGCGCAGCGAGAACGCCGTCGACGATTTCCGTGACGGCGGTCTGGATGAAGTCCTTGAGATCCACGCTGTCTCCTTCGTGGTGGTGACGTCGTCGTTCAGCTCAGCGCCATCAGCTTGCCGCGCTTCTGCGTCAGATCGATGAAGCGCTGCAGCGTGCGCACGGCGTCGCCGTTCGGGCGGACGAACTCGAATCCGAGCCGGACGCCGCGGCCCTCGTTGTTGATCGAGGTGACGTGCTGCAGGCGCAGGGTGATGTCGACGCGGGTGTCCTCGTCGAGCTCCATGCGCGCGCCCGCGAGCGTGACGCCGACCGTCATCGGCTGCTGGTCGGCCGCCAGGAAGAGGGCGCAGCCGCCGATCGAGAGGTCGATGATCCGCAGCGCGACCTCGCCGTCCTGCTGGTCGGGATGGCGGAAGCGGGCGACCGGTGCGCTCCTCATCAGCGGCCGGACGCGGAACGCGTTGCGGCGCTGGAAGCGGTACATCTCGCGCGGGAACGCGCAGCTCAGCACGCTCGCCTTGTTGCCGTGCACGAGCACCGGGTCGCGCAGGTCGAACTGGACCTTGACGCTGTCGAGATAGCCGACGACGGTGACGTCGTGCGAATGCAGGATCGACTGCATCGCCGGGTCGTTGGGGTCGGCGTTGAAACCGATCGTCGCGCGCGCGCTGTCCATCGTCCAGATCGCGCTGCGAAAGACGCTGCCGTCGCTGCCGTGCAGGCTGAGCACCACCGCGCCGTCGAGCAGCTGCTTGAGGAGCAGGCCGACGTCGCGCGGCGAGCCGATGCGGAACTCCTCGAGCGCCGCGTTCATGCCTTCGAGCGGTGCCGGGCTGGTTTGCATGGCGTCTCCTTGGAACGCTTCGGTGCGGCTCGGGCGCGGCCGCTCAGTGCAGGGTCTTCGGCCGGCCGGCCAGGATGTCGTCGAGGTCCTCGAGCCACGGCTCGGCGAGCTGGCGGATCTCGGCGTCGTTGAGCAGGATGCGCTGCATCAGTCGCGACTTCAGCTGCGCCTCGTCGGTCGGCAGCGGATGCTCGGCGGCGGTGCTCTTCAGCTGCGCGATCAGCACCGCGCACGCGCCCTCGAGCTTGACGACCTCGTCCCACTTGCCGCCGCGCGCGGCCTCGAGCATGTCCTGGCTCGCCTGCTCGATCGCCTGGTAGTAGTTCAGCAGCACGGAATTCATTCGGGCTCCCGAGGGTTCTGTCCGGTGCGTGTTCACTGCACTTCGGCGGCGGCGGCCGCAGGGTCGATCGCGATCCAGGCCGAGCGAACCGGCTCGAGCAGCGCGGCGCACTCGTCGAGCGCCCGGCTGTCGTTGTGCAGGTTGGCCTCGGTCAGTCGCACCGTGACGTAGCGGTAGAGCGCGGACAGGTCCGCGGCGAGCGCGCCGCCGGCCTCGACATCGAGCGCCGCCTTCAGGCCCTCTTCGACGATGCGGACGGCGCGGCCGATCGCCTTGCCCTTGGCCTCGACGTCGCCTTGCCGGAGCGCGCCCCTGGCTTGCGCGATGGCCTCGTTGAAGCCGTCGAACAGCATCGTCACGAGGCGATGCGGCGACGCCGCCGGGACGCCGGTCTCGACGCCGACCGTACGGTAGGCGCCGGCGAAGGCAGGGGAGGCGCTCTGGGACAAGGCTGCTGGCGCGAACATGTGGCGTTGGCGATCCGAGGTGTGCGTCCCTTGGGTATCGGTACCGCCTGTCGGGACTTGAGCAGCGGAAGGGCCGATTTCGCCCCCTGTTCCGCCCCGCGCCGGCGAGCGGCAGCCGCGGCGCGGCGACTACTTGCTCGAACTGCTCGCGTTGTACTGGGCGATCTGCTGCGTCAGGTAGCTGCTCTGCGTGCTCAGCTGCGCCATCACGGCGTCGAGCGCGGTGTACTGGGCGCGCAATCGCTGCTCGATCTGGTCGAGGCGGGTGTTCCAGGTGTCCTGGTCCTTCTCGTTGCGCTGCAGCTGCGCGTTGAGGCCGGCGGTCCGCGTCGTCACCGCGCCGTCGATGCCGAGCATCAGATCGGTCGCGACCCGAAACCGCTTCGCGAATCCGTCCTGCGTCGGATCGGTGGCGTCGGAGTTCGCGAACATCTTCTTCAGCTCGGCGAGGTTGCCGAGCGCGTTGCCGAGCTTGCTGTCGTTGACGGTCATCGAGCCGTCCGCCTGCAGCTCGAGACCGACGTCGGAAAGGTGGCCGAACGTCGCCGACGCCGCCGACAGCGAGCCGGCCAGGGTTCGCAGCTGCCGCTGGATGCCGACCGCCGCGCTGTCGCCCTGGAGGACGCCGCCGGTCTTGGTCGCAGCGTCGTACTTGGTGTCGGTGCCGATCAGCTTGACGACGGCGGTGTAGGCCGCCGCGAAGTCGCTGATCGTCTTCTTCAGCGCGTCGGTGTCGGTGACGACGTTGACGGTCACCGGGTCGGTGGTGACGTTCGCGAGGTTGAGCGTCAGCCCGTCGACGATGTTGCTCAAGCTGTTGCTGCTCGACGTCACCGCGAGGCCGTTGACCGTCGCCTGCGCATCGGCCGCGGTCTGGCTCTGCACCATCGTCGTGACCCCTGCCGACGGATCGAACGCGAGCGAGGCGATTCCCGAAGTCCGGAACGCGTTGGCGGCGCCGCTGTCGTTGGAGCGGATCAGCAGGCGCGAGCCGCTGGCGTCGGTCATGATCAGAGCGGTGACGCCGGCGCCAGCGGCGTTGATCTTGTCGCGCACGTCCGCCAGCGTGTCGGTCGCGGCGATCGCGACGTCGACCGCGGTCGCTCCCGCCTTCGGCGTGAACGACGCCTGGTTGGCTCCATAGGTGCCGAGCTCGATGTGCAGCGTTCCCGCGCCCGGCGTCGTCGACGCCGGCACCGGAGTTCCGGTCGCGATCGTCTGCACGCTCGCCAGCGACTGCACCGTGACCGTGTAGGTGCCCGGCGCCGAGTTGTTGGTCGCCGCCGTGACCGCGGTGCTCGACGAGTTGCTGACCGTCTGCTTCCACGCCGACGTGCCGGCGAGCTTGGCGGCGAGATCGTTCAGCGTCGAGACGGCGCTCTGGATCTTGCCGTACTCCGAGATCGTGCTCTGGATCGTCGTCTGTTTCGTCTGCAGCGCGTCGAGCGGCTGCTTCTCGATCGCCATCAGCTGGGTGACGATCGAGTTGACGTCGAGGCCGCTGCCGATGCCGGGGGAGCTGATCGTCGCCATGAGCAATCTTCGTGGACGCGCCGCCGCTGCGCCGGCCGCTGCCAGCTATCTCGGCCGCGGCGGCGCGGACTTGAGCGGCGTGTTGGCGCCTTTTGCGCGCCTCGGCCGGTTTACTTGAGCAGGTTCAGCACCGTTTGCGGCTGCGCGTTGGCCTGCGCGACCATCGCCGTGCCGGCCTGCTGCAGGATCTGGGCACGCGCCAGGTTGGCGGTCTCGGCGGCGAAGTCGGCGTCCATGATCCGACCCCGGGCCGCGGTCTGGTTCTCGGCCGTGATGGACAGGTTCTGGATCGCGAACTCGAAGCGGCTCATCGCTGCGCCGTAGGTCGCCCGGTTCGTCGTGATGACGTCGAGCTTGGCGTCGATCGCGGCGAGCGCGGTCGACGCGTTGGCGGCGGTCAGGACGTCGCCGGCGACGGTCGTCACGGCGACCGTCGTGATGGTGAGCGTGTCGCCGTTGTTGGCGCCGACCTGGAAGGTCTGTGCGCCGGCGCCGCCGCCGACGATCGCATTGCCGTTGAACTTGGTCTGGGTCGCGATCCGGGTGACCTCGGCCGACAGCTGCTGGTACTCGCTGTCGAGGTCGGCGCGGTCGGTGGTGCCGTTCGAGCCGTTCTGTGCCTGCACCGCGAGCTCGCGCATCCGCTGCAGCGCGTCGGTCACGGTGGCGAGCGCGCCTTCGGCGGTCTGGGCCAGCGAGATGCCGTCGTTGGCGTTGCGGATCGCGACGTTGGTGCCGCGGATCTGCGCGTTCATGCGGTCGGCGATCGCGAGGCCGGCGGCGTCGTCCTTCGACGAGTTGACGCGCAGGCCCGACGACAGCCGCTGCATCGAGGTCGCGAGCGACGACTGCGACGCGTTGAGGTTGCGCTGCGCGTTGAGCGAGCTGATGTTGGTGTTGATCGTCTGCGGCACGGTGAGCACTCCTTTCGGAAACGACGTTCCGGCGCGGTGCCGGCGTAGCCGCGCCGACGGGCGTGGCCTGTGTGCTCATCTTCGCCGCACGCGCTCGGCGCGCATCGCCCGAAGAGACGCGCTTTGCCGTGCCAATTCGGAGCCGCAAAAGAAAAGGCCGCCCCGAAGGGCGGCCTGTTTCGCGCATGCGACGATCAGCGCAGCAGGTTCATCACCAGCTGCGGCTGCTGGTT
>Ga0068852_100002927_pt1 | contig 11861 bp, 10 predicted proteins | sample KBSCornC22_FD_66594 | JGI IMG/M metagenome (GOLD analysis project Ga0068852, IMG submission 66594) | Corn rhizosphere microbial communities from Kellogg Biological Station, Michigan, USA - KBS Corn C2-2 | ecosystem: Host-associated > Plants > Roots > Rhizosphere > Soil ... | reverse complement strand
CTCGGCCGGCGACGGCACTTCCGGCAGATGGATGTCGGAGCCGGAGGCCACGAAGCCCGGCAGCCATTCGACCAGGTGGACGACGACGTCCCGCGCAGTCCAGCCCGACACGGGTGCCGCAGCTGACCAGTCCCGGGTGCCGTGCACGCGCCGGGTGAAGTCGTCGGCGATCAACCGGTGTCGTCGGGCCGGATCGGACGTGACGAGCTCAGAGGGAGCCATCGGCCAGCATCCGGTCGATCGCGGCGTACCCGTCGTTGACGCCGACCTCCATGCCGCTGCGCAGCCAGGCGTCGCGACCCTCGAAGGAGTCGCAGAGGGAGAGCGCGTGCAGGCGGGTGTGACCATCTCCGAGGTCCTCGAAGGTCAGCGTCTCCAGCGCGACGTCGTCGGGCATGCCCTCCCAGGTGAACGTCTGGACGATGCGGTCGGGACGGACGGTGTGGAAGCAGCCGCGGAAAGCTTGCTGGTCGTCGTCGCGGCTGTCGAGGAAGCGGAACGCGCCTCCGTCGGTCGCGTCCCAGCGGTCGATGACCGCCGTGCGGTCGTCCGGGCCGATCCACCGGGCGTAGAGGTCTGGGTCGGTGTGGGCACGGAACAGCTGATCGGGGGTGCCGGCGAAGTCGCGCCAGATGTGGATGGCGGGGATCGACGGGTCGGCCTCGATCGCGGCCTGGTCGTAACGGGTGTCGGTCGATGTAGTGCTCATGATGCGGTTCCCTTCGTCGGAGTCTCGGTGTGTTCCTCATCCAGCTCGGCCAGTACGGCGTCCAGGCGCTGGTAGCGCTCCTCCGCGCGTTGGCGGTAGCGCTCGATCCACTTGGTCATCAGGTCGAACACCTCGGCTTCCACGTGCACAGGACGACGCTGAGCCTCGCGACCACGCGTGACCAACCCGGCCTCCTCCAGCACCTTGAGGTGCTTGGAGACGGCCTGCACGCTCACGGCGTACGGCGCGGCGAGCTGACCGACGGTGGCGTCGCCCTCGGTCAGCCGAGCCACCATGTCGCGGCGGGTCGGGTCGGCCAGAGCGGCGAAGACCCGCGAGAGCTGGTCTGCCATCTTCGCGCCCTTTCGTCAACCATTCGGTTGAACAAGACTCTAGGGAGCGAGCGATCGGATTGTCAACCCATTGGTTGACGACGCTCTGGTGGAAATCTGGGACTCGCCAACCCACCGCCCCCGACGCCCCAGCATGCTCGTTGTCGCGCTCAGCACCCTGCTCGCAGGCATCCTGGCCCTGGGCGCCGCAACCCTCGCCGACACCGCCCAACGCCTCACGAGTAACCGAACCGTCGTCGTGCCCCAAGCCGACCATCGTGCTCGTTCACGGCGCCTTCGCCGACTCCAGCGGCTGGAACGCCGTCGCCGGGAAGCTCATGCACGACGGCTACGAGGTCATCGCGTTCTCCAACCCCGTGCGCAACCCACAGGCCGACGGCGAGTACCTGCGCCAGTTCCTCTCCACCATAAGCGGCCCCATTGTCCTGGTCGGGCACTCCTACGGCGGCGCAGTCATCACCAACGGCGCAACCGGCAACCCGCACGTGAAGTCCCTGGTCTACGTCACCGCATACGCCCTGGACCAGGGCGAGAGCGTCGCGGCCGCCAACGGTCTCGGCGGTGGGCACACCGATGTCACCCGCCACCTCGTTGTCCGCCCCTACCCCGGCGCACCGGCCGGTGACGGCGACGCCTACATCGACCCGGCCCGGTTCCACCGGCTCTTCGCCCAGGACCTGCCGCGCTCGACCACCGACCTCATGGGCGCTACCCAGCGGCCTGGAGCCCTCGGCGCACTCGTGACCCCCTCAGGCACCCCGGCGTGGAAGACCATCCCCAGCTGGTACCTGGTCGCCAAGCAGGACCGCATCATCCCGCCGGAGGCCGAGCGGGTCATGGCGGCCCGCGCGCACGCCAAGACAGTCAGCATCAACAGCTCGCACGTCGCGATGATGAGCCACCCCGGCGTGGTCGTCGAACTGATCAAAGCTGCCGCTCACTGAGGCGCAGGGCGGGTGGGAGCCTCACCGGCTTCCGCCCTCCACGCCTGCGGCGAGTGACGTTCGGTATTTCCTGCATTGGTCCGCTGCAAGGCACACGACCGGGACGTGTTCAGTGCACGCGCAACCGGATTTCATGACGTAGGGCACCAGCCGGCTAGCACCGCTGGTCACGAGTGATGACCCCGGTCAGCGTCGGCTGTCGTACCAGTCGAGGACACGCAGCGCGCGCAGGGTGTTCCAGCGGCTCGGACGCCCGTCGCCCTCCTCGAACTCGAAATGGGTCTCGCCAGGGTGGGTGTTCTCGAGCAGCCAGGTGCCGTCGGGCTGCCGCTTGTCGCGGACGAGCTGGACCGCCTCGGCGACGCGTTCCTCGGGGGCCTCGCCGGTGCGGCGGAAGTAGTCCAGGCAGCGCAGCACGTCGTAGTGCCAGCGCGGCGGCCACGAGAACTGCAGCCAGCGCTCGGCCGGCACCTCACCGGTGCTCTTGCGCCGGAACAGGTGCCGCTCCAGCAGGTACTCCTCGCCGCGGCGGCGGGCAGCGGCCACGGGCACCGCTCCCCGGGCCAGCTCGTACTCGAGCAGACCCTCAAGCACGCAGATCACCGAGTCGAACGACGACACGGTGGCGCCGTTCTCGGTCTCGCAGTTCCAGCCGCCGTCGTCGAGCTGATCGGCGAGCAGACCCCTGACCAGGCCGTCGACGTCGGCACCGAAATAGGCGCCGATCGAGAGCGTCCGGCCGTTGATGCACGGCTCGACCTCGCCGTCGAAGAACGCCTGGCCGTCGTGCTCCCAGCGACAGTTCTCCGCGACCAGCTTGGTCGTCTCGCGGGCCGCCTTGCAGGCCGGGTCGAGGCCGAGATCGCGCAGCAGCATCATGGTGGACAGGGTCGAGGTCCACGGCTGGCCGTGGGAGAAGTCCGGCTGGATGCCGGCCCGCCAGTTGTCGGCGACGTAGCGCGGGAAGCAGGCGCCGCCGGCCCACTGACCATCGGGATCGCGCAGGGCGAGCAGGCGGGCTCCCCAGCCGTCGCTCTCCACGCGAGCGCGTTCGACCGCGACCCTCTCTGCCGGCGCGTGGGCGAGGTCGCGCAGCACCTGCCACCGGATCGCCGGGTCGCCGTCGAGCAGCCAACCTGTAACCTCCATGGCCGCGATCATCGCCCGCCCAACGCCATCTGTCGACACGCAGAGCCAGCACACCACCCGGCGCTATCGGCGACGAGCATCCGCGTGGAGACCTGGCGACCTCGGCGCTGCGGTCTCAGATCCAGGACGCCCGATAAGCGCCAACAGGTCTCCAGTGGCCATGCCCGGCTCCTCTTCCGAGGTTCGGACATGGCCGCTGACTTGTGCGTTTGGTGGAGCTGAGGGGACTCGAACCCCTGACCCCCTGCACCTGTGGCACGAGTCTCGGGTGTTCGACGCTTCTCGGGCCTTCCAACCAGCTGGTCGACAGTGTGCACCCGGATCCTCGGTCACCGACTTTCGCCCAGGGAGCCGACCTGAGCGCGATGGTGGCTGCCGGCTATGCACCGCTCGGTCGGCAGCGGGTCTGGGTGCGTGAGCAGGTCTAGCTGCGGGCGTTCGTCGGGCTCTGCGAGGCCTGATAATCACGAATCACTGGGCCGTCGGGTTCCCAGGCGAACAGAGGTGACGTGGGGAAACGGACGGAGCGACTCGCGCTGGTTGCAGACGCAACTACGTCAGTTCCCACGCCGAAACGATACGTGCGTGAATTGCCCTGGCGGTTCAAGAGGGGGCCGCTGTTGAAGCGCGTACCACGAGCTCGGTGGCCAGTTCCACGTGGTTGGAATCGATCCTCTCGCCGGCGACCAGGCGGAGCGCCGTGCGCAGTGCGACCGCACCCATCTCCTGGAGCGGCTGACGCACCGTGGTCAGTGGCGGCGAGGCGATGCGGGCTATCTCTGTGTCGTCGAAGCCGACGATGCTGACGTCGTGGGGCACCGAGATCCCGGCCGAGCGGGCCGCCTCGATGGCGCCACATGCCAGCTCGTCACTCGCCGCGAAGATCGCAGTCGGGCGTTGCACAAGCGTCAGCAGCCGGGGCGCCCCGTGGAGGCCGTTCTCGTAGAGGAAGTCGTCGGTGCTGTGCACGTACTCCTCAGGCAGTTCGACGACCGCTTCCTCGAGCGCGGAACGGAAGCCGGCGAGGCGAGCCTGGCTGCACTCCGCCGACGCCCGGCCGCCCAGATAGGCGATGCGCTGATGGCCGAGGTCCACCAGGTGCCGTCCCGCTGCCTGACCGCCCCGGAAGTTGGTCGACCCCACGCTGACGATGTCTGGCGAAGGGACATTCATCGGGTCGATCACGACCAGCGGAAGCCCCACGCGGGACAGCGCGGTGATCTCCTCGTATCCGAGCTCGTCGGTCACCGCAATCACGGCCCGGCGCCCGTTGACGGCGAGGTTCCGGGCCCAGGTGGCGGCCTCGACCTTCGCCGATGGTCGCTGGTCGACCGCCTTCACGCCGACAGTCACCGCCACACCGTGCTCGGCAGCGGCGACAGCAACGCCCTGGACGATCTCGGCGGAGTAGGAACCGATCCTGCCGCGGAGCGTCAACTCGATGGTCGGGTGTCGCTCGATGGTCTTCAGGCGGCCGCCGTAGTCGTGGGCGCGCAGCATCTCGTGCACCCGGGCACGGGTCGCCGGGGCGACGTCGCGGCGGCCGTTGAGCACCTTCGAGACCGTCGCGACCGAGACACCCGCGGACGCGGCAACGGTGGCCAGCGTGGTTCGGGGTTGGGTCATGGACATCTCTCGGGTCCTTCTGATGGGCGTGCCTAGTGTGTCGTGCAGTGTTTGATCCGCACGGGCGTGTCCAACCGGCGGTCGTGGCCGACGATGCGGGTCGCACCCCTGAGCTGGACGGGCACCCGAGCTCGTTCGTCCGCGGCGGAGGTGCCGACGAGGAAATGCACCTTGCCTGCCTCCACGATCCGGTTGAGACTCGCGTCAGTGTAGGCGGTGCGGTCGGCGTGGATGTCGAAGGCGAGCTCGGCGGAAGATCCCGCATCGAGGTGGACTCGTGCGAAGCCGATCAGCTGTCGCAAGGGTCGGGCGACGCGTGCCACCGGGTCGTGCAAGTAGACCTGGACGACCTCGTCACCGGTCCGGTCGCCTGTGTTCGTCACGATCACGCTCAGCTCCACAGCCTGGTCGGTGCCGATCTCCTCGGCGCTGGCGCGGACCTCGTCTAGCTGGAACGAGGTGTACGAGGCGCCGTACCCGAAGGGGTAAAGGGGGGTGGAGTCGACCGAGGTGATACCAGCACTCTCGATGCCACCCAACGGCGGCTGGAGGTACGTGCTGGGCTGCCCCCCCGTACGGCGCGGGATCTGCACGGGCAGTCTGCCCCCGGGGCACAGCCTTCCCGAGAGCACCCCGGAGATCGCGGACCCGCCCTCCTCGCCGGGAAAGAACGACTGCACCAGGCCCGCGACGCGGCCGTCGAGATCTCCCAGCGCGTAGGGACGGCCCGAGACGACGACCAGCACCACCGGAGTCCCGGTCGCCAGCAGCTCCTCGACCAGCTCGGCCTGAACGCCCGGCAGCTGCAGGTCTTCGGCATCGCATCCCTCACCCGAGGAACCGTTGCCGAACAGCCCCGCGAGGTCGCCAACGAAGGCCACACAAAGATCCGCGTCGCGCACGGCTGTCACCGCCGCTGGAAATCCTGAGCGGTCCTCGCCCATCACGGCGCACCCGGCCGCGTGGATCACCTCCACCTCATCCAGCTCGGCCCGCAATGCGTCCAGGGCTGTCGGGACCTCGATGCCCAGACCCGACCGTGGGTGGCGCGGCAGCACGTGGGTGGGGAACGCGTAGCAGCCCATGAACGTCCGGGCATCGTCAGCGCAGGGCCCTACCACGGCCAACTTCTGCACCATGGGGCGCTGTGGGCTTCTGATCGGAAGCGCGGTGCCGGCGTTGATTAGGACCACCGAGCGCTCGGCGACCTCGCGGGCGAGGTCCCGGTTGGCCGGAGAGTCGAGGTCGATCTCGGCGGCGTGCGCGACCGACGCTTCAGGCGTCCACTCGGCATCGAGCAGGCCGACCTGCGCCTTGGTCAGGAGTGCCCGGCGGGCAGCCCGGTTGACGAGCGCCTCGTCGAGGGCGCCCGAGCGGACGAGCCGGACCAGCCCGGCGCCGTACCCGAGCGTGTCGGGCAGCTCTATGTCGATGCCTGCCTCAAGGGCCAGCGCACCGGCCTCGGCGTGGTCCGGTGCCACCCGGTGCATGGAGGCCAGAAACGGGACCGCCCAGTAGTCGGAGACCACTGTGCCCTCGAAACCCCACTCCTCGCGCAACACCTGGGTGAGCAGCCAGGGGTTGGCCCCGGCCGGGACGCCGTCGACGTCAGAGTAGGAGTTCATCACCGACCCAGCTCCCCCGAGCGCGATGGCCGCCTCGAACGAGGGGAGGATGACGTCGCGCAGCTCGCGGGGGCCCATCGACACCGGGCCGTGGTTGCGTCCGGCACGGGAGGCGGAGTACCCGGCGAAGTGCTTCAGGGTCGCGATCACGCCGCCCGACTGGAGGCCCTGCACGTAGGCGGTGCCCAGCGAGGCGACGAGGTAGGGATCCTCGCCGAGGGTCTCCTCGACGCGTCCCCATCGATAGTCGCGTACCACGTCGAGGACGGGTGAGAGTCCCTGGTGCACGCCCAGCGCGGCCATGTCGCGGCCGATCGCCGTGGCCATGCGGCGAACCAACTCCGGGTCCCAGGTCGCACCCCACGCGATGGCGGCCGGATAGACCGTGGCGCCATACGCCGTAAAGCCTGTCAGGCACTCCTCGTGAACGAGGGCGGGGATGCCGAACCGGGAGGATCCCATGACGATGCGTTGCTGCCGGACCAGCTCGTCGGCCCCGTCCCTCACGGTGACCGGCTCACTCCCGTAGACCCGGGTGAGGTGCCCGAGGCCGTGGCGGCTCGCCTCAGCCAGCGGCACCGTGCCCGACGCCGCGAACACGTCCTGCATGGGCGCCACCTGCAGGTCGCTGCCCTCGACGCCAGGCTCGCCCCCCAGGTTGTTGCCCACCCAGCGGCTGCCCAGCTGCCCGACCTTCTCCTCCAGCGTCATCGCCGCGAGGAGTACCTCGACCCGCGCTGGCAAGGGCAGGGTCTCGTCCTGCCAGACACTCTCGGACTGGGTGTCGGTTTGCTGGGCCACGGGTTCTCCTGACACTCGGGCGGCGTCGGACAGAATCTCGAAACAAATTTCGGTCTGGTCTCGTGTTACGGAGCCGACGCCGGGCACACTACCCCTCCTTGGACGACTTGAGAACGCTTGCGGCTCGTGGATCTCCGCGCTCAGATCGCAGGATGAAAACGTTTTCATGTGAGCCTTGACACCCTCCCTGTGCGGGCCTAGCCTCCCTTGCAATTGACTCTTGCCCGGAGCGAAACTTATTTCGGCCTGAAGCTTCGCCGAGTGGTCGCCCGCCGATGGGGCGACGAGTCGCACACTGACGAGCCGCGGTGGTCGCGGCCGTCGACGTGGAGGTGAACCATGGAACCGATGAACGCGTCCCGCCGGAATTTCCTTCGACTCGTGGGGCTCGGTGTCCCGGTGAGCGTGGCCCTCGCGGCCTGCGGTGGCTCTCCCACCAAGACCGGCGCAGGTGGCAGCTCGGGAGGCGGCAAGGGCGTCGCGACGTACTGGACGCTGTCGGGCAAGCCGCAGGAGGACATCCGCAACGACACGGTCGCGCGCTTCAACCAGGCCAACCCGAAGTCCAAGATCGACGTCACGCTCTTCGCCAACGACGCCTACAAGCAGAAGGTGAAGACCGCGATCGGCGCCGGCGAGGGTCCGACGCTGATCTGGGGCTGGGGCGGCGGTGGCCTGAAGAGCTACGTCGAAGCGGACCAGGTGATGGACCTGACCAGTTGGTTCGACGACAACCCGGACCTCAAGGAGAAGCGCTTCCCGTCCACGTTCGAAGCGGCCACGGTCAACGGCAAGCTGTACGCCCTGCCGATCGAGACGGTCACTCCGATCGTCTTGTACTGGAACAAGAAGCTCTTCGACCAGGTCGGAGCCGAGCCTCCGCAGTCATGGGGCGACATCATGGACCTCGTGCCGAAGTTCAACGCCAAGGGGATCGCCCCGTTCTCGCTGGCCGGGCAGTCGCTGTGGACCAACATGATGTGGCTGGAGTTCCTCTTCGACCGCATCGGCGGCCCCGACGTCTTCGGGAACGTTTTCGACGGCCAGAAGGGTGCTTGGAGCAACCCGGCGGCGCTGAAGGCGCTCGGCGACGCGCAGACGCTGGTCAAGGCCGACGGCTTCCAGAAGGGCTTCCAGTCCACGGTCGCCGACCAGAACGCTGACCAGGCGCTGCTGTTCACCGGCAAGGCCGCGATGATGGTGCACGGTGCATGGACCTACGGGTCGATGAAGGCCGACGGCGGTGACTTCGTCACGGGCGGCAACCTGGGCTACATGAACTTCCCGCCGGTCGACGGCGGCGCGGGTGATGCGTCGGCCACGGTAGGAAACCCTGGCCAGTATGTCTCCATATCGTCCAAGGCCAGCTCGGAGGCGGTGGATGCGGCAAAGAAGATGCTCACGACGACGATGCTCGACGACACCGAGGTCAAGAAGTGGGTAGACAGCGGCAACATCCCGGTGGTGAAGAGCGCGGGCGACCTGATCTCTGGCGTCTCCGACGAGAACGACAAGCCATGGCTGCAGTACGTCTACGACACCTCGAGCAAGGCCTCGGTCTTCGCTCAGTCCTGGGACCAGGCGCTGCCGCCGAGCCAGGCCACCCCGTTGCTGGACAACATCGGCAAGCTCTTCCAGCTGAGCATCAGCCCCCAGCAGTTCGCTGACAACATGAACAAAACCATCGGCACATGACCACCGATGCTCCCCCGGCCGCGCGCCCGCGTTCGAATCCGCGTGGCGAGCGGGCGGGGCAGCACGGGCCGGTGCTGTGGATGGCGCTGCCGGCCCTGGCGGTCTTCTTGTGCTTCGCCGTCCTCCCGCTCATCGGCGTCTTTGCACTGAGCTTCACCCGGTGGGACGGGCTCGGGCCGATCCACCTTGCAGGCATCGGCAACTGGCGTTCCGTGTTCAGTGACTCCGACCTGCTCCACTCCCTGTGGGTGACCTTCGAGGTGATGCTCTACTCCTGGCTGGTGCAGACGCCCATCAGCATCCTGCTCGGCGTCTTCATGGCCAGCCAGCACCGCTACCGCGCCGTCCTCGCCGTGTTCTATTTCATCCCGCTGCTGCTGAGCGCAGCGGCGATCGCGGTCACCTTCAAGGCACTCCTGGACCCGAACTTCGGTCTCGGGCCCGGACTCCACTCGAGTCTGTTGACTCAGAACTGGCTAGGCGAACCGGCGCTCGCCATGGGCGTCATCATCTTCATCGTGTCCTGGCAGTTCATCCCCTTCCACTCGCTCATCTACCAGGGCGCGGTACGCCAGATCCCGCAGGCGCTGTACGAGGCCGCCGCCCTCGACGGGGCTGGCCGGATGCGCACGTTCCTGAGCATCACCCTGCCCCAGTTGAAGTACACGATCATCACCTCCTCGACGTTGATGGTCGTTGGGTCCCTGACCTTCTTCGACCTGATCTTCGTGCTGACCGCGGGAGGGCCGGGTGACTCCACGAGGGTCCTCGCCCTGGACATGTACCGACGCGGCTTCGGCGCCAACCAGATGGGACCGGCCAGCGTGATCGCGGTGATCCTCGTCATTGTGGGCCTGGCGATCGCCCTTGGACTGCGCAGGCTCGGTGGGGACGCGGACGAGAGCCAGCTGGAGGGAATCTGAGATGACCGCCCTCCTCGATCCCACCGTCGACGAGCCGACCAGGCAAGCCTCACTGGCTTCCAAGCCCGCCGGCCACGGCTGGTCGGGACCCAACTGGCTGGCCGGCTTGGCGGGGTGGTTCTGGCTGGCCGTTGTCCTGGTACCGCTCTACTGGATCGTGATCACAAGCTTCAAGGCGCAGAGCGACTACTACCAGCAGAACGCCTTCGCCCCGTCGTCCAACCCGACGCTGGACAACTACCGCCTGGTGCTCCAGAACGACTTCCTGCACTACTTCGTCAACAGCGTCGTGGTGGCGGTCGGCACCACGGTTCCGACGATCCTGCTGGCACTGATGGCCGGGTTTGCCATCGTGCGTGGTGCCCGCAGCAGGCTGCTCAAACGGATCCACAGCCTGTTCCTGCTGGGTCTGGCCATCCCGCTGCAGGCGGCGATCATCCCCATCTATCTGGTGATCATCAAGTTGGGGTTGTACGACAGCCTGGCCGCCATCGCGATCCCGTCCATCGCCTTCGCTATCCCGCTCGCCGTACTGGTGCTGACCAACTTCCTGCGCGACGTCCCCCGCGACCTGTTCGAGTCGATGCGGCTCGACGGGGCGAACGAGTGGACCATGCTCTGGCGACTCGCCTTTCCGCTGACCAGACCCGCGCTGGTGACAGTGGCCGTCTACACCGGCGTCACGGTGTGGAACGGTTTCCTGCTGCCGCTGATCCTCACCCAGAGTCCCGACAGGCGCACGATGCCGCTGGCCGTGTGGAGCTTCCAGGGCCAGTTCCAAGTCAACGTCCCGGCTGTGCTGGCCTCCGTCGTGCTGAGCACCGTCCCCATTCTGGCGCTCTACACGATCGGCCGTCGCCAGCTGGTCAGCGGACTCAGTGAGGGGTTCGGCAAGTGACCCGGTGTATCGGACGCCTCCTGGGCCTGGCTTCCGAGGAGGCCTTGCACTTCTCAGCCGAGTGCACCTAGCCCGGCCCTTCAGGCTACCCGCGCGGTCGTCCCCCGGGCGATCAGCTGGGTGGGCACGATCGTCTCGACGGGTTGGAGGTCGGTGTCGGAGTGCAGGGCGTCGAGGAGCATCCGGGCACCGAGGCGGCCGAGCTCGGGGACTGGCTGGGCGATGGTGCTGAGGTCGAAGTACTCCGACAGTTCGTGGTTGTCGATTCCGATCACGGAGATGTCGTCAGGGACACGCAGGCCGGCCTCGCGTACGGCGTGCGAGGCGCCGATCGCCATCTCGTCGGAGCCGGCGAAGATCGCAGTGGGCCGGGGGCCGGTGGCGAGCAGGCGACGGCAGGCGGTCAGGCCACCGAGTGCGGTGAAGTCGCCGGTGACCTCCCAACCGGGCTCGATCCGCAGGCCCGCCACCTCCATTGCCATCCGGTAGCCGAGCAGCCGTTCTCCGGGAGTCGAGAAGTCCAGGCCAGCGTGCTCGGGGTCGGGGACGCCGCCGAGGTGGGCGATGCGGGTGTGCCCCAGCCCGACGAGATGGCCAACGGCGGTCTGGGCTGCCTCGACGTCGTCGATGCGCACGCTTGACCAACCGGGCACGGCTCCGCCGACCACCACGACGGGGGAGCCTGTCCGCTCGAGCGAGGCCACCTCCTCTGACGTGGGGCGCAGCGCGAGCACCATCACCGCATCGACTCGCTTGCTGAGCAGGTAGGAGTGGAACAGGCGCTGACGCGCGGCGGGCTCGCCGGTGACGGTGTAGAGCAGCAGGTCGTACCCCTCCTGCCTCAGCAGTTCCTCGGCGCCGTGCACGACCGAGCCGAAGAACCAGCGGGTCACGTTGGGCACGACCACGCCGATCGCGTGAGTCTGCCCGCTGGCCAGGCTGGCGGCGTGCGGTGAGGCGACGTACCCCATCCGGTTGGCGACTTCGAGGACGCGATCCCGGGTCTCGGGTGACACCCGGGGCAGCCCGCGCAGCGCACGCGAGACGGTCGCCGTGGAGACGCCGAGCTCGCGGGCGACGTCCTTGATCCCGGTCATGGGTAGCTACTTTCGACGGCGAGGGTCCGGCGCACCTTACC
>Ga0068852_100002926_pt1 | contig 11861 bp, 8 predicted proteins | sample KBSCornC22_FD_66594 | JGI IMG/M metagenome (GOLD analysis project Ga0068852, IMG submission 66594) | Corn rhizosphere microbial communities from Kellogg Biological Station, Michigan, USA - KBS Corn C2-2 | ecosystem: Host-associated > Plants > Roots > Rhizosphere > Soil ... | reverse complement strand
GCATCCGGGCATCGTGCTCGACGTGGTGTTCGAGAATCGCGTGGAAGACCTGATGCGCGACGAAGTCGACATCGCGATCCGCGTGATGTCCGAGCCGCCGCAGAATCTGGTCGCGCGCGACATGGGCGCGGTGCGCTACGTCGCCTGCGCGTCGCCCGCGTTCGCGGCCGCGCACGGGATGCCGGCGAGCCTCGGCGCGCTGGCCGCCGCGCCGGTCGTCACCGCGACGGTGATGGGGAGGCAGTTGCGGATCGCCGCGTATCTTGGCGACGAGCGCCACGAGGTGCTGCTCGAGCCGACGCTGATTTCGGAGAACTTCCTGTTCCTGCGCCAGGCGATCCTCGCCGGGATCGGCGTCGGCATCGTGCCCGACTACGTGGTGCAGGACGACATGCGGCGCGGCACGGTCGTCACGTCGCTCGACGCGTACCGGCTCAGCATCTTCGGCACGCACATGTACATGCTGTACATGCCGAACCGGCACCACACGCGTGCGACCGCAACCTTCATAGAGTTCATCCTCGAACAGGCCGGAAAGACCGGCCGGGGCGGGCCGGGCGCGATGCGTCAGGGTTTCCTGTCGGATGACAACCCGCCGGCCGCGCGGCGACAATAGCGCGCCGCCCGTGCGGAGCGCGTGCCGCGCACACGCCGCCTCCTTCGAATTCACCGTTGCCGAGGGTTCAATGTTCGATCGGATTCGTCCGCATTCGCGTCCCTGGACGCTCGCCGCCGCAGTCGCATTCGCACTCGCCGCCTTCGGTGCCGGCTGCACGTCGCCGTCCGCGCCGTCGGGCGCGGTCGTGCCGGTCGCCGCCGCATCGGGCGCCGCGGTGCCGCTGCCCGGCGTTCACGCGCCCGAGCTGTCGTCGGGCTGGACCGACAAGCCGGGCTGGACCTCGCAGCACGCGATGATCGCGGCCGCGAACCCGCTCGCGACGCAGGCCGGCTACGACATGCTGAAGGCCGGCGGCACCGCGATCGACGCGGCGATCGCGACGCAGATGGTGCTCGCGCTCGTCGAGCCGCAATCGTCGGGCATCGGCGGCGGCGCGTTCATGCTGTATTTCGACGGCCACGCGACGCAGGCATACGACGGCCGCGAGACCGCGCCGGCCGCCGCGACCGAGCGCCTGTTCTACGGCCCGACCGGCCAGCCGATGCGCTTCTACGAAGGTGTCGTCGGCGGGCGTTCGGTCGGCACGCCGGGCGTGCTGCGGATGCTCGACGCCGCGCATCGCGCGCACGGCAAGCTGCCGTGGCGCCGGCTGTTCCAGCCCGCGATCCGGCTTGCCGAGCACGGCTTCACGATCAGCCCGCGGCTGGCGATGCTGATCGCGAACGACAAGTACCTGATGAACGACCCGGCCGCGCGCGTGTACTTCTACAACGACGACGGCACGCCGAAGGCGGCCGGCACCGTGCTGAAGAACCCCGCGCTCGCGACCGTGCTGCGCCAGGTCGCCGACCGCGGCGCGAACGCGTTCTACAGCGGCGCAATCGCGCGCGACATCGTCGCGAAGGTGCGAAAGCACCCGACCAATCCGGGTCTGCTGTCGCTGCAGGATCTCGCGCGCTACAAGGCGAAGGTGCGTGCGCCGCTGTGTACCGACTACCGGCGCTCGGTGGTGTGCGGGATGCCGCCGCCGTCGTCGGGCGGCCTCGCGATCGCGCAGATGCTCGGCATCCTCGAGGCGATGCCCGACTGGCAGCAGATCGGCGCGCAGAAGCCGGTGCGCAACGAAGTCGGCTACGAGCCGACGCCGTTCGCCGCGCATCTGTTCAGCGAGGCAGGCCGCCTCGCGTTCGCGGACCGCGCGCGCTACGTCGCCGATCCAGATTTCGCGCCGCTGCCGGGCGGCAGCTGGGCGAGCCTCACCGACAAGAGCTATCTCGCGCAGCGTGCGCGCCTGATCGGCGACAACAGCATGGGTGTTGCGCAGGCCGGCACGCCGCAGGGCGCGACGCTCGCGCTGGCCGACGACCGCAGCCCCGAATTGCCGTCGACCTCCGACATCGCGATCGTCGACCGCTACGGCCAGGCGCTGTCGATGACGACCAGCGTCGAGGACGCGTTCGGTTCGCGGCTGATGGTGCGCGGCTTCATGCTGAACAACCAGCTCACCGATTTCTCGTTCGTGTCGAGCGAGAACGGCCGGCCGGTCGCGAACCGCGTGCAGCCCGGCAAGCGGCCGCGCTCGGCGATGTCGCCCGAGCTCGTGTTCGACCAGAAGACGAAGCAGGTGACGATGATCGTCGGCTCGGCGGGCGGCCCGGCGATCATCAACCACGTCGCGAAAACGCTGATCGGCGTGCTCGACTGGGGGATGACGATGCAGCAGGCGATCGCGCTGCCGAACGTCGGGTCGACGAACGGGCCGACGCAGCTCGAGCGCGGCCGCGTGTCGGACGCGCTCGTCGACGGGCTGAAGGGACGCGGGCACGACGTGCAGGTCGTCGAGATGAACTCGGGACTGCAGGGGATCCAGCGGCTGAACGTCCAGGGGCAGACGGTGTGGTTCGGTGGGGCGGATCCGCGGCGGGAAGGGGTGGCGATGGGGGATTGAGGCTGGCCGGTAGCGGCGGCGCGCATGCGCCGCCTGCTTCGCGTCACCCCCACCCCTTCCACGGCACCACCCGCCGCTCGACCCACCTCATCGCGAGATCGAACAGCCACGCGATCGCGCCGATGATCAGGATGCCCATCACGACGATATCGGTGCGCAGGAAGCTCGATGCATTGAGCACCATCTGCCCGAGCCCGGCCGTCGCGGCGACCATCTCGGCCGCGACGAGCGTCGTCCAGCCGAACCCGATCGCGATCCGCAGCCCGGTGAGGATTTCCGGCAGCGCGGCCGGCAGCACGATGTGGCGCACGATCTGCGCGAAGCTGCCGCCGAGCGAATATGCGGCATTGATCTGCTCGACCGTCGCCGCGCGCACGCCTGCGCGCGCGGCCATCGCGATCGGCGCGAAGCACGCGAGGAAGATCACGACCAGCTTCGCCGTCTCGTCGATGCCGAACCAGATGACGACGAGCGGCAGGTACGCGAGCGGCGGCAGCGGCCGGTAGAACTCCAGCAGCGGATCGAGCACGCCGCGCGCGATGCGGCTCACGCCCATCAGGATGCCGGCCGGCACGCCGATCGCGGCCGCGAGCACGAACGCCCCGAACACGCGCGCGGCACTCCACAACAGATGCTCCGACAACGGCAGGCCGCCCTGGATGTGGCCGTGCCACGCGTCGACGAACGCCGCCCACACCGCTTCCGGCGCAGGCAGGAACAGCGGCGGCAACCACTGCCGATGCGTCGCGACCCACCACAGCACGGCCAGCGCCGCGACCGTTGCCGCGCTCAAGGCCGCCGTCCTGCCCTGCCCCGGCAACCGGTAGCGATGCGATGCGCGCGCGGGACGCGCCGCGTGGTCACGCTGCGTCGCGCGCTGATCCAGCCCGAACTCCGCGGCCGCTCGATCGGCCGCCCGCGAATCCTGCGTGCTCATGTCGTCCTGCCTGTGCAATGGTCTGATCCGGCCGCGCCCGACGGACGCGCCCTGTCGCGCGAACTCATGCGTCACGCGCTCTCCGCGACCGCCTCGTCGCGATGCAGGTACGCGATCAGCCGCTCGCGCCATTCGATGAAATCCGGCGACGACTTCACCGCGCGCGCATCGCGCGATTCGACGTAGCGCCGCGCGAACGGCAGCTCGAAGGTTTCCGCGATGCGACCGGGGCCGGGCGTCATCACGACGAGGCGCGTCGCGAGGAACAGCGCCTCCTCGACGTCGTGCGTGATGAAGAACACCGTCTTGCCGGTACGCGCCCACACGTCGAGTACGAGCGCCTGCATCGTGCCGCGCGTCATCGCGTCGAGCGCGCCCATCGGTTCGTCCATCAGCAGCACGTGCGGATCGCTTGCGAGCGCACGCGCGATGCCGACCCGCTGCTGCATCCCGCCCGACAGTTCGTACACGCGCGCATGCGCATGGCGCTCGAGGCCGACGAGCGCGAGCATCTGGTGCGAGCGCGCCTCGCGTTCGGCCTTCGACACGCGTGCGAAACGCAGCCCGAGCGCGACGTTCGCGAGCACGTCGAGCCACGGCAGCAACGCATATTTCTGGAACACGACGCCGCGATCGGCGCCGGGGCCCGTGACCGGCACACCATCGACGCGCACGTCGCCCGTCGTAGGCGCGACGAAGCCGGCCATGCAGTTCAGCAACGTCGTCTTCCCGCACCCCGACGCGCCGAGCGCGACGACGAATTCACCGGAGTCGATGCGCAGGTCGACGCGCGCGAGTGCCTGCGTCGTCGGCCGACCGCGTTCGCCCGGATAAGAGACCGAGACCTGACGGACTTCCAGCGTGCTCATGATCGAGGGCTCCGCGATGAGTGGCCTGGGATGTCTGAACTACCGCGCTCAGCGCGCGGCCTTCTGCACGAATTGCGGATCGACGCCGACCGAGTAGTCGGCGAGCACCGCCTGGATCGTGCCCTGCGATTTCAGGAACGCCGCGGTGGCCGCGAGCGACTTCGCAGCGCCCGACTGCGCACCGCCGCCGAGCCACGTCGGCGACGCCTGCTCGGCCGGCGTCGGGAACGCGTAGAGCGCGAGGCTTGCCGGCACGTCCTGCGCGTTCGCGCCCGACACCTTCGCGACCGCCGCGACCTGCGGCGAGCCGGCCTGCCACGCGGCGGTGTGCGCACGGTAATCGGCGTCGGCCGCCGCGAGCACCTTCACAAAGCGCGCGACGAACTCGGGATTCTCGCGCGCGAACTTGCGGCTCACGACGAAGCCGTCGAAGGTCGCCTTGCCGCTTTCCTTCGCGACCCGGCCCGACGTCGTCAGCACCGTGCCCGACTGCTTGACCTTCGCGAGCACCGGATCCCAGATGTAGGTCGCGTCGATATCACCGCGCGTCCAGGCGGCCGCAACCTCGGGCGGACGCAGGTTGACGATCTTCACATCGTTCGGATTCACGCCGGCGGCCTGAAGCGCGACGAGCGTATGGAAATGCGACGTCGACACGAACGGCACGCCGATCTTCCTGCCCTTCAGCGCGGCGATGCTGGTCACGCCGGAGCCGTTGCGCGCGACGAGCGCCTCGGCGTCGTTGATGTTGTCGAGCACCCAGAACAGCGAGATGTCGAGCCCCTGCGACAGGCCGGCCGCGATCGGGCTCGACCCGGCTTCGCCGAGCTGCACGGAGCCCGACGCGAGCGCGCGGATCACGTCGGCGCCGCTGTCGAGCTTGCGGAACGTGACCTTGTAGCCGGTCGCCTTTTCGACTTCACCGCTCGCCTGCGCGTAGCGCCACGGCACGACCATGTCCTGGTACGCGATCACGACCTCGCGCGATTCGGCGTGCGCCGCGCCGAGCGCGGCAAAGGCGGTCAGCGCGACGGCGGCGCGGCGGATGAAGCCGAAACGGGACATGCGGTTCTCCTTCGGAATACGGGCATTGCTGCGGGAGAGCCGACTTTACGAGCTTTGCGCGCGGCGGGAGCGAACTTATCCTGCGAAGCTATCGATGATGTTTCGGCTTTGCTTTTCATGCTTTATTGAATGCGATCGTCGATTGAGCGTCGATTAGTGTGTGGAGATACGGGCTGCAAGTTCCCCTCCAAATCGACGATAGAAACAATCGCCGGTGTCTCAGCGGTGCTGTTGGACACGCATGGATACCGACGCCGCACATCTTCATGTGTCGCGTCGGCCAACCGCGGTTGACGCACTCCGTCATACGAGAGCAACAAGGAAGAACGCGATGACTCGCGAGACGGGCCGGACCAGAACGTAAATTCTGGGACCGCCAACATAAAACTCGAGCTCGATTCTCTGACAAATCCCTAGTTTCCGGATCGAATGCCTCGATTAGATCACCAATCCAGTTCACCTATCACCCACCATGTGTTCCGCCGACTCTCCAGATAACATTTCGTACAAATCCCATATCAATTCGGCAAAGTAAACGTTAGCTTTCCGTATCAAATGAATAATCGTTTGATATTCGATCTGATAAAAATCACGCAAAAAGTTGCGCACAGCACAACATCGCGAGGAACCATGGAAAATGCAATTCCGATGTACCAGCCTGACCCGGCTTCCAATACAGATAGTCTACCTTTTCACTTCCCAATGGAACTCGCCGAATACCGAAAGGATGGCATCATAAAGAAATTTCGAGATGAATGGAGTGTAAGCGAACACGCCGCCTGCGACATCTTCGAGGAAACTAAGAAATTCCTTTTTCTGGCGGATTATGCACAGAAGCATTGCGTCACCTTCGAAATCGACGAGGCTGTCCTCATCATCGACAAGATGTGGCACACCTTTATTCTCTTCACTAAAGAATATGCCGAGTTCTGCGATACATTTTTCGGCAGAATGCTACATCATATTCCTTTCTGTCGAGCACATCTCGTGGAGAAGATTAGAGAACTGTCCTCTCGCGGTATCAGCCTATCTGAGTACAAGCGAGGGCGGCTTCAGCAGCAAATCGACATCATCCACGCGACCTTCGGCATCGAAACCGTAAGAAAGTGGTATGTCGAATTCGGTAACTCCTATTCGCTACAAAAACTCAACACCATCCAGCGCCCGGTTTACCACGAAGATCTTGTCCACATCGGATTTCCTATGGATCTCGAAGCAGCAAGATCCTTGACTCCGACTGCGTTGATCGAAGGAATCATCCAGCGGCAGAATCCATCCATGTACTGTGGGGGGCACGGTTGCGGCGTCTATTGCTCATGCAACTCAAATAAGAGTTTGTATTCCTGATCGGAAAATTGTCGATCACGATTTCAACGCGCGTCATGGACATACCGTCCGGACCCTGCAAGTCGCAAGCGAAGGCGTCACTCACTTCCCGCCAACACGACCGCATGGTGCCACGTCTCGTTCATGACGCTCCCGCTCGGCAATCCTTCCCATTGCGCCTATTTTGAATAGACACACTAAACATGCCTCTCGCCTGCCATCATTGATATATCGATATCGCGGCCTGCTTTCCGTCATTCTCATCGCGTCCGCCGCTACAGCAACGCTCAATACCTCATTGGGCGCGCTTCTTAAATTGTTGACAGAAAGCATTCAGGATAACAGCACGCACGGCATCTACTTATTCGTTTTATTTTTTTCAATTCAACGCCTACTGCTTCCCATCTGCGGAGGGATTACTACATTCGCGTCCAACCTCCTTGCGGTGAGATTGGAAAATGACATCAGAGACGCATGGTATAAACATGTCATCAATCTGGACTCCAATTCCTCAAGACAGAAAAATTCCGGCGAGTTGCAAAAGAGGCTTCAAGACGCGATCGGGTCGGTACGTTCGTTTCTGAACAACACGCTGCGCTCCACGCTATCCATCACTCTCGAATTTATTTCGATCATTGCGTTCACCCTATTCTTGATAGGACCAAGCGCAAGTCTGGCGCTCGTACTATGCGGCGCAATTTATTCGACCTACATCATCAAGGTCACTCGTACTCGCGTGCCACTCATTCGGAACATATCGGAAGCAGATGCGGCATGCTCTGCCTTCATGCATGACAGCTTCATCAACGCCGCACCGATCTCGCCGGAGGCGACCTCGATGCGCGCGGGGAAGCATTCACTGCTCTTGACGATGCTGGCGAAAAAGCGGATTGATCACGCAACGGATCTACTGAAAGACAGCATCTGGGCAGCCATACTTTGCGGCGGCATGGCGTACGTAGCTCTGTCATGGTTCGACAGTGACGGCATCGGAAGCATAGGCGCCACGATCATGCTTTCCACGGGATTGGCCCATATGATTTCACAGATAAACTCACTCGGATTCAACTATAGAAATATCCTACACGCCAAAGTTGATATTGAAAGAATATCGGGCGCACTCACCCAACCGAAGATAGACCAGCGCCAGCTTATTGCAGTTAACATCCAAACAACGGATCACATTCACTACCAAGTCCAAAATCTTATTTTATTTGGCCATCGAGACGGGCAAGCATACCCCGTCACTGGCGATATCTTCATTCGAAAAGGTCACATTAATTCGATGAGAGGGGACAGTGGGATCGGTAAAAGCACACTCACGCGATTCATGAGAGGCGAAATCACTCCGCCGGCCGCGAAGATTTTTTTATGCGGCGTCGATATGTCGTCTATCGCGCGCGATTCTTTGCTCCGGTCGATTTCCTCTACATCGCAAGAAAGCATCATCTTCAATGAATCCATCCGTAGCAACCTACGCTACGGAAACCCCAACGCCCATGACAAAGAATTGATTTCAACACTATCGTCTGTAGGGCTGGATAAATTTTGCAGCACAGATGGTCTAGATTTTATCGTTGGCGAAAAAGGGGGACTATTATCCGGGGGCGAACGGCAGCGACTGGGAGTCGCCAGAGCGCTCTTGCAAAACGCCGATTTGATTATTCTAGATGAGCCGTTCTCGGGGTTGGACACTGCTGGCGCAATCAGTTTGGCCTCTTTAATTGCGGATTTGTCGAATCGCGTCTACGTTCTTCTTATTCTTCACCAGAACCCTCACCAATTGTTCGACACTTCGAACAACCCGCTCAACACCTTCGCCCTCACGGTGAATTCCGATCTGAAAACGCTGGAGATTACTCGTGAATAGAACCCTCTTCCCAAACTTCGATCTCAATTTTTTCATCAAACATGTGCTACATATTCGCCCACATCAGCTTGGCGCCGTGATGCAAAAAGACCTACCTGATTGGAACGCCGTAAACGCTCTACTAGAAAGTGGCTTACTAGACTACCCCAGAATAAGAATTAGCAGCGCCGACATGGAATACGCCCGCGGATATTGCGGATTTATAAGATACAACTCAAATCCACGTGGCGGAAGGTTCGCGACAATCATGCCCGATTTTTTGTATCGCGCACTGGATGATGGCTGCACCATAATCATCGACGGATGCCAGGATTATTTTCCATCCGTCCTTTCACTGACTGCCGAAATCGAACACATCCTAAAATGCCAATCTTGGGCAAATCTCTATATTTCTACTCAATCCGCAACAAGCTTTGGGTGCCATTTTGACGATCACGATATTATTTCAGTGCAGCTGTCTGGAAAAAAGCGCTGGCACATCTATAAGCCAACGTATATTTCCCCAAACAGAGGGGACAAGAGTTTCTATCTCGACCCTCCAACCGGCTCGCCTGATCACTTGGAAAATCTGCCAACGGGATCCAGCCTATATTTACCCTCCGGATACTGGCACAACGTCGAAACCGTCTCACCGCACTCAATGCATATAACATTTGGCCTCGATTTTCCAAGAAAATTGGATATCGTCCACGCCATAGCCAATCAACTTGGACTTAACGATATTTTTCGCGGCGCCGTTAATTTCGATCCGGATTCACCCGATTTTTATATCTTCCGAGAAAACATAATCAACGCAATCCGAGAGATTAACTTGGAAGAGTGCATGAAAAATGCCATCGAGATTCACAAAAAGCGACGCCCAACGTTCAACCTCCCTAATTATCAAATCAACACCAAATATCAATAACCTAGCAAGCAAAACATTCAACCCAACCGAATCTCATGAAGCACAAATACAGCTTATTACAGATGCGGGATGTTTGGATCGACGCCTACATGAACGGCGACATCGATCAGCTTAATTTCGTAGAAAGCAGCCATTTCTTCATAAAACGAGGAAGTCGGATATTGACGAAGCCTCAGCAACTATCATATATACAGCGGCATCTTTCCGAGCAAACTTGGCGTAATTTTGGCCTGCACGTTCACGACGAAATCATGGAAATCACGCAAAAACCACAATGGGCGTCGTTTTCCGGCATCGGCTCGATGCGACGCGATGGAAGAATACTTACCACGTTTGATTTTCTAGAGCTATGGTTAATCTTCGAGGATCGGTGGCAAATAGCAGCGCTTTGCTATGACGAAAATGATCGCGAAGGCCGAACAACAGCAGATCAACCGAATCACTCATAACAATGCGTCGACGCCTCCTGCAATCGTTTGCCTATGATAAACATGAATGATTCACCGATGACCTCCCCCCGATTTGCTGGTGCTCGACGCAGCGCCGATGTTATCCAGCGCTTGCGCAAACATCCTGCCGAAATCTGGCACCGCGGTGTGCGGGTCACCGACGTTACCATCGACCCCGCATTCAAAAATGGGGTGGCGACCTTGGCCGGGCTCTACGATTACCAATGGAACGCCGAGGAAATCCTGCTTGAGACGGGCCCCAGAGGTACGACGGTCAATCGCTCGTTCGGCATTCCCCGCACCGCCTCAGACCTTGTTTCGCTTGGCAACGCCCTTCAGCATAGCGCCCAATACAGCATGGGGATGCTCGGGCGAGAACCCGCGTATCTGAATCGCGCGATATCCTCTTTCTCAGGAAGTGCAGCAGTGTTCGGCGCTTCCGATCGAGCATATGGCGTAAATGCGATCCGATACCATGATTTCATTCGCGAAAACGACCTGTCGCTGACCCACACGCTCCTCAATCCACGCCCGGACCGCCTGGTCGGTCCAGCATTCCAGGTTGATGCTGCGGTTGCCACTCACGTGTGCCAGGAACGAGATGACGGTATCGTAATACGCGGCGCACGTCTGCTGGCGACTCTGCCGTTCGCCGATGAGATTGCGCTCTTTCCCGCGCGCTTGATGGATCATTCTGACCAGTCGAAGTCGTATGCATTTGGCTGCGCGCTCCCGACTGCGACGCCCGGCCTGCGCTTCGTCTGCCGCGACTCGGTAGATTACGGATTCAGCACTGCGGATCACCCGCTTAGCGCTCGATTCGAGGAAATGGACGCAGTCGCGATCTTTGACGATGTGTTTGTTCCCTGGGAACGCGTCTTTTGCTATCGAGATATCGACATTTGCAATATGGCCTATATGGCCACCGGTGCGACTGCGCACATGGCTTATCAAGTAGTTTGCAAGAATATCGTCAAGACTGAGTTTCTCCTCGGTCTGGTCTCCCTGATGATCGAAGGATCCGGGCTTGAAAGATTTCAGCACGTTCATGAAAAAATGGCCGAAATCTGGGTCAACCTTGAAACTTTGAAGGCCTTCAGGTATGCGGCCGAAGCCGGTGCCCACAACAATGCCTTCGGGATGCTCGTTCCGGCCTGGGATCCGCTAGACGCTGCTAGAAATCTGTATCCTCGCCTCTATCCCAGAATGGTCGAGATCATTCAGCAACTGGGAGCCAGCGGCCTCGTTTCGATGCCGTCCACGATATCTCTCAATGGACCGCTTGCCGCCGACATCAGACGTTATTACGAAGCAGCCCGCATGGACGCCTACGATCGGATTGCGCTGTACAGGTTGGCGTGGGACACGGCGATCTCGGCATTTGGCGGGCGCCAAATCCTATATGAGCGCTTCTTCTTCGGTGACCCTGCCCAGATGGCGTCGCGCCTGTTTAGAGAAAAGGACTGTTCCGAGGCAATGAACCGGGTAAGAGCATTTCTGGTGCGTTCGTGAAAAGCATGGCAATTTCTCGTACCAGATTATTTAACGCCTGGGCCGCCAGAAATAGCTGTTCGCGGGATATTGAAACAAAAACTGAATAAAAAACCCGCGTCGCGGGTTTTTTATTCATTGAGCGTCAGCGAGCTGATCAGACCACCCCGGCTCCATGCGCCTGCAGATCGGCGTGATAGCTCGAACGCACCATCGCGCCAACCGCCGCGTGCGTGAAGCCCATCTTGTATGCCTCTTCCTCGTACATCCTGAACGTATCCGGATGCACGTACGCACGCACCGGCAGGTGGTGCTCCGACGGCTGCAGGTACTGGCCGATCGTCAGCATGTCGACGTCGTGCGCGCGCAGGTCGCGCATC
>Ga0068852_100002925_pt1 | contig 11861 bp, 8 predicted proteins | sample KBSCornC22_FD_66594 | JGI IMG/M metagenome (GOLD analysis project Ga0068852, IMG submission 66594) | Corn rhizosphere microbial communities from Kellogg Biological Station, Michigan, USA - KBS Corn C2-2 | ecosystem: Host-associated > Plants > Roots > Rhizosphere > Soil ... | reverse complement strand
AGTTGCCAAAAAACAAAAATTCAATTTGGCGAGGCTTATGTAGATAATTCTTATTCAAACATTATTCTTGTAGATACGCTAACTCCTCAACTTTCTACGGTATATACCGATTCCATTTCCACTTCAGCCTCCGGAAAAATATTAGTGGGCAGCTACAGTGATAATAGTTTTGGAAAAATAACTGCTAAATCTTTTTTCGAAGTCTCACCTCCCGCAGTTGCAGACCTCTCAACCAGCGCCTCTTTTGACTCACTTGAACTGATCATTCGGCCGGATAAATCGTATTATGGTGACACTACCTTTGCAACTAAGATTTCGGTTTATCAGTTAACTAATAATTTAACATTCCCATTATACCAGACGCAATTTTATAACAACACAGATTTTGCAGTTAACCCAACTCCTTTAGGCAGCTTTGATGCTTTGATCTATCCAAGTCATACCGACAGCATTGCTATTCGTTTATCGGATACGAAAGGGCAGGAACTATTTAACCTGTATCGAGCTAAAGATGCTTCGATGCAATCCACCACTAATTTTTTGAACTATTTTAAAGGGCTTCAGATATCTCCTTCACCTGCAGGAATGCATGCTGTTTATGGCTTTAACGACAGCGCAATAATGCGATTACATTATCACGTAACAGGCGTTTTCACCGAAAGTAAATATCTTGATTTTTCTTTCTATAATACAGATAATACGCAATTTAACCAGGTAAAATCCGATAGGACAGGTACACCATTAGCTGTTTTTAACAGCACCCATAAAGAAGTATCTTCAACAGCTACTAACGGTGAGGCCTACCTGCAATATATAACAGGCTTTATACCTAAAATAAAGTTTCCATCTATCCGAACACTTTTATTGAGGCCTGATTACGTGAAAATATTAAAGGCTGATCTCATTATTCATACGCTTAATAATTCGTATAACGGATACATGCCCTTGCCGCCGAAGTTATACGCGGTTACTACTGACCTTTCAAATACATTTCAATCAGTTCTATCTAATAAAGCAGACGGAAGCTACCAAACAGGCAATCTTGTACTTGATCCAATATACCAGGAAAATACAGCATATACTTATGATGTAACGGCTTACCTGCAGCAACAAATACAGCTAACTGCTAATAATAATGGAAACGGCTTATTGCTTACAGCGCCCAGCCCTGCAACCATTTCTACATTCAACCGCCTGGTTATTGGAGACAAACAAAACCCAAAAGGATCAATACAATTAAAACTTTATTATGTATCGGTTAACCCATAATGTGTTTATGAAAAAGTATAAATTGCTTTTAGTTGCGGCTCTTTTGTTGGGTTCTATGCATAGCTATTCCCAAAATGTTAGTTCGCCTTATTCTATAATTGGTATTGGAGATATTGAAAGTTCCTATTTCAACCGCACATCCGGTATGGCTAATACGGGGATAGCTTACCAAAATGATAAACAAATTACTTTAAATAATCCTGCTTCTTTAAGCGGCCTTCAGAACCAGTTGTTTCTTGTGGATCTTTATGGAAGGGGAAAGTTCGTCACATTCTCAGGCAAAACACTGCCAACCAACTTAACGGGAAAGGATTTTAGCGTTGAAAGGCTTTCCTTGGGCATGAGGATTACAAAATGGTGGGGAAGTGCCATTGGCTTAATGCCTTTTAGTACAAGCAATTATTCTTTTTCAGGTACTAAAAATTTACAAGGAACGAGCAGTACATTACCTGTAGAATATGACGGGAGCGGTGGTGTTAACAGGTTCTTTTTTGCCAACGGGTTCAAGATCACAAAAAATTTGTCAATAGGTATTAATACTTCATTTTTAGGTGGCTCGCTTACTGAAAAAGATTCCCTGATATCACCTGATTTAAGCACCGCTTTATTTACTACAAAAAATACTTATATAAGAGATTGGTATTTTGAATACGGCCTTCAATACCATATTCCTGTTTCTAAAAAATGGGATGTAACAATAGGCGCTACTTATGCGCCAAAAACAGCATTACGGGATCAAAACAGTGCCCTTGTTTTAGATGAAACAGGCGATACATTATCTAACCGTGTTATTTCAAATACGGTTTTTACACTTCCTAATACGACAGGCGTCGGCATAGCAGTATCTAAAAATAAGCAGCTCACTTTTGTTGCTGATTACCGTTTCCAGGATTGGAAGTCTTTAAATATAAAAGGGCAGAATTATGCGCTGGTAAATAGCAACAGATATTCCGTTGGTGCTGAATATGCCAAACAAAAAGTGTATGTAGGCGTTCCTTACGAAACCTTCAGCCTGCAAGCTGGCTTTTTTTACGACCAGTCTTACCTAAAGATATACAATGAACAGATTAATGATGTGGGCTTTACATTAGGTGCAGGCTTAAACAGCAAAAGAAGTACACTCAGCTATCATTTGTCATTCGAATATGGTGTAAGAGGTTCAAACAATACTCCTATTAAAGAAAATTATGCAGGCTTTACATTTGGTTTATCATTTAAGGATTTCTGGTACACAAAGGGCAGAAGATATGAATAACCAAGCCTGGTTAAAAATTAACACTCCTACTTTTTACAATATTAAGCCCATAAACGGTTTAAAATACTCTGCAATAGATTTCTCATTTGCCTGTAATGATCTTTCTCTGTGAAAACGAATCGATACACAGCTAAACCAATTAAAAAATAATTGCTGTTTGGGTTACTGATTCTTTGGTATACAGACCCAACAACTACCGGCCCACTAACGTTTAAATACCATCTGTATATACTTATTAATAAACGGAGCGCATCTCAATTCATTTTGGAAAATTAGTGTGTAAAAGTCCACGATAAATACTAAATCCTGTTATTTCCCGTTATTAAAAATTATTAATTAGAAAAATTATTAACTAGAAAGTCCTTTAAAGGCTAAATTATTGAGTTAGCCATATTGCATTTAAAAAAATATCCAAAATTCCAATGAAAACAGAAAACTTTTCAGTTACTCCGTTAGCCACCTCAACAAATAATACCCAACTTTTATTGGAAGGTCAACTGGTTATAAGAAACGCCAGTATAATAAAAAAAGAACTTTTATCTGCACTCACTAATTCCCAAAACCTGGAGCTCATCTTTAAAAATATTATAAGAGCCGATATCTCGTTTTTGCAGATGATTATTGCTTTGCAAAAAAGCGCTACAAATCTCGGAAAGGAAATATCATTGGATGCAGGCTTAAACGGACCCGTAAAATCTGCTATTATAAATAGTGGATTAGAAAAGAATTTTGGAACCATTTAGAAGCCTGATAAAATGAAACGCACCAACACGATTTTAGTTGCCGATGATTCAGAAATGATTGCAAAGGTTCTTGGAATCGGCACAGGCCTTCGGTTGATGTATTATTTCGCTCAACTGCTTTATATGCAGGTAAAAAAAGCATTGGTATATTACTTACAGGGATGGGCGACGATGGCGCCAAAGGTTTACTTGAAATGAAACAGGCAGGCGCTAAAACTATTGCGCAGGATGAAAAATCATCGGTGGTATTTGGTATGCCAAAGGAAGCGATAGTGCTACATGCGGTTGATAAAATTTTACCTCTAACCGATATCGCTGGTTATGTAATGCAATCTGTCTTTTAATCTTACTGATTCAATCGTAATCTTAAATTTATGATATGCATCTTATAAATATGAATCATAACCCCTATTATTTATATCCATTTTTTACAGTTATCTCCTCCCTGGCCTTAATTTTTATCTCTATAATATTTTCCTCTTTATTCAAAAAATATTTTTTAGATGCATCAGTGATGTAAAAAGTTTTGAATGGAATTTTTAACTGCAACAAGCCGTCCTTTTCTGAAAAGACCTTCACCTCATCTATTACGCCATTTTCTTTTTTTGCAGAAACAAGAAAAGCTCCGGGCGTGCGAAGCTTGCTGAAAGAAACATCTTTCCATGAAGGCGTTATTGCCGGAAAAATTTCTATATAATCTTTATGGCTTTGCAAAAGCATTTCGTGTACGCCTTGTGCAAATGCAAAATTTCCTTCCAGTGTAAATGGGCGATACGTAAAATTTGAATACTGTCCTCCCTTCTGGTCGCCATTTAAATGAAAACTATTTATTGAACAAAAATTAGTAGCAAATATTTTCAACATCTTTGCGGCGCTGTCTCCTTCTTTCGCTCTTGCATATAAACTTGCCATCCAGCTAAACGAATAACCACACCATGCTCCCGTACCTTTTTCTTCAATTTGATGTAAAGAATTTTTTATAACAACGCTGTCCCTTTTATTTTCAATATCCAGCAAATTCATTGGATAAATAGCCATGTATGGCGACAGGTGGCGATGCGATTCAAAATAATTGAAGCCAGGCGCAATGGTAAGTCCGGTTTCATTTATATCCAGTTCGGGCAAGAGTTTTTCTTCTTTCTCAACATCAGCAGGAACTTTTCCTGTAGCGGCTTTACAAACTTCAATGTATTCGTTATAAAAAGATTTTATTAATGCCAGGTCATAATTTGTCCATTTATGAAACCAGGCTTTAATGGTATTATCAAAAATTTCGGGGCTTGAGTCCAATGGCAATTTATATTTTTTTGTAAGCGGGTCTATGTCAAGAATTTTTTTAAAATATTGATGCGCTGCATCAAAATAAGGTTGGCATTTTTCTAATAAGAACGTTTTATCCATTCCATATTTCCACTGCCAGTAAAAATGTTGTAACAACCATGCAACCGTTGTGGTGCTCATGGAATATTGTATCCATCCGCCCATTTCTTTTCCAGAAATAGTTGTAACACCGGGAACATTCAAACCATCAATACCAAAATAATGTTTCGTCCACTTTTCATTCTGCGTTTTTGTTTTCCAAAGGCAGTTTGTAAATGATTGCGATTCTTTTAAATGATTACTTGCATAAAAAGGCCAGTAACTTAATTCAGTATTTAAATCATTATGAATATCGCCTTTCCACGGCGGAAGATTTCCGTTATCTGCCGTCCAAATTGCTTGTAAGGAAATGGGAGGTGTATTGCTTCTTGCCACACATCCCATCTTATACAATTCAAGGTAGTATTGCTTTTCAAGAACCGAATCTGGCAAAGAAACAGAAGATTGATTCCAGAAATTATTCCACCAATTGATATGCGAAGCCCATCCGGGTAATTCGCTTGTTGCCATTTTTAATGCAGGCAAAAAAGCTTTTTTATTATTTGAAATTGTCCACGACCCAATAAATTTATCGGGTGAAATTTTTTTCCATTGCACTAATACTTCATAATAATTTCCATTCCATGTTGGCTGATGATAGCGAATGCTGTTGTTTGTTTTTACAACTGTTCCTTTTGCATAACCAAGAGTTTGCAAGCCTCCCCCGCCATGACTGTCATCGTCTTTAGCCATATCAGCAGAATTATAATTTGGTATCACCAATTGAGGAATGCAGCTTTTTTCGTCTATGCGTTGTAGCGAGTTTGGTAAATTTTCAAATTCAAAGTAACCAATTTCATCTATCGCATGAATATAATTGTACAGCACAACTCCATCTTCAAACTTAATAGTGCTCAATCCGGTTTTAATGTCAAGCTTATTTGAAATTACCCTGCCAAAAGATGCGTAATTAAATTCCAGCGCTGCTCCTGGTATTTTTGTTGGTGCAGAGGTTTCGTCATAAGGAACGTCGCCAATTTTGTGCACAGTATCATATTGACCTTTATTTACCTGGGCAACAACCCATTTAAATTTCAGCTTATTAATTTCCGGCATTGGCCTGTCGTCCCATAAATCAACCCGATCTAACGACAGGCGTAGGCGATTTTCTTTTTTCCAAATCAATTCTCCCAGCCATCCGTTGCCAAGCGGCATTCCTTCGTCCCATCTATTTGCAAGGGAATCGAACTGTAAATTATCTTTCGGTGCCGGCTGAGCCTGGATGCCAGTAAAAGAAAAAGTGATAATTAAAAGAATAAGTAAAAGAATAAATTGTTGTCGCATTAGCTTGTATAATATAAATTGTTTTTTTGTAAATTATTTACCAACATACTTTTAATTTCTTCACCAACATTTTCCCGGCCACACTATAATTGAACCCTAATAATTCTGCAATTATTGTTTAATGAATTTTTATAAACACATCCTTTATAAATTATTTTTTGTTAAGCAACTTCCTCAATTCGGCTAATGTATAATTAATTTGTTTACCCATCTTACGGTCACGCCTATACGAAATTACACAAATCTCAGTAGCGCCTTTTGGAATATCCAATGGCATCCCTTTATATTCTGGATAAAAATTATCAGGATCAGTGCCATCAAAAGTATAATATAAAGTAAGCCTGGGCGCTTCTGTACTCAATTCAATTTTCATAGACTCTCTATTATCTTTCACAGGTGTTACAATAGGGTCGTACATACTAAGCGAATACTTAACAGAATCAGCATTAAGATATTTAAAATGATCTTCCACGCGATTTACAAAATCAGCCCAGTTGCGTGTTGCTTGCGGCGACCATAAGACTTCTGCAATAGCCATAGCTCGCGGCCAGGTCATATATTCGAGGTGACGTTCATTCGGTATTTTTTCTGTCCATGTACTTGCCTGTCCGCCCAAAATATATTTGGAATCTATGTCTTCCGGCACAGGTTCAAATTGATAACAGGTGCTTAGTCTCAATAATCCCGGGCCAAAAGGTTCCACAGAAGGATCGCCCTGTTTGCGGCTTAAATATGTTTGGAGTATCGGTGTCATAATCACCTCATGTTCTGCTTTAGCTGCCTCAATTCCTCCTTTCATTCCACGCCAACTCATTACGGTAGCTTCAGGCGCTAAGCCGCCCTCAACAATTTCATCCCAGCCAATCATTTTTTTTCCTTTTGAAACAATTAATTTTTCAAGCTTTTTCTCAAAATAACTTTGCAGTTCAGCAGGAGTTGTAATCCCTTCTTTCTCCATCAATGCTAGATCTTTTGGGTCTTTCATCCAAAATTTCCTGTTAGCTTCATCGCCACCTGTATGAATATATTTGTAAGGAAATAATTGTGCAACCTGTGTAAATATTTTATCTAAAATGAGCCATGTGGAATCGTTGGCAACGCAAAGGACATCATCTAAACTGTCTGGTGCATATTGAGGCGATACCGCATATTGTTTTTGTGTACACGAAAGATTGGGATAAGAAGCAATGAGTGCAAGGCTATGAGCAGGCACATCAATTTCCGGAAGAATATTAATAAAATGTTGCTTCGCATATTTTACAATTTCACGAATATCATCCTGCCTATAATAGCCGCCATCAGTAGCCTTTTCGCCCGGCTGCGCCATTTGAAATGTATTCCATTGCCCGGTTCTTGCAACCCGCCAGGCTCCAATTTCTGTAAGTTCCGGCAATCCTTTTATTTCTATTCGCCAGCCCTGGTCGTCAGTAAGATGCCAGTGAAATACATTGAATTTATATTTTGCCATTTCATCAATATATTTTTTTATAAACTCTTTTGAAAAGAAATGGCGGCTTACGTCCAGCATCATTCCGCGATAGCCAAAACGAGGATAATCAGTAATAGTAGCACATGAAATTTTAAAGTTATCATTTTTCGTTTGTGCGTCTCCGTTAGTCTTAGGCGGCAAAAGCTGCAGTAAGGTTTGTATTGCATAAAAAAGGCCTTGTGGCTTATTTGCAGAAAGTAATACCTGATGTGGATCTATTTTTAAAATATAACCTTCATCGCCCATAGAAACGTTTATTTTTTTATTAATGCTTAATACAACATCGGCCTTAGTATTTATTGATGAAGAAAAAGCAGAACCTGTATTATTCTTAAGAAAATAGCCATAATAATTATGAAATGTTTCTGAAAGAAAAGAAGCCACCTCGGAAGATTCTTTATCACAAGAAATAACAGCCCTTTTTGGATTTAATGAAAGATAACCTTTCTGTAATACCAATGAAACCGGCTGTGGTATTATAGAAATATCATTTTTAACCGGAACGAGTTGGCTATAACCATTGCAATAAATAAAAGAAATAAATAAGTATGTAAAGAATTTTTTCATCGTATTGAATAATTCATTTATTAAAGTTGTATTGGCCTTGAAAGAATGGCTAAAGTTACCTTTCACCTTACATATAATATTGCTTTGAATGTTGCAGAAATACAAAAAAATTATTTGCTTCAAAAAAAGAACAATCTAATACCCACAAGTCCTTAACTTTAAGGCTATCGAATTGGAATAACTGATTCAGAATAACTTAATCTTTTTACTTAAAAAAACATTGCTGTATGAATGACAACAAACTAGGAAATTCTTCAAGAAGAAAATTTATTCGCAACGGGTCTTTAGTTGCAGCCGGAATTACCATTGTACCACGTCATGTTTTAGGCCGGGGGTTTGTTGCTCCCAGCGATAAATTAAACATCGGGTCTATTGGCGCAGGCGGTAAAGGGCAAAGTGATATTGCTAACTTTTTTAAATCTGGTAACGCTAATATAGTTGCCTTGTGCGATGTGGACAATCGATCTTCTGCTAAAACAAGGGCTAATTTTCCTAAAGCAACATATTACAGAGACTTCAGAGAAATGCTGGATAAAGAAAAGAAAAACATTGATGCGGTTTCCGTTTCTATCCCAGACCATTGCCATGCAGTTGCTGCGTTAATGGCTATGCAAATGGGCAAGCATGTATATGTACAAAAACCGATGACCCATGACATTTTTGAAGCAAGAACATTAACACAAGCAGCCAAGAAATATAAAGTTGTTACTCAAATGGGCAACCAGGGTTCATCAGGCGATGGCGTTCGCCAAATGGAAGATTGGTACAATGCCGGCCTTATTGGCGATGCACATACAATTCACTGCTGGACCAACAGGCCTGTATGGCCGCAGGGCGGTGGCTATCCTACTACAAAGGATGCCATACCTCCGGAATTAGACTGGAACTTATGGCTTGGGCCTACCGCATTTCATGAATATCACGATGGTTTTGTTCCGTTTAGCTGGCGTGGCTATTGGGATTTTGGAACAGGAGCATTAGGCGACATGGGCTGCCATATTATTGATCCTGCATTTAAAGTAGCAGGCCTTGGCTATCCTTCCGAAGTAGAATGCAGCGTGGCTGATATTTATGAAAAAATGTGGACGCCGTCATATCATCCAGAAAGCTGCCCGGTTGCATCTTCTATAAAAATGAAATTTCCAGGAAAAAACGGCAAATCAGATGTATCGCTTACTTGGATGGATGGCAATATAAGGCCGGAACGCCCGGAAGAATTGGGCGCTAATGAACCAATGGGCAACTCCGATGGAGGCGCCATTATAGAAGGAACAAAAGGCAAAATGATGTGCGGCTGTTATGGCGCTAATCCTACATTATTACCTACTTCAAGAACAAACGAAGTGGGGCAGGTTCCGCAAACCGTTGAAAGAGTACCAGGCGGGCAGGAAGGACATTATGCACAATGGGTGAATGCCTGTATTGCAGGTTATGGCAAAGGCAAGACAAGTTCTCACTTTGATTATGCAGGGCCGTTAACTGAAACGGTTCTCTTTGCTAACCTTGCTCTTCGCAGTTGGAATGTAAAAGATGCCAATGGCAATTTCCCTGGTAGAAAGAAATTGTTGTGGGATGCAGAAAATATGAAGATTACCAATTTTGATGAAGCCAATCAGTTTGTAAGAAGGCAATATAGAGATGGCTATTCATTTAAAATTTGAGATAATTAACCAAATTAACAAAGATGCTGTTTTGAAGAAATTTAAAACAGCATCTTTGTTTTAGAATGTTTTATTTCTATTGATTTTAAAATAAACCTTTTTACTGAACTTAAAGTGCATAACATCATTTCTTTTTACTTTCAATTTCCATGCTATCAAGCTTATGAAGCGTAATAATAGGTTTAGCAGCTTGCAGGGGTAATGGAGGCCTGTTGCTTGCTGCACCGGGTTGTGCATACCAAAACACAACGGAAGAATAAGCCAGGTAATTCCATGGATTGCGAATATCTACACTGGGAGAAGCTTCCATATCAAACACCAATCTTTTATTAAATAGAATTGCGTCTAATGCTCTGACTCTTGTGCAAATATTAAATCCACGAACACCTTGCCTTTTATTGGAAGCTGATCCTACTTCTATATTCGCTAAATAAGGATGACTGAACACATCATCTTTAGTTGGAATTTCACCACCGGCCCAGCCGTAATAATCTTCGGTACCCGTACCAAACAGCGTTGGAAATTTTTTATCCCATGCATCATCCACATAAATTTTTTCATCGCCTTCGCCCCACCAGCTATTAGTGGGATTAAGCACCGTCCATGCATCACCTACTAATACTCCCTTGCCTTTAATGTCAATAAAATTCCAGTCTTCAAAAACAGAGCCTTTTACTATATCATCGCTTCGCCAGTTTGCATGAAAATGCATGGAACGTTCATCCCATTTCCAGCTACCGTATTTGATTTTAAAATTTTCAACGTTGATATTTGTTTTGTTTACATTTTTCAAATAAAAATCAGCAGATGATTTAAAAGGCATTACCCACGTACAAATCATCTGGCCCAATGAATTCACGGTTCTTGTCCATGTTTGAAAAGGATTTAATGCATTGGCACTTCCGAAGAAATCGCCCAATGGAACCCATACGGTTTGCTCACCGTCAAAACTTGCGATCAAAACAACTGAACGCAGTAATTCAGGATGCAATTTTATTTGAACAGGATCCACACAAATCTGCAGTTGATTGATAGCGCCGGCTTTATTTATTTTTAAATGCATTTCTTTTCCAGCTTCTAAAATTCCTTTTATGTTTATTAAATCTCCATGCTCATCAGCATACACAGTAAAAAGAGATTTTCTTATTATATTCATGAGCGGAAGATTGGCTTTTAACTGGCTCATGGTAAATGTTTTTACAGCAACATTTTTTGCGTAGCTTCTGAAATTTATAATGTTGTAAAAAGGCTTTTTATCAAATGTGATTTTACAACTCTTTGCAAAAGGTATGGGCAAATAGCAATCACCTGCCCTTGCAGTTACACTTGCAAAAGGCGAAGGAACAGAACCTCTTCCTGTAATAAGCCTGAAATAATTTTCGCTGATAACGGGTGTAAGTGAGCCATCCAAATAGATATTAATATTAGGCCCTTCCAGGTCATCAAGCCCGCCATAGTAAAAGTAAGGCGCCCACATTTTAGTAATCGCTCCGGGGCCATCATGCTCCATCACTACCCATTCCGTTTTTCCATTTTTTTCCTCTGTACGAATAAAGCCCGTACCATCGCTATCGGCAAACCATCCTGGCTTATCTCTTGCAACAGATTCGCGGTTATAGCTGCTGGCCTGCAAAGAAGCATAAGCGGGAAATGGATACACGGCAAGGCATTTTCTACAAGCCATTTCCTTTAATAATGATTGTAACGTTACCTGTTGTGCATTTACATTTATTTGAATCAACAATGAAAAGACTGCTAATAAAATTTTCAGGACTTTCATTTTGTTTTTAATGATTGAGATGTATTATTCTTTATTATTGAAGTTTCTGTTTTTAGCCCAATTACTTTTTATTTTCTATTACAATCATATAACCTTTTCCTGCGGGTACATTAATATTTTCCAATGAATTTAACTGCTGATCGTTTTGATAATTTAATATAGCAGGAATGTGGAAAATACAATTCGCTTCATTCAATTCCAATTGCTGAAAATTTATTTTGAGAGAAGTAACTTCATCTGTGCTTCCAAAATTGGCAATAGCAATAATAGATTGCTGCTTCCCTTTATAAACAGTAGCTTTCACGGAATCGTTAGAAGATTTTACAGGCGAATTTTTATCCCAATATCCAATCATTTCTTTTTGCTGAATATGATATTGATCCCAGAATTTCCA
>Ga0068852_100002923_pt1 | contig 11867 bp, 9 predicted proteins | sample KBSCornC22_FD_66594 | JGI IMG/M metagenome (GOLD analysis project Ga0068852, IMG submission 66594) | Corn rhizosphere microbial communities from Kellogg Biological Station, Michigan, USA - KBS Corn C2-2 | ecosystem: Host-associated > Plants > Roots > Rhizosphere > Soil ... | reverse complement strand
GGCCACCGCCTCAGCGGCGGGTTGTCCAAAAACAACCTCGTCCATGCCGCCGAAAACGACACGCCCGGTGTACACGACGATTAGACTCCCCGGATATTCTGGGTCTATTTTGCCGCCAACTTAGCGGACGTGTCGTACTGAAGGGAACTATAAAATAGCACTGGCCTGCGGCGCCGCCTAAGTCAGCCTTTGCCCGCCTGTCCTGGGGCGGTCCCGGCGACTCTCTAAAAACGCGATTGGTTAATACGATTGGCCGATTGAAATAGATGGGCAGCCACAGGGTTCTAACTTATCATCACTCAGAACGGAAACTTTGGAGGCGAGTTTATGAAAGTGCGATTGTTCGCGGCTGCCGTTGCGGCCTGTGGCGTTTTGATTGCCGGGTCAGCGTCAGCGCAGGGCGTCAAAATCGGGATTTTGAACGACCAGTCCGGCGTGTACGCGGACTACGGCGGCAAGTGGTCCTTCGAAGCCGCCAAGATGGCGGTCGAGGATTTCGGCGGGAACGTGCTTGGCCACGAGATCCAGGTGATCTCCGCTGACCATCAGAACAAGCCGGACTTGGCCACCGCTATCGCACGACGCTGGTATGAAGTCGAAGGCGTCGACATGATCACCGAATTGACGACGTCCTCGGTCGCGCTTGCGATTCACGATCTTTCCAAGCAGATGAAGAAAATCGATATCGTCGTCGGCGCGGCGACGTCGCGGCTGACCGGCGATGCCTGCCAGCCCTACGGCTTCCATTGGGCCTACGATACCCACGCGCTCGCGGTCGGCACCGGCGGCGCGCTGGTCGAAGCCGGCGGCGACACCTGGTTCTTCATGACTGCCGACTACGCGTTCGGCTATGCGCTCGAAAAAGACACCGGCGATCTCGTCAAGGAGAAGGGCGGCAAGGTCCTGGGTTCGGTCCGCATTCCCCTGAACTCGTCGGATTTCTCGTCGTTCCTGCTGCAGGCCCAAAGCTCGAAAGCGAAAATCATCGGCCTCGCCAATGCCGGTCTGGACACCACCAACTCGATCAAGCAGGCGGCCGAATTCGGCATTGTCAAGGGCGGCCAGAAGTTAGCCGGCTTGTTGTTGACGCTGGCCGAAGTGCACGGACTTGGGCTGGAGGCAGCGCAAGGCCTGGTGCTGACGGAGGGCTATTACTGGGATCGCGACGACAATAGCCGTGAGTTCGCCAACCGCTTCTTCAAGCGTACCGGGCGCATGCCGAACATGATCCAGGCCGGCACCTACTCGGCGACGCTGCAGTATCTGAAAGCAGTGAAGGCCGCCGGGACCAAGGACACCGAAGCGGTTGCCAACAAGCTCAAGGAGCTGCCGGTGAACGATCAGTTCGCGAAGGGCGGCAAGGTGCTGCCGAACGGCCGCATGGTGCACGACCTCTATCTGTTCGAGGTCAAGAAGCCGTCGGAATCAAAGAAGCCGTGGGATTATTACAAGCAGCTCGCGGTCGTGCCAGGCGACAAGGCATTCTTCACGGCCAAGGAAAGCGGCTGCCCGTTGACGAAGTAAATGTGTGCCCAGTTCTTGATTTACCCCCGTCTCACGCTGGCGCCGCCGTCGACCGGTAGTGTCACGCCGGTAATGAAACCGGCCTCGTCAGAGGCCAGGAAGAGGGCGGCGTTGGCAACGTCCCATGCCGTCCCCATCTTCTTGCGCAACGGCACCTTGGCATCGCGCTCGGCCTCGACCTCGGCTCGAGTCTTCCTGAACTCGCGGGCGCGGGTATCGACCGCCATAGGGGTGTTCATCAGCCCCGGCAGGATGACATTGGCGCGGATGCCATATGAGGCGTTCTGATAGGCGAGTTGTTCGGTGAAAGCGATCATGGCGGATTTGGTCGCCTTGTAGGCGACATAAGGATAGGTGGTGATCGCCGCCATCGACGAGATATTGATGATGGCACCGCTCATCTGCTGGCGCATGATCGGGATCACCTGCTTGGCGGCAAAGATGCAGCTCTTCAGGTTGATCGCCACACAGCGTTCAAGCGCCTCCTCGGTAAAGTCGAGCAGTTCGGCGTCGCCGCCCGCAAGGCTGACACCGACATTGTTGTGCAGAATGTCAATTCGGCCCCATCGCGCGAGTGCATCCGCAGCCATCGCCTTGAGCTCGGCGGTTTGAGTGACGTCGGCCTTGAACGCGATTGCCGTGCCGCCCTGGGCGACGATCATCTCGATCGTCTCCTGCGCCGAAGCCATGTTGTGATCGACGCACAAAACGCGAGCACCCTCGCGGGCGAAGGTCAGCGCCGTCGCGCGGCCATTGCCCATGCCTTCGCCAGGACTTTGCCCGGCGCCGACGACGATGGCGACACGATCCTTCAAGCGCATGTCAGTTTACTCCGGCAATCGCGACCAGTCCGGGGGCGTAATTCCAGGTAGATTGTCATCCACTCGGATGGGGTCACCGCGTTGATCAACCGTCACACATGAAAGAAATGCCCGATGATTCCGAAAAGCGCGCCAGCCCAAAGAACAACAGCCGCCGTTGCCTGAATCCCAAATCCCCGACGGCGTTTTTCGGGCGCTTGCGAATAGCCGGTCATATAAAGAATGCGACCGACGATCCAGACGAGGCCAATGAGCGCGGCAATGGGGTCACTGACATAGATCGCAAACAGCCAGACCGAGGGCAGGAAGATCGGCATCCATTCCAGCGTGTTCATCTGCACTCGGAAGACCCGCTCGAACCCCGGGTCGCCTGATATTGCGGGCGGCTTGATGCCGAACGCGGCGCGCGCCTTCGAGACCCTGAGCGAGGTAAAGAAATAAAGTGCGATCGAAAGGCAGGTCACGAGTGCGGTGAAGTGAAACATGTTGAAGGCTCTCTTGGCTAGGCGACGTCCTCAGTAACCGGTCATCTCCAGATATCCTACCCCTTTGTGGCTGCCGGCAAAGCTGATAGGTCCCTCCCAATACGCGACGCTCGTGCCCATCCAACTCTTCGCATTCAGCGGGACGCACTCGATATTCAGTCCGAGCGCTGGAATGGCGATGTCCCAAATGGTTGGGAGTTTGCGGTTTGCGATCTCAGCAAAACTCTTCGGCGTCATTGTGATCTCGGCGGACGCGATCTGCCGGCTGGTGCCGTCGGGCAGGATCCAATTGCCCGAAGCGTAATTTTGTCCGTCGTTCTGGCGCAGCCGATACAGCATCAGCTTTTCGCCCGAACTCATATGCAGAGACAGCCAGTCCCATCCGCTTTGATCGGACGCGAGTGGTTGGCTGCTCCACTCGCGATCCATCCAGGCCTGCCCGTGGACTTCAACCGACTTGTCCTCGATGCTGACGTGTCCCGAGGCTTTGAAAAACGGCTGGCTGTAATAATAGGACGCCTGTTCGCGCAGCGACTTGCGGCTGTAGCCCCCATCACCCTGCAGCACCAGCGCGCGATCAGCATCAAGGCGCAGCGCGTATTCGAAGTCCGAGCCCGATGCGTTCAACTCGAGCGGCGCGATCTGCCCGGCGCGCATGCCATCGAGCCCGCGCATTTGCCAGGAATCGATCCATGCTTGAAGGGGCGCGGGCTCCACGCCGGCCTGACCGATGCCGCCGCGCGAAAATTTTTCGCTGTATCGGTGCGTCTCGGCGCGGGTCACCGCGGCGTGACCCATCCATATCTGCTGATTGGCCCAACCTTCGGCTTGCGGACCCGGCTGCAAAGCGTGCCGGAACAAGGTCCACTGTATGCCCAGCGGCGCACCAGATGTGTCGAGAAGATTCGCGGTCACATACCACCACTCAATCCTGAAATTCGGATGCGGTCCATGATCGGCCGGAAAAGTAAACTTCCTTCCGGGCACCACCGATGAAAATCCTTCCGCGTCCTCGCCAAGTCCGGCGAAGCCCTGCGCGTGCGCAGCATTGCCGCCGAGCATCAGAGCCATGGCGCTGCCGACAACGGCACGGCGGGATATCAGCTTGTCATCGCTCATCGGCGAAAATCTTCACCAGCTGTGTTGGCTGCATGCGCGCAAGCTTGAGCACGGGAAGGAGTGCCGCCAAAAGCGCAGCCGCCATGGCAATCGCCAGGAGTTCGAGCAATTGCCATGGAAAGATATGGAATGGCAGCCGCCAGCCGAACGCCTTCACATTCACCACCGCGATCAGGCACCACGCGACCACCAAACCAAGCGGCAATGCAAGCAGGGTGGTGATCAGCGCAACCGACATGGTCTTGAGAAGTTCGATCGCCGCGAGCTTCCGACGTGTCAGGCCAATCGCCCATAACGGCGCAAGCTGCGGCAATCGTGAATTACTTAGCGTCAGCAGGCTGGTCAGCAGCGCGACGCCGGCTACGCCGAGTGTGAAAGCGTTCAGGGCAGCCGTAATCGCGAAAGTGCGGTTGAAAATCCGCTTCGATTCGGTTTTCAGCGCCCGCTGATCCATGAGATTGCGGTCATCGAGGCCGAATTTCTGCTGGAGTGACGTCATCAGCATTGGAATCTGTTCAGGTTCGACCCGGAGCGCCATTCGCGTCATCGGAATGGCAGGAAAACGGCGGGTCAGCGCGGCAATGTTGACAGCTATCTGCCCCTTCGGATTGCCGTAGTCCGCGTAAATCCCGACCACCTCAAGCTTCCAGTTTCCGTTTGCGGTCGGTACCTCGATCGCATCGCCGATTGCAAGTTTCAGCCGCCGGGCCAATTGTTCGCTGATGAAGCCCGCATCGCCCGGACGAAGCCGGGTCCAGGCGTTTGCGGCCGATTGCAGCAGCGGCCAGTGATCCCGATAGGTGGCGTGATCCGCGATGCCCAGGACTTCGACCGGAGCTCCCTGCATTTGCACCTCGGCTCGCCCGCCGGGAAGGATCGCATCGACTTCGCGCCGCTGACGCAGCCAGTCCCTGATGGCTGCAGCCTCCGCATTATCAGACGCATTGATGTAGACGTCGGCCGCCAAACGTCCATCCAGCCAATCTGCAAACGTGCGACTGAACGTTTCCACCATGGTGCCGACGCCGACATTTACGGCGAGCGCAAGCAGCAAGGCCATCAGCGCCAGCGACAATCCGGAGAGTTGTTGTCGGCTATCGGCCCAGAACCAGACCGCAACTGGGCCACCGGCGCGCCGCTCTCCGAACGAAAGCACATGCTCCAGGATGGCGGGCAGGACTAGCGCCGCACCCAGCAGCAAGGCTGCGAGCACGCCGAATCCCGAAATAAGCGAATCGCCATACCACAACAGCAAGCCGGCGATCGCGAACACCGCGAGCGCCAGTGCGCTCTGCAGAATCAGCCAGCGGTGTTGCGCCTGCTGCCATGCATAAGGCTGGGCCGCCGTGAGCACGGGCAGCCGGATCGCTTTCAAAAGACTTGTGGTCGCGGCGATCAGCGCGCCGGCGACACTGATGAGGATGCCGGCAATCCACCATTCGAGCCGCAGGGTGAGCTGGCCGGGGATCTGCGCACCGTAAAGGCCGCGTAGCGAGGCCGCAACGTCAGGCAGCAGCGACGCGGCGATCAGATAACCACAGACCAGTCCGATCAGGCCTCCTGCCAGCGCCAACGATACCAATTCGAGCACCAGCACCGCATTCAGCATGCGGGCGGACACGCCGCACGCCCGCAATGTTCGCAGCATCGGCAGGCGCTGCTCGAACGCAAGGCCGACAGCGGAATTGACGATGAACAGCCCTACCACAAATGAGAGCAGGCCGAATGCGGTCAGGTTCAGGTGAAAGCTGTCGGTAAGGCGCTCGAGATCGCTCTCCGCATCCGACTGCACCAGGCGAAGTTGATCGCCGACAATCTTTTCCAGAGGCGCGCGCTTGCCTTTGGCTTTGCCGACCAAAAGCCTGGAAACGCGATCCGGCGTGCCGAGAAGCTGCTGCGCAATCCCAATATCGACCACCAGCACACCAGACACCAATTGCGGCTGCAGATGCAGCGGCGGCAGGGATTTCCCGTCACTTGAAATCGGCGTCGCGCCTTCGGCCAGATCGAGATCTGAAAGCACCTCCGGCGACACCAGCGTCTCACCCGGGCGCATCAGGAACGACTCCAAGTTTTCTCTGCCGATCGCCGGCGCATTTCCCACTTCCGCGGGTAGTGTCACTGGCTCAATGCCCAACAATCGGAATGAGCGTCCCTCGACCTGGATGCGGCCCTCAAGCACGGGAGAAACCGGCCAGCCGGCGCGGCGAAGGTCGACAAACAGCTTTTGCGGGAATGTCGCGCTGTCGCGGCTGACCAGCGTCGCGGTACGCGCGCCGCCGAACGTCGCTGCTGCGCGCTCATAACTATCGCGCGCCTGTTGATTGAGCGCCTGCACGCCGCTCCACAATGCGGTGGCCGAAATCAGTCCGACAAGCAGGGTCGCGAGTTGCATCGGATGCCGCCGCCAATGGCTCAACAGCACAGCCAAGATCCAGACGACGCGGCTCATGTGATCAGACCGGCGTGCAGATTTATTTGCCGGTCGAGGGTCCCGGCCAGTCGCGCCGAATGCGTCACCATCAGGAAGCCGCAGCCGGTACGCTTCACCAGATCTCGCGTGAGCGCGAGAACGTCATCGGAGGTGTTCTCGTCCAGATTGCCGGTCGGCTCATCGGCGAGCAGAAGCAGCGGCTTTACGGCCAGCGCGCGGCCGATCGCAACCCGCTGCTGCTGGCCCCCGGACAATTGTTCGGGGTAGCGCTTGAGCAAGCCGCTTAACCCGAGCCGCTCGACCAGTTCGCCGTGCCAGGCCGCATCGTGTCGGCCGGCGATACGCGTCTGAAACAGGAGATTGTCCAGCACGTTCAGGCTTGGGATCAGGTTGAATTGTTGAAACACCAGACCAAGCCGCTCCCGGCGCAACGCCGCCCTTTCAGGATCGGTGAGATCGGAAATGTTGCTATCGGCAACCCTGATCTCGCCGGCGTCGGGACGATCCAGTCCGGCGATCAGATGCAGCAGCGTGCTCTTTCCGCTGCCGGACTCACCCGATAACGCGACCCGCTCACCCGCCGAGATCTCAAGGTTTACGCCGCGCAGCACCGCCACGTCTTCGCCGGCCGAACGATAGGTCTTTTCCAGATCGCGGATGCTCAGCACGACTGACTGACCGGTTATCATGCGGAGCGCGGGAATCTCACAGCGGCTTTTGATATTTCAGCACGAATTCGTCGACCGGTATTTGCGGACGGAACACCGCCGCATCGCGCGGATCCTCAGGGTGCCGCAGGAAGTCGGCTTCCGCCGCAAGCTTGAATCCGGCCGCCTCGATCTCCTGGCGAAGTGTGCTTTCCTCGATCCGATGGAACGTCTTGGAAACCGACGTGCCGTCGCCCGGTCGCGCCGAATGGTCGGCAATCACCAGAAAGCCGCCGGGCTTCAGCGCGGCAAACATCTTCTTGTTCATTTCGGCCCTGTCCACCGGCATGTAGGTCACGTCGTGGTAGGCAAAAAAGAAGGTGATCAGATCGAGTCCCTTTGCTTCCGGAGGCAGCGGATCGTCGTAGTTCCTGATTACATGCACGACATTCTTCATGGCGGGGTTCTGAGCGCGGATATCGAACTTGTCTTTCACCCGCTCCATCACCGCTGCCGATTCCTGCGCGTAAACGACGCCGCCAGTGCCGACAGCTCGCGCCAGCAGTTCCGTGCTGTAGCCGGCGCCCGCCCCCATATCGAGCACCTTCATTCCGTTTCCGACTCCCGTAAAGGCGAGCATCCTTGCGGGTTGCCGGCGTTGATCCGTTTGCCGGTCGGCATCGCTGCGGTCCGGCGACGCCACCAGGGCTTCAAAATCCGATGGCTTGGCGCCTTCGGCCGACGCGGCGTTTCCCGCAAAGATCGCAAGCGAAACAAACAGGCCCAGCACGCCCGGCCGATACAATGATCCCATGAAATTACCCTCCGTTGACGCGCAACATAGCAAGCGGCGGTTGAGAGATCACCGCCTCAATCGCGTCGCGACGTAATCGTGATGTGTTTGCCGGATGCTGCGGGCGGCGCCGATGTCGTCCAGCGCGGAGGGGCTGCGGCCAAATCGCCGTTGCGCCAATGGAGGCGGCGCAGGTAGCATTGAGTCGGCCCGGTCAGAAGGCTGCGGCTGGTTAGGCAGGGGAAGATCATGACCACGCAACCAACGCCTAAAGGTGCCTGGAAGATCACGTTTCTGCTGTTTCTGTTCATGCTGGTCAATTTCGCGGACAAGATCGTGGTGGGTCTTGCCGGCGTGCCGATCATGAACGAACTCCAACTTCAACCCGAACAGTTTGGCCTGCTCGGCTCCTCATTTTTCTTTCTGTTCTCGATCTCCGCCATTGTGGTCGGCTTCATTGTCAATCGCATTGCCACCCGCTGGGTACTTCTGGCGTTGGCGGTGATATGGGCTCTGGCGCAATTTCCGATGGTTGGCTCCGTCAGTTTCACAACGCTCCTGATCTGCCGCGTTATCCTTGGGGCCGGCGAGGGGCCAGCGTTCTCAGTCGCTGCACATTCGGTCTACAAGTGGTTCCCCGATGAGAAGCGGACGTTGCCCACTGCCATCTTGTCGCAGGGATCGGCCTTCGGCGTAATCCTCGCCGTGCCGGCGCTGAACTGGCTGATTGTCAACCATTCCTGGCACTACGCCTTCGGCGCGCTCGGCGTCGTCGGATTGATGTGGGTCGCGGCATGGCTGGTGTGGGGAAGGGAAGGCCCGCTGGTCCAGACCGTTGCGATGGCGGCCGCCGATCCTCGCGTCCCGTATTCGCGACTGCTGACCTCGCGCACCTTCATCGGGTGCTGCGCCGCCACGTTCGGCGCTTATTGGGCGCTGTCGCTTGGGTTGACGTGGTTCACCCCGTTCATCGTCAAGGGCCTTGGTTTTTCCCAAAAAGACGCGGGCTGGATTTCGATCCTGCCCTGGGTGTTCGGTGCGACGGTCGTACTGCTTACCGGCTGGATCTCGCAGGTGATGATGGCCCGTGGCGTTTCGACTCGCGGCGCGCGCGGCGTGCTCGGCTCGGCGCCGTTGATCGTGGGCGGATTGATCCTGGGCACTTTGCCCTATGCCGATGCCTCAGGATTGCAGATCGCGGTGCTCGTGGTCGGCTCGGGGCTTTGCGGATCGATCTATGTGGTCTGCCCGCCGATGCTGGGCGAATTTACGCCGGTCTCGCAACGCGGCGCCGTCATCGCGATTTACGGTGCGATCTACACGCTCGCCGGCATCATCGCCCCGTCCGTGATGGGCAGCGTGATCCAGCATGCCGCGGCGCCACTCGAGGGCTATATGACCGGGTTCACCATCAACGCCGTCATTATGATCTCGTCCGGCCTGCTCGGCTTGTTGCTGCTGTGGCCCAATACAGAGCGCGCCCGCCTGATCGTCCAGGCGCCGCTGGCGAAATTCGCCTGAAGGATGCCTAGTTCAGGTCGGCTCGTGCGCCGCGCACCAAGCGACCGGGACGCGCGCCGGTGGCGTGGCCATGCCGTTGCGTCACCACGCCGGAGACGATGGTTGCGTCATAGCCGTCGACCTGCTGGAGCAGGCGCCGGCCGCCGACCGGCAGGTCGTAATGCACTTTCGGCGGGTGCAGATGCAGCCGGTCATAGTCGATCACGTTCACATCGGCCTTGTAGCCCGGCGCAATAACGCCGCGATCGGACAATCCGACTGAAAGCGCGGTCTTGCGCGACTGCGCCGCCACGACGAACGGGATTGACAGTTTCTCGCCGCGTTTGCGGTCGCGGGTCCAGTGCGTCAGGAGATAGGTCGGGAAGCTCGCATCGCAAATGATGCCGCAATGCGCACCGCCGTCGCTTAATCCCGGTACTGCATTCGGATCGCGCAGCATCTCATGCACGGCATCGAGATTGCCGTCGGCGTAATTCAGGAACGGCACGTACAGCATGCCGCGCCCCTCATCCGAGAGCATGGCATCATAAGCCAGCTCCTCGGGCTGTCGCCCCTGGCGTCGAGCTTGCGCACCCAGCGCATTCTCAAGTGGCTGTTCGTAATCGGGGGGATCGCCGAGCAAATACATCTTGTCGTAGTTCGGCCGGAAGAACAGGGGATCGTCGGTGGCGGTCGCCATCTCGCTCAAGATCGCCTTGCGCAGTTCGGGCTGGCGCAGCCGCGCAACTCGCTCGGCAAGCGGCAAACTCGCAATCGCCTTGTAGCTCGGATGGGTCTGGAACGGATTCCGCGAGAGCTCCAGTCCAAGCAACAGCCCGACCGGGCGCGCGGCAATCTGCGCGGTGATCGACAAGCCCCGTGCGGACGCCTCGCCGATACGGTCAAGCGTCTGGCGCCAACGCCGCGGCGCCTTATCATTCTGCGTGATTGAGAACGAGATCGGGCAGTTGGTGTTTTCAGCGACCCGCAGCATCATCGGCAGGTCTTCATGAAGCGTTGATAGGTCGAGAACGAATTGCAGCACGCTGCGGCCGACGCCATGCATCGCGCCCGCAATCGCGGTCAGTTCATCCTCGCCGGCTTTTAGGGTAGGCGTAAAATCGCCGGTCGAGGTGCGGTGGTTGAGTGTACGCGAGGTCGAAAAACCCAACGCGCCGGCGCGGACCGCTTCGCCAGCCAGCGTAGCCATCGCGTTATTGTCTTCGGCGGTGGATGGATCGCGCCGCGCGCCGCGTTCGCCCATCACATACACCCTCAGGGCCGCATGCGGCAGTTGCGCGCCGATGTCGACATCGAACTGGCGCTGCGACAACCAATCCAGATAGTTCGGGAAGCTTTCCCATGCCCACGGGATGCCTGCGCTCAACACCGGCTCGGGGATGTCCTCGACGCCTTCCATCAGTTGGATCAGCCTCGAGTGATCTTCAGGCCGGCAGGGCGCGAAGCCGACGCCGCAATTGCCCATGATCGCGGTGGTGACGCCGTTCTGCGAGGAGGGCGTGATTTCCTGGCTCCAGGTGACCTGGCCGTCATAGTGGGTGTGAACGTCGACGAAGCCCGGCGTGACCAGCTTGCCGCGGGCATCGATCTCTTCCTTGCCCTTGCCGGCGACACGCCCGACTTCGACAATGCGGCCGGCCTTGATGGCCACATCCGCCTCGAACAACTCACCGCCACGCCCGTCCGCGACGTTACCACCGCGGATCACGAGGTCTGGATTGGAGGTCATGACGCTTCGTCCCGGATTTGTTCTTGTCGCCGCATCATGAGTTGTCTCGCGATGCTGTCAACCGCCGGGGGCGATGCTCAGGGCTGCAATATTCTTTGATCCGACGTTTCGGAGCTCTTCTGCGGCGCCCTCTCGGTGACCAGCGCCAGCAGGACCGTCAGAATCATGAACACGACGGAAGCGCCAAATACCCATTGCGGCGCGTTCTGGTCCATGATCCATCCGAACAGCAGCGGACTGACAATGCCGCCGAGATTGAAGCCTGTCGAGACGATGCCGAATGCGCGGCCCGCGGCTCCAGCGGGCGCTGAGTTGCGGACCAGCATATCGCGTGAAGGCGCGATCACGCCGCCGAGGAATCCAGCCATGCCCATCGCGGTCGTCAACACAAATGAAGGCAGGTTGACGGCCGCAATCGCAAACACGATCGCCGCGTTGGCAGCGAAGCATGCCGCGGCAACCTGGCCGTGACGCTGGGTGTGATCGGCAAGAAACCCGCCTGCCAGCACGCCGACGGCGCTAAAGCCGAGATAAGCAGTGAGCGCGATATTGGCCGATGAGAACGAGGCGCCATAGCCGTTCATCAGCGCTACCACGCCGAAATTGCTGATGCCGGCGTTTGATAGGCTGAGCAGCATGAAGAAAACGGTCAGCACGATCAGAGCAGGCGTGATGATGTTTTGTTTGGGCGGGTGCACGCCATCGCCCCTGCGATCGGCGGCACTGGCGTCGGGAACGCCGGCTGTGATTAGCAACAGCGCGACGAGCGGCCCCACCGCGCCGGACACGATCAG
>Ga0068852_100002922_pt1 | contig 11871 bp, 9 predicted proteins | sample KBSCornC22_FD_66594 | JGI IMG/M metagenome (GOLD analysis project Ga0068852, IMG submission 66594) | Corn rhizosphere microbial communities from Kellogg Biological Station, Michigan, USA - KBS Corn C2-2 | ecosystem: Host-associated > Plants > Roots > Rhizosphere > Soil ... | reverse complement strand
AGTCGGCAAATTCCGTAACTGAAAGTGCCTGAACTACTTTTTGGCTGATTCCAGCTCACAGCCGCACAGATCCCCGGGGCCATTGCCAGGGACAGGGTCAGAGGCGAACTGCCATAAAGCTCATGCGCCATATCTACTCCCAGCTATAAGCGGGTCGCCAGCTCCAGGTAGATAGGGCAATGGTCGCTCTGCCGGACGTCCGGGTATATATCGGCTGCCATGAGGTTTTGTCCAAGCGGCTCGGTAACACTGATATAATCGATGCGCCAGCCTTTGTTTTGTTCGCGGACAGTGGGAAAGCGCTGGCTCCACCAGGTATATTTATGCGGATCCGAATGCAGATGGCGATAGCTGTCCACCCATCCGCTGCCCAGGAACTTATCCATCCAGGCGCGCTCTTCCTGAAGGAAGCCGGAAGAGTTCTTATTCCCTTTGGGATCGTGGATGTCTATTTCCCGATGGGCAATATTATAATCACCACATAATACCAGTCTGGGGCGTGTTTTGCGCAGCTCTTCCAGGTAGGTATGAAATTCATCCAGCCATTGATATTTGTATGTCTGCCGTTCGTCACCCGAGGTGCCGGAAGGGAAGTAGGCGTTGATCAGGCGGATGTCCCCGATGTCCATTTGTAATACCCGCCCTTCGTCGTCGCTGACTTTGTGCCCTGTGCCGTATTGTACATGCTCGGGTTTTATCTTAGTAAAGATGGCGACGCCGCTGTAACCCTTTTTCTGGGCAGAGAACCAGTAGTCGTGATATCCCAGGTCGGTGAACTGTTTGTGGTTCACATTCTCTTTCGCGGCCTTTGTTTCCTGGATACAAACGACGTCGGCAGGGTCTGTCTTCAGCCATTCCACAAGACCCTTATTCATCGCAGCGCGGATGCCATTTACATTGTAGCTGACAATACGTAAGGTTGACATAAATTGCTTTGTATTAATTTTGGCTCCCGGCCAAGCTTCGGCTAAGATATTACACTTAGATGCCGCAAGGTACTATTTGTCCCTGAATTGTGATCCTACGAATGGTCGACAGGAAAATATGCCCCTTCGCAGGATCACCGCTAATGTCTGTGAACTTCGTTCACGCCGGGCCTGTGGCCCGCCAGAGGACAGAACGGCTTTTGTCGGGGAGAAAGAACGGTCGTTCGCGACGGAGGGGGACAGAACTAACCTGGCCAGACGGAGGGGGACAGAACTAACCTGGCCAGCCAGGGGTGGGAGCCACCGCCGGGGGACCAAACAAAAAAGAGATCATGGATAAATTAGACAGGATCATTCCCGCCAAGGACGCAAAATTTCTGGAGGGCCCTAAAAGCCGTGGCTATGAGCTAAAGTTTGCCTGGAAAGTATTTACAGAATTTATCAAGGGGTTCAGAACCCTCCACTTCGTTGGTCCCTGTGTCACGGTGTTTGGCTCGGCGAGGTTCAAAGAAGATCATCCTTATTACGAGAGCGCCCGTGAGATGGGGCGGCAGATAGCCGCCCTGGGGCTTACTACCATGACAGGGGGCGGGCCCGGTACCATGGAGGCTGCCAACAGGGGCGCCTTCGAGCAGGGAGGCCGTTCCGTAGGCTGTAATATCAAGCTGCCTTTTGAGCAAAAGCCCAATCCTTATGTTCAAACCAGCATCACCTTCGAACATTTTTTTGTACGAAAAGTAATGCTGGTAAAATATTCTTATGCCTTTGTCATTATGCCGGGCGGCTTTGGAACCATGGATGAATTTTTCGAGACGCTGACGCTGGTGCAGACCAAGACCCTCGTACAATTTCCCATTGTGCTCTTCGGTGTGGAATATTACCGGGAGCTCTGGGAATATATGGAGTATATGGCCAGGGAAGGGACCATTTCAAAGGAGGACCTTTCCCTTGTACTACTTACAGACAGCATCGCCGAGGCAGCCGGACATATCGATAGCTTTATCAAAAAGAATTATCGTGTGGCCCCTCGTCAGCGTAAATGGTGGCTGTTCGAAAAACACCAACAATATACCAGCGCCTAGACGGGCAACGGTCATTTTCCAATATTGCTCATCAGCAGGGCGCTCAATAGAGGGATCCCGGGTCTGGAGTAGTCGAATTGATATACGCCCTTGTCAGAAATGGCTACCAGCCGTCCATTGGATGTGATCACATCATACGCATTGCCTATATCGAGGGTATTACGCAGCTCCAATGACCCGGGCGAGCCGGCATCGAAGATCTTTACACCCGGTGGGTCGCATACGAATAACAGGTTCCCCTCCTTACTCAATCCCATCGGCCTTGTCATTGGTAAAGATTGGATCAGCGCAGGGTGTGCCAGATCCTGTATATTCAACACATCCAGCTCGTTGGAAGCCCCTCCGCAAGAGGTTCCTGCATGCAGCGTAACATAAGCGTAATCTCCGTCCGTGATGACGGGATCACAGGCACGACCATGCGAAAAGGCGCCGAGAGAGGTTGGATTGCCGGGGTTGCTGATGTCATAGATATATACTCCTTCCATAGACCCTAAGAAGAGCTTATCCCTGAAGGGATAGACTGTTTCCAGGTCAAAGCCGGCATACACCTGCCGGCCCAGCACCGGCCTGACGGGATTTCCAATATCGATGACCTGCAGGTTGTGCCGCTCCGGTATGGCATAGAGGTAATCACCTACCAGCACCATCCTGGACATCGAGCCTGCGACGCCGGTGGAAGACGAGGAGCTGTAGTTGGAAGCCAGGAACTGGCAGTTGGCACATCCGGGCATTATCAGCGGGTTAGGATGTGTCCTATATGTCTTTTTCCAGCCAACAATGATCTTGCCGCTGCCCTCAGTCCCATAATAGTGGAAGATATTCTGCTGCTCATTCAGAAGCCTGACATTGTGTATGTTGCTGATATCGAGTGTCAGCAGCTCATCTTCCATGTCGGCATAGAGGATGTTCCCTTTAACGGCAATGTCGTTATTGCCGGGTATGGCCAAAAAGGCCGCCTGTACGGGATGGGATGGATCGTGATTGTCGATGACATGAATGCCTCTGCCTGTGTCGCTGATAAAAATATAGGGGTCCTTGACATAGATCTTGCCCACGGAGGTGATGGGTTCGGAGGCATTGCCATTGATGGAGGCCAGCACGGCGGTGCGAGGTGCATAAATGGGCTCGTAGCTCACATATAGCTTACCTTGATTTTTTTGGCATCCTGAGATGAGTAGTAGAAGGACGGTGCCGAGAAATGGCAGGACGGCCAGTGGATATCGCTTGTTACTCACGACCGTGTTTGTCGGTATAAGGAGTTCGTGATGCTTTGCATTCATAAACAGGGTTTTTCCGACTGACAGGAAACACCTGTTGTTCCGTTGCATTAAAAAGCAGTTATGTCCAGAGCCCACCGCCTGAGTGGATTTATATGTCTGGGGAAGCCCTGTCTGACCAGGGAAACCGGGCGTTAGATATCAGGGCGCCGTCCAACTACTTCCCGGTGGGTATCCGTACGCCCAGGCTGAGGATCATCTCATAGGTTCCGAAAGCCTGGCGGGCCTTGCCCTGGTATACTTCCAGACCCGAGTAGCGGGCGTAATCCAATTTATTAGCATATTCCAGGTATACGTATTTGAAGAAGGTGGCGCGTATAGCACCTTCCACCCCTGTATTCCAGCCACCGAATTGGAATCCGGGATCATTCCGCTGGCCAAAAAGCTGGTTCTCGACGTGGGGGATCACTGGTCCGATGCCCGCCTTGGCAAACACATCCAGCTGCACTTTGCCGGAAGGTGTTGCGAGGAAGTGCCAGCGCTTGGTGACGTTGAAAAGCAGGAAGTTGGCTCCATTGTTCAGATAATAATAAAACCCATTCTCCGCGGTGAATGCAACGGTGGTGTCCACTGCGCGGTGGTTCAGGGTTCCCTTTACGCGGGCGTTCTGGTCGGCAAATATGAATTTGGTGTGATCGAAATTGATCTCGAATCCCCATCCTCTCTTGTCATCGAGCAGGAATCCTAGTCTATAGTTGTATTGAGGGATAGACAGCGCTTTCTGGAGCAGGCCCTCATCCCATCCGGGGTGGTCGTGTCCCCTGATGTTCCTGAATGTATAATCATTGCCCAGGGAGGGCTGGGATACATGTACACTGCTATGGGTATACCATTCTTTGTTATATCCCCAGGATACATAAACCTCCTTTATAAAATGCTTTTTTTTCTTTGATGGCTGTTGTTGCTGCGCAAAGCTGCAAAAGGGAAGAAGGGTAGCGAATGCCATGGAGGCCAGGCCGCGGCTTAGCCTTTTTTTTGACTGTCTCATAAACTATGCCTATTCAGAAAAAGGATTACGTTTCGGGTGCAAAATAAGTTAAATTAGGGGAAACCATTCCCCAATTAACTATGGAACAACAAACAACCCCTACCGAACCAGTTGAAGAAAGCATTTTCAGCGAAGAAGACTATAGCATGGAAGGATATGATAAGCATGTCCGTAATGCGCGCATTGGCCTGTATGTACTGGCTGGTCTTATGCTCCTGACCATCTTTGCAGTTGATGACAAGGATGACCTCAGTGGAAAAATTACGATCGGATTTATCGTGTTTATCGCAGGTGTTTATGCCCTTTTGGGGTATTGGTCGAACAAACGACCTTTTACGGCTATTCTTACCGGCCTCATCCTATTTGTGAGCCTGCAAGTGCTAAATGCCATCGCGGACCCATCCACGCTGTTAAAGGGATGGTATATCAGGATCGGCATCCCGATATATTTCATTCTGGGATTGCGGAATGCGAAGGATATACAGGATAGAAGGAAGGCGTTTGGGAAGTAGGCTTCGGCGTCACAACCGCCGGGCGGTCAGGCGTCATACTCCAGTATTGACCTTAGCCATCTTTCCACCTCTTCCAACGGCATACTTTTCCGGGCAGCATAGTCCTCTACCTGGTCTTTTTCAATCTTGCCCACTCCAAAATACTTGCTCTGAGGGTGTGCGAAGTACCAGCCGCTGACGGAAGAGGCGGGGTACATAGCCAGGGATTCCGTGAGGGTGATGCCTGCCTGTTTGGTAGCGTCCAGCATGGCAAACAGCTTCCGCTTCTCCGTATGATCGGGGCAGGCGGGATAGCCAGGTGCGGGACGGATGCCCAGGTATTCTTCTTTTATCAGCTGCTCGTTATCGAGGCGCTCATCTTTTACATAACCCCAGAATTCTTTACGTACCCGTTCGTGCAGGAGCTCTGTAAAAGCTTCCGCCAGTCTGTCGGCCAGGGCTTGCAGGGTAATCTTATTATAGTCGTCGTGGGCGGCCTGAAAGCGTTGGATATGGGGTTCGATGCCCTCGATGGTGACGGCAAAGGCGCCAATATGATCTGTTTTGCCAGTGGCTTTTGGCGCGATGAAGTCGGCCAGCGAAATATTGGGCTGGCCGGCTGCCTTTTTTACCTGCTGACGCAGGAACTCCAGCCGCACGGGCGCGTCGCCCATATCGACGGTCACCGTATCCTTCCCATCGGAATTGGCGGGCCAGAATCCTATGACGGCGCGGGCTTTCAGCCATTTCTCCTCCACGATCTGTTTCAGCAGCGTCCGGGCATCGTTGTATAATTTGGTGGCTTCGACGCCTACCTTCTCGTCGGTGAGGATCTGGGGGAATTTGCCGTGCAGCTCCCAGGCGATGAAGAAAGGACCCCAGTCGATGTATGGGACAATCTCCGCCAGATCGTATCCGTCGAAAGCTTTTGTGCCAGTGAAGGTGGGTTTTACGGGAGTGAATTGCTGCCAGTCGATGGGCACTTTGTTTTCTTGTGCTTTTTCGAGTGTGAGGTATTGTTTTACGGTCTTTTTGCTGGCGAAGTCATCCTTTAATTTCTTGTATTCGGCTTTTATATTCTTTAGGAAATCAGGTTTTTGTTCCTCGTTTAGCAGTGAGCCCACCACCGTGACGCTGCGGGACGCATCCAATACGTGTATGACGCCTTTTTCAAATTCAGGGGCGATCTTTACGGCGGTGTGCATACGGGAGGTGGTGGCTCCTCCGATGAGCAGGGGCAATTCAAAGTCCTGTCTTTTCATCTCTCTTGCTACATGCACCATTTCATCCAGGGAAGGAGTGATGAGACCGCTGAGGCCGATGATATCCACTTTCTCTTTTTTAGCTGTCTCCAGGATCTTATCGGCGGGTACCATTACGCCCAGGTCGATGATGTCATAGCCATTACAGCCGAGCACGACGCCGACAATGTTCTTACCGATGTCGTGTACATCTCCTTTGACGGTGGCCAGCAGGATCTTTGCTGCGCCGGCGGCTTCCCCACTGCTGACGGTCCCGCTGGCTTCGGCAGCCAGTCTGCGTTGTTCTTTTTCCTGTTCGATAAAGGGCGTGAGCACGGCCACGGATTTCTTCATGACGCGGGCGCTCTTTACCACCTGGGGCAAAAACATTTTGCCGCTGCCAAAAAGGTCTCCTACCACATTCATTCCATCCATCAGGGGGCCTTCGATGACATCCAGCGGTTTGGGATATTTCAGACGGGCTTCTTCCGTATCGGCGTCGATGTAGTCGGTGATACCATTGACGAGGGCATGTTTCAGCCTGTCTTCGACCGGGCTCTTACGCCATGCTTCGTCTTTTATCTCTGCCTTGCCCTTGGCTTTTACTGTCTCTGCAAAAGCAAGCAGCTTGTCGGTGGCTTCGGGGGTGCGGTTAAGGATCACATCCTCGCACAACTGTTTCAGATGGGGTTCGATCTCGTCGTATACGACCAGGGCGCCCGCATTGACGATGCCCATATCCATGCCGGCCCGGATGGCGTAATATAAAAACACGCTGTGCATGGCTTCCCGTACGGGCTCGTTGCCGCGGAAGGAGAAGGAGATATTGCTGACGCCCCCGCTGATACGGGTGAGGGGCATCAGTTTTTTGATCTCTTTGATGGCTTCGATGAAGTCGACGGCATAATTATTATGCTCTTCGATGCCTGTAGCGATGGCAAAGATATTGGGGTCGAAGATGATATCCTGCGGATCGTAGCCTACCTGTTCGGTGAGGATATTATACGCCCTATGACTGATGTCGACCTTTTTGCGGAGGGTGTCGGCCTGTCCTGTTTCGTCAAACGCCATGACGATGACGGCGGCGCCGTAGCTTTTGCAGATGATGGCCTGCTCGATAAATTTTGCTTCGCCCTCCTTTAAAGAGATGGAGTTGACGATACACTTGCCCTGTACGCATTTCAGACCAGCCTCGATGATAGAGAATTTGGACGAGTCGATCATGATGGGGATCTTGGCGATGTCCGGCTCCGCCTGTAAGAGGTTGAGGAAGGTTTGCATGGCCTTTTCTCCGTCCAGCAGGGCGTCGTCCATATTCACGTCCAGGATCTGGGCGCCGTTCTCCACCTGCTGGCGCGCCACGCTCAGAGCTTCTTCATATTTATTTTCGCGAATGAGACGAGCAAACTTTTTGGATCCTGTGACATTTGTACGTTCTCCGACATTGAGAAAGTTCGTTTGAGGTCGTACCACCAGCGGTTCCAGACCTGATAAGCGTAAATACGGCTTGATAGTGAGTGATGACATTTTATTAAACAAATCCATTTTTATGAAGCCCTGAACGGGCCAATGACTTTTCGTTGTCTATGCGAGTTCCTTAACGGCCACCCGGCGGTCAGGCAAGTTCCTTCTCCAATACCGGTAGCGGCCTGGGTTTGATGGTCGCGACATGTTCCGCGATGTGCCGGATATGGTCTGGGGTGGTGCCGCAGCAACCGCCTACGATGTTGACAAAGCCATTCCCGGCCCATTCTTCGATGAAATGGGCGGTCTGTTCAGGCTGCTCGTCGTATTCACCCATGGCATTGGGGAGTCCGGCATTGGGATAGGCGGATGTGTAGCAGGCGGCAATCTGGCTCAGCTCTTCTATATGGCTACGCATCTCCCGGGCGCCGAGGGCGCAGTTAAGGCCGATGCTCAATGGTCTGGCGTGCATGACGGAAACATAGAAGGCTTCCAGCGTCTGTCCGCTGAGCGTGCGTCCGCTGGCGTCGGTGATGGTGCCGCTGATCATTATCGGCAGCTCCTTTTGAGGGCTACGCCCGTAACCTTCGTCGGTTCCAACACTGTTGGACCCTTCCTTGGTTACATCGCGAAAATATTTTTTGATGGCGAAAATGGCGGCCTTGGCGTTAAGGGTGTCGAAGATGGTCTCTATCAGCAGGAGGTCGACGCCGCCCTCTACCATGGCCTTTACCTGTTCGTAATAGGCGGTGGAGACCTCGTCGAAAGTCACTGAGCGGAATCCGGGGTTGTTGACATCCGGCGACAGGGACAGTGTTTTGTTCATGGGGCCGATAGCGCCGGCTACGAAGCGGGGTTTGGAAGGGTCTTTCCGGGTGTATTCGTCGGCGGCCTCTCTTGCGAGTCTGGCTCCTGTATAGGCCATCTCGTACACGTAGGGCTGGAGGTCATAGTCGGACTGGGGAATGGACGTGGAGGCGAAGGTATTCGTCTCGATGATATCAGCTCCGGCCTCCAGGTATTGGCGATGGATGCCCCGGATGATATCGGGCTGGGTGATATTGAGAATATCGCTATTGTTCTTTAATTCTTTATGCCAGTCCTTGAATTTTTCGCCGCGATAGGTGGCTTCGGTGGGTTTATGGCGCTGGATCATTGTCCCCATGGCGCCATCGATGATGAGTATGCGTTCTTTCAGGCAGTCGTGGATCGTCTTCATATTAAATTCCTCCTTTAAAATTTGCCGGCTGCCAAACGCAATTTTGGATAGAAAAATTTTCTGAACTGATAATAACGAGGGAAATAACCTGAGGAGAAGATAGAAGGTGATTATTTCAAACGTTTATTAGTTCAGTTGTGCCGGACCGCCTGGGCGGTTTATCCTTCGGCATGCAGGCTGCGTTGGCTAGCCAGTCGGACAGGCTGAACAATAAACAAATCCGTCTGTCCGGAAGCAAAGGTAGGTAAAAAATTAAAGATAACAAGGTCCAGGAGCACTTTAGGTGCTCGTCCGAAGGACAGACATTAGCGTTTTGCGGGGATTGGGCTATTTTTGGGCGGAGACCAATCCCCGCACATTGTTATACGACAGCTCGCCGGGACCGCCTGACGGCGAGGGACAGACCATCAGGGAGTGAGGTCTTACCGGCCGGCCACCTGAAACGCCACAGGCGGTTCGTCCATAACCGAGCCTTTGGCAAAGGTTACGACCGAGGAGGAGCGAATACTACGACCGAGGAGGAGCGAATACATGGAGCTCCGACGAAGGCCTACAGACGTAAGACATTTGTGAAAACAGGGCTACCTTTTTGCAAGGCCCTATTTTCCTACAAAATAACTTTCTACCGGCAGACGGTTGGTGATGCTGCGGGCGAGGGTCATTTCGTCGGCATATTCCAGCTCGCCGCCAAAGGCGATCCCTCTTGCAATGGTTGTAAAGCGGGCTCCGCTGCCCTGCAGACGTTTTTGGATGTAATAAATGGTAGTATCTCCCTGTATGGTGGGGTTAAGCGCAAAGATCAGCTCCTGGGTATGTTCTTTCTGTACGCGACTGACGAGGGCCTCTATATTCAGCTGGTCGGGGCCTACTCCATCCAGTGGAGAGATGATGCCTCCCAGCACATGATAGGTACCGTTGTATTGCTGGGTGCTTTCGATGGCGATGACTTCCCGGATGCTCTCCACCACACAGATCTGCTCCTGCTTACGAAGGGAATTGGCGCATATGGAGCAGATGTCGGCATCGGCCACATTAAAACAGCGCTGACAGAATTTTATTTCCTGGCGCATCCGGATAAGGGTCTCTCCAAATCCCTGTACTATGGAGGCGTCTGTCTTCAGCAGGTGCAGCACCAGGCGCAGGGCAGTCTTCTTCCCAATGCCCGGCAGCTTGGCGAATTCATTCACGGCGCTCTCTAAAAGATCAGAGGAAAATTGCATACTGCAAAGATACTAATAAGCCGGCGGTTTGAGCCTTGGCCGGGGCCATAGCTGTCCGAAAAACGGGCCTTCCCGGAATGTAGCCCGTTCTGGGGGACCTGATCAGCCGGGAACCGTCGCGGCCCGAAGCCAGTGAACCTGTTGAGAGGCCAGCCATCTCGGACCGGGACCAGCCTGACCTACAAGGTAATATCCACGTCGTTGTCCCAGTTGGCTTTTACGGTGAGCTTTTTCTTGATAGGAATGACCCTCTCGGGCTGCCGGTGTTTGCCGAAGAACTGGCCGGGGTCCCATACGCCATTGCCATTGGTGTCATAGAGGACCCGAAGCTCGTATTCGCCGGGGGGAAATAATAGCTGTCTGAATTCCCTGCCTGTCTTGAAAGCATAAGAGAATTTGACGGCATCCTGTACGACAAACTGCAGGACAGGTTTTTTGGAAAGGTCCAGATTGAGTATCCGCACCTTGACCTCTCCATAGTCTATATCTTTTTTGGTATGGAAGCTAATGGTGTCCGTCTTGAGCAGCTTCTTTCCGGCCGAATCTTCGGCGAAATCCTTGGCGAAGATCAGGTGGTATTTGGTGTCGGTGGGCCAGACATAGGTCATAACGAACAGCTTATTAGTGGTATCCCGCTTCCAATGGTAGCCACGGGCATCGATGTCCTTATAGCTATCATCCGTAAACCGGATCTTTGTGGAGTCGAATGTCTTTAGGGGGTGGGTGAAGCTCAGCTTGAGGGTATCCAGCACATCGAACTCTCCATTAGAGAGATTGAGCTGGAACTGCAGCCGCTTGTCTTCCTTTTTTTCCTTTTCTTTTTCCTGGTTCCTGGTGGCTGTGCTGCCTTTACTGCCGGAGGAGGAGCTTTTTGAGGTATGCCTGGTAGTATCCGGCTCCGTATAGGCATACAAGATGGTAGACGGAGTATTCGGACCTATGACCACGGGGGTGTCTGAAAAAGCAAAGAGCTGCGAAGAGGAAAGGTACCTGTGAGTACCGCCTTCGTCCTTCAAGGCGTAAAGAGCATAAGTGCCCGGCTCGAGAAAACGGAAGCGAAACCTGCCAGTGCTGTCCACCCGGGCGATGTATCGGGGCTTTTCCTTGACCACGGCGGAATCATTCAGCTTTTTGTGCAGCATGACGATGAGGGTGCTGTCTGTCCTGCCAGTGTTGGCTACGATGACATTGCCGGATAATTGCATGGAATCCAGGTAGCTGCCTGTCGAGAAGACATAGGTGAAATTCTTCAGGATATTTCCTTCGTTGACGTCCCGGATGGCATTGCCGAAATTGAGGGAATAGGTGGTATTGGGTTGTAACGTGTCCTTTAACCGTACGGTCAGAGTCCTCAATTTGGCATCTACGATAGGGTCCGTCTTGGCCACCGGGGAGACGATGAGCTCGGTGCGTACATCCTTGGGGTCAATGTATTCGTCGAAATAAAATACAATCTTATTGGTATTGAAATGTTTGATAGAGTCGTGGGGATTGACATACAGCAGCTTGGGGGGAATGGTATCCCTGGGGCCGCCCAGGGGGGGTACGATATTGGCGCAGCCGGAACTGGCCAGTAGGCCGATGATGGAGACGAAAAAAAGAAAGAAAAACAACGGGCGGGAAGCTCCTGAAGGGAGCTTGTCCAGAACCGCAGGTTCCGACCGAGGAGGACCGTGTCGAAGCAGGTCCTCCGAAGGCCTACAGACATTAGTGGACTGCGGGAATTGGGCTATTTTTTGAGGAAGACCAATTCCCGCACAAATCGACGACTTCATGTTGTAAAAATAATGGGTTTCCGGCTAACGCCGGGGAGGGTCCTCCTAATAATACCTTAAATACTGTTGGGCCGCTGACGCGGCCGGTCAATGGGGGGGTCAGGTACCGCGAGTCAGGCAGGACTTCGTCGGAAGAACTTCGTCGGAGCTCCAGGTATTCGCTCCTTCTCGTCCGTACCCTTCGTTCC